>Ga0209154_1000878_pt1 | contig 18619 bp, 17 predicted proteins | sample GraSoiAngelo_121_FD_185878 | JGI IMG/M metagenome (GOLD analysis project Ga0209154, IMG submission 185878) | Grasslands soil microbial communities from the Angelo Coastal Reserve, California, USA - 14_0919_12_20cm (SPAdes) (version 2) | ecosystem: Environmental > Terrestrial > Soil > Grasslands ... | reverse complement strand
TCATCCAGATCTCCGCCTGAGGATGGGAGGCATCGGCGGGGATGACTTCCGGCATGACGGGCTCAGTCGAAGAGCGAATTCACAAACGTCTGCGGGTCAAAGGGCACCAGGTCCTGTATCTTTTCTCCAATGCCGACGAAACGAATGGGCAGGCCAAGCTCGCGCACGATGGCGACGACGATGCCGCCCTTGGCCGTGCCGTCGAGCTTGGTGAGCACGATGTCGGTGACGCCGACGGCAGAGGTAAACTCGCGCGCTTGGGAGAGGCCGTTCTGACCGGTGGTAGCGTCCATTACCAGCAACACGTCGTGCGGCGCGCCGGGAACGAGTTTTGCGGCGGTGCGCTTCATCTTCTCCAGCTCAGCCATCAGGTTGGACTTGGTGTGCAACCGGCCGGCGGTGTCCACGATGACAGCGTCAATTGAACGGGCGGCTGCGGCGGAGAGCGCGTCATAAACCACCGCGGCCGGGTCAGCGCCGGGTTTCTGCTTGATCAACTCCACGCCAGCGCGCCTGGCCCAGACATCGAGCTGTTCGTTCGCGGCGGCGCGGAAAGTATCCGCAGCGCAGAGCAGCACGCTGCGACCTTCTTCGCGCAGGCGATGGGCCAGCTTGCCGATGGTGGTGGTCTTGCCGGTGCCGTTGACGCCGACCACGAAGATGACGCGCGGCGCGGCGGTGCCCGCACTCTCCGCGCCGCGCGTGGGGTTTGCCGCCGCCGGCAGGGCGGTTCCGTTGCCGCTGAGGATGCCGAGGAGCTGGTTCTTCAGTTCGGTCTTGAGTTGCGCGCCATCGGCGAGGGCCCGGCGTTCGACTTTATCGCGCACAGCCTGCAGGATTTCGCGGGTGGTGCGCACGCCGAGGTCGGCAGCGAGCAATGCGATTTCGAGTTGCGCCAGCAGCGCAGGGTCGATTTGCCGGTCGCCGGCCAGCAGATCCTCGACGCGCGCGGCCAGTTGCGAGCGCGTCTTGCCCACCGACTCCTTGAGCCGCTCCAACAGCGTGGGCTCGGGTTTTCCGAACAGGGTGATCATCGGGCGAGTTGCTCTGGTGCGCCGAACACTCAATTTTAGCAGAGAGTGGGGAGTTGAAGAGTGAGAAGTGAGGAGCGATGAGCGGGGAGCGCCGCTACACTTCCACCAACGCGGCGCTCAGGCGCAACTTGGCGGTGCGGATGGCCGCTTCCAGCGCGTCCACTACCAGGGGGTCAAAGCGCGTGCCGGTCAGTTCCCGGATTCTTTTCAGCGCGTAATCCAGTTCCATGGCCGACTGGTAAGGCCGGTTGGTAGTGATGGCGTCCAGTGTATCGGCCACGGCGATGATGCGCGCCATCAGCGGAATCTGGCTGCCCTGCAGCCCGTACGGGTAGCCTCTGCCGTCCACGCTTTCGTGGTGGAGCTCGATCCCAGGAAGCATCTCTTTGAGTTGAGAGACCGGGCGCATGATGTTGGCGCCCTTGGTGGGGTGCTGCTTCATCAGCTCGAACTCTTCCGGGGTGAGCGAGGAGGGTTTTTTCAGCACGCGATCGTCCACGCCGATCTTGCCGACGTCATGCAGCAGCGCGGAGATTCTCAGGCGGTCCAGGTCTTCGACTGAAAGCCCGAGCTCGCTGCCGATGATCAGCGAGTACTTGGCCACGCGCCCGGAGTGGCCGCGGGTGTAGGGATCCTTCTCGTCGATGGCGGCGGCGAGCATGCGAATTGAGCCCAGGAAGAGCTCGCGGGTTTCTTCCGCCGCCAGCTTGAGCCGCTCGATGTACTCTTCGATATCGCCGGCCATCTTGTTGAAGGTTTCTGCGAGTTCGCTGATTTCGGCAGCGCCGCGCACCCGCGTGCGCTGGTGGAATTCGCCGCGGCTGATGGCGCGGGTGGATTCGGCCAGGCCGCGGATGGGCGTGGAGATGCCGACGGCGAACAAGTAGCCCAGGATCAAGGCGGCAAGCGTCACCACGAATACGAAGGCCAGCGCTTGGGCGTTTAACTCCTTCACGCCCGCGTCCTCACGCGCCTTGTCCAGGCTACGCCGCGCGATCACCGCCCAATCCAGGTCGGGGAAGGTGCTGTAGGTGCCGATCATCTCCACCGTGCGTCCATTTTCCTGCATGGTGAAACGCACCGTCTCGGTGGCGCGCAACTCTCGGGGCAGGGCCTTGATCTGCGCGACGACCGGGGAGGTGGAACTGACGTCGGCGCCGGGTACGAAGTTGCGCGTGTCCGGATGCGCTACGATGTGGCCGTTGCGGTCCACAATGTAAACCACCCGCCCGCGCACGCTGGTCTCCTGCAGCCGCAGCAGGACCCGGTCGAGGGAAATCACTGCCGCGAGCATCCCTGAAAATTGTTCGCCCACCGTTAATGGCACGGCAATTACAAACGCCGGGCGGTTCTCGGGTCCCAGCGCCAGCGGGTCGCTCCGGAACTTGAGCGACTGGATGGTAGTGGTAAACGCGCGCTGCAGGGCTTTGCTCACAAATTCGTCTTTGTCAGCGCGGAATTTCCCCGCGCCCGTCCCCTTGGCGTTCTTTCCGACGGCGGTGAGATAGAGGAAGTGGGGGTTGCTGTCGACGAAGTTCTCCAGCAAGCGCGTTACTTGCGGGGCGCGGGCGGGGTCGTCCACGTCCTGGATCAGGCCTGTCAGCGCCAGAATCTGGCGCTGGCTGATCAGTTGCTGGTGGAGATTCGATTCAAAGAGCTGAATTTCTTCAGCCAGCGAGCGGGTGAGCTCGGCTTGCTGGACACGTTCGGTATCCGCAAGCTTTCCCTGGCTAAGCCGCAGCACTTGGCGGTGGTACAGCGCGATGGGTACCAGGCTGACCAGCAGCAACGCGCCTAGTACCATCCAGAGAATACGCGGGCGGCGGAGTTGAGCCGGTATGAACCGTTCGAGGCGCACGGGTAGACGAACCTTTCATTCTACGGTCGCTGGAAGTGTGGCAAAAGGCCGGAAAGCACGGTGAGTGGCGCATCAGCCAAGGGTGAGCGATGCGCCCACGCACTCGGCGGCGCATTAGAAGCGTCAAAACCTGTGGGGTGGTTCGCGACAACGGCTGCGAGCGAAACCGATACCGCTAGGGCGGCGATACTCTACGCCCCACGGATGGAAATCACCTACTTGCTTTGTTTGGGCGTGTAGTCCTTCATCCCTGACACTTTCAGACCAGGGGGTGCGAATCGGCTGCCGAGGAAAATCCCGCCGGTAACAGGTTTGTACAGCTCAATCGAGATTTGCGAGAGGGGCATCGAAACTCCCTCAAACTGAGGCTTGTCAGACATGGTGATCGACGCGATCGCCAGAATCGGTCCGATGTCGTCGGGCACGCCCTGGAGCGGCGGGTCGGGCTTTTGGTCCCCCACTAGCATCCTCATTGCGTGTTGATGCGTATCGCTGTAATACGAGTTCAAGACGGCCTTCTTGTCCTCAAACCAAGCAAAGATTACATTCTTGCCGCTGGCCGTTCTTGCTGTCTCCACGCCCAGGCAACCAGGTACAGCCTTCAACCCGCCGACTAGATCCGGAAAACCTTGCGGCCGCTGCTGTTGCGGATGGCCCAGCGCAAGGCGATATGGGATCACCAGTCCCAAGGTGAACGCAGCCGCCGCGAATAACACAGTGGATCGGCGGACGTAGCTCGTTGGAGTGTTTTTTGCTGACATTCTGGCCTCCTCTCAGCAGACGTATTTGTCGGCCGGTGCTTGTCCATGCGGAAGCAACCAAAGCTGGCTGAGTATACCGGAATTACCCTGAAGGGAGCGGCCGAAGCGGAATCGCCTTTGACCGTGCAATAGGTAGAAGCCGGCGATTCTTACAAGTGTTCTCCCCTCATCGTTCTTTCCGACAGCAGCGTTGTGTACCATAGCCTTGCAAGGGTCGCGCACGCTATTCGTGCTTAAGGCGGCGCTCCATCAGCTCGCGGATGGCGTCGCGCGGGGCGCGGCCCTGGTCGAGCACGGCGTGCATTTGCTCGCTGATAGGCATCTCGACCCGCAACCTGCGCGCCAACTCGACGGTCGCGGCCGTCGTGCCGACTCCCTCTGCCACCATGCGCATTGCGCTCAGAATGTCGGCCAGCTTCCGGCCCTTGCCCAACTCGACTCCAACCGAGCGATTGCGGCTGAGCGCTCCGGTGCAAGTCAGCACCAGGTCGCCCATCCCCGCCAGGCCTGCGAGGGTGTCCCGGTGCCCGCCCAGGGCGGTGGCCAGCCGGGTCATCTCCGCGAGACCGCGTGTGATCAGAGCGGCCATGGTGTTCGAGCCCAACCCCAGTCCTTCGCACGCTCCCGCGGCGATAGCGATTACATTTTTCACCGCGCCGCCCATTTCCACGCCGGTGACGTCGACGTTGGTATACAGTCGAAACGTCGGTCCAGAGAACTCCTCCTGCACGCTGGCGGTGAGCTCGCGGTCGGCCGAGGCAATCACCACGGCGGTTGGGTCGCTCCTTGCCACCTCGCGGGCAAACGAGGGACCCGAAAGCGCCGCCACGCCCGGCGTGAACTTTACGGAGACGACTTGCGCGATGAGTTCGGTCATCCGCTCGAGAGTCTTGAGCTCCAGGCCCTTGGTGGCGCTGACGAAGACCATCCTCGGATCGAGATGCGGCAGCATGCGTGTGTACACCGCCCGCGCGTGCGCCGAGGGCATCACGCCCAGGACGATGTCGGCTTGCCGGAGCGCGGAACCCAGGTCGCCGGTGACTTCTACCTGTTGCGGCAGGGTGAACCCGGGGAGATACACTTCATTGACGCGGCGGGTGCGCAGCGACTCGCACACCTCGGCGTCGTGCACCCACAGCGCAAGGTGATGCTGCCGGCGACTGCGTGTCAGCGCGATGGCCAGTGCCGTGCCCCAGCTTCCGCCGCCGATGACGGCGATTTTCTTCATGCTGCTATATCTCCCCTGTATTTTCCCTCGCCGATTTGTGTTTGTTGGCGCGAGCGAAAGTGGAGGTCTCAAATTCCGATGGGAGGGCAATTGGGGCAGGCAAGAAGGCCTTTCCTACCGTCGGAACTTCATGCGCGCCTCGGTGCCGGCGATCAGCCGCTCGATGTTCGCCCGGTGACGCAGGATGATCAGCACCGCTGCCAGCGCCACGCTGAAAGAGACAATGCGCGGCGGCGCGTGCCCCGGCGCATAGAGCAGATACGTCAGCAGGGGCAGCGAAGCTGCTGCCACGATCGACGCCAGCGAGGCATAGCGCCAGAACCATGCGACTCCGACCCAGATGAGCAGAGCCAACAAGACCGCGGGAAGACAAACCGGCAAGAATACGCCAACGCCGGTGGCCACTCCGCGCCCGCCCCGAAAACCCAGCCACACCGGGAATAGGTGGCCCGCAAGCGCAGCGAGGGCCGCCACCATTATCCAGGTGATGTCTTCGTCGGTTAGCCGCGCCGCGCCCCAGACAGCCAAATAGCCCTTCGCTACGTCGAGCAGAAAGGTCATCGCGCCAGCCCCCAGACCAGCCACGCGCGTGACGTTGGCCGCGCCGATATTCCCGCTGCCCTGCGAGCGGATGTCGCGCCCTTCTCGCCGCTTCACGATCAAATAGCCGAAGGGAATTGAGCCCAGCAGGTAGGCGACCGGCGGAATGACCCACCACTTGGTGGCCACGACGACGAGGCCCTCATGGGCGGCTATCCCCGAGGCGATCATGTCGCGCCCGCCTTGATCGAATTGGGGCTTTCCTTTACTGGAGTAAAACAGAATGTCGCCAGACGAGTGTACTCGGCGCCCCGAGGTTTCAATTGACTTTGGTAGAGATGGAATTCCCGCGTGCGGGTTGAGCCAAACTCCAGCGATTTGAAATCGCGCAGCGCCTCGCGCAATCGCTCGAGGCCTTCTTCAGACTTAAAGCGCGCCAGGGTTAAATGCGGTCGAAAGGGCCTTTGCTCGCGGGGGATGCCAAGGGATTCCATGCGCCGCTCCACTTCCGTGGCAAGTTCGGTGAGATTCGGCGTGGCGGTGATCCCGGCCCAGAAGACGCGCGGATGGCGCTCGTTGGGAAAGAAGCCGACATCGCGAAAACTCAATTCCACCGGCTGATCCGAGCGAACGGCGGCGAGCTCGGCCTGGATGCGCCCAACTCTTTCCGGCGGGGCCTCGCCAATGAATTTCAGCGTCACGTGCATGCCTTCGACGTGTGCCCAGCGGGCGCCCCGGCAATTTTTTTCCAATTGGCCGATAAGACTGCGGATCGCCTCCCGCACCTCGTCCGGAATATCCAGCGCTACAAAAACTCGCAACTGTGTTCCTTCAACTCTTGACTGTCAACTTTCGACTCTCGACTCGGCACCTTGCTTTTTCTCTCTCCGCTCACCCTCTGTTCTGCTGCTTCCCCTGCTGCGCATACAGGAAGTGCCGCCGCACCAGGTCCAGGGCTGCCTGCGAAGCCTGCCAGCGGATGCGATCGCGGTCGCCGGGCAAGTGCAGGGTGCGCTCTTTGCCGCCGGCTCGCTCTGCCAGGGCGACGTGCACGGTGCCGACGGGTTTTTCCGGCGAACCGCCGCCGGGGCCGGCAATTCCGGTGACGGCCAAGCCCAGCGTGCTGCCCGAGCGCCGGCGAATTCCTTCGGCCAGCGCGCGGGCGACTTCCATGCTGACCGCACCCTTCGACTCGAGCAGGTCCGCGGGCACGTCCACCCACACCCTCTTCAGGTCGTTGCTGTAGCAAACCACGCCGCCCAGGAAGTATGATGAGCTCCCGGGGATGCTTGTCAGCCGCTGGGCCAGCAAGCCACCGGTGCAGCTTTCGGCCACGGCGATCGTGGCACCGTTTAGATTCAAATCGCGCGCCACCACCTCTTCGAGCGACTCGCCCTTAGTTGTGAAAATGTTCTCACCGAGCGCCATCACAACGCGCTCGACCATTTCCTTCAAGAGTTTTTCGGCGGCGGTAGCGTCGGCGGACCAGGCGCGCAGGTGAATCTGGACCTCGCCGGGCGAGGCCAGGATGGTGGTCTGAGCGTCGGGGTAGCGGGTGTAGATGGGGGCGATGCGCTGCTCGACGTCGGATTCGGCCATGCCGGCGACGCGCAGCTCTCGCTTGTAGAGGCGCACCGCTGTGGTGCGCCAGGCCAGGCGCCCTTCGACCTCCTGAGTGAACATCGGCTTCAATTCCTGCGGCGGGCCCGGCAACAGGATGACGATGCGACCGTCGGTCTCGAGCCACAGACCGGGCGCGGTTCCTTGGGAGTTCTCGAGTACGATGGCGCCTTCAGGCACCATCGCCTGGCGCTGATTGATCTCCGGCATCTGTCGGCCGAGGCGCCGGAACCTCGCTTGAATGCCGAGCAGGATGGCTTCGTTGAGTATGAGCCTGCGGCCGAGCAGCTCGGCCAGAGCTTCGCGCGTCAGGTCGTCCTCGGTCGGACCCAGGCCGCCGATCGAGATCACCAGTTCGGCGCGGCCCAGCGCCTCACGAAAAGAGTCGCGAATCTGGCCGCGCTGGTCGCCGACCACCAGCTTACGCACCACCTCAATGCCCAGGCGGTTAAGCTGCTCGGTAAGGAACAGGGAATTGGTGTCGACACGATCCGGTGTGAGCAGCTCGGAGCCAATGGCGATGATCTCAGCTTTCACGGAATTATTATGTACCTGAAGGGAGAAAGCTCGCGCAACTGCCACGTGAAGTCTATTTTCGGCCTCCATGATGGGCGGGTGATGGCCGCAAGAGTGTAAGCCTTGTCCACGCTCTCGGCGGTAGTTACGCGCCGTCAAGCGATTCCGTTCCAGGGGCCGAGCGTTTGCCGAAGGCAGGGCTATTGCGGCAGGGGCAGGCCCTCGACTTCCCAGTCGAGGCTGTAAAGCGCCCCCGTGGTGGCAAGCACGGCTCGGTGCGTGGGCTGCAGCGCTAGGCCGACCACTCCGTTGCCGCCGATCACGAGCTCCGCCTGGCCCTGGGGCGTGATTCGCACAATCCCTCGCCGCCCGGCGTGCGATGCCGCGACGTAGAGGTTTCCGGCGGCATCAAACGCCAGCCCCTGCGGCCGGCCGAGGCCGCGATAGAAAATCCTGACCTCGCCGCCTTGAGAGATTCGGTAGACGCGGTCAAAACTCGAGGTGGTTGGGCCGGTGACAAACAGCTCCCCCGACGGGCTGAACGCCAAGTGATACGCAGAGATAGAAGGCTCGAGAGTCGCGAACACAAAGATCTGCCGGTCGGGGTTGATCTTGAAAATCGTGCCGCTGCGGTCGCCGACGTAAAGGTTGCCTGAGTGATCGAAGGCCAAACCCGTGGCGATGCCCATGCCTTCCACCCACTGCTGGGAGCGGCCGTCGGGTGTGACGCGGTGAATGGTGCCGTCCTGGCGGCAAGAGACGTAGAGAACGCCGGCGCGGTCCAACGCCAGGCCCGTAGGGTTCATGAGATCAGCGACGAGCGGCTTCACCGTGTAGTTGGCGGTGACTTTGTAGAGCGAAACGGGCACCTTCTGCCCGCGCTGGCCGCTGAAAGTGACGTAGATATTGCCTTCGGTATCCACGGCCGGATTGGCGACGGGATGGAGATTGTCGGCAATTTGCACGCCCAGAGCCATCGGGAAGGCTGGGCTTTGCGCGCGGGCCGTGGATACGCGCACTGTCCCACCGGTGGCACCTTCGGGCACCCGCGCGATCAGAAAGTTTTCCGCGGAGATCAGCACGCTACCTTCCACTTCGCCGAATTGCACCCGGGGGTGCGTGTTGTTGCGCGACTCGAAGCCACTGCCGTGGATAGCAACGTCGCCGCCGGGGATCGCCGCGCCTGGCGAGACCCGTTCAATCCGTGGTGTGCCGTTGGTGCTCAAAATCGGTCCTCAATTGTCGCACAGTTCTTTAGGTGCCTGAGGCCGCTTCGCAGACCTGTTGTTCTCGAGTGCAGCAAAGAATCTGTCAAAGGGATTCCTCACTCCTTGAGGATGAGAAGTCCGGAGAGATTCCTCACTTCACTCGGAATAACAGGTTTCTTAAGCCGCTACAGCCCCAGGGCCCTTGCTAGCCACAATCCCAGCGCGGCGTAGACGCCCGCAACCCAGTCGTCAGCCATGATGCCCCAGCCGCCGGGCAAAGCTTCCGCCTGCCGCGCCGGGAACGGCTTCCAGATATCAAAAACACGAAAAAGTATAAAGCCCAGCAGCAAATATTTCCAGTTCACCGGCGTGAGCCACCGCGGGACTCTTGCTACCTGCGCCAAAGAAAAACCGAAGAAAATATGTCCGACTGGTGGGCCGCCAAAGAACGTGATCAATTGCCCGGAAATCTCATCGATGACGACAATTTGTGGATCTTTGGCGGCTAGATACCTGGCCGCGCGTCCCGCAGCCCAGACCCCCAAAACAGCGAGCAAAGGCGCGACAACAATGAGCAACTCCAGGAATTCGCGCCTCGTCCATGCGGGGGAATCGAAGACAAAACTGTCAGGGATGAATTGGCAGAGGCACCAAACAAGAGCCAGGCCACCCAACGAGCCCCAGGTTCCCGGCGCTTTGGGCAGATAGCCAAGGCCAAAGCCGGTGGCCAGCAAAATGGCGAAGCGCGGCTTTTTCCCGGCGCTCAGGGTTGCGAGCTCAGTCTTTGGGTTCATCCGGATTCGAAGAGTCGGATTGATCGGGCACCGGTTCGTCCAGGATCGGCTCGGAGACGGCGTAGCGCTCGGCTGCCCAGTTGCCTAGGTCGAACAGGCGGCAGCGCTCGCTGCAGAAGGGAAAATCAGGATGGGTGTCCGAATCAGTGGGTTTCTTGCAGATGGGGCAGTGCCATTTCACGTCCGTCCACCCCGAGAGTTGCATGCCCGCGTGCCTGTGGAGGCGGTTATGCCAGCGAGAAACCCCGGGTCTGAAGACCCGGGCTACAATGCTGCGGCAACCAAGGCCCTTCCGCGGGCAACTGCATACCAGGTCAGGCCAGGATGCGCAGTGGCGCGCCGGTGACTATCTGCCGTAAAGGATTCGGTGTCGAGCCCTGAACCGTAGGGCGCTGCTCCAAGCGGCGGGACGCATCCAGAACCTCGACCACACGGGCCACTAAATCGTAGGCGTGGGATTCAGTGATTTCAACGGTCACCATATCGCCCGGCTGCGCGGCGGCAGAATCCGCAGGCGCCTCAATGTCAGTGATGTAGACCTTGCCGTCGATTTCCGGCGCCATGCCTTCGAGTCTCGCTTCCCAAACCACCTCGCTTTCCTTTGACGGGCCTTCGAGCAAGGCGGGCAAGCGCTGGCCAACGCGAGCCTTCAGTTTGCGCGTGGAGATTTTTTTCTGAATCGCCATCAGCCGGTTGCGGCGCTCATGGATCACTTCCTCGTCGAGCTTGCCGTCGAGCGCGAAGCTCTTCGCGTTGTCCACGTCGGAGTAGCAGAAGACGCCCATCCAGTCGAACTCGGCCGCACGAACGAAGCTGCACAACTCCTCGAAGTTCGCCTGCGTCTCACCGGGGAAGCCGACGATGAACGACGTCCGCAGGGTGATGCCAGGGACCGTGGCGCGGATGCGCTCGAGCAACTTCAGGAAAGCGTCGCCGTGTGAGCCGCGTTTCATGCGTGCCAGCACGCGGCGGCTCGCGTGCTGCAGCGGCATGTCCATGTACTTCACAAGCTTGGGGTATAGCGCGATGGTCTCGAGCAGGCGGGGCGTGACCTGGTTCGGATAGCAGTAAAGAAAGCGCACCCAACAAAGCTCGGGCACCTGTGCCAAGCCCTCGAGGAGCAGGGGCAAGCCGTCGCGCAGGCCCAAGTCTTCGCCGTAAGAGGTAGTGTCCTGGCCGATCAGGGTGACCTCGCGCACGCCGGCACGCCCCAGATTCTCGGCTTCGCGCACGACGGACTCGAATCGCCGGCTCCGGAAGCCTCCGCGTAGCTGCGGGATGATGCAGAACGTGCATGGGTGATCACAGCCCTCTGCGATCTTGATATACGCAGTTTGCCGCGGCGTGGTCAAGAGGCGCGGCGTCAAGTCGTGGTAGAGGAACGCCGGGCGCTGGGCGGGCAGTGCGCGCAGCTCTCCTTCGACGGCGTCGAGGATGCGCTCGACTTCACCGGTGCCGACCACGGCGTCCACTTCGGGGATTTGCTCGAGGATTTGTTCGCGGTAGCGCTCGACCAGGCAGCCGGCCACGATTAGCTTGCGCACCGCGCCGAACTTCTTGTACTCCGCCATCTCCAGAATCGTATCGACCGACTCCTTCTGCGCCGGAGTGATGAAGCTGCACGTATTGACTACGAGCACCTCCGCCTCCTCGGCGCGCGGCGTGAGCTCATACCCGCTGCGCGCGAGAATGCCCATCATCACCTCGCTATCTACGAGGTTTTTCGGGCATCCTAGGCTGACAAATCCGACTTTCGTCATTTCAGTGCGCTTTCGAGATGGTCTGCAAAATTTTCATTCTACCACACGGAGCAGTGGGACCGGCATTCTTGCAAGCTCGCCAATTGTGCTTCCATGTCGTAGCGCCGGCATCCTGCCGGCTGGCATGCCGGGCTAAAGCCCGCCGCTACAGAAACGATCAGAATATGACCGCTACGGTGACCGCTCAGGCCAGCACCACCCTGACCTCGACTGTTTGGGCGTCACCAGGCAGAAATCTCTGTTCTACTGTGGGTCAGGTAGAGCACGCCGGTGAGCGCATGATCGCTTTGATGCTGGCGAGGAGATCCCCCATTTTTTGTGCCTCCGCGCTGTGGTCGCCAAAGCGGGCCATTTGATAGAGATCGGTGAGCTGGGCAACAGGCGCCGCCAGTTCCGCGGCGGTAACGGAGCTGGCGAACTCGAGCGGTGTCTGCCCCGGCTGTTTGCTTATTCCTCGACGCGCCAGCAGCCGCAGCATCTGCTGGTACAGCAGTGTGGCCAGTCGCGGAGTCAACACCGAATGCGAGGCAACGTGCAGGCCCCAAAGTGCGGCGAGAGCGGCCAGAATTGCCCGGCCTCGAAACAGAAGCAGAAACAAGAGTATGACCGCTCCAACAATGGCCACGAACCCAGGCAGCGCATGAGGCGCGGCAATCACTCGCGTCTGCCACTCCTTGAGTTTGTCGATGCCCTTGCGATGCGCGCCAATGAGGAAATTGCGCGCGCGCTCGGCCCAATCGCGCGAGACTCGCTGGAGGTTCTGCGCCAGGGTGACCTGATGCGAGAAGTCGTAGTTGATCACCCACTCGCTCCACACCAGCTCAAACCAATCCCAATAAAGAGCGAGGAAGCCGAACACTCCCTCGGCTTTCTCGTCCGCGGGCGGCGTGGGGTCAAATGAGATCCAATTGAAGCCTGGGAAATAGGCTTCGACCCAACTGTGCGCGTCGCTGGCGCGGACGATAAAGTCTCCGCCTAGCTCGTTGTACTCCCCGGGTAGGAAGCCGTTGACGTACCGCGCCGGGATGCCCAGACTGCGGAGCATCACGGTCATGGCCGCGGCGAAATATTCGCAATGACCCGAGCGGCGTTCGAAAAGAAAATGCGCCAGCGGGTCGGCTTTGGACGTGGCGGAGAGGTCGAGCGTATAGCCGAAACGCGTGCGCAGGTAGTGTTCGATGGCCGCGGCCTTGTCGTAGGCGGTGGGCGCTTGTGCCGTGACCTGCCGCGCCAGCGCCGGGATGCGTGGATCCAGATCCGGCAACTGCAAATAAAACTGACGGATCGTACCCGGGTAGTCGGCAGAAGCTCGCCGCAGCCACTCGGGCGGCACGGCCGGCAGATAAGAGAATCCTTCATAACGCAGCTTGGTGAAATTGTGATAGGGGTTGGTCAACGAATCAGTTCGGTCCACCACCAGATAGGTGCCCCGGGCTGCGAACCGGCCGCGCACGCGATCGGCCTGAGCCGCGACGAACAGGGTATCGGTGGCCAATGGTTCGAGCAGCACGGTGTAGCGAAACGGGATGGAGTTCTGACGGAGCTGCTGCGGCGCCTGGGGGAGCAGGAACCAGCCGTCAGCGGACAGCGTGATGACCGAGCGTTTGTGCGGTGGAGTGAACCAACGCCTGCCGTCGAAGTCGGTCAGCGCGATGCCGCGCCAGCGCATGCCGCGGATCCGCTGGGCCCCGTCCTCGGCGCGCACACGCATCACCACCGCGGGGTTCTTCTTGATCGCGCCGATCTGGCCGAGCTCGACGTTGTCGCTAAAGCCCGAAATCAACGAGGGATGCAGGGTGTAGCCGCCGAGATACCCGACGCTGAAACGCGGGATCAAGAAAAAGATCACCGCGCCAGTCAGCAGCGCGCTCACGGCAGTCGATGCCGACGTCAGGCCAAGCGCGCGGTTCAGCCGCCGTGCCGGCGGCGTTCCGGGTTCGAGTGGCGCTACGCAGGCCCCTTCGGCGCTGCGCCGCATCTCCAGGCCGACAAACGTCGAAACCGCCAGGGCCAGGAAGATCAGAAAGGCGACCAGGAAGAGGGTGTCCACGGTGAGGATGGCCGCAGCCAGCACGTTGGTGAAGGCGAGCATGGTCAGAAACAAGTAGTCGCGCGTGGTGCTCGCGCTGTACAAGCGCACGACCATCGCGAAAAGCGTCAAATGGATCGCCGCCAGCAGCGCAGCATAGAGCGCCGGGGACGGCGCGCCGGCGGCCAGGGCCCGCGAGAAACCCCACAGGTCAATCGGGAAGAAGACGAAATAGCTCGCCACCAGCCACGTGGCTGCCCGATGAGAGAGCTCTGGGCGGCAGCCTCGGGACCAACGGTAACCTTTCACCAGCAGCGCGGCCGAGGACGCCATCCCTGAAACCAGGTCGAGTTTTCCGGTGGCGACCAGCGTCAGAACACTGGTCAGCAGGAGCAGGTAGAGAGAAATCTCGAAGTACCAGCGGATAGCAGAGAGTGGTGCCGCGCTCGATCCTTCCGGGCCGGACATGGCCATAAAGCGATTTTAACATTCGCCGTGGCGGGAAACGCTCAGCCGCGCTAAACAGGCAACGCTTGGAGTGCCCTAAGAACCGGGGAGTGACCGCAGCGCGGCGGCAGCGATTTTGCGCGTCGCGCTGGAGATGGGCACCCGGTCGAGCTCAGCAAGAAAAGGAGTCTTTGCTCCGACGACCTCCGGCAAACGATCGACGCGCACCAGGAAGGGCGCCAGAGAGATCTCCCGGAAGGTCACGGCGTGGCGCGCCGGCGGCAGCGACACGAAACCTTTTCCGTCTGCCTCGCCTCCCTCGAATCCACCTCTGAACCCCAGCGAAGCTTGCAGGTGCCGCGCGAGTTCCTTCTGCGCGTGGCGCTTGACGATGGCCGCAGGAAACTGCCACATCCGCGAGAACAACGCGCCGCTGCCCCTGTCGGAATCGGGTTTAGAAGGTCTAATCAGCAGAGTCCGCTGCCTGGAGTCCAGGAGAACCGCCGCGGCGAGCGTGAGCTTGACCTTTGGGCGCTTCCTGCGTGCGGCGGGCAGAGCCTCGACAAGGCCCAACTGGTAAGCGCGGCACCAACGCGACACCGGGCATTCGACGCAGCGCGGCGACCTCGGCGTGCATACACTGGCGCCCAGCTCCATCATCGCCTGGTTGCAGTCGCCCGGCGCGTACGGCGCGACCAGCTTCTGCGCGGCGCTCTGCAATTGCGCCCACCGCCGCGGCGCACGCAGGTCGCCACGCACGGCGAACAATCGCGCCAGCACGCGCGCCACATTACCGTCCAGCGCGGCGTGGGGTTCGCCATAGGCGATGCTGAGGACCGCCGCGGCGGTGTAGCGGCCGATCCCGGGGAGGCTGAGCGCAGCTTCGAGTTCGCGCGGGAAGCGGCCGCTGTGGCGCGCAACGATTTCTTTGGCCGCGCGGTGCAGGTTGCGCGCCCGGCTGTAATAGCCGAGTCCCGCCCAGAGTTTGAGCACTTCCTCCGTTGGCGCTCGGGCCAGCGCCCGCACGCTAGGGAACCGCGCTAGGAAGCGGCGATAATAGGGCATAACCGCTGTGACCCGCGTTTGCTGGAGCATGATTTCCGAAAGCCAGATGCGGTAGGGATCGCGCGTGTGCCGCCACGGCAGGTCGCGCTGGCAGCGGCGAAACCAGCCCAGCAGCTGGCCCTGAAATCTACGGAGTCCCGTTCGCGACCAGTTCACAGCTTATCCACCCGCGTCACCACGTTGGCGATCTTCTCGATCATTACGTGGTCGCCTGCCCGCGGGCTCGCGTAGATCATCTCCGCGCCAATCCGTGCTGATTCCGCTGGGGCGCCGGGGGGTTCGGTTGGGGTGAACTGGAGATCGTAGAAGCGCGCGCCGTGAATCTCGATGGCGCGAAGGTCCTGCAAGAGGGCTTCTTTGCGAGAGAAGAGCACGCGCCATTTTCGCACATTTGATTGCAGCCTGCGCCGCCAAACGGGCGGCGTGAGCGGAGTGCGAAGGGCCTAAAGCGCCTGCATGAAAAGGAAGTACGACGAGGTCCACAAACTGGTGGGGATCGAGCCGCGCGGCTGGCTGGTCAGGATAATTTTGAAGATATGCGTGTCCTGCGCGAGCTGGGACAACAGGTTCTGCTCCGGCTCGGCCGGCAGCGGCTGGGCTAAGGCCAGGTGCCGGAGCACGTCGTAGATAATCTCGCCGGCCGGCGCCATCGGCGTGGTCTTGCCCGCGGTGCGGAACTCCAAGACCGAGTCGATTTCGTAGAAGTGCCAAGCCAGGCAGGCGCAGAGCGTGACGGCGCGCTCGAATTTCTGCCCCGCTTCTTCCCGGCGAAGGCCGCCGGAGCCGCCGGCGCGAGGGTCCAGAAAAGAGTCGAGCACCAGCATCACGCGGCGCTCGTCCTCGCGGGTGAATTCGCGCACTTGAAGAGACCCTGTCTTGGCCGAGGCTTTCCAATCAACGTGGCGCGCGCTATCGGTGGGTTGGTAGTCGCGGATGGCGTAGAGATCGTGCCCGCGGCCCCGGGTGAAGCTCTCCAGTTCGCCGCTCACCAGCGGCAGGACTTCGTAGAACTCCCCGGTGGGCTCAATGCGCGGGTAAACGATGATCTCGAGGTCCGCATCCGCCTTGCGGGTCTTCTCCAGGAACCCGAAGGGGAAACGCGTGCGGATGCCGAAAGCCTCCTGCCGGTACACGCCGCGCCGGGGAAAGGTCAACTCGACAGTTTGCCTTACCGACTGCTTCCGGGGAATGTGGGGGAAATAAACGGGCCGGGTGAGAATTTGGGTTTGGCCCTTTTTTTCCTCGCCGACGACACGCAAAGAAAACGAGGGCAGGGTTTGCTTCTCATTGCGCAGCTCGGCCACGGCCAGGATGGGCTGGCCGGCAAAAATATGTTCGGGCAATTGCAGAGTGAGCTCAACGCCAGTCAGCATGATCCGTGAGAGCACACCTGAAACGATGATGGCTGCGAGCAGGCAGGCCAGGACCATGAACAGCAGGTTGTTGCCCGTGTTGAGCGCCGCGAGGGAGACGACGGTGATGCCGCCGAGAAAGACCAGGCCCTCGCGCGTCAGCTTGTAATCGATATGATAGGCGAACCAACGCAGGGGTGTTCTGCGCGCCAGCGCCGGAACGATCGTCAGCGCGACCCAGCCCGCTAGGGCCAGCGCGGCCAGCGCCGGGACGCCCACCAGCCAAAGGTTCCCTGTTTCGGCCGCCACACCGGAGTAGAGCGCCAGCAGCAGCGCAACGGCCAGCGCGAGCATAGCAATGCCAAAACTGCGCCAGCCAGGCTGATCGAGTTTGCGCCACCAGCGCGCGGCGATCGAATCAGTCATGGAAGCGGACATCAGAGCGGGACATGCGTGGAGTCTACCAGCTCGGTCAAGATGGCTTCGGCCTGCTCGGATTTTTTCTGGATGGAGGCGAAGCGCGTATTGACGACCACGCGGTGGGCAAATACGGGCAGGATGAGCTGCTTGAAGTCGTCGGGCAGGCAGAAATCACGGCCTTCGGCGAAGGCGCGCGCCTGCGCGGCGCGATGCAACATCAACGAACCGCGCGGGCTGACGCCCATGGTCAAGCGTTCGGTCCGCCGCGTGCCTTCGACGATCTCCAGCGCGTAGTCGAGCAGGCTATCGTCCACACGCACCTGTCGCACCGCCTCCTGCATGGCTAGAACGTCGCGCGCCTCCATCACCGGCCTCATCCCATCCATGGGCGCCTGGCCGCTGTGGTTGCGCAGAATCTCTTTCTCACTGGCCCGGGCGGGGTAGCCCATGCGGATGCGCAGCAGGAAGCGATCGAGCTGCGATTCCGGCAGCGGATAGGTGCCGTGGTGCTCAATGGGGTTCTGCGTGGCCATGACCATGAAGGGCTGCGGCAACGCATGCGTGCGGCCATCCATGGTCACCTGCGCTTCGTTCATAGCTTCCAGCAGTGCCGACTGCGTCTTGGGCGTGGTGCGATTGATCTCGTCGGCCAGCACGATATTGGCGAAGACCGGGCCAGGCCTGAACTCAAACTCGTTTTGGGTCTGGTTGAACACGCTAATGCCAACGACGTCGCTCGGCAGCAGGTCCGAGGTGAACTGGATTCGCTGGAACGAGCAGTTGAACGAGCGGGCCAAGGCGTGGGCCAGCGTGGTCTTGCCTACGCCGGGCACGTCTTCGATCAGCAGATGCCCGCGGGCCAGCAACGCGACGATGGCCAAGCCGATGGCCTCGTCCTTGCCCTTGATCACCGTGGCGATGGACTGTCTCAACTGCGCGATTTGGCTGGCGATGGTGATCGTCATTGGTTGAAAAACTCTGGCCCTTCTGTTACAAAGCTTGACTGTGGGCGATTAGCTCAGTGGTTAGAGCGCTCCCCTCACACGGGAGAGGTCCAAGGTTCAAGTCCTTGATCGCCCACCATTTTCTTGGAGCCCACCCGCCGTGGAGGGGCCGGCACCGCGCGCTTTGCTGTGTCAGCGCACCCGGTCAGACGCAAGGCCGCTGCGGCGACGCAAACCAGGCCATTCTAGCGGAATTTTCCGATGGCAACGATTTTGCGTTACCTCGAGTTTCTATCCCTGGGAACCTGGGTGGGAAGTATCATTTTCCTGAGTTTTGTGGTGGCGCCCGGCGCGTTTGCCACGCTCGGCAGCCGTGACCAAGCCGGCGCAGTGGTTGGCATGGCGCTCGGGCGGCTGCACCTCCTGGGCCTGATTGCGGGCGTACTCTTCCTCGTGGCGCGTGCAGCGCGCTCTCTCTCCACTGGCCGCGGACTTGCCTTGCTGGCCAGCCCCGCCGCGCTCGCAGTGCTCGTCATGCTGCTGCTGACGGTGGTTTCGCAGTATTCGGTTGCGCCGCGCATGGCTCACCTGCGCGTGCAGATGGTTTCCGTAGACCGCACGCCGGAAGACAGTCCCCTGCGTGTCGAGTTCAACCGTCTGCACCGCGTTTCGGTGCGTCTGGAAGTTGCCGTCCTCCTGGCCGGTCTCGCCGCGCTGTTCTTCACCGTTCGGAACCGCAGATGAACCCAGATCAAAACTGATTGACCCCAGACAGAAGGCTTGCCTTGACTAGGATCTGCGACCTACAACTCTTTCTTAATCTGTGTTCATCGGTGGTTCGCTCGGCTCTTGCCCCTGCGGCCCTCCGGGGCGGGTGTGCTAGTATTCGCGCGGCATGCAGACGGGAATCATCGGCTTGCCGCGAGTCGGGAAGACCAGCCTGTTCAAAATCCTGACCCATGCGCACCTCGACGCCCAGGCAGCGCGCGCTGGGACCCACATCGGAGTGGCGCGCGTGCCCGACGCGCGACTGGAACGCCTTG
>Ga0209154_1000877_pt1 | contig 18633 bp, 14 predicted proteins | sample GraSoiAngelo_121_FD_185878 | JGI IMG/M metagenome (GOLD analysis project Ga0209154, IMG submission 185878) | Grasslands soil microbial communities from the Angelo Coastal Reserve, California, USA - 14_0919_12_20cm (SPAdes) (version 2) | ecosystem: Environmental > Terrestrial > Soil > Grasslands ... | reverse complement strand
ACTCCATGCTTTCCGCTCGGGTCGACCGCGACGGCGCGGTCCGGACAATTCAGGGCTGGATGGAGGGCGGGGTCATGAAACCGGACGACCTGCGAAAGGCGTCCCGGATCGCCACGATGGAATGCATCTACCTGCCCTTCTACGTCTTCGAGGTCGACGCGACGACGACCTATACGGGCGTGCTCTCCCGGACGGGCATGAACGAACGGCGGTCCGGGGACCTGCGCCGGGATTACTTCTGGAAGATCCTGGGCCGCCGGTCGGGGGACTTCCCGACGCGGGAGTTCAAGCTGCCCCTCGGATTCAAGGTGCCGTTCGACACCGGGGGCATGGTCCGAGAATCCCGGTTCCTGAATGCCGAGGTCGACGAGGACGAAGCGGATCGGATCGCGCGCGAACAGGTCGACGACCACCAGCGACAGTTGCTGAAAGACCTCGTCGATACGATCGAGGATGCGCGCACCGCGATCGACATGAAGGACGCGGAGTTCCTGCACGCGCCGATCTGGTTCTCGACGTATGAGTATCGAGGGCGGACGTTCCAGATCCTGATCGACGCCGCCTCGGGCGAGGTGGTCCGCGGCGACATCCCGCCGCCGAGCGGAGGTTTCGGAGAGTTCATGAAGGGCGCCGCGAAGGACCTGTTCCGCCGCTGAGGTCCTCATCCCTCGGAGGGCTCGACGTCCTCGTAGTCCGCGAGGTAGGCCCCGCAGTTCGGGCACATCTCGTCCTCGGGGTCGATCTCCCAGCCGCACTCGGGGCAACGGGTCATGGAGGCCCTCGCCTCGATACGGACGTGTCGGGTATAAAATCGAACCGTCTCTCAGAAGTCGTCGAACTTGGTCTGACCTTTCTTCGATGGCGGCCTTTCTGGCGGTCGTGGGCTCGGCTCCTCGCGGGTTTCCTCCCGGAGCGTCGCGATCCGTTGCTCGGGAGCCGCGGCGACGAACATCTCGCCGCCCGGTTCCCCGACGAAGATCTTCTGCCGGAGTTCCTTCCGCAGGCGATCGAGCTCCTGATGCATCTTCCGCTCCTTCCGACGCGCACTGTAGAAGTAGGCTTCGTCCCGCGTGTCCGTGGTGACGAGCATGACGACGCGTCCCGCCGCGCTGCGCCCGGTCCGACCGCGACGCTGGATCGTCCGGATCTCGGAGGGGACGGGCTCGTAGAAGACGACGAGGTCCACCTGCGGAATGTCGAGGCCTTCTTCGCCGATCGACGTGGCGACGATCACGTTCACCTCCCCGGCCTTGAACTTCTCGAGGATCTCGACCTGTTCCTTCTGCGACAGTCCGATGTCGTTCCCGTGGGAGGCCTGCCCGACGAACCGGACCGGTCGGAGGCCCGGGATGCGGGCAAGTTCCTGCGTCACCCTGTCCGCCGTCTCCCGATAGTGGGCGAAGACGATCACCTTGGAGTCCGGCTTCTTCATGAACTGCTCCCGCACGACCCATCCCGTCTTCGCGAGCTTCGGATGTTCCACGTCGGACTCGCGCGCGAGCTTGATCGCCTCCTGCACCTTCGCGTGCTTCAGGAATTGGACGTCCGCCTTCGACTTGGTCTCGGCCTCCATTTTATCGAAGTACGAGCGGAGGGAACCGAGGCCCTGGGTCTCCGCGAGTTCCATCGCATGGTTCGCCTTCATCGCGATCGCTTGCGCGGTCATCGCGCCGTACAGCCGGCCATCGCGCACACCCGAGTCGAGTCGCTTCCGAGCCTCGTCGCCGGCCGCGAGAAGGTCCTTCAGGCTGACTTTCGGCTTGCCCGCGAGGAACCCGATCTTCTTGAGTCGCTCGACCTGCTCCTCGAGGACGACCTGGAGCAACGTCCGGATCTCCTTCGAGACATCGGGGGCTTCCACCGGGATCCGCTGGACCTCGAGGTCATGGAGGTACGGGACCACGTCCGGGTCGTACTCCGTCCGGATCTCGACCGCGGTGATCCCGAGATTCCCGCAGACCTCGAGGATCTTCTCCGCGGAGGACCCGGGGGACGCGGTCATCCCGAGGACGAGCCGTCCGGGGACCTCCTTATACGTGGCGGCCACGTCGACGTACGCGTAGTCGCCGACCGCCCGGTGGGCTTCATCGAACACGACCAGGCTCACCTCGTCCAGGGAGATCCGCTCCGCCCGGACGTCGTTCCGGATCACCTGCGGGGTCGACACGATGATCTTGTTCTCCCGCCAGAGGAGCTCCCGTTCCTCGGGGGACGTCGCCTCGCCGGTGAAAAGCGCGATCCGATCGACGATGAGGACCTTCCGCAGGGAGGCCGCATGCTGCTCGACGAGGGGTTTCGTTGGTGCGAGGAAGAGGACCTTGCCGCCCTTTCGCCGGAGGACCTCGGCGATCACCATCGCCGCGACGACTGTCTTCCCCATGCCGGTCGGAAGGACGACGAGCGTGGACCGCTCCAGGCAAGCGCGGGCGATGTTCACCTGGTACGCTCTTTCCTCGACGGCTCCGCGGCGCAGCAGCTCGTGCGTGACGGCCACGTCGTCGGAACGTCGGGGTGTGCGAATAATCCTTTGCACTAGGTCCGCGGACGACGTCGCCGACGGAGGACGACGACCGCGAAGATCGCGATCGCGGCGGCAAAGGACCCGACCGCGACGACGAGCTCCCAGGGAAAGCCACTGGACACCTTCACCAACATCGTCATCGACGCCTTCGCGCTGGGGTCGGTCACCGCAGACGCGGAGATGACGGCGGAGTAGGTCGCGCCGACGGTCGCGTTCGCTGCCGCCGTCAGAGCGATCCGAAGCGCCGCGTCGTTATCGGGTCCGAGGCGCACGACGCGACCCCGGAGGAGGCCGCCGGAACCTCCTTCCAGATTCGCGTCCCATCCCGCCGGCAGGATCGCGTCGAGGCGGAAGTCCGTCTCGTAGTCCCCGACGTTCGCGAGCTTCAGGGCGATGTGCGCGATTGCTCCTGCGGGCGCCTCGAACGGACCGACCGATCCGAGGAAGAGGGCGGCGCGACCGAGCCCGAGGGAGGCGATCATCACGTCGTCGATCCACCACCCGCCCGCCTTCCCCATGACGTTCGAGCTCGCGTTGAAACGCACCTGGAGCGTCATCGGGCCCGTGATGTTCGCGGTCAGGTTCAGCGATGCACCCTGCCAACTCAAGTCTCGTCCCGTGTAACGTGCGAGCTGGATCCACGGCCCGCCGCCATAGCTTACCTCGACGTGGGCCTCGTCCGTGTCGTTCGCGGTAACGGGGAGGATCTCCACGGTCCGGCCCGTGAGGTCGTACCGGTGGTAGAAGATCAGGAAGGTGGGGCTTGGCGAGACGCTGATGGCGGGCGACATCAGCGTATGCCACGCCGGAGGCAGGGGATTCGGCAGGAGGGTCGCCACGTAGCCGAACCGCCACGCACTGGGTCGGCTGTGCGACGCGCCATCCAGGTCCGTGTCGTTCACGACCCGCCATCGGTCGGGATCATTCGAGAAGCCGTTCGTCATCCAGCCGCCGGCATTCACGACGGGGTCGCGGAAAAGGAACGAGTTCACGAGGACGTGGGCGACGCGCTCGTCGTTCGAAGGGATCTCGTCGTTCGCGCCGACGACGAGGGCGTGAACGAGGTATCGGCCGGTCGAGACCGGGGTGAAGTTCAGCGGAAACGTGGCCGTCGTCTGGGACGCGAGTCCGAGGCGGCTGAAGGTCGTGGCGGTCACGCGCGCCGACGCCTGAAAGGAATCTCGATACACCTCGACCTGCAGGGTGACGTCGGCAGCTTGTAGGCCCTCGTTGCGCACGTCAACCTCGGTCCGAACCATCCTGCCTTCGGCCTCCATGAACGGCACGCGGATTGCCGACACGGCGAGGTCCTTCGTTACGTCATGCGCGATGGTCGCCGTCATCGTCGCGGCGCTCGCCGAGATGTCCCGGATCCGCCAACCCGTGACGGACCCGTCGTAGGCCCGGCTGTCCGGCGTCGTGTCCGGGCCCCATCCCGCGGCGGTGTCGTGCCACGGATCCCCCGAGTCGGTGGGCCGATCGCCCGACACGCCTTCGTCGGCCTCCTCGAGGTCGAGCAGGCGATGGTTGTCCTGATCGTTCGACGTCTGCGAGTCGTCGACGTGCCAGATCAGCAGGCCACTCCCGGGGAGGGCGGCGTCGAATCCGATCGGTTGTCGATTCTCGATGAGGAAATATTCCGAGGTCGTGCCGGACAGGCTCAGGCGGAACACCTTCCCAGACGTCTCGATCGCATCGACCGCGGCGCCGACTTGCGCGGTCCTCACGTCGGTGGGCGTGACCCATCCGAGCCGGAGGAGGGACCAAGCGCTCATGTGGGCGGGGCTCGAACCCGCGGGCGCGCCGTTCCAGGAACCCAGGGACATGATGTCCCAGACGCCGGCCCCGGCGGACGAGCCGTCCGTGTCGTAGAGGTCCCGCAATCCGAGGTCGTGGCCGAACTCATGGGCCACCGTGCCGATGACAAAATCCTCGCTTTCCATCGTGTAGCCGTAAATCTGGACCCCGTCCGCAGTCAGGGATTGAGGGCCCGGCGTGGTCGGATCTGCGTCGAGGACGTCCCATCGGTGGGACCAGATGAGGTCCTTGTTCGATGGGCTCGACTCTTGCCCTGCGCCGGCATGGACCACCATGAGGTGATCGACGACACCGTCCCCGTTCGTGTCGAATTGCGCGAAGTTGACGGTCGCGTCAGCGGCCCGCACGGCCTCTGTGACGAGACGATAGATTGGTCCGTTCGCGTCGTCCACTCCCGTGCCACTGTCCGCGCCGTAATCCGACATCGGGTGCGTGCTGTGGAACCACATCGGGATCACGGTCGCGTTCACGGTCAGCGCACCCCGGGAGACTTCTTGGTAATACGAGCCCACCGAATGCGCCGACCCGCCCGCGGCATTCATCCGGACGTCGAAGTAGGGGCCGTCGTGGCTCGGATCATGCGCGACGTCGGTGAAGTCGATCAGGAGGACGACGATCCGCGCGACCCCGGTCGTCTGTGCGGGAGTCGGCAGCGGCCCGGGCGCCTGCCGTCGGAGATACGGCGGCCATGTGCCCACCGCGGGATTCGGAGGCATCAGCTGAGGCCCGGTGTCATGAGGGGTTTCCCAATGTTCCCCCGGTGGGAGTCGGACCCAGGCGACGGCTGCTGGCAGCGCGAGGACGAACGCCAGGATGAGGGCGATCCGGCGCATCGGCCGCGCCGAGTCTCTGCCCGGTAATGAAGATTCACCCGGGATTCTCAGACTGGATTGCGCACCGTTTCGGCTACAAGGTCGCCTTATCGAACATCGCCGGATCGGAGCCGAGCGGCCTCGTGGCATCGATGCCCATCTTCGACGTGAAGCCATCCCGTGCGCTTGGATCGATCGAGGACCCGCGGACCTCGTGGAGGACGACGAGGCCGCGGTCCGCCTGGAACCGGGTCGCGATCGCCCATTCCACGTCGCGGTCATTGAACACGTCGATGTCCTCGTCCACGATGACGACCTGTTTCATCGACGTGTGCGCCCCAAACGCCGCCATGATGGCGTTCTTGCCGTCCCCCTGATGCTGCTTCCGGATCGAGACCACGCCGTGGAGCCACGCACATCCGCCTTCCGTGAGCCGCACGGCCCCCACATGGGGGACCGCCCGGGAGACGGCTTGGTAGATGACCGGTTCCCGCGGCATCCCCATGAACATGAAATGCTCGTCGAGGCCCCCCACGATAATGTGGAAGACCGCGTCCTTCCGGCGATAGACGCGTTCCACGACCAGGATCGGCTCCTTTCGCACCCGATCGTACGTGCGGACCGCGTCGACGAAAGGCCCTTCGTCGTGCGTCTCTTTGGTCAACCGGCCCTCGAGGACGTAGTCCGCTTCCGCGGGGACGGTGAGGCCGTTCCGGATGCGGACCGTGTCGACCGGCCTGCCCAGAGACGATTGGGTGAGGGCCGACGCGATCCGGCTTTCGTCCACGCCGAATTCCACGGAGGTCCCGCCGGCGAGGAGGTTCCACGGATCGAGGCCGATGCACACGGCGACCTTCAGCTCCTCCCCGGCGGCCATCGCCTCGTTGTACATGTGCCGTAGATGACGCGGCACGATCCGGCAGGCCCCATGGGTCTTGTCCAGGACCAGGATCCGATGGAACGATAAGTTCCGGACCCCCGACCGCTCCGCGACCCATACGCCGGCGGTGATGTAGCGTCCCGCATCCTTCGGGAAGAGCTTCGGGATCGGCATCGCCGTGAGGTCGACGTCGGAGGTGGCCTGCGTCATGAATTCCGCGCGCTCGACGAGGCGCGTGTCCTGCGGATGGGCCTGGGCCTCCAACAACTTCGGGAGGAACTCGTTCGGCTGAATGCCGAGGGCGCCCGCGACCCGTTCGCGGGTGGACCACAGGTTCGCGACCGCAGGGCCGCCCTCGAGGTTCGGGAGAAACACGGGGCGGTTCGGAGTCGCGAGGAAATGCCGGGTCGCGCCGAGGTCCCTCTTGACAGATCCTTCGACGGTGACGACGTCGCGGCCGAATCGGTCGAGCCAAGTCCGGATCGCCATGAGAATCCCGCCCGCGGTATTGGAGGTTCGAATAGAAAGGTTGCGACGCAGTCGAACGTCCGATTTCTAGGGAGGCCGGAGCGGCGGAGGCGACCGGTCCGGTGGCTCCGGAGGCGGAGGTTCCATCTCGGACCCCTCCGGCCGCGAGAGGAAGACGATGACCACCGCGATGATGCCGACTACGAAGAGGAATCCGACGAAGGCCCCGAACCCGAGCGTTGCGAGGGCCTCGATTCGCACACCGTCGGGGGGCGGGGGCGGTGGCGGCGTCCTCGCGGGCAAGACCTGCATCCAGTTGGAGAGGGCATCGTTCCCCGCGCTCGCCTCTGCGGGCACGACGTTCTCCACGCGGATCGTGAGATTGTGCTCCCCGACCCCGACTGCGAGGAACTGCGGCGCGTGGACCAGGGCCGATGCACCCGGAGCGAGCGAGTCGGAAAGAGGCGTGACGCCGATTCGAACGACGTCTCCGTTCGGCCGCGAATCGATCAGCTCGACCGTCGCGGATACCGCGGCCGTGTCGCCCACGTTGACGACCGTCACCGTGACCTCGACGACGTCCCCCTCGTATGGCGGCACCGGGCTCACCACCGGGTTCGCGGGCCGGAGATCCGGCGCGAATTGCGCGAGGACCGGATGGACGGGATTCGCACCCGCGGTGAGGAGCGTGGACGCCATGAGGATCCCGAAGAGAACCACGAGTCCCCCGCGTCGCCCCCAACGGAGCGGCGCGGACCACGCCCGGCCCACGGCTCGACATGCGGCCCCCGAGAATATTACTTTCGCGAATCGGTTGTGTTCATCCTTCCCCGGTATCGCGGATTCTTGGCCGAGAGTCTCCGCGGTGTGGGATTTTCTCTTCATCCCCAGAAGTCTTTATACGCGGCCTCGGTTCGGACGCTCGTGAGCCTCGAATCCGCGCGAAAGTTCGCCCTGCAGAATGCCGTTTTTCATGGAGGAAAAGCGGACGCCAAGGCGGTCCTTGGAAGGATGCTCGCAGAGGACGCGAGCCTGCGTGGACGCGCACAGGAAGTCGCGGACCACGTGGAGCGCGTCGTCGCGGACGTGAACCGCCTCCCTCCCGAGGTGCAGAGGGCAGAGCTGTCCGCAATCGCCCCGGAACTCCTCGAAAAGACGACGACCATCGTGGGCCCGAAGGAACTCCCTCCGCTCCCGAACGCCGTCGACGGCAAGGTCGTCCTTCGCCTCGCGCCGTACCCGAGCGGCCCCCTCCACATCGGGAACGCGCGGGCGTTCGTCCTGAATGACGCGTACGCGAAGAAGTACCACGGCAAGCTCCTCCTCGTCTTCGACGACACGATCGGATCGGAAGACAAGCCCCTCCTCCCCGAGGCGTTCGACCAGGTCCGGGAAGGTCTGGACTGGGCCGGCGTCGAGTTCCACGAGGTCCTCTACAAGAGCGACCGCATCCCCCTGCACTACGAGTGGGCGGAGAAGCTCCTCTCGACGGGCGAGGCCTACGTCTGCGAGTGCGACGCGGAGACGCTCCGCAAGAACCGCGAGGCGATGAAAGCCTGCGTCCACCGCATCCAGAGCGTGGACGAGACGATCGCGATGTGGAAGGCGATGCTCGCCGGCGAATACGCCGAGGGGGAGGCCGTCGTCCGGCTCAAGACGGACATGGCGGACCCGAACCCTGCCTTCCGGGACCGCGTGTTGTTCCGGATCGCGGAGCGGGACCATCCGCGCGTGGGAGACCGCTACCGAGTGTGGCCGATGCTGGAGTTCTCCTGGGCCGTCGACGACGCCTTGCTCGGCGTGACGCACGTCCTGCGCGGGAAGGACCTTGTGATGGAGGACCAGATGGAGACGCGGATCTGGGACATCCTCGGAGTCAGGCGTCGACCGGAGTTCGTCCATTTCGGCATCCTGCGGTTCAAGGACCTGGAACTGTCGAAGTCCCGATATCGGAAGGAGATCGCCGCGGGCCACCTGACCGGGATCGACGACCCGAGGACGTGGTCCTTGCAATCCCTGCGACGCCGGGGAATTCGACCGGCCGCCTTGAGGGACTTCGTGCTCTCGTTCGGCCTGAGCCTGAACGACATCGAGGTGCCCGCGGAGACCTTGTACGCCGAGAACCGGAAAATGATCGACAAGGACGCGAACCGCTACTTCTTCGTCCCCGATCCCGTGGCGGTGGAGATCGCCGGCCTCCCGCCGATCGAACATGCGAAGGCGCCGCTCCACCCGGACTTCCCGGGCCGTGGCAATCGCACGATTCCGGTGGGTCCCAAGGTCCACGTCGCCACGGAGGATTTCGAGAAGTTCCGCGGCAAGGAGGTGCGCCTCAAGGACTTCTGTAACGTCGTCTTGGACCATCGGGCGCGCTTCGTCTCGATGGAAAACAAGGACATCCCGAAGATTCAGTGGGTCACGCACGGGGTCAACGTGCACCTCGTCCTGCCGGACGGATCCGAATCCCGAGGACTGGGCGAGCCCCTCGTCGCCTCCCTGAAAGTGGACGACGTCGTCCAGTTCGAGCGCGTGGGTTTCGCGCGGATCGATCACGTGAGCAAGGCCGAGGTTCGGGCGTTCTTCGCACACCGCTGACGATCGCTGCCTCAGGTTCCTGCGTTCGCTGTCTTTCTTCGTCGCAAAAGGCCCCAGCTGGTGAGCAGGCCCACCCCGCCAATCGCCGCGCTCACCGCGAGGAGGGTCCCGATGAACGGGAGCAGGGCCACGGACACGACGAGGGAGATCCAGGGAAGGATCCGTCGCATCCCGCGCTCCTTGAGGAGCCGGATCCCGGCGATTGACCCGATGACATACGTCAGGATCGCGGCACCGCTGGCCATCAAGAAGGCCGACACAAAGTCCACGTTCAGGAGGTAGAAGGCCGCGAGGCTCAGGAGGACCATGACGATCAAGAACACGAGCGAACGCCTCGGGGTACCGGTCTTTCGATCCACCTTGCCGAGCGTCTCCGGGAAGACGCCGTCCCGGGCGGCGGCGTAGTAGACCCTCGCCATCCCGGCCACGTAAGCGTTCACCGTGCCGAACGTGACGAAGACCGCGAGGAGGGCGACGAACATCCCGCCGTACGAACCGAAGGCGCCCGACATCATCGCGGCAAAGGGAGTGACGCCTCCCCCGACGGTGTAGGCCCCCGTGCCCACCGTGACGATGGCCACCGCGAGGTAGAGGGCACTGATCAGGATCACGCTGATGACCACGCTGCGGTGGAAGTCCCGCTCCGGATTCCGGAACTCTTCCGCCACGTTGGATGTGTTCTCGTATCCCAGATAGGACCACATGATGAGCGCGGCCGCGGTGCCGATGGAAGCGAGTCCGTTCGGGAGGATGGGCGTGTAGTTCGCGCTGGAAATCCTTGGAGCGGACACCACGACGGCGATCGCGAGGGCCGCGAGAATGGCGCCGACGGTCGCGACTTGCACGCGCCCGGTGAAACGGATTCCCAGGTAGTTGACGCCGAACGCCCCAATCAGGATGGCCGCCGCGACGAGGAACACGTCCAGGTTAGACAGCGGGAAGACGAACCTGAGGTACGAGGCGGCCGCCACGGTTGCCGCGGGGGCCCCCAAGACGGCCCAGGCAAGGAAGAGCCACGCGGTCGCCGCGCTCGCACCCCGGCCGAGGCCTTCCCGCGCGAAGGCATAGATTCCTCCCGACTCCGGGTTCCGGGCGGAGAGCTTCGCGAACGTGTAGGCGAAGGGATAGCTCGCGAGCGACAAGAGGATCCAGGAGATGATGGACGCAGGGCCCGCGATGCGAGCCGCGAGGCCGGGGATGACGAAGATGCCGGACCCCAGGAGCGAACTGACATAGATCGCGACGGCATGGCGAAGCGTGAGGACTCGGTGCAGGTCCGAAGGAGGCGGATTCTTCGTTTCACCGTCCCGCTCCATCCGTCCTCCTCCCGTTCTTCCTCAGGGGCGTCGATCCGCGCGGCGCCGATAGGACCACCTCATGCATAAGGCAATTGCCGGCCTCCGACGGTGGGGCAAAAACGCGGTCTGGCGGTGAAGCTTTCTAGTCGACTGTATTCTTCATCGGCATGGTCCATTTCTCGAAGCGTGTCCGCTCGATTGAGTCCTCGCCCACCGTCCACATCGGAGACCTCATCGCGGAGATGAAAGCGCGCGGCGAGAAGGTCCTCTCCCTTGCGATCGGGGAGCCGGACTTCCCGACCCCGGCCCACATCGTCGATGCCGCGAAGAAAGCCCTCGACGCGGATTTCACGAAATACACACCCGCTCCAGGGATCCGGGAGCTCCGACAGGCCGTCGCGGAGAAGGTGCAAAAAGAGAATCGCATTCCCGCGAAGGCGGAGAATGTGCTCGTCGCTCCGACGAAGCATACCCTCTTTATGACGTGCATGGCCCTCCTCGATACAGGAGATGAAGCGATCATCCCGGACCCCGGATGGGTCTCGTACGCCCCCATGGTGACCCTCGCTGGGGCCCGCCCCGTGCCGGTGCACGCCGCCGATGACGAAGGATTCGTCCCGGCCGCGGACGCGGTCGCCGAGTCGATCACGCCGCACACCCGACTCCTCATGCTGAACTCACCCTCGAATCCCGCCGGCTCCGTGTATTCGCGGGCAGAGACGAAGGCGCTGGCCGACCTCGCGGCGGATCACGACCTGATCCTCGTGAGCGACGAGATCTATGAGAAGATCCTGTACGAAGGCGAACATGTGTCGCCCGCGTCTCTGGACGGCATGTTCGATCGCACGGTGACCGTGAACGGCTTCTCGAAGACGTATTCGATGACCGGCTGGCGGCTGGGATGGCTCGTCGCCCCGCCGCCCCTCTTCAAGGAGATCTCCAAGGTTCAGGAGCATACGATCACCTGTGCGACCGCGTTCGCCCAGAAGGCGGGCGTCGCGGCCCTCCGCGGACCGACGGCCCCGCTCGAGGCCATGGTGAAGGAGTTCCGGGCGCGCCGCGACCTGGTCCTCAAGGGGCTCGCGAAGATCGAGGGTCTCTCCACGTTCCGTCCGAACGGGGCGTTCTACGTGTTCCCGCGCATCGACGCAGGGATCGACAGTGCGACCTTGTGCGAGCGGATTTTGAAAGAGGCTTCCGTCGCGGTCACACCGGGGAGCGCCTTCGGTGAGGCCGGCGAAGGGCACATCCGGATCTCGTACGCCGCCTCCCGTGAGACGATCCTCGAAGGCCTTCGTCGCATCGCCGAGATCTTTGCCCGCCTATGACCGGCCTGTCGGAATGGCGGCTCGCTCCGTAAGGCAATTTCGAGCTCATCCTTGAGCGTTCCTTACCGATATCCGAACAGTCGATTGTGCTCCCTGTGGGAGAGAATCTCGAGGATGAGGACGACCGTACCGACCCCCGGTGCGGACTGAACGGTATAGACACCGCGATATGCAAGCGGCAGCTCGAATCGCCACGAGTTCGTGAGCGCTGAGGGGAGACCACTGCGCGCGGCCAGATGGTTCGGAATTCGATCCTTCGGAATCTGGTCTCCGGCAAAGGAGTCTTGCTTCAGGCGCAGGGTCCACCATTGGAGCTTCTTTCGTTGTTTCGGCTGAAGCGCCGCCTCGGCGGCCCTGGCACGCGGTCCGATCCGCACCTCGCTTGCCGTGAGGCGAGCCAGATCAACGGGCCTCCCAACCCTCCACAACCTTCCAAAGCTCGGGTTGGACGTTGAGCGTCCACATCACCCCCTTCGAACCTTCCGTGACACAACCGAGGCGCTTGTAGTGCTCGATTGCCTCCCTCAGAGGTGCATGCATCATTTTCCGAGGCAAGAGAGCCTTGATTCGGTTCAGGCTCAGGGGTTCGTCAAACTTCCGAAGGACGGATTCCACCATGTGAAGCGTATCCAAGGTCGGCCCCTTGTGTACCAGTTTGGGCGGCACGGGAGGCACTCGCATTTCGAGGTGGATATGAGTTCATATAGTATATTAACTTGTACCTGGGGGATGCGAAAAGGGCACGGACGCAGACACGGGCCGCAGGAAACCCACTCCCGCGGGTACATCGGGACGGCCGTGTTAAGTACGCCCCAGGACATCCTGGCATGGGGGGAACCACGGTTCAAGAAACCCGCACCGAGCGAGCTCGGATTGTTCCGATGATCGCGTATGAGAACGGAGCCGCGGCAATCGACTGGTTGGTTCGCGCCTTCGGGTTCCGGGAGCTCGATCGAATCACCGAATCGGATGGGACGATCAGTCACGCGGAACTCGAATTCGAAGGTGGTCGGATCTTCCTCGCCACTCCGACGCCGGACTACCAAGGTCCGAAGCACCACCGCGAGACCTGTGCCGCGGCCAAACGGTGGTCAGCGGTCCCATGGGTGATCGACGGCCTCAGCGTCCGCGTGGACAGCGTGGACGCCCATTTCGCGCGGGCGAAGGGCGCGGGGGCCACGATCCTCTCGGAGCCTCAGGACAACCCGTACGGCCGGATCTACCGGGCGGAGGACCTCGAGGGCCACCGCTGGATGTTCATCGAGGAGCACTGAGTCGTCACGCGCCGCGGGTCTGCAGGAGCCTCACGACGGCCTCGTGACCCTCCTTGCGCGCATCAGCGATGGGCGTGGACCCGTCGTCGCGGGTCGCCTTCGGGTCGGCCCCCGCGTCGAGCAGCATTTGTACGATAGCCAGATTTCCGTGCGCGGCCGCCTTGTGGAGCGGGGTGTAGTTCGCCTCGCTCCGGACGTTCGGATCGCCGCGGGCGGCGAGCAACGCCTTCACGAGCTCGGGATGGTCCCCCGCGACCGCCGCATCGAGCGCGGTGTTCGCGAAGCGGCTCGACTCCTTGAAATTCACGTCCGCGCCGTGTTCGAGGAGGACCTTCGCGGCGTCGAGATGACCGAAGAACGCGGCCAGGCCGAGGGGCGTGAAGCCTTCCGAACTCCCGGCGTTCACGCGCGTCCGGGACTGCCCCAGGATCGTCTTGAGACGTCGCGCGTTCCCGGTCGCCGCGGCCTCGTGGAGGCTCAGTGCGTCTTCGGGTGTCCGCTCGAGGAGGAGCCCGAGCGCCTTGTTCGCCCCGTGGTACACCGCTGTGAGGACAAGCGTCCCGTTCGGCGTGCGCATCCGCAGGAGATGCGGATCGTGGTCGAGGATTGCGCGTGCCCGTACCGTGTCGTCCTTCACGACTGCCGCAATGAGTTCGTCCTGTTCCGCCATTGTCTCGCCTCGAGGAGGCGATGGGAAACGGTCCGACGACTAAGAACCTTGTCCTCGTCAGGCCACGAGCTGCGTCTCGCCGCACGAGGGACACATGACCTCGATCGGCCGCTTGCTCGTCGTGATGTCGATCGACTTCCCGCAATGATTGCAGATCACGGACATCGGCATCGTGGTTGGTGCCTGGGTCGTACCTCCGGGAGGCGGGGGCGGCGGTGCGGCCCTCGGTCCCATGAGATGGCCGCCGCCCACTCGGCGCCAGAGCCCGAGGACGGCCACGAGCAAGAGGATGAACAGGAGGCCCAGGAGGACGGCAAACAGGGGGACGCCCCCGATGTCCGTCGACCACAGCGCGTTCGTCGTGCCTATGTGCAGCGTGTGCCCGATCGCGGTGCCCGTGCTCGATTCGGTCGCGGTCACGACGAGGTCGCCGGTGCCCACGCCCTGGGGAATCGGCAGCGTGAGGTCAACCTCGGGGACGGTCGTGATCGCGGAGACGGTCGGCGAACCGCCGAATCCGCCCAGGCTTAGGGTCCAAATGAACTGGAGCGGCAACGGGGTGGCGCCCCGAGGCGTCACCGTCAAGTGCGCGTGAATCGTGTCGCCAGGCATATAGGAGGCGCGGTCGAACGTCGCCCCCAGTAAATCGCCGGTCGCCTGCCCGATGGTCAGCTGTGCCTGTGAGGTGTTCGTCCCCTCCCTCGCGGTCACGAGGAACCGGTATGTGCGGCTGGCGGCCGGGGCTGGGGTACGGAAGGAGAAGGTCGTGTTGTTCGTGTTGCCGTTCAGGACGATCGTGAAGCTGCTGTCGGCGACCTGGTAGTCGTAGGTCGGCCGGAGGATCACGTGGGAAGTGACGGAATACGAGGCGGTGATCGCGTCGCCCGGTGCGAAGTCCCCGCGGTCCAGCCGCAGAGACATCACGGCGACGAACACCCTGACGGTGCTGAACGAGTTCGACGTGAGCCCTTGTCCGTCGTCGACCCTCACGAAGAACGTGAGCAGGCCAGTGTAGTTGAGCGGGATCGAGTACCGGAAGGTCGGCCCTCCATTGACCGTCGTGTTCAGGAGGCGGCCGAAGGTGTCTCGGACCGTCCAGTTGTACGTGTAGTTCGCCGGCCCAGGAGTGCGGTACACCATCGCGTTCACCGACGCGACGTCGCCGCTCAGGAAGGCGCCTTGGTTCAGGACCAGGGTCACGGTCATGGCGGCGGCGGGCCCGATCGGGGCCGGCGTCGCCCGGACGGAGGGAGCGGCACCGATGAGGGACAACAGCGCGATGGCGACGACCAAACCCAAGGCGTACGCCTTCCTAGGCGACGTCGGCGACATGAGTCCCATCCCGTAGATCCGCGGGATTGACCCGCGGATGGACGCGCATCATGTCTGACCTACTTAACCATTTGGTCGGCCGATTGTCCGACGCCCTCCAGTGGGCATCGGTCTTGAAAAAGCCACGTCCAGCGAGAGTGGAGGAATCCGATCGAGATCACGGGCCGGCAGCGGGCGCGCTGCCTTGGAGCCGCGCGAACAAGCCTTCGGCGCGCGTCCGCCACGACGCCGCATCGCCGCCGCGTCCCTGCGCGTCATAGAGTCGGGCGAGCTCCTCGTACCGCGTCGCGAGCGAGTACGGGTTGTCGAGCCGGTTGATGATCTCGACGGAGCCGAGCAGCTGTTCCTCGGCCTTGGCCCAATCGCCCCGCTTCGCAAACACGAGGCCCATGTTCGCCCGCGCGGTCGACACGGCGAGGGGATCGCCAATCGTGGTGGCCAAGGCGAGGGCGCGCTCCGCGCTCGATGCGGCCTCTTCGACCGCCTCCATGCGGAGGAAATTGTCGACCGCGTTCGCGAGGGCATAGGCGGCGAAGCGGATCTCACCGGTCGCGAGGGCGATGTCCGCGGAACGAGCGAAGGTCGCCGCCGCGGTCCTCGGATCCCCTTCGCGACTCGTGACGATCCCGAGGTTGATCTGGATCACGGCATCCTCCCGCGTGGCCCGTCGAACCGTCGCGGCTGCCTCGAGGAGCCGGGCCTTGGCGCCGGGGATGTCGTCCCGCGCGATCAGGGCGACTCCCAGATCCGTGAGCGCGCGCACCCGTTCCCTCGAGCCATTCGGGAGGACGTCCGTCGCGCGGCCCAGATGGGCGATCGCGGCATCGAGATCCCCGAGCTTGCGTTCCACGCCCCCGAGGGCGCGAAGGGCTTCGCCCTCGATCTCCGGCGAGTGAACCGCGGCGGCGTCTCCCGCGGCCGCCTCCAAGACGGCCCGCGCTTCCTTGTACGCTCCGAGCCGATTCTCGATTCGACCGAGCTGGATGCGGGCCCGCAGTCGTTCCAGCTGCCCGCCCGATTCGCCGATCCGCTCAAGGGCCGCCCGGGCCTCGGCGAATTTTCCGAGGAACACCTCGGTCTCCACGAGGATGCCGTCCAGGCGGGGACTCCGCGGGACCCGGAGCAACGCCGCCTCCAAGTCCCCCGCGCGGGCACTCTCCGCGAGACCGGGCCCGATTTCCACGAGCCGGATCCTCGCCGTGTCGAGGTCGCCCGCCTCGATCCGATGGTACGTTTCCTCGAGGCCGTCCGCTCGGAACTGCCAGTAGGCCGCGGCCCGTGCGTGCGCATCCCTCCGCGCCGCTTCCCCGATGCGTCGAAGGAAGAACTCCTTCACGAGGTCGTGGATCAGGTACCCGTCCTCCCGGTGATGGAGCAGGGCCCCGCGCACGAGCCGACGGAGCTGGGACAAGGTCGCCCCGAGGGCCTCGGGGGACCGGGCCGGCCGTCGCAGGACCGCGAAGGTCCGCAGCAGTTCCTCCGAGGAATCGTCGAGGCCCTCTAGGACCGTCTCGAGGACGTATCGTTCCGTCTCCACCGCGCCTGCGTCGAGCCCGCTCGCGGCGAACATCTCGAGCGCCAAGGGATGTCCGTGGGTCGCGGCGATGACGTGCTGGATGGCGTCCGCTTCGATCCGGGCGCCGCGGGCCTGGAGCAGTTCCCTGGACGCGCCCTCATCGAGTCCTTCGAGAGGGACTTCGAACACCCGCCCCGCGACGAGATCCGACCGTTCGTAGAAGGTCGGCTGGGTCCGGGTGGTGATGAGGATCTTCGTCGTCCCGGGGACTTCGAAGAAAGCCCGGAGGAGCGCATCCGCCGCGGGCGAAGCGTGCAGGTCGTCGATCGCGACGACGCATCCGGAGAGGTCTCCCCGCATCACCGCGACGGCCTCGGTCGGATCGTAGGCGGGCCGCGTGATCACGGACTTCAGTCGTCGACGACCTTGGCGGGCGAGGAAATCGGCGAAGGAACTCAGGAGGCCATGGGCGTCGTCGTGCGCGTACACCCGCCGCACGAAGGTGGGCCGCGGCTCGTCCGCCAGAAGCCGTACGACGAGTGCCGTCTTCCCAATCCCCGCGACCCCGATGAGGACCGCGACCGAGGAAGCCTCTGCGGCGAGCCACGCTTGCAGCCTCTGCCGTTCCTCCGTCCGACCGAAGAAGGGTCGGCTCGGGACGGGGACCTTCGGGGCGTCGGGTCGCGGGAGCTCGATCACATCCGCCGCGAGGACCTGCTGGACGGCCTCGGACTCCCGGAGGCCCGACCGACGCAACGCCTCGATCGCGTCGGACCCGAGGACTTCCCGGACGCCTTGCGGCTCGTTCAGCTGAACGGTCCGAGAGCGCGCGTGCTCGCGCATGCGGCGGGCGATCTCCTGGCCCGCAGGGGTGAGCTCGTACACCTTCCGCCGGGAGCGCGCATGGGCGACGTGCGCCATTCGTTCCTGGACGCGGCCGGAGGTCTTCAGGCGCTTCAGCTCGAGGGCGACGTGGGCGCGGCTCAGCGCGAGGGCCGCCGCGATCCCGTCCTGCGTCATCTCGACCGGACACTCATAGGCATCCGCGTGACGAAGAAACCCAGAGAGGTGGACGAGGACTCGCTCTCCCACGGTGACGCTCGACACTCCCTCCGCCCCTCCGGGTCGGGTAAGGGTGGGACGTTACTTAACCCTGTAGGCAGAGGGCCGCGGCTGCCTTTCCTTGGGGTTTTCGGGAGCCGTCGACGCCTGATCGAGGACCCCTTCGATCGTGTCTGGCAGGCCAGCCAGGTCGCGCACTGCGGCATCGGGCTTCGGATCCGCGGCGGTCAGGTGAACATCCGCCCGATTCACCCAAACCGTGCGCATCCCAACGCGTGAGGCCCCGGCGACATCCTCGTTCAGGGAATCTCCGACGTGGACGACCTCCGCGGGGCTCGCGCGAAGCACTTTCAGGGCCGCTTGGAAGACTTGCGGCCGCGGCTTGTACGCACGGACGGATTCCGATGTGATCACCGCATCGAACCGCAAGCGGTTGCTCTTGAGGATGCCTTCCAGGAATGCGTGGTCCGCATCCGAAACGATGGCGCGTGGGATGCCATCGAGCGCCTCCAGGACTCGCGGGACTTCCGGAAATGCCGTCGCCTGCCGCCAGAGGGATTCCAGGGATTCGACGTAGGGTCTCGGGTCCGCCTCGATGCGATTATCGCGGAAGGCTTTGCCGAGACTCTCTCGCGAGAGCTCCGACAAGGTCTTGAAGGGTTCCGAGTCGGCACCAGAGTACAGGTACCGGTCCCACGTGGCCAGGAGGGCGTCCGGCCTCAGGGACGGCCGATGCTCCTTGCAGATCTTGCGGGCGATTCCGATGAGAACGTCCTGTCCCTCGTCGATGACCGTGCCAAACGCATCGAAGGTGATCGCCCGTACCATCACGACGTCCCATCATTTCCGTGGACTTTATCGCTTCCGTCCCCGCCCGAAGTCACACGAAGGGCGGACCGGACATTCGTTGCAGGACGGCGTCGGGCGGCACAGGGCCTTCGCGTGGGCGACGAGGAGCGCGTGGTACTCCCGGTACATCGCAAGATCCCGCGGCACGTGGGTTTCGAAGCGCCTCTGGACGACGTCGTACGCATTCGTGTCGAAGAGGCCGATTCTCCG
>Ga0209154_1000863_pt1 | contig 18862 bp, 13 predicted proteins | sample GraSoiAngelo_121_FD_185878 | JGI IMG/M metagenome (GOLD analysis project Ga0209154, IMG submission 185878) | Grasslands soil microbial communities from the Angelo Coastal Reserve, California, USA - 14_0919_12_20cm (SPAdes) (version 2) | ecosystem: Environmental > Terrestrial > Soil > Grasslands ... | reverse complement strand
GCGCGACTCCTACGCCCGCCGCAAATCCCACCGCGGCCACGCAAAGCCAGAACAGTTTGCGCCCGAAAAACAAAATCACCGCGCCGATCAGGACGCTCAGAACTGGAATGGGGAGGTTCATGGCAAAGGCGTTGTAGTCGTAGTTATCGATTCTGTCATGCCGAGCGAAGTCGAGGAATCTCTTTCTATTTCAGAAATATCTAGAGATGTCTCGACTCTGCTCGACATGACAGGCAGGCAAAACAAATCCGCGTCTCCCTTTTGGAAAGGGAGAGGATTGAAGTGAGGGATTGTTAAGATTTTTTGTCATACCATTTCGATAAATCCCGTCGCAAAAACTTCTCCAGCTCTTTGATGTCGAAATAAAACGTCTCGATCAAGCTCGATCTCAACTGATTGTCGATCTTGTTCGGGTATTCCTGTTCGAACACGCTCGCTTCCCGTGGGACGAACGAGGAATCGACGCCGAGAAATTCGAAGACGCGCCGAAGAGTTTTCTTATGATCGCTCCTAAGCTCTTCATTCAAAAGAATGAGACACTTCTCTTTGCCGAAGATGTTGAACAAGCGCCGGACCTGATGCGCGTAGAATCCGCGATCGACATAGGAATAGACGCGGTGCTGTAACGGCAACGCTTCGCGGCATCGCTCCGGTTCTTTTTCGATCGCTTCGGCAAACGGTAATTTCTCTTTGCCTCGTTTGGTTTCCATGTTCCAGGCCGAGAAGGCGCGCTCGACTGGATTCCGCAAAGCTAGAATCCACTTCATCTTCGGATTGTATTTCCAAATCCGATACGGCGCGGTTTCCCAATACATGTAAATCGGAGTCGCTTCACCAATCGCGCGATGCTCCGGCTTCGGCTTAAAATTGGCGTGATACTTGTTGTAATCCTTGTCGTCAGTTTCGCGATCGAAAAAGTGCAACTCTTTTCGCGTTTCCGGCATGCAAATCTCCGGATGCTGCCGCAAAAACGAATCCAGCGCCGACGTGCCGCCTTTCTGCGTCCCGCCAATGACAAAATCAACGCGCATGTTTCGTCCACAGATTGACACAGATTTTCACAGATTCTGCAATCACTGACAGCGCATCCTTTTTCTGTCATTCCGACCGAACTTGAGGAATCTCTAACTATTTCCGTCGATCTCGGCCCGTCAGCGCTGAAATATCTAGAGATGTCTCGACTTCACTCGACATGACAAGGCAGGCTCTTGGAATAAGCGCCTCTACAACGTCACGCGCTCATCATTTCTTTATCATCTGATCCCGCTTTGGCTTAAATTCATTATCCGGTTTCCATTCCGGAAATTTGTCAGCGTTGGCGACTTGGTAGCCGACTTCGAATAGAAGATCCACATCCTGGACCGCGCCGGAGAGGTCCCAGTCCTGTTTTATTTCGTCGGTCACTTGATGATAATCCTTCGAATCAAACTCGTCGGAGCGGAGCGGTGCATTCTCCGGCCGGGAAAGAAGATGTTCGCCTTTGCCGATGTATAGCGACGGTACGCCGACCTTTGAAAATTCGAAATTGTCGGCGCGATAAATCGCGCCTTTTTCCGGACGACTGTTCGGGATCGCGGTGCGGCCTTGCCGTTGCGCGGCGGCGGCAAGCGCGTCGTCCATCGTTGAGAAACCGTAACTGACGTCCTCAATGTCGCGCGCTTTGCCCCATACGTTCATGCTGTCGATGTTGATGTCGGCCAAGGTTTTCCCGAGTGGATAAAGCGGATGCTCCGCGTACCATTTCGCGCCGAGAAGTCCGGCTTCCTCGGCGGTCGTGCACATGAAGAGAATCGAGCGCTTCGGAGCTGGATCGGCTTTTGGAAATGCGCTCGCCAATGCGATCACGGCCGCGTCGCCTGAAGCGTTGTCGACTGCGCCGTTGAAAATTTGGTCGCCCTGCAATTCCGGATGACGTCCGAGATGATCCCAATGCGCGCTGTAGATGATGTATTCGTCTTTCAAATTCGGGTCGGCGCCTTCGAACTTGCCGATCACGTTGTGCGATCTAAACGACCGGAGCGCTTGTTTGATGTTGATGTTCGCTTTCGCATTCAGCGCCACCGGTCGAAAATCTTTCGAGATCGCGGATTTTTTGAGCGCGTCGAAATCCTGGCCGCAGTCGGCGAGTAGTTTTTTGGCAACATCAAGCGTGATCCATGAGCGCGCCGAGACCGCGTCCATGTTTTTATTCGGATTATCGAGCTCGAAATTCTCCTTGGCCCAGCTCGACTTGACGACTTGCCACGGATAAGCGGCCGGTTCCGTTTCGTGAACGATGATCGCCGCAGCTGCGCCTTTTTGCGCCGCGATCTCGTATTTGTAAGTCCAGCGACCATAATAGGTCATCGCTTTCCCTTTGAACATTTTCTCGTCGAGCTTGGACGGATCTTTCGGATCGGGCACCGCCGGATCGTTGATCAACATCACGATCGTTTTGCCGCGGACATCGACGCCTTTGTAATCGTCCCAGCCGTACTCCGGCGCGACGACGCCATAACCGACAAAGATGAGATCGGAATTGTCGACCTTGATTTCCGACTGCAACCGCGCCGATGACGCGACGAAATCGTCCGCGTATTTCAATTCAATCGGCGGTTTGCCGTTAACGACAAATGTCATGTGCGGATCGCTTTTAATTCCTGCGAGCGGCACTTCCTGAAAATAACTGCCGTCGGGATTTCCAGGTTTCAGGCCGACCGATTTAAACTGATCGGAAATGTATTTGATCGAGAGCTCTTCGCCCTTTGTTCCCGGCGAGCGTCCTTCGAATTCGTCGGACGAAAGAATTTTGATGTGCGCGAGCAAGGCGTCCGGTGTGATGACATCGAGCGACGGCTTCAGTTTTTCTTCCGGTGTCGGCGACGAAGAGGCAGAGAGTTATTCCGAGAAGAACGACGCAGGAAAGGAGAAACGCTTTCATAGCTGAAATAGTAAGAGAGATGTCTCGACTTCGCCCGAGATGACAAGACTTTTGTAGCGGGAATTACACTGCATGCGCCAACCCCTCACTTTCATCCTCTCCCCTTGGCAAGGGAAAGGGCAGGGTGAGGGAGTCTTTTCTCCTTGTCGCGATGGATTAGCGACGACGCTATCGGCTTTTCTGAGACGGGCCGGCGGGCGCTTTCTTTTTGTCTTCGCCTTTCACGCCGATCTTTTTCAGGAACGGTTCGACCGATTGTTTCCGGCCAAGAAATTTTTCGATCGACATCGTAACGTCGCGTCCATCGCCTTGCTCGTAAATTTCGTGGCGCAATTGCCTACCGGCTTGCTTGTCGAGATAACCGTCCTTCGCTTTTTCAAAAACGGTTGCCATATCGGCGGCGATCGCGTCGGCCCAGGCGTAACCGTAATAACCAGCGTCGTAGCCATTCATGTGGCCGAAGTATGTCACGAACGTGGTGCTTGGATCGATCGGCAGAAAAACCTTCTCGAGAATTGGATTGGAAATCGTGACGCAATCCCAAGCCGCATTTTCCGGATGCGCGTCGTGCATGGCAAGATCGAGCGACGCGAACGCGAACTGGCGGCGATAAAAAACGCCAGCAGTCGCTTTCTTGGCGTCGTTCATCTTTTGGATGATGTCGCCCGGGATCTTTTTCGACGGGTCGCGATAATCGGCGGCGAAACTGTCGAGCACTTTTTTGTTCCAGATCCAGTTTTGCAGCATTTGCGACGGCGCTTCGACGAAATCACCGGGGACATGTGTTCCGGCAAAGCGGCCATGCCGCGCACGGGTTGTGATTTCGTGCAGGACGTGGCCGAATTCGTGGAACAGCGTTTCCACGTCGGAATGGGTCATGAGCGACGGCTTGTCTGCGCTCGGCGGCGGAAAATTGCAAAGCAACGCCGCAACAGGACGTTGATACTTTCCGTCCGCCAGCTGTTTGCCACTGATGATCGGAAACTCGGCGAAGTGATTAAATTTTCCTTCGCGCGGGAACATATCGAGATAAAACATGCCGAGCGGTTCGCCGGTGGCGGCGTCGGTTACCATGTAAAACTGGAGATCGTCGATCCACTTGTAAGGCGCTTCGATTTTCTCAAACTTCAAACCAAAAATGCTCTGGTAGATATTGAACATTCCTTCGAGCACTTTTTGGAGCGGGAAAAAGGCGCGGAGCGCTTCGGTGTCGACGTTGTATTGCTGTTTCTTGAGCTGGTTGGTGTAGTAGCGCCAATCCCAGACGCCGATCTTCGCCTCGGGATTGTGCGTATCCTCCGCTTTCATTTTTTGGAACGCGGCGACTTCGGCGGCGAACTTTGGCTGAATGCCCGAGATCAGATTGTCGATGTACGATTTCGCACCGTTGCCGGTCCTGGCCATTTTAATTTCGGTCTGGTAATCGTCCCAGGATTTGTAGCCGAGCCGGAGCGCGATGTTGTTGCGTAACGCAAGCATCTGGTTCAGCACGGTCTGGTTCGTGTCTTTGGCCAGACTGTCATGCGCGATGTAAAGTTTTTTGCGCGTCGCCTCGTTTTTGGCGTTGTCTTCGACCGTGTTGTACTGCCAGGTCACATTGGCGAGCACGGTGTAGGCGTCGTCGCCGGTTTTGACTCCGGGGGATAGGAGGAAACTTTCCGGGACGCCATCGAGCTCGGCTTTGGTGAAAACGAGAGGCGCTTTCGCGTTGACGATGTTGGTGTCGAAATCGGTCCCGAGCTTCGACAAATCCTTGCGTAACTGCTCCACTTCCTTGCGTTTGTCAGGCGGCAATTCCAAACCAGCGCGGCGATAATCGCGCATGGTTTCGTCAAAAAGCTTTTTGTCTTCGCCGGACAGGTTCGGCTTCGTGTCGGCAAATGCTTTCAGCGCTTTATAAACGTCTTCGCGATAATCGATGCCCACGGCCCAGTCTTGAAATTGTTTCACCGCATTCTCGGCCGCGGCGCGCATCTTCTCGTTCGCATTGCTTTCTTTAATGATAACGGCCTTATTCGCGGAGTTGCCGGCGTGATAAGTGAGATCATCGAGCGCGACGACGGTGCTCTTGAATGTGACCTTGCTTAAATCCTGCGCACCGATTTGATCGAGCGCTTTGTTCGCGATCGCGATTGCGTCTTTCATCATCGCGTCGACGGCTTCCGGTGTTTGTTCCCAATCCGGAATGGTGAGAACGGCGTTTGTTTTCGCCGCCGCGGCGCGAAAATCGTCCAGCGTCTTCAAATTTTCGGAGCGAAGATCGACAATCCCGCTAGCGAGCAAAGCAACTGGCACAAGAAGCGAGGCAGTTTTCATAAATTTCGTTCAGACAGAAGCAGCCACAGATTTACACAGATTTTCACGCATAACAGACGGAATTTTGCTGAATCTGTGTTCTATCTGTGTTCATCTGTGGCGGAATGATCGAGAAATTTCTGCTCGCCTTCATTCCGGTTTTTGTCGCGATCGACCCGATTGGGTTGGTCGCGATTTTTATTGGGCTTGGAACGAGCGCGTCGAGCGAACATCGCAAACGTCAGGCGTTTCTCGGACTGTTCACCGGTTTGCTGGTTTCAATCGGATTCATTTTTCTAGGCAAAATTATTTTTAAAGCTCTCGGCATCACGGTCGCAGATTTTCAAGTGGGCGGGGGACTCATTCTGCTCGCGCTCGCTGTGCGCGAACTGGTTGGCTTCGGTCCGCATGATCGTGGCGGCAGCGACGAGTTCGGTGTGGTGCCGCTCGGAATGCCGTTGATCGCCGGGCCGGCGTTGCTCACCGCGCTTTTGATTCTGGTCGATTCGGTCGGACTTGTATTTACACTCGTCTCGCTGCTCGTGAATCTCGCGTTAGTAGCGATCGCGCTCTGCAACGCAGACCGGTTCGCGCGCTGGATGGGAACGCAGGGACTGCGCGGCATTTCGAAAATTATTGCGCTTCTGCTGGCGGCGATCGCCATCAGTCTGATCCGTCGCGGCTGGCAGATGCACTAGGGCGTGCCTCGATCGCTCAATAACTTACCAGCTGCCTGCTAAATATGCGGCTGACCGGGCATGGCGCGTTTCAGCTCGGCTTCTTTATCGCCATGCTGGTAGCGATAGTTCAACTCACCCTCGATCGCGTAGATCTCTTTTTGCTGATCGGAGAAGGCTTCGCCTCCGTGGTGAATGAATACGGGCTCTCCCCGGTGTCCCGGTAGGTTAGTTTGGGTCTGTGGAATTTGGCGATACAAATCCAGGCGTCGCTGCTGCAACTGCTTTGTAGTCCATTTCCGGTAGGGCGAATTTGCCGGCGAAAAAGCGCCTGGTCCCGTGGTTTTGGGGCCGACTGGCTGCCCGTTAGCCGATGCGCTTTGGCCGTAAGCTGAACTGACGAGAACTGCGGCAATCACGACTGCCAATAATGTTTTCATAGTCTTTATATTAGATTCGTCTTTCCTGTAGCGAAAGTGTTCAAATATTCAACCACGGGTGAGACCTGACGTTGCGCAAGATTTCCTCGCTTTTGCAATACATTTGGCTCTATTTCGTCAAACCATCAACGGGTTGACACGCCCGGGAGCGTTGTTACTTTCCACGCCCTTATGAGATTTCCGCTCGCTTTAACGACAAAAATCGCTGCCTACATCATCGGGCATAAGCTGCGCGGAACGAAAAAGTTCGCCACCGTGTTGCAATTGGAACCGCTGCACACGTGCAATCTGACCTGCACCGGATGTGGACGAATCCGCGAATACTCAACGTCGCTCAAGGACATGATGAGTCTGGAGGATTGTTTGGGCGCGGCCGAGGAATGCAACGCGCCGATGATTTCCATTTGCGGCGGCGAACCGCTGATTTATCCGCATATCGAGGCGCTCGTGCAGGGGTTGCTCGAGCAGAAGCGCATCATTTACATCTGCACCAACGCGATGTTCATGCGCAAGAAAATGCGCGAATGGATAGCCTCGCAATTGTCGACCCAACCAAAGTTCGTGGAGGACAAAATCGGCGAATTGATTGCGGCCGGTTTGATTACTGACAAAGACGCGGCCGAAGTGCGCAAGGGTCCAAGAGATCCAAACAAGCCCACCATTGGGCCGAGCCTGTGGATGTATTGGAATGTCCACCTCGACGGCCTTGAGCGGATTCACGATCTGATCGTCGAGCGCGAGGGCGTTTTCAAAGAATGCATTCTCGCGATCAAGATGGCAAAGGTTCTGGGCTATCAGGTCGCTACCAATACGACGATCTACAAGGAGACTGATATGAAAGAGGTCGAACAAATGTTCGATTATCTCTCCGATCTCGGCGTGGACGGCCACACTATTTCGCCCGGCTACGAGTACGACGCGGCCAAGAAGGACATGATCAAGCGGTTGAATCTGCGGCCGGAAAATTTCTTCCTCACGCGCAAAATGACGGTCGAGAAGTTCAGCAAGATCGAGGAATGGATGCAGCGTTACACCTTCTTTGGCACACCGATTTATTTCGAATTTCTCGCTGGCCATCGCGACCTGACCTGTTCGGCTTGGGCGATTCCGACCCGAAACATTCGCGGTTGGAAAGGCCCTTGTTATTTGATGACCGACGCGCACTATTCGAGCTACTCCGAATTGCTGGAGAAGGTGGAGTGGGAGAAATACGGCGTGGTTGACGGCGTGGCGCGCGACCCGCGTTGCGAGAATTGCATGGTGCACTGCGGGTATGAACCGACGGCCAGCCTCGGTTTGCAGGCGAAGCGCGGCGATACTTGGAAGACGATCAAGTTTAATTTCGGACCGAAACCGAAACCAACGGGACGTGGCAGTGAAACTGTCGCTTTCAATGGTGTAAGTTGCGGAAACGGTCACAAAACCGGTAAGAACGCCGAAGCCGAGGCCGCGCAGGCGTCGTAAGGTCGACAATCGCTCGGTCGACGATGTAAGATCGACATCCCAATGAGTTCGTCACGAAACGTCATCTCATTGCCAAGCGCAGCGCCGGAGCGGGCCGAGCCGTATTTGGCGGCAGATGCCGAAATTTCCGACGCGATTGCGCGGGCGCAGCAAAATCTGTTGCGCCAACAACGTGTGGACGGCCATTGGTGCGGCCAATTGCTGGTCGATAGCACACTCTGCTCCGACTTCGTGCTTTTCATGCACTGGCTGGGTGAGATCGACGTTTCGCTTCAGAACCGCTGCGCCCGTCACATTTTGAAACGACAGCTACACGATGGCGGCTGGAATACTTATTTCGGCGGCCCGAGCGAGATCAACGCATCGGTCAAAGGCTACTTTGCGCTGAAGCTGGCTGGTTATTCGCCCGATTTGCCGTTCATGCGCAAAGCGCGCGAGAACATTCTGCGTCTCGGCGGCATCCCGCGGATGAATACCTTCAGCAAACTCTATCTCGCGCTGCTCGGCCAATTCCCGTGGAAATATCTGCCGACGATTCCGGTGGAAATGATTTTGTTGCCGAGCTGGGTGCCGTTCCACATCTACAAAATGTCGTCCTGGAGCCGGGCGATGCTGATTCCGCTCGCCATCATCAATCATTTCAAACCGACGCGTTCATTGCCGGGCAACAGACAATTGCATGAGCTTTATCCACTTGGCACCGAACAGAGCGATCTGCGTTTGCCGCGGAGCGGACGCTTTTGGACCTGGCGTAATTTTTTCCTTCGCCTCAACGACGTTCTGAAAATTTTGCACCCGTTACGGATTCGTCCGACTCGGAAACGCGCGCTTGAGGAAGCGGAGCGTTGGATGTTGGAGCGAATCGGGCAAGGCAGCGACGGTCTTGCCGCCGTTTATCCGGCGATGCTCAACTGTCTGATCGCGCTGCGTGTTCTCGGTTATTCGAAAGAGCACCCAGCCTACAAAAAAGCAGCGCAAGATTTTGCCGGCTTGTTTGTCAATGATCCTGAAGATTTTCGGATTCAACCGTGCATGTCGCCAGTTTGGGACACGGCGATTAATTTAATCTCGCTGGCGGAGTCGGGCCTGACGGCGGAGGATCCCGCGCTGCGCCGCGCGGCGAAATGGCTGCTCGATAAGGAAGTGCGGATTCGCGGCGATTGGGCGTTCAACAATTCGCACCCGGAGGCGAGCGGCTGGGCCTTTGAATACAACAACGTTTATTATCCCGATGTTGACGACACCGCGATGGTGTTGATGGCGCTACGACTCGTTAGGCCGGAGGACAGTTGGGGATTGGAAGGGGCCTTTCGGCGCGCTCTCGGCTGGCAGCTCAGCTTCCAATGCCGCGATGGCGGCTGGGCGGCGTTTGATAAAAATGTTACCACCCCGTGGCTGGAAGATATGCCGTTCGCGGATCACAACGCGATTCTCGATCCAACTTGCAGCGATCTGACCGCCCGCACACTGGAGTTGCTCGGCTACATCGGTTTCAATCCGAAGGCGCGTTGCGTCCGGGATGCGATTCACTATTTGATCGAAACTCAGGAAGCGGACGGCTCGTGGTACGGACGATGGGGTGTCAATTACATTTATGGAACGTGGCAGGTGCTCCGCGGATTGCGCGCCATCGGGCACGACATGACCCAGGATTGGATTTTGCGCGGACGCGATTGGCTCGAGAGCTGCCAGAATGATGACGGCGGCTGGGGCGAAACTTGCGCGACTTACGAAAACCCGGCGATGAAAGGAATTGGCAAGAGCACAGCGTCGCAAACCGCGTGGGCGATCATGGGCATTTGCGCCTGCGGCGATCTCGATCGGGCGAGCATTCAGCGCGGTCTGCGTTTTCTTTTGAGCTCGCAAAAGTCGGATGGTTCGTGGGACGAGCCCGAAATCACCGGCACCGGATTTCCGGGTGTCTTTTATCTGAAATACGACATGTATCGCCAAAATTTCCCGCTCCTCGCGCTGGCGACCTACGTGAATCACCGAAAGGGCTTCATCACGCAGCCGGGCTTTTATCGGTCCAGCTAAAATTGACCCGGGTTGTTCGTAAGATCGACATCTGCCCGGCGGCTGACGATTGACCGCCATTGCTCGCGGCCTAACGTGTTTAGTATGGCTTACGAATTACCGAAATTACCTTACGACTACAACGCGCTCGAGCCGCATATCGACGCGCGAACGATGGAGATTCATCACACCAAGCATCATCAGGCTTACATCACCAACGTTAACAACGCGATCAAAGGCAAAGCCGATTTGGAAAAGAAATCGGTCGAGGATTTGATCCGTGATTTGAATTCAGTTCCAGAAGACATTCGCACGGTCGTGCGCAACAACGGCGGCGGGCACGCCAATCACTCGTTCTTCTGGAAAATCATGGGCCCGAAAGCGGGCGGCGAGCCGAAGGGCAAACTGGCCGACGATATCAAGGCGGCTTTTGGCGGGTTCGACCAGTTCAAAGAGAAATTCTCCGCCGCCGGCGTTGGCCGATTCGGCAGCGGCTGGGCGTGGTTGATCAAAAACAAAAGCGGCAAGTTAGAAGTGATCTCCACTCCAAACCAGGACAGCCCGTTGATGGAGGGGAACGCGCCGATCCTCGGTCTCGATGTTTGGGAGCACGCTTACTATCTCAATTACCAAAACCGCCGGCCCGATTACATCAAGGCTTGGTGGAACGTAGTCAATTGGGACGCTGTGGCGAAAAATTACGGATCGTAGCGCACTGAACCCGCCCTTAGCTGCGCGAATCCCGTTCTTGATCGTGATCGCGCTCCTTGGCTCGATCACGCTGATTGCGGTCGTTGTCAGGCTGACCGAACGACTCGCCGTAAGTCCGTGGGAACCGGCCATTGCCATGGAAGCCGCGCGGCTGAATGCCGGATTGCCTTTATATGAAGCCGGCCATGCCACTCATATGTACGGCCCGCTCCTCACCGTTCTTCTTGCCGAAATTTTTCGGGTGACTGGACTCAATTTGCTTGCCGGTCGGATTGGATTCTCAATTTTTGCTTTTGCGCTGGCTTTCTTGCTGAGCGCAATTCTGTGTCGCGGCTCGTCGAGAAAATATTGGTTCGTGGCCTTCGCTCTTTTTCTCGGAGTCAACCTGCGCACGAACCTCATCTTTCTTTCTGCACAGCCCGACTGCGTTGCCGCGCTCTTCGCCGTCGGCGGTCTTTGCCTTTGGGCGGAGCGCCGAGATTCATTGTTGCGTTCCGCCTGCGCGATTGGGCTGTTCGTTTGCGCAGTCCTTTTCAAGCAAACGACCGCCGCATTTGCGCTTATCCCAATTGTCTACGTTTTAATCTGGAAACGCGGATTGCAGAATCTCTTCGCTTCGCTGATCCCAGCACTGTCGATTTTGGTAACACTCGGGATCATTCGTTTCATCTGGCCACAAGTTTTTCACGCGATGATAACAGTCCCCGGTTCGATCGAGGTTAATTACGGGCACGTGCCACTGATCACCGGCTATCTCATTGCGACTTTTCCGATTTTTTTGATCGCGTTGCTGGCCAAACGTTTTTCGCGAGATGTAACGGACGAACGCGAGCGATGGATTTGGGCCGCGATGACGGTGTTAGTGCCGGCATCAATTTGGACTACTTGCAAGAGCGGCGGCGGTTACAGTTCGCTGCTTGTCGGCTATCTGGCCATGACGGCCTTCTTCGTAGTCAAGTTGGATTCGATTTTGGAATGGATGGCGGCGCTGCGCGGGTGGCGGAGTTTTCTGGCCGCAAGCGGTCTTGCGCTGGCAATTCTTTTTTCATTCCTTGTCCAGGTTGATCGGGATCTGGCGCTACTGTTTCTCCGATGTGGCGATGAAAAATACGAGACTGCCGTTGATTTCGCGCGACGAACTCCCGACCGGATAATCAGTCCTCAGGATCCAACCATTGCTTACCGCGGTGCCGGTTATTTCGGACGTTCTCTGTTTTTCGAACTCGATGCCCACGCGGTGAATGGCAACTGGCCGAGCGAACTTCCCGAATCAATGCAACGAGAAGTGGCCGAAGCGAAGTATGTGGTGCAAGTCAGGAGTTATGTGCCAACACCGATGTTCGAACAGGCGCTGGTAAAGGACCATTTCTATCCGATGGATTTTGTTGCGTTGCGTGGCTCCGTCTACACGCTTTGGACGAGAGGACCTGAATAATAATCATGGCTTACTTGAACGAAAATTATTTAAAACTTCAGGCGGGTTACCTCTTTCCGGAGATTGCGCGACGGGTCCGCGAATTCTGCAAAAAGGAGCCGAAAGCAGCCGAGCGTTTGATTCGCTGCGGTATCGGCGACGTAACCGAGCCGCTTCCTCGCGCAGTGATCGAAGCGATGAAACGCGCGGTCGAAGAACTTGGGCACCGCGAAACATTTCACGGCTACGGGCCGGAGCAAGGTTACGAATTTCTAAGATCAACAATTGCACAGCACGATTACCGCGATCGCAAGATCGACATCGCTGACGACGAGATTTTTGTTTCCGACGGTTCGAAATGCGATTGCGGGTACATCCTCGATATTCTCGGCGACCAAAACAAAGTCGCGATCACCGATCCTGTTTATCCGGTCTATGTCGACACCAACGTGATGGCCGGTCACACCGGCCCGGCGCGAAAAGACGGCAGTTACGAAGGCATCGTTTATTTGCCATGCACGGCCGAAAACAATTTCGTTCCCGAGCCGCCAAAGGAACATGTCGATCTCGTTTATCTTTGTTTTCCCAACAACCCGACCGGCGCGGTCGCGACGCGCGAGCAACTCGCCAGTTGGATTAATTACGCGCGTCAGCATGATGCGCTCATTTTGTTCGACGCCGCTTACGAAGCTTACATTTCCGATCCAAAAATTTCGCATTCGATTTTTGAAATCGAAGGCGGGCACGAATGCGCGATCGAGCTCCGAAGTTTTTCTAAAATTGGCGGCTTCACCGGCGTACGTTGCGGTTTTACGGTGATGCCGAAGACGTTGCTCGCTCGCACCGATTTCGGAAAAAAGTTGCCGCTCCATCCGCTTTGGCATCGTCGTTGGAGCACAAAAGCCAACAGCGTCAGTTATCCAGTGCAACGCGGCGCGGAAGCGCTGTACTCAGATGAGGGGCGACAGCAATGTCGCGCACTGATCGAGCATTACATGGGCAACGCGAAAATTCTGCGCGAGGCGTGCGAAAAAATCGGTTTACACTTCTATGGCGGCACGAATGCGCCGTACATCTGGGTCCAAACGCCAAAAGGCCTAACGAGTTGGGAAATGTTCGACCGGATGCTGCGCGAAATTAATGTGGTTGTTACACCGGGAAGCGGATTCGGTGCGCAGGGCGAGGGTTATTTTCGAATATCAGCTTTCAATAGCCGCGAGAACGCGGAGGAGGTCGCGCGACGGCTGGAAAAACTGTAGTCGCTTCGCCTCTGCGAAGCGCCGCGTCGGGCCCTCAACCCATGGTATTGCGCGTCGCTTAGAGGGCGATGGTTACGGTCTCTGCCATCTTTTCGTTGCGATCTACCCGAGGCGCGTAACATTGGCGCTTTGGGAAAGAAGTCCGCGTGGCCGAAGAAAAACAAGATCTGCTCCAGCTTTACCGCTTCTGTTTTCTAATGCTCGCTGATGCAGCGAAGGCGGAGGAAGTTTTTCACGCCACGTTGCGCCAAGCTGCTCAACAAGCTGCCAATGGCGAGCCGCCCCGCGATCGCCTCTGGTTTTTTCGCAACGCGCGCTGGCGTTGTCTCGAAGCGGGCGAGCGAAGCTTGCAGGCGGAAGATGTCAAGCTTGCACAGGACGAGCTTGCGGCTTGGGCGCCATCGCAGATCAAAAAACTCGAGCCGCAACAACTGGCGGTCTGGATTTCCGGCGCACCCGATCCGCAACGGACTGCGCTTGCGCTTTTTTATCTCGACGAATTTAATTATCGCGACTTGCTGTCGGTGACCGAACTAAAGCCCCTGGAATTGTCGAAACTGCTCTGTGATGGGCGCCGTCAATTTCAAGCCTGGTTGGACGCGACCTTTCCGTCGACTCAAACATGAGAGCAGTTCAACTTTCGCGAAAAGAGAAAATGCTGGTGCACTGTGCACCGATTCGCGAGGAACGCGTGGATGATCGCGCGTTGCGCATGGCGCTCCATCGCGCGCGCAAAACCGAAGCGTTTGCGATTCAGCAAGATTTCGACAAAGCGGCAACGGCACTCGTTCAGGCAATTCCGATCCCACAGGAGATTACCGATTGGATCCCAACTGACACCTTCATCGCGCCGACGCGCCGGGATTGGAAAAAATATGCGCAGAATCCTGCGTTCCTCGCGACCGGTATTGCTGTCTTGGTCATCGCCGTGGTTGCGATCTTTCAGCTGGTGGAGCGAATGAACCGTTTTCCGGGCGAACCGACCGCCCGCCGTTTACTGACTACCGCGAGTTCGACTCACGCCATAATGCTCGATCCGGTGAAAACAGATGCCGGTGCGCTCGGCGATTTCTTTTTCATGAAGCATCGCCTTGTCCACTACGACGTGCCCCCGGAATTCGCGGAACTAAAAACGCTCGGCTGCCGCGTTTTCGACGACGAAGAAGGCCAGCGCGTCGGGCAAGTCTGGGTGGTGGAAAAGAAAATGCAGTTTTTTCTGTTTCCGGCGGAGCGCGACCCAAAAACAGGAAAGGCGCGGGAATTTTCCGGATGGCGTTCTATTGAACAGGAGCGCTGGGCTGGCGTTGTGAAAGAGCAAAGCGGCGTCTGCTTCATGGCCGCGGTGCACGGAAGCGCGAAAGATCTCGCACCCTATATCTCTAAACCGAAAGGTTAGATCGACATCTTGCGACTGCGTTGACAGCAGCGCAGTGCGATTGAACCTTGTCGCCGCTTACTCGCCAGGGTAGCTCAGCGGTAGAGCAGGGGACTCATAAGCCCTTGGTCGGGAGTTCAATTCTCCCCCCTGGCAGTTTTTTATCTCGCGAGCGTGATGAATGACGAAAGCTCTATCGGAAAATTTTTCGCGCGCGGAAATTCTTACTGGCTGACGCGATTCATCATCCTGCGGCTGCTCGGCTTTGTTTACACGATCGCGTTCTTTGTCGCGGCCCGGCAATTGGTGCCGTTGATCGGCCGAAGTGGTCTGACGCCGGCGCACGATTATCTCTACAATATTCATTCCCAGCTCGGTTCGCGGACGGAAGGAATGTTGCAATTGCCGACGCTGTTTTGGTTCGGTTGCACTGATCAGGGGATGTCGACCTTCGCCTGGGTTGGTTTCGCGCTTTCGCTCATCGTTCTTGGTGGCTACGCAAACGCAATTTTATTGGCCGCGCTTTGGGCGATGTACATGTCGATCGTGCACGTCGGACAAATTTGGTACGGCTACGGTTGGGAAATTCAGCTGCTCGAAACCGGTTTCCTATCGATCTTTCTCTGCCCGTTGCTCGATGGACGGCCGTTCCCAAAGTGCCGGCCGCCAATTCTGGTGATCTGGCTTTTTCGCTGGCTCGGCTTTCGGATCATGGTCGGCGCCGGTCTGATCAAATTGCGTGGCGACGAATGCTGGCGCGATCTCACCTGCATGTTTTATCACTACGAAACGCAGCCGATCCCGGATCCAATCAGCCGTTATCTACATTTTGCGCCGCAGTGGTTTCACAAAACGGAAACGCTTTGGAACCACGTCGTCGAACTGATTGTGCCGTGGTTCTCATTTGGACCGCGAACCGCGCGCCACATCGCGGGCTCGTTGATGGTTCTATTCCAGGTCTTTCTCATTATCAGCGGCAATCTTTCGTTTCTGAACTATCTGACGATCATTCCGTTTCTCGCCTGTTTTGATGATACACTGCTGCGACACGTTCTGCCAAAGCCACTGGTTAAGCGCGCAGAGCGAGCGGCGCAAGAATCGCATCCGTCGCAAATCAACAACACGTTCTCGGTCGCATTGTCGATCCTGGTTGCGTATTTGAGCATCGATCCGGTGCTCAATCTAGTCTCACGCCGCCAGATGATGAATACGGCGTTTAATAGATTCGATCTGGTGAACACCTACGGCGCGTTCGGAACGGTCGGGCGTGAGCGCGACGAAATTAGTTTTGAAGGCACGGGTGACGCCATCATTACCGGCGACACCAAATGGACAGAATACGAATTCGTAGCCAAACCGGGCGACCCGAACCGGCGTCCCCCGTTTATCGCGCCCTATCAACCGCGAATCGACTGGCAAATTTGGTTCGCGGCCATGGCGTCGCCCGCCGATTACCCTTGGACGTTCCATTTTGTTTGGAAACTTTTACACAATGATCCCGACACCTTGTCGCTCCTGGCCAACAATCCATTTCCAGAAAAACCACCGCATTACGTCCGCGCGCGGCTGTATCGCTACCGCTTCGCGTCGCTGGGTGAAAAGGGGTGGTGGAAACGCGAACTAATCAGCGAATGGCTTCCCGCACTATCGGCTGATAACGAAGACCTCCGCCGGATCATGGGCGCGTTGCATTGGCTCGATTACGGCGAGTCGCCGCACTAGAGTCCGCGTTCTTTTAATCGCCCGATCGTGTCTCGCATCATGCGATAGCCGAAATGGCCTTGCGGAACGCGAAGCAAGTCGGAGCCGCGCCATTTTTGCTGAATCGCATCGATGTCGGCCGGGCGCGTGATCAGATCGAAATCGCCGGAGACAAAAAGCACGCGCGCGGGATCACATGACGGTTCGTTGTGCATTGGTGAGCTAAGATGAAAATGCCGTGCCACTAGTTCGGGCGCGATCTTCGCGCGGCGTAATTCGCGCCGCATGAATGCGGTCCCGGGATTTTGCCAAATCGCGTGTTCGACGTTCACGATCGGGCACATCAGCGCGACGAAGCGCAGATCGCGCTCCACCATTGCGAGCAAGGCGCCAATCCATCCGCCATAGCTCGTCCCCAGGATTCCGAATTCGCGGCAGCCCTGTTCACGCAACGTCGCGATTAATTGCCGCACCTCCATTACGCCTTGCCGCAACCCTTCGGCGTTGCGAATGAGATCGGCCGTAATCGCGAGCTCGCCATTCCAGTAACCGCGCGGCACGCGCGAGTAGTGATACGGCAAATGAACGAAACACGCATTCCAGCCGAGCTGATTGATTCGCGCCGCCCATCGACGATAGCCGATGTGCGTCGCCGACATCAGCGCATGGAGCATGAAGACAGTCGGTGCGTTTTTTCTCGCGGCGCACCAGAAAAAATCGGCACGCGCGGCGTTGTTACGCGAAAATTTGGTTTGGATAGGGCTGCGCCAGGTCACAGAAGCGCCACTGCCGTTTCGGATCGCCGCCACAAGATCGACATCTTGCCGCACGGCATAATATTCGTGCGGCGTTAATTTCTCGCATTCAGCGACGTAACGCTCCATTTCCGCCGCGCTGCGCCCGTTCAAGCGGTGACGTGATTGCAACAGATTCATCGACGCGCACATCGCGAGATCGACCGCTGTTGCAGTCGTGCGACGCAGTGGCTGACGACGATTTTTCGACGGCGCGTGCATTCGCTCGCGTGGCGGGTGCGGCAGGTCATCAGTCGTCAGTTGAAATTTCTGCCGCAGTTCGGCATAGATTCCCTGGAACGCTTTGGTCAGCTCTTGCTCGGTCCGCGCACGCGCGACTGATTTTTCCAATTCAGGAAAATGCGAAATGGCTCTGCCGAAACCGATCCAGATTGGCGTTCGCCGAAGCGGCAGCCAATTTCGTTTCGCGTAGAGTCGATCGGTTCCGAGAATCACGCACGGCACGATCGGAACGCCGGCCATGTGCGCCAGAGTGGATGCTCCGGCGCGAAGGGGCGCGCCTTGAAGTAGCGAGCTCGCGCCATCGCGAATGCCTCCTTCGGGAAAAACGCCGACGATCCGGCCGTCTTTCAGCCGGTCGATTGCGCTCCGAATCGTTTTGCGATCGGCCCGATCGCGCGCGGCCGGAAAAGCGTCAACTGCTCGCAAAAAAAGCCCGACGATTGGCAGCGGAAAGAATTCGGCCATCGCCATCCAATCGATTTTCCGTCGCACCGCCGACGAGATGATGAACGGATCGAAATGACTGATATGATTTGAAGCGAGTAGAAATCCTCCAGCACGATTCACATGCTCGCTGCCGGTCACGTAAATGCGCGACGAATAGCCAAAGAGCAGCTTCATGAACAGCGCGGCCGCGCGATTGGCAATGGAGTGAAAAATTTTACGCATCACGAAATTGGTTCGGCCGCGGCCGCGCGCTCCTGACATCTTTTGAGATCAAGTTTGCCCGAGGCCAGGACAGGAATCGAATCTACACGACAGATTCTCTTAGGAATCCACAAATTGGGAACGCCGGCTTCGCGAAGTTTATCGCGGAGCTGCGCAAGATCGACATCCACCGACGCCAATAACACCAGCGCTTCGCCTTTGGCTTCGTCCTGGACGCCGACAATTGCGATTACGCGTTCGTCTTTTCCTGAAAAACCGAGCAAGTCGATAATCTTTTGTTCGACCGCCTCGTGTGGCACCATTTCCCCGCCGATCTTCGAAAAGCGCGATAGCCGCCCTTCGATGTACAGAAATCCATCCTCGTCGAACCGGCCGATGTCGCCGGTCTTGAACCAGCCATTCTGCAAAACATCGGCGGTGCGTTTTTCATCGTGCAGATAGCCTTCGAAAACATTTACGCCGCGGAACCAGACCATTCCGGTTTCATGCAACGATAGTTTTCGATCGGTCTCCGGTTCGCGAATTTCGGCTGCGATGCCGGGCGCCATTTTACCGACCGAACCCAGACGACTCGATGGCTGCACCTGTTCACCGGATTTTCTTGGCAGTGGCTCGGGCAAGTTGACGCTCACAACCGGCGACGTTTCCGTCAGCCCGTAACCTTCAAACACGCGCTGTTTGAATCGCTCCTCGAATGCCTTGGCCAGATCGAGCGGAAGTTTTTCTGCGCCAGTAATAACCAATCGCAAAGTACGGAGCTGGTCCGGCTCAGCTTTACGCAAATAACCGCGCAAAAAAGTCGGAGTCGCGAGGAGGAGCGTGAGTTTGTGCTTCTCGATCAGCGAGGCGTTCTTGGCCACTTCCAGTGGATTTGGATAGGTGAC
>Ga0209154_1000861_pt1 | contig 18885 bp, 14 predicted proteins | sample GraSoiAngelo_121_FD_185878 | JGI IMG/M metagenome (GOLD analysis project Ga0209154, IMG submission 185878) | Grasslands soil microbial communities from the Angelo Coastal Reserve, California, USA - 14_0919_12_20cm (SPAdes) (version 2) | ecosystem: Environmental > Terrestrial > Soil > Grasslands ... | reverse complement strand
AAGGGTATCCAGTTGTCCGTTATGAGCCCCATATAGCATCTACTCTATTACCGTATCGGATGGGCGTTCACAAGTTCTCGAAGGAGAGATCTTGAAGGTTCAATACGGAAGTTTAGACGCTTTTGCCGTAGTTGATCGCGGTCAAGGCTAGATCCAGCACGCCTATAGGTTTCCCGTCGTTGTCTACGTCCACGTACTGGTTGCAGATGGTGCCCGGCGTGGGTGTTTTTCCGTAGCAGATTGCCACGAGTGCCAGGTCCAGGATGTTCACCTTCCCGTCTCCATTGGCGTCTCCAGGCGGTGAGACCCGTAGGGGATACAACGCGAGCGACTCGTCTCCTTGATTCGCCGCAAAATTCTCCGCGGGGGAAATGTTCGTAAGACTGGCCACGATCGTATACCTTCCCCATGGCTGGGCGCTCGTCCAGTTGAAGTAGATTGTTTGAGACTGTCCGGGGGCTATTGTCAGGTTCCAAGCTTTGAGAACATTGCTCGTCACGTTGGCTACGAGAGTAAGCTTGGTAGACTCGACCGAGTCCCCGTAATTCGAGACGATCGTCGTTATGTTCACCGGATAGTTGGACCTCACCAGGCCGGGGGTAGCGCTGAGAGAACGAACCCCAACATCGTTGACGCCCGTAATCGGGTTCGAACTCGAGGACAATACTTCTAACCCGGACGAGACTAGGCTATTCCAGAAAACCCAGACCCGACGATCGCTATTCTGGACTGCAGTGGGATTCGTGTCCTCCCCACTCGTCATCTGAGTTGCAGCTGACCAGTTTACTCCACCTGGATCGGTTGCTGTCGCATAGTACACATACTCTGCTGGAGGACTGAGGATGGATCTCTGGAAGAACACCCAGTAGACCCCGTCTCGAGACTGGATTATTACAGGATGATCGTCATCTTCTGATGTGCTGAACGGAAAACCAGTCTTCGATGTCCACGCGCTTGCTGGAATACCGGTAGAGGGCAGGGAGGTTATAGTGCCATTGGTTGTTGTATAGTACACGTTCAAGTTCGTCGTGTCGTTGGACGACCAGACGACGCGTATCTTGCCATCTCTGGTCTGGGCGATGGACGGGCTTTTCTGGCTAAGATTCGATATGGACGCAGGAGGCAGGGGGAAGTCGGAGGACCATGCCGTGCCATTGTAGTACTTGTAGTAGATCTGGCTCAGAGCGCCCAAGGGGTTTTGCCTGTACCAAGCAACCCAGATTCTCCCGTCTCGATCTTGGACGGCGGAAGGTGCTTTGTCGTTCAAAGTGGACGAGGTTAACCGAATGGGACCAATTGTAGGACGCGGGTTGCTACCAGCGCTTGAGTAGAGCTTGTAGAAGATCTGAGGATGACCTGTGCTGTTGGAAGACCAGAGGATCATCATGGTCTGGTTGATGAGTGGTGCGACGAAATTCTCCGTATCGTAGGACGAGCCGGCGGTGACGGACTGTTTGCTTGACCAAGCGGTTCCGTTCCACATCTTGAAGTAGACTATAGGGTTCAGTGTTGAGCCGGATGGTTTTTCACTCCAAGTCAACCAGATGCGTCCTAGGTAGTCGACTGCGGCGGAAGGTGACAAGAAGAGGTTTGTTGAAGGAGTTGGTCCTGAAATGACAAGGTCGCCTTGGTCGTATACGTTGTTGTTGTTAGTGTCGTAAGCGACCGTTTCACCAGTGTCCAAACGACCGTTGCCATCCGCATCAACATATTTGATGCGTGGGTCGCTGCCTAGCGCTGTGCCGTTGAGTGGTGGAGTTCCGGACACGGCCGTGTCTCCTGAGTCGTAGACGGAGTTGGTGTTGTTGTCGTACACCACGATTTCTCCGGATATCCAAACGCCGGCACCAGGTGCTCCGTTGGCTATGACGGACTCGTTCCGCTCATAGAGACCATCACCGTTGGCATCGTAGACCACCGTTTCCCCGAAACCCCACCGTCCCGTTCTCGCCACGTCGATAAACTTGAGGTTAGGATCGGATTTCAGCAGAGTCCCTATTGTGGGAGTAGGACCGGCGATCACAGGCTCGCTGAGTAAAGCGCCCCCTAGAGGGGAGATACCAACGATCACAGCGTCGCAGCAAGGATCAAAGATACCGTTGGAGTTAGCGTCGTAGACCACGGCTTCGCCAGGGTTCCACCAGACGTTCCCATCCGTCTCGATATACTTCATTTTCGAATCGGACTTTAGGGGTGTTCCGACAATCGGACGTGTGCCAGAGAGGACAGGCTCGGTTAGGAATGTGCCATTTGCGGGGGGAGACCCTGCAACAACGAGATCCCCTGTTATGTAGGTATGGTCCGAGTCTGAATCATACACGACTGTATCGCCTTTGACCCAGTGACCGCTGAGATTGGTGTCTACGAAGTGGAAGTGATGGTCGATTGTTAGTATCCCACTGCCGTCAGTCGGTGGAATGGGGCCGGCAATTATGGGATCTCCAGTCTGGTAGAAGGTCGTGGAGAAGACGTTGTACACTACAGAGTCTACGCCTGGATCGTAGATCCCATTTCCGTCCGCATCAAAGTATTGGATCTTGGGGTCGATTGTGGCGTTGAAATATCCCTGGGCGATCGTGTCGTAGACAACCGTTTCACCAAGATCCCATACATTGTTACCGTTCGAGTCTACGAATTTGACCTTAGAGTCAGAGTTCAACCCTGCGAGCGTGGGAGGATTAGCGGACGAAATCATAGGTTCATTCAACTCGTAGACGCTATCTCCGTTGATGTCGTACACAACGGCCTCGCCTGTATCCCAGACGCCATTTCGGTTGGCATCGATGAACATGATCCTCAAATCAACCTTGAGTGAGGTTCCCACGGCTGGCGTTGGTCCGTACAGAACGCGGTCGCCTGTAGCGTACTTACCGGTAAGGCTCGCGTCGTAGACCACCGCCTCACCTGGGTCCCAGTGGCCGTTATTGTTGGTATCAACATATTTGAGGTGAGGGTCGGTCGATGCGCTGTACAGACCATCGCTGTTGCTATCATAGACAACAGGGTTGCCTAGAACCCAAGAGGACCCTGGACCTATGAACTTGACATGGCTATCATAGGTCAGAGAAGTACCGGAGACAACTGGTGTCCCTCCAATGACCGGGTCCCCGATGATGTAGAGGTTGCTATTGTTGATATCGTAGACGACGGCTTCTCCCGCGTCCCAACGGTTGTCGGCATTGATGTCAACATACTTAATGAGCGGGTCAGAGCTTAACCGGGCCCCAGCTGATATGGCTCCTGCGATTACAGGTTCTGTCGACTCGTAGATGCTGTCGTTGTTCGAGTCGTATACCACAGGCTCACCAAAGTCCCAGTGTCCGTTCGCGTTCAGGTCGGCAAATTTGACCAAGGAGTCATGTTTCAAAGCAGTATTACTAGCCGGAGCAGTGTCGACAAACCTAAGCTTGCCGTCTAGGGAGAGCGTCGTGCCCATGGGGACCATCTGGGGCGAGGAGAAAGTCTGAGCCTTGACGACGGGAAACTGAAGTGTGGCGAACATGCTCAGGATGAGAAGGGAAAACAGGAGGATGACGCGTTGCGGTCGGTTGGTGAAGGCTAATGGGGTCATGAGAGTCACCTGACTCGGACGGAAAAAAGGAGGAAAGGGGGTTTTGAAGGTTTGGTGGGTGGTTACGACTTCAGCTTGAAGAACAAGCCTGTCAGGGTCGCACCGTTAACGCATGAGCCGAGGTCAGGGGTTGTACAGCGGAGCATTGTGACTACTATGTGGTATGTGCCGATGGCGTTGCCGGAGGTCGCGAAGCTGTATGATGCCGTTACGGTCGCGGTGCCTCCTGGGAACATGAAGGCTATGTTGGACGCCATTGGCGTGTCAGCACCGGTTGGATCGATGATGTCGAATGTGACTCCACCGAAGCCAGCTCTGACATTGCTAGAGTCCATCATGATGAAGCCCTCAAGAGTGACTCCGGTCGCGCCCGCGCTGATTCTGGAAAGTCTCTGACCCGGTGCTACTGTGGCGTTTGGCAGAATGAAGGTCAACGAAGGTGGCACTCCGAAGCTACCGTCCATTGTGGTAACCGGCGCTAGAGTCGGACCTGGGAGGACCGACAGTTGAGCGAGGCTAATGTGCAGTGTTGTGAACAAAGGCGCCAATGCCATGAATGTGAGGGTCATCACCGGTGTCGCGCTGGTTATGGACACTGAGGTGGCTACACCGTTCGATGCAAGCGAGACAGCTGCTGCCTCGGCCGAGCCGGAGCCGTCGGAGCAGAAGTTGTGGCCACTGACTGCGAAGTTGTTGGAGCCAAAGATGTTCGGGAATGTCGCACTTGTACAGCTCAGAATCGTGGGATCATATGTCAGGACGACGTCGTAGCCGTTGAGCATGTCTACGCTATTTACGGTTACGGAAACCATGAAACTTCCCCCGACATCGGCTGCGGATATTGCCGGATCAACCGCCACAACAGCGGTTCCTTGTGCATGGACGAGCAGCGAAGGTGCTTCAGGAACTACCAGCATGATGCTGAGTACTGCGATGAGTAGTGGTGTAATGATTCGTCTATTCAAGTCTATCCAAGGGAAAGGTTCCCCGAAGAACTCATATAAGACTTACTGAGACGGGGAACGCTTCTTGTATCCGAAGAAACCTGTGGTTATACACAGCGTACCGACAGTCACGCTTGGGCATCGAAGTATCGCCTAAGGAGACACTACTCGTGTCGTGCAAAGCTTGTTTGAGCGTGACTGTTAGAACGGGTTACGTAACGCGCTGCCCATCAAGGAATATTTCCGGATAGCTTTGTGGACCCTCGATGGGCGTCGAGGGGATGCTACCGCGAGAATAGTCCGAACCTGCTCAAATCAACGCAATAGTCTTTCCAAGATAACGAATAATACGTCTAGGAGGATAGACGAGATTGGCGTCGGGTTAGGACATGGGGTCGAAGAGTACAGCGAGGACCTTTCTCATTCTCGGCGCCATTTTCCTACTGGTGCTGCTTCCTCACGCATCGTTCTTCGTCCAGTCTCATCCCAACACGCTTAGCGTCCCAAAAGATTACCCTACAATTCAGCAAGCAGTGGACGCCGCCAGTCCTGGAGACACGATTATCGTTTCGCCTTCGCCTTCGGGATCGTATCCTGGAAACATTACCATCAATAAGAGCCTGACGTTGGCAGGCGTGAGCACTAGCTCAGTGATCATAAACGGGTCCAACACAAACCCGGGGATAACAATCAACGCAACAAGCTCAGTCACGATATCTCAGGTTACAATTGTAGACCCAGATTCTGCTGGAAATGGAATATCGGTCCTATCGTCTCTAGACGTGTCTATCACCGGAGTTGTGGTCTCATCTACTCTTCGCGGGACTGGAGCTTTCGGCATCTGGCTTTCCAATTCGAACAACGTGTTTCTAAGCCACGATACGATAGGTGGAAACCTCTACGGGGTGGCGGTGCAAGGTGGGTTCAGCAACTCGATCAGAGCAAACAACCTAACAGGCAACCGGGCCGCGGATATTTTCCTGAACGCGACGACCGGGAACCAGGTGAAGAGCAACATTCTCACCAAGTCCCAGATAGGGATAGACGTCTTGCAGGGCTCCAACGGAAACCTTGTGACGAATAATACCGCTGTGGATGAGAATAGCCTCGCTGGAATTTTCATCTCGGGGTCGAGTAATAACCAGTTTACCGCGAACAACATAGACTTCAACAACTCAACGTCTACCACGACCGGAGTGCATATTGAGAATAGTTCCGGGAACAGTTTCTATTACAACAATATCAGGAACAATTCTATTCAGGTATTTGCGGTATTCTCGTCGGACCTTACTGCCAACAGGTGGGACGACGGGGCTGCGAACCCGAGGGGCAACTACTGGAGGGATTACATGGGATTGGATAATGATCTGGATGGGGTTGGGGACACTAATGTTCCTTGGCCGTGTCCGAGCGGCGGCAGGCCATGCTCGGTCGCGGGACCTGCTGGGGTAGACTACTATCCGCTGATGACTCCTGTGATGGCGCCTTTGATCAGTGTGACTGCTACGGCGAAGCCGTTGAGTGGCTGCTCTGTACCCTCTCCCCTCAACGTGAACTTCACCAGCTCGGCGACCGGAGGGTCGCAGTTCTATTCATTCGGCTGGAGATTCGGTGATGGGGGCTTGGCGACGGGGCAGAACGTCACTCACTCGTACTCGCTGAGGGGAATATTCTTCGCGACCGTGACCGTGAATGATACGATAGTCCCGAACAGCTCCGCCTCAGATACGGTAACTGTCATCGCGTTTAGCGGAGGTTTGAGTTTACGCGTTCTTGATGATGCGAAGAACGCTGTTGGGAGCGCCAACGTTACGTCGGTCGCTCAGCCGCCTGGACAGGCTAGGCTGAACACGGCGACGAACTCGACGGGCGTCGCGTTGTTTCCATGCCTCGCTCCCGGTCCCTACATGGTGCAGGTGTCAAAGCCCGGGTTCGTGACGTTGCAAAAGACGATCATGATCGGTAATTCTACTGCGAACCAGATCCTGACTCTGGTCCGGGTTCAAAACGGGTTTCCCTTGGCGGTGCTTGCTTATGTTGGGGCGGGCATTGCCGTGGCTGTGGTATTGGTGATGGGAGGGTTTCTTTGGCGGCGGTCCCGGCGAGGAAGGACCGCAGGGGGATCTGCGAAAATGCTTCGATAAAGTCTTATATTCTCAACCTACGTGTTGAATAGTAGGTCTTCCCTTGTGAAGAAGGCCCTGCTCCTAGTCGCCCTGATGGTTTCCGGGCTCGTCATCGTCCATTTCGGGCTCAGGAAGGTTTCAGCACTATCTACCACTACGCCATCCCAGTTCACACTGTTCGCTCTCCTCTCGGGCTGGAACTCAACCCTCCCACCGGGAAGTATCACACCCTGCAGTCCGAGTGGCACGCCGACGTGCAACCCGGCACTAACCCAGTTTAGAGGAGTCCTATTCACCGCCACCCTCAAGGCTGTCAGCGGCGACTTTAACCATATCTTTGCTCTGTACAAGGCGGGAACGAACCCGAACACCGTCACCGAAACCGACTGTACACCGCCCGTGACGAACGGTTGTATCAAAGCTACGGGATGCATCGGAACGGGGACTGGATGTCTCGCGACATGGACATTGAGCTACAACGCAACGATTCCGGTAGAGGGCTCGTACAATGGGACCGGCACGATACAATACTTCTGCACCATCCATCCTACACAGATGCACGGATCGATCACGCTGTACAAGGACCCGGACGTTGACCATAACCACATCGTGAACGTGGTGGATCTGGCTACAGTTGCGATCGCCTACGGGTCAACGCCGACCAGCGCTAACTGGAACTCGGCAGCAGACATCAACAATGATGGTAAAGTGGACGTTCTTGACCTAGCATTCGTAGCATTCTACTACGGGACCACTCTATGACATCGTGAAGGGCGGGGCGCGGGAAAATCAGCCACCCCCCCAGGGGTCACATAATAGTTAGCAGGAAAAAATAGTTACACGAAAAAGAAAAGTTGCGAGAGAAAAATAGTTACAGCGAGAAATGCTCGTTTTCTAGGGAGGTTTGTTTCGGTCAGTTATCGCCTCTCTCAGAATCTTCGGCCATGAAGGGCGAGGTCGATGATGCTTGGTTCAGGGATGCGGCCGGATCAGTTTGCCCGACTGTTATGGTAAGGCTTGACGAGATGAGGTCCGATGTGCTAGATCCTCTAACCGCGACCCTGGCGTGGAATGATCCTGGGTAATCATAGTCGTGTGTAGCAGAGCAGCTACCCGAAATTCCTGGGACTGTGGTGGACTCCTCGTCGCCGAATCGGATAGTGCATGTGAAAGGACCGGTGCCGCCTGTGTAGGTGGCAGTAAAGGTCAACGGTTCATCCTCTATTGGGTTCTTGTCAGATATGGTGAAGGATGTGATCACTAGCAGTGGGATTGAAAAGGTGAAGGTGACCGGGTGGAGAAGCGAGACGTACCGGACGCCTGCGACGTGAAGCAGCAGAGTTTTGCCCTGGATGATGGTGACGTTCTTGATGAGACCAAAGTGGCCGGGGGGCGGGCTCAAGAAGACGATTGTGTTCTGTCCTTGAACTACGAAACTGGTAATGTCGAAGGGCCCGAAGCTCACCCACCGGTTCATGTAGGGCGTATAGTCCCCGCTGCCCGTAAGATGGTTGAGCCCGGCGGGAATATCGACCACCAGATGACCGTTGACGAGGACCTGCAGTTGTCCAACGCCATTGTCAAAATCGTCGAGGTCGAAGCCCTGGAAGGTCAGCTGGACGGGCTGGGTAGTGGTGGATGTAACGGTTTCTGGTATAGTCGCGAAACCTGTTGAGCCGCTGTCGTCCGTCGCTGTCACGGTAGTCGTGAAAGAGCCGGCGGAAGCGTAGGTGTGCGTATCACTTGTCGCAGTCCCGGCGAGACTGTCGGACGTAGTCATGTCGCCCCAGTCAACGCTGACAGAAGAAACCATGCCGTCAGGATCTGTGGCTGTGAACGAGACCGTTACCAATTGTCCCGTATTGGCAGGGTTCGGTGAGACTGTGGAAATCGTAACGGCCGGAGGCCTATCATTCACGGTCTCGGTGGTCGTGGCTAAGCCAGGCCCGCCGCTGTTCGTTGCGGTGACCGTGATTTTGAAAGTCTGGGTCATCGAGTTGCCTGTGTTAAGGTAGCTGTGAGTATCAGAGGTTGCCGTGCCAAGGAGACTGTCAGGTGTGGTTCCGTCACCCCAATCCACTGTTACACCAGTAACGGTTGCACTGCTGGAGACGGTGAAGGTTAGAGTAACCATCTGTCCCGTGTTCGCGGGGTTGGGGGACACGTTTGTAATCGATACAGTCGGCGGACTGATGCTGGTTACTGTTACTGTTATCGATTGTGACATGGATCCCGTGTTGCCTGAGTTATCGGTAACTGTTAGCATCACGGTGAAGCTCATAGTTGCCGCTGGGTTGTAGACGTGAGTTGGGGTTACACCAGTTCCACTGGTTCCGTCGCCGAAGTCCCAGGCGTAGCTGGCTACTGTCCCGTCAGGGTCCGCGCTTGCAGTCGCATCGAAACTGACTGTCTGGCCGGCAGATGGGTTGGGAGGAGTGAAGGTGAGCGATGCGGTAGGAGACCTATCATTTACCATCTCCGTCGTCGTACCTGATCCGTGTCCAGCGCTGTTGGTTGCAGTAACGGTTATGGTGAAACTCTGCGACTTCGCATTTCCAGTGTTCGCGTACATGTGAGCGTCGGAGATTGCTGTTCCCGGAAGAGAGTCAGTTGTTGTGCCATCTCCCCAGTTAACCGTAATTCCCGTGACGGTAGCCGTGCTGGTTACAGTGAATGTTACAGTGACCGTTGTTCCGGTGTCAGCAGAGTTGGGCGTTGGACTGTTGACTGCGACTGTAGGAACGCCTACTGGAACGGTAACGGTAACTGATCCGGTGGTCTGGCCGGTTGAACCGCTATTGTCGGTTGCCATGATCGTAATCGTGAACGAACCGCCAGTGTTGTAAGTATGGGTATCACTTGTCGCAGTTCCGGGCAGCATGTCAGCCGTTGTGCTATCACCCCAGTCTACACTGATGGAGGACACAGTTCCATCGGTATCAGTGGCGCTGAAGCTCACGGTTGCTATACTTCCCGTGTTAACTGGGTTTGGTGTAATGCTGACGATGCTTGCTGTTGGAGGCTGGTCGTTCACGGTCTCGGTGGTCGTGCCTGATCCGGGTCCTGCGCTGTTTGTCGCTGTTACAGTTATTGTGAAGATTTGCGACTTGACATTTCCAGTCGATGCGTAAGTATGGGCATCAGAGGTCGCTGTCCCTGATAGAGTATCAGGGGTCGTGCTGTCTCCCCAGTCCACAGTGATTCCGGTAACTGTAGCAGCGCTAGAGACGGTGAAGGTTACCGTGACGGTTTGTTTGGTTGTGGCCGGGTTGGGTGTCGGGGAGGTGACGGTAACTGTTGGAGCCCCGACAACTACGTTGACTGTTATAGATCCCGTGCCTTGGCCGGTGGACCCGCTGTTGTCCGTCGCCGTGACAGTTATCGTGAACGAACCCGCTGAAGCGTAAGTGTGAGTATCACTCGTCGCAGTCCCTGCGAGACTGTCGGGTGGTGCGCTGTCGCCCCAGTCGACGCTGATCGAGGAAACCGCTCCATCAGGATCGGTTGCAGTGAAGGTGACGGTGACGAGAACACCCGTATTGACAGGGTTCGGCTGTACGTTCGTGACGCTGACGACTGGAACTCTATCACTCACTGTCTCGGTTGTCGTGCCTGATCCTGGGCCAGCGCTGTTGGTTGCGGTCACGGTGATTGTGAAGACCTGCGATTTGGCCGCGCCTGTGTTCGCGTAGATGTGAGTATCCGACGTTGCCGATCCTACGAGCGTGTTGGTTGTCCCGTCTCCCCAGTTCACAGTAATCCCTGTAACTGTAACGGCGCTGGTGACTGTGAAGGTCACGGTGACAGTCGCACCTGTATCGACAGGGTTGGGGGTTGGAGGGTTGACAGTGACAGTGGGAACGCCGATAGCGTTGACCGTTATCGGTGCCGTGCCTTGATCAGTCGATCCACTATTGTCTGTAGCTGTTATGGTAATCGTGAAGGAGCCAGCGGAGTTGTAGGTGTGAGTATCACTCGTGGCAGTCCCTGCAAGAGTGTCAGGTGTGGTGCTGTCACCCCAATTGACGGAAATGGACGAAACCGTACCATCAGGATCTGTAGCTGTGAAGGTGACGGCGACCAGAACTCCAGAGTTGACAGGGTTAGGCGATACTGTGGATATGGTCACGACTGGGGGCCGATCGTTGACTGTCTCACTGGTCGTGCCTGAGCCGGGTCCAGCACTGTTGGTCGCTGTCACCGTTACGGTAAACATCTTGCTGGTCACGGAACCGGTTGAAGTGTAGGTGTGAGTATCACTCGTAGCAGTCCCGGCGAGAGTGTTTGTTGTTCCATCACCCCAGTTGACCGTGATTCCCGTGACCGTGGCAGTGCTGGAAACTGTGAAGGTCACAGTGACCATTTGCCCAGTATTGGCCGGGTTCGGTGTCGGATTATTGACGGTGACCGTCGGGACTGAGACGGGAGTCTGGACGGTTATGGAGCCGGTGTTCTGGCCTTTCGAACCGCTATTGTCCGTAGCGGTAATTGTGATCGTGAACGCGTTGGCTGTAGAGTATGTATGCGTGTCGGATGTCGCGGTGCCTGCGAGAGTGTCAACCGCGGTTCCATCGCCCCAGTTGACGGTGATGGAGGAAACCGTACCGTCAGGGTCTGTTGCAGTGAAGGTCGCCGTTACCAGTTGTCCCGTGTTCGCCGGATTCGGCAAGACGTTCGGGACACTGACAACTGGAGGCAGATCGTTAATCGTTTCCATCGTGGTGCCTGAGCCAGGGCCCGCGGTGTTGGTCGCGGTCACTTTGATCGTGAAGGTTTGACTGGTGGCGGTGCCCGTGTTGGCGTAGATGTGAGTGTCGCTAGTGGCGGTTCCAGGCAAACTGTCTGTGGCCGTTCCATCCCCCCAGTCCACCGTGATCCCGGTCACCGTCGAACTACTCGTGACGGTAAAGGTCACAGTAACCATTGCGCCGGTATTCGCCGGGTTGGGTGTTGGACTGTTTACAGCAACGGTTGGAGCGCCTCCTGAAACGATCACTGTGCCGGTGCCCTGGCTTGTCGCATGCGTCAGATCGCCGCTGTAAGTTCCCGCAATCGTGTGGGTTCCCGATCCCGCCGCGGTTGGCGTGTAGTGAACGGAGCAACTAGGCGGCCCCGTCGTCGGGGCGACAAGAGTGCAAGATGGTGAGTCGAAGGTTCCAGCCCCATCGCTGGCAAAGCCGACCGTTCCCGCTGGGGTTGAGGCTGTGCCAGGCGAGCTGTCGGTGACTGTTGCGGTGCAGGTGGACGCCGTACCAACCGAGACGGTCCCGGGACTGCAGGAGACACTGGTGGAGGTGGAACGTTTGTTGACCGTCTCAGTAATCCGGTTGGAAACCTCCTGTATCATGGAGACTGCGTTGGAAGCGGTCTCCTGACCTATGGCAAGAACAGTGTATCCTGACGCTGGGCTGGCAGCGAGATAGGTGTGAGAGGTGCTGGTGCTGCCGGCACCGGCCGTTATCGTGACGGGCATAGTGGCTGTCGAGCCATCTCCGAAAACGAACTTGACACTAATTGTTGAGGACTCGAGGGACGTGGTGTAACCCGCTGCATAGGCTACGTTGGCAGTGTACTGGACGGTCTGACCTATGGTTGTAGTCGTCGGGTTGACGGATAGTGTTATCGTGTATACCTGAGGCGTTCCAGTCACATTGACAAAGTAGGCGAAGGTCACGCTGGCTCCTCCACCCGGTATAACCGGTGAACCTGCATCAGCGATCTTCAGAGTGTTGGTATAGACACCGGCTTCGGAATACGTGATGGCAGTTGTCCCCGTTTGCGAGTTCACCTGGCCGGTAGTGGCAGCGATTGTCGGTGCCGGCCTATTGCAGTCAACACTGGCCACAAGCCCACCAGGGCAGAACCTCCAATTGCCGGTGTATGGAGGAATCCCGCCCAGCCAGTTACCAGTATACGTGTTCGCTGTGCCCACGGTCGTGCTCCTCGGGCCCTGAACAAAAACTGTCAACGGCAGTCGCTGAGACATGGAAATCACGTTGCTCCCGGAGTCTGTTACAGTGAGTCGTATGCGGTGACCGGTTAGGGTCGCCGTTGGAATGATGAGCGAAGCAGGATTCGTTGTAGAGTCTGTTGTCCCATCGCTGTTGAGATCCCATGCATATGTGTACGTGCCCGTACCACCGGTCACGGTAGCTAGGAAATTGTTCGTGGAGCCGGGTATGATAGGAGTGGAGTTCGTGAAACCGGCGGCCCAGTTCAAGGTATGCGTCGGGTCAAAGAAAGTTTCGGCGTCAAAAGCACCGTTGAACGTCTGGTGAACAACAGCTCCGGGGTTGGTGATAATATCGTTGGTGATCGTCAGTCCGCTCGAACCGATACCGATAACATCGAATCGTAACCGGAAGAAGACAAAGTCCCCGCCTAGAGCGGAGAAGATAACCTGGACAACGTGAAGCTGGCCTACACTATTGTCCAAGGCGAAAACCCCGGTGAATGGATTATTAGTATTCCAAGGAAGGCCACCCTGGTCAAAGAGAGCCATTCGAAGGACCTTTGGATTCCAGTTGATCGTGATGTCGAAACCGTTCGTGATAGAAGTAGCAGTCTGAAGATAGACCATGTCAGCGGTGAAACCGCCGCCAATCGCGGTGGAAACAGTGTTGAAAGTTTCATCCTGGTCCGTTACTAGGGGCTCAGTTGTTCCATCGCTGGCGGCTGCAGGGACGGATAAGGCGAGATCGCCGATCCATGTGCAACTCGGCAAAATTTCGAAGGTGCCCATCTCAGACGGTGCTACCGGAAAACCCGTTCCGTTAAGAACGGCTTGGGTTGTTCCTAGCCCGCAGTCGAAACCCAGCTGAGGGTCAGGTCCTGTAGACGGCTGTTTGATTGGGGCTGGGTTTAGGGAGTGGTTGCCCGATGAATAGTAGGCAAGCGACGAGGTTGGAACTCCAGTGAGAACCAGTAAAACTACGAGGGTAACGAGGTTCTTGGCGGTTAGTCTTTGACCCAACGGTTCAATCTACCTCTTTGAATGGACAGCATACGCTTCGTTCTTACGAAGGACGGCATAAGTTTCGGAGGCATTGCGCTAGTCTGTGTGATAAGTTTTTGGCTCTAGAATTGCCCGCGGATAGACAACGAAACCCAAGAGCAGATTCCGCTAACCAGATATTCCCATGTTATCCTCCGGCCTTACTCTAAGTCGATTCCAACTAGAGTAAGAATAACCGACAGGCGAGGAGATGCATAAAGGAAACGGCTTGGTTCAGAATCTAGACGCGTTTCTGTCTCCGAATGGACGAGGCTAACCACTGTGGAAAAGCGCGACTGATGCCTAGGTTCCCCAGCCATAATGGACTGCGACCGTAGCTAGGTCGATGACGTTGACCACGCAGTCATGGTTGACATCCTCAGGTCCGATGGACCGGCCGTAGTTGACCGCGACCAAGGCTAGGTCAAGAACATTTACGACACCGTCTCCATTTACGTCTGCCGGAGCGTACCAGTTCGGTCCACCCGCCTTCGTTCCGTAGTGAATCGCAACTATGGCTAATTCAACAACATCGACGTCACAGTCATTATCGATGTCGATTAGTCCCAAGCTCTGGCCAAACTTGAGCGCGACCATAGCCAAGTCAATAACATTCACCTTCCCGTCTCCGTTGACATCCCACGCAACACGCTGTACAGTAACGTTCCCTGCCACGGCCGTATTGCCCCCAAGCAAGCGAACCGATTCACCCGGGACGGGCGATGCCACTATCGAGACGAGGTAGTTGGTGGGAACAACCTTGCTCGTATTCCAGGACATTTGCATAAATGTGGACGTTCCAGGCATAAGCGAAATAGTTGTCGACTTGAACAAGAAACTAGTCTGGCTCTGATAGTAGCCATTGATGGTTATACTCTCTGTATAGTCTCCAGGGTTGTTCGCGGTAAAGTTCACCTTGACCGTACCGGACTCCAAAAGGGAGGAAGGCGCATCAGTAGCGTTCGACACTGACACGTCGTGGATCGGGATAGGGTTTGAGGTCCGCACCCACACGTCAAAATCGGCGCCGAGGCCAGTCAGGTCAGTGCCCCAGAACACATAGATCATCTTGTCCCGTGAGTAGTGGATCACGGCTGGGTGGCTGTCGTCGATCGTATACCCCGCAGGGTCTACTGTAAACTGGACCTCTGCAGACCAAGTAGCGCCGAGGTTTGTGGAAGTTTCATAGAAAATGTCGTCCTCACAGGTTGTACTGCTGATTGTGACGCATCTAGTCCAAAACGCCCACATCGTACCGGTTAGGTCCTGCATTATCCAGGGCTGATGGTCGTCATCCGAGTTAGAAGTCAACCGGATCTCAGAAGACCAGGAACCATTGTACGTCTTGTAGAAAATATCGAGGTTACCAAACCTGTTGGCCGCGTACATGACCCAGATGGTCCCGTCATCACTCTGGAAGAGAGAAGGCTCTTCCTCAGAGCCCCCGCTACTAAACCGGACTTCCGGGGACCATGAGCCGTTGTTATAGGATTTCGAATAGACGTATCGGACAACGCTGCCGCCTACGAGGCTCTCCCTAGTCCAATAGAGCAGCAGGGTACCGTTCCTCAACTGCAATAGGCTCGGGGTAGAATCCCTTCCCTGAGGCGAGGTGAGCCTAGTATCGCCAGACCAGATTCCTCCACTATTCGTTTTGTAGTAGAGAGAAAAGTTTCCGGACCTGTTCGAGGTCCAGACTAGCATGATGTTTCCGTTGGCGAGTTGAACGAGGGCGGGGGTAAGATCGCTCGCTGGATCGGTTGTAAGCTGTTGCTGCGGCAGCCAGGACACGCCATTGTATTCTTTCATGAAAATGTCCCAGTTCCCTGTCTGGGAATTCTCGTAGGTAACCCACAGGTTAGACTGCGAGTCCTGGATAACATAGGGCTTGTCTTCGATGGTCGTAAGCGTATTCGGAGTAATACTGTACCCGCTCGACCATGTCATCGCCCTAGCCGAGGGAATCCAGATGGGACCGTGTAGGGATAGAAGTTCTGCACTAATCAAAACTAGTAGAAGAAAGAGGGAAACTTTGCTTCGCAAACAGCCCACCTAGAGTGATATGGGAAAGTTCCCTTGTAGGAAAAAGAGGGGAGATTCGAGGGGGTTGCCCTCGCCATTCTACCTTATTCTGAACGAGATAGTTTCGGTAGCCGCGAGTGTGTAAGTGCTTGTGTCCATGTTGGATGTGTTGCTGGTGAAGGTGAGGGTGATCTGCCCGATGAAGGTCTGTCCCTGGTCGAGCGCGCTGAAGGTGTGGAGGACGCTGATGTATACGGTCTGTCCGGCTCCTACCAGAACTGGGCCTGACTGGTCGCTGAAGGAGCAGACGGTATCGCATGTCCCGGTGACCTTTACGTTGACGAGTATCGCGTAGGAGTTCGGGTTAGTGACTTGCACAGTTACGTTCTGGACTAGATTGCCATTCTTTACGAAGAGGTTGTGCAGGTAGCTGACTGTGCCGATGAGGGGTGCTGGTATCACGTTGATCGTCTGCGAACTCGAGCCCGAGCTACCAGACTGGTCGGTGACAGTGAGAGTGACGACGAACGTGCCGCTGACTGTGTAGATGTGAGTCGTCTGAGCAGTGTTTAGGGTCTGGACCGGAGTGCCGTCACCGAAGTTCCATGACCAAGTCGTGATCGCGCCTGTGGGGGAGGAGCTGGCTCGCCCGTCGAACTTCAGTGTCGCCCCTGCCGCGAATACTTCGCCTCTTGGACTCTGCACGCTTATGGTGAAGACCGCGGAGGGCCCTCCGCTAGAGGGCTGAACGACCAGGGTGAAGGTCGTAGCGTGAGTCACAGCAGGACCACCACCCGTAGCACTTATCGTCACCGTAGTCGTTCCGGTAGCAGCAGTCGAAGACGCAGTCAGAGTAACAGTGGCAGAGCACGTTGGACTGCAAGGACTGTTCGAGAACGCTGAAGCAGTCACACCAGTCGGCAGAGTAGAAGTAATGCTGAAAGTCACAGGAGCAGTAGTACCGGAGGTCAGGGTCGCAGTAGCCGTCTCAACACCACCAGCACCACCAGCAACGATCGAAAGCGTCGCGGGAGTGGCAGTGAGGCTAAAGTCGAATGCGGCCGCGGCCTGGACAACCAGTGTGAAAGTGGCTGTGTGAGTCACAGCGGGTGTACCACCGCTTGCTTGGATGGTGATTACTGTCGATGAGGCAGGTGCACTAGCAGCAGCAGTAAAGGTGACAGTGGCACTGCACGTTGGGCTGCAAGGACTGTTAGAGAACGGTGATGCGGTCACACCGGATGGAAGAGCTGTGAGAATACTGAACGTGACCGGTGTAGTAGTCGCACCACTAGCCAGAGTCGCCGTGGCCGTCTCAACACCACCGGCGCCACCAGCTACAATCGACAGTGTCGATGGGCTGGCGGCTAGTGTGAAGTCGAAGAATCCGGAGACAACCAGAGTGAAAGTCGCAGTGTGAGTCACGACGGGTGAGCCGCCTGTAGCCTGGATAGTGATGACCGTGGAAGACGCAGGCGCAGTCGCTGAAGCGGTAAAGGTCACGGTCGCAGAGCATGTGGGACTGCATGGACTGTTAGAGAACGCGGAAGCAGTAACACCGCTCGGAAGCGTTGTCAGAATACTGAATGTGACAGGGGAAGTCGTGCCGGAGGTCAGGGTCGCAGTGGCAGTCTCAACGCCACCAGCAGCACCATCAGTAATCGACAGGGTCGCTGGACTGGCGGCGAGGTTGAAGTTGAATGCGGCCGCGGGCTGGACAACAAGAGTGAAGGTTGTGGTGTGAGTCCGAACAGGAGAACCTCCAGTGGCCTGGATAGTGATGACGGTCGAGGACGAAGGAGTAGTGCCAGAAGCTGTGAAGGTGACCGTTGCAGAGCAGGTTGGGCTGCAAGGACTGTTGGTGAAGGCGGAAGCAGTCACACCCGTTGGAAGAGTTGTGAGAATACTGAAGGTGACTGGTGTAGTTGTTGCCGATACATTGAGAGTTGCAGTGGCTGTCTCGACACCTCCAGCACCGCCGGGTGTAATTGTTAAGGTCGATGGGCTGGCGGCTAGTGTGAAGTCGAAGAATCCGGATACGACCAGAGTGAATGTTGCGGTCTGAGTTACAACCGGTGAGCCGCCGCTCGCCTGGATTGTGACAACTGTCGAGGACGCTGGAGCATTAGCTGCGGCAGTAAAGGTCACCGTAGCACTGCACGTTGGGCTGCAAGGACTATTCGAGAACGCAGAAGCAGTAACACCGGTTGGAAGTGCCGTCGTTATACTGAATGTGACCGGTGATGTGGTACCGGATGTCAGGGTCGCAGTTGCTGTCTCTACACCGCCAGCAGCACCATCGGTAATTGTCAGTGTTGTCGGTGAGGCGGCAAGGCTGAAGTTGAATCCTGCTTGGACGACCAGTGTGAATGTTGCAGTGTGAGTCCGGACTGGTGAACCACCAGTAGCCTGGATGGTGATGACAGTTGATGAGGCAGGTGCGCTCGAGGCGGCTGTGAAGGTCACCGTTGCAGAGCATGTTGGACTACAAGGACTGTTTGAGAACGCGGACGCAGTAACACCCGTTGGAAGCGTTGTCAGGATACTGAAGGTGACCGGTGAGGTTGTCGCACCAGTGGCAAGCGTCGCAGTCGCTGTCTCAACACCACCCGCGCCACCCGGCGTGATGGTGAGAGTTGAGGGCGAAGCCGCTAACGTGAAGTCGAAGAAGCCTGAAACCACCAGAGTGAAAGTCGCAGTGTGAGTCACAACGGGCGAACCGCCGCTTGCTTGGATCGTGATGACTGTCGAGGAGGCTGGAGCCGTAGCGGAAGCAGTGAAGGTAACGGTTGCGCTGCACGTTGGACTGCATGGACTATTGGTGAAAGCGGAAGCAGTCACACCGCTCGGGAGTGCTGTGAGGATACTGAAGGTGACAGGCGTGGTTGTGCCTGATGTCAAAGTCGCTGTCGCAGTTTCAACTCCGCCAGCGGCACCATCAGTGATAGTTAGTGTTGTCGGTGAGGCGGCAAGGCTGAAGTTGAATCCTGCTTGTACGACTAGTGTGAATGTAGCAGTGTGAGTTCGGATAGGCGAACCACCAGTAGCCTGGATAGTGACGACAGTCGAGGACTGAGCAGCACTGGAGGCAGCGGTCAGGGTGACCGTTGCGGAGCATGTTGGACTGCACGGACTATTCGTGAACGCAGAGGCAGTCACACCGGATGGAAGAGTTGTGAGAATACTGAACGTAACAGGCGAGGTAGTCGCAGAGGCGTTGAGAGTTGC
>Ga0209154_1000858_pt1 | contig 18920 bp, 25 predicted proteins | sample GraSoiAngelo_121_FD_185878 | JGI IMG/M metagenome (GOLD analysis project Ga0209154, IMG submission 185878) | Grasslands soil microbial communities from the Angelo Coastal Reserve, California, USA - 14_0919_12_20cm (SPAdes) (version 2) | ecosystem: Environmental > Terrestrial > Soil > Grasslands ... | reverse complement strand
AAAGAAACACACAATACTTCGAGAAACTGTTATCGGACTGTTCTCCACTCTAATATACCGAACCGCATGGATGGCGAAGGCTGAGGGTAATGCGAGCAGTAGTAAAGCTCGGAGGCGCGCTATTTCGCCGTGAACCCAACGTGATGGCTCTCAAAAACATGGGGAAGGCACTAGGAGGGTTTGTCGAGGAGGGTAACCAGCTTGTGCTGGTTGCCGGGGGAGGGGAGAATGCTCGAACTTACATCTCGGCGGCTCGAAAGCTTGGCGCAGAAGAGTCAACCTGCGATCTTCTTGGAATCCAAATTACAAGAGCGAATGCCGAGCTACTGCGTCTAGCGCTCGGCTCGATCGCATCCTCCAAGATTCCAACGACCTTGTCCGATCTGCCTCACTGTGTTGGATCGGGGAAGACTGTGGTCATGGGAGGACTGCAGCCTGGTCAGTCGACTAATGCGGTTGCTGCCCTTGCGGCTGAGATTACTCGGGCGGATATTCTTGTTAATGGTACGGATGTGGACGGCGTTTATACTGAGGACCCGAAGAAGAACTCGAAAGCGAAGCTCATGAGATCTGTCCACGTGGACAAGCTGTTGAACTGGGCGATGAGCGGAGAGGTTTTCGCCGGCCGGTACGAGTTACTTGATCCTCTAGCCATCAAGATAATGCAACGGGCCAGGATTCCCACCCGATTCGTATCTCTCAGTGACCCAAGCAATATCATCGCTGCCCTTCAGGACAAGGACATCGGAACAAGGGTCCTCTACTCTTATGGTAGGTGACATTGTTGAGATTGGTTGATCTGTTTCAGTCGAAGGCTCAAGTCCGCTTGGTCGAACATCTATTGCAGAATCGCCAGAAGGTGTTCAACCAGGCAGGGCTCGCCCGGGTCCTTGACGTGTCACCGTCAACTGTGGCTAGGATAGCCGAGCCGTTGGTGAAGTCGAAGATTTTGCTCTTTGAAAGGTATGAGAAGGGGATGAAGATTTTCGCGTTCAACCAGGAAGAGCCTGCGGCCCGGAGCCTGGTCGAGTTCTACGAGAAGATCAGCGGACTCTGATCAGCTGTACCTTACGACAGAGAATTGGAACGGGCTTCCTCGGGAGGAAAGCATGGTTATTGTGTAGGAATATCCTGTCTGGTATGTGAACGGGGTTCCTGTATTGTTGCAGCCGCAAGCCGAGATCAAGATCTGCGGCTGTCCCAGTGCGGTTGGCGTAATTGACAGGCCGGTCCAGGGGTTCTTAGCGTACTGGTTACCGCTCGCGTCTTTCACGTAGTAGCTTGTGAGCGTGATCGGTACGGTTCCGGTGTTTCTCAGGTACAGTGTGACGTTGTAGGTGGGGTTTACGGGTCCAAAGTTGGAGAATTCTAGGCTGAGAGCTTCTTTCTGGAAATTCGGTGGCCGCATCAGGGCGCCGAACAGCCCAGTCGCATACACGAAAACCATAGCAGAAGCAGCTACTACGATAACGACCATCAGTAGCGTGGCCATTATAGTGTCGATTGCCTTCTTGTTCCTAACTAGCTTCCGAAACATGTAGTCTGGGCTACTCCAGGGGGATGGGTCGGCAAGAGTGATCGAGCGTGTGTATCGTCAAATGCTCCTATCGTAACCTACCCCTGGCCAACAGGGTAACAGGGAAGGGCGAGCTTAGCGCCAATCGGGTGGATCGCTTCAGGGACGCTGGGATGTGGGATCGGTTCTGTCTGATGAACGGGTTTCGAGGTTGAGTTCGCGAAGGAAGAACCTCCGGGCTGTGACCGGTGAACGTGGATTCCTAGCGTTTTCACGAAGGGCGCGGCGCGGGAAAAAAGACCACCCCGGGGGGTCGAGAAAAAGTTAGCAGAAAAAAATAGTTACAAAAAAAGAAAAGTTATGGAAAAAGAAATGTTGGAGAAGGTATGGGTGCTGAAAGTGCGTTGCCGGTTGTTGGTGAATGTCCCATATGGGCACGCTAATAATAATTCAGGATGAACACGCCCCCGAATACTGGGCTAGACGGAGGGAATCAGATCCCGAGCAGTCGTAAGGTTGCTTAGGGGCACCCAAACTCGGTACACAAGGGCACTTGCGAGGCGAAATAGAAGATGAAAGCGAAAGAGAGAACGGTTACAGCAATCCAAAAAGACAATTTTCAGCTTGTCCCTCCGCGTTCTTGGCGTCTCGGGAGGATTTGCCTCCTCGTAGAGATGGTATGCCTCTTTGTAGAGGCTGTAGTCAACACGCGGGTTCTTTATTCGTCGCCGTAGCTGGGACGCCATTTTCCTCGGCGGAGTATTCGCCGGGAGCAACTTTTTCAGCAGAAATTGGAACTGGGTCTTGAATTTGGGAGTCGTCATTGTGAGAAAGGATTCCCTCCCACATGAAGAATGAGGGCAACGTGAGGCATAGGCGTTTCGTATACTCCTCCGACCTTCCCTTGTCATGCAACATCCAGACCAAGATTGAGTCTTCTAGGATGGTATGGAAGATGCGGCCAAGATCGAGGTTGCTAGGGAGGATGGGGCTATTTGGTTTGTCGAAGCCTTTTCTGGATTTGTGGGCTTTTCAGCTCTCGCAAGGCGCCTGAGGCAACCCACTTTGCGACTCCCGAGTCCATTCTCTGTATCTTGACGGCAGTGGACATTGCGGCTTTGTTGAGCTTGAGATTGCGCTTCCCGATTTGCCTCAGAGCCCAATTGACAGCCTTTTTGACGAAGTTTCTCCTGTCAGACGCTCCCGCGATTATGAGTGGTAGGAAATCTAGGAAGAGCTTGTCCTTCGCCTGTTTGTCGTGGACTGCAAGTTCAGCCATCAAGACGAAACCGGCTCTCTTTACGAACTCCTCCTCGCGCTTGCACCATTCCCTCGCTTTCACAACGGCAAACGGGGTCTTGTCGAACAGGTTTCCACAGGAACCGTCGACAACGTCCCATGAGTCGAAGTCGCGAACCCATCTGTCCATTTGATCGATAGTCACCTGTGTAGGATCATCCACCATCGAGGCTAGGAGTCGCGCGTCGTGCAACGTGGTCTCCCACAGTTTCAACGCCAGTTGGTGATCACGTCCAACTTCTCGGGCAAGAGTTCGGAGCTTGGGAACAGAAACCCCGAATGAATTGCTTGATTGGATCCCGAACCGGGCCATTCCCTCGACAGCTTTCGGATCTCCCATCGACCTAAGCCGATCGACTACTTGATTGACATCCAAGGTCTCGCCTACTCTCGCCTAGGCGCGTCGGGTCTGGTTCTCTTGTACAAGAACACCAGCCAGAATCGAGACCTCGCCTTGTTTTCGCGCTGGAAACCGCTCTGGGCGAGAAGCTCATCGATCGAGCGGAGGGGATGAAGGTACAACCGGAAACCGGTTTTCCTCAACCTCTCAACTAGATTGATCATCGCCGTTCCGATCCTCATCGCCGGTTTCATCAGTCCTTCGTCTCGTGGGAGAACAAAGCCCAACAGCTCCCTTGAGGAATCGGAAGCGGTCTTCAGAAGGGCGTCTGCGTCAGGATAACAGCAGAGGACCTTGTCCATCACGACGACATCAGAGGCAGGTTGGCGAGTTGAGGCCGCGTCCGCGACATCGAACCTTACGCGATCCTGCAAGCCGGACTCCTTGGCGAACTCGTTTGCTTCGTGAATCGCCGCTGAAGAAAGATCCACGCCTAGGCAAGAAGATGCTCGTGCCGGAGGGTCTCCAAAGCGAAGAAGCCTGTTCCACACCCGATCTCCAGAACAGTCTTACCGACCAGGCCTTTGTTTGAGATGAAATCGAGTAGAACTTGGCTGCTAGCGGTGAGGCCTTTCGACTTGTACTTGCAGCAACGATCATGAGCTAGATCGTCAAACGTTTCAGCGATTCCTTTCGTTTGAACGGAGCCCGAAGTCATACGCTATTCGGGGTCCTGCTTAGAGAACTTCCCTGTAACCATGAAAACCACGCCTGCTTCCGGAGAGACCGCTCTCAGAACTTCTCGAACTCTGTTACGGATGTCCTCGGAGTCCACCTCTAAGTAGACTGTAAGTCGGCCCTTTGGAACGCCTATTCCGCTGACCCCTGGGAGCTCTAGTATCTGGGAGGATATCTTTCGTTTGAGGGCCCTGGGATCATAGGGAGTCTTGGGCGGGGCCAACTATCTCAGATCTAGGAGTTTCGACGGTCTTTCACTTGAACCTATCCTGCAAGCTGGATCTGAAGCGCCGTTAGAACATCCGAGATATGGTTGGCGATGGTTGATTTGGGCGAGCCGCCGAAGAGTAGGCCTGTCGCTCTGCCCAAGCCTCTGTCAACGATGAGCGAGCCAGAGTCGCCTGCATCCGAGAACATCTGTCCTTGGTCTGGGGCGATCAGGATCTGTCCCTGAAAGGTCAGGGTCCCGATGTCGTATTGTATGTTGACGTCTGCGCTGATGTCGAGCACGGACCCGGTCGTGTAGCCCGTCGTCCGGCCGACCTTGTGAACTTTCATCCCATCCGTGGCGTCGATGGGGAAGGTGGTTGCGAGCTTGCCCACCTTCAGCAGGAACGTAGGGTCTGCGGCGATAGTCTTGTCGATCGCTGCTATGGCGCAGTCGACACTGTTGTTGCCTCGGGGTGAAAGAGGGACGGTTTTGGATAGGGTTGCGACTTTGTCTGTTGTCTGGTTTCCCTTGTCCAGAAGAGCGGGTTGGAAGATAGCAGTTCCAACTGAAAGCTTGTCCTCATTGGCCAGAACGTGGTTGTTGCTCAAGATGTATTGAGCACCTCCGCTCTTTACTATCGCGCCAAGCGTCCCCGCCTCGACCATGTTTCCGATCGGGGGAGGACCGATCGAACTGCCTGGTCTGATGGGCCGGAAGCGATCTCGAGGTGTTGGCGCTGGCGCCACAGCGAAGGCTCGGAACCGGCCGGTCTCAACCACATCTGTCGGGACGCCCCGTATCGCCGCGGGTACCAGCTGCGGTTGCGGAATCTGGGCTTTGGGAAATTTTCTGTTAACATATACCCGAACCGCGTCCGTGCCTGTTGGCTGTCCCCCTTTGATCTTCTTGCCGATTCCCACTCCGACAATGTTAAGGTCGAGCTGATAGGAAACGGCTCTGGTCGAGTAGGCGGCCCTGGCGCTGTCGGTCAAGAAGCGAGTAGCAGCTTCTTTCTTCGCAGACGATAACTGTGGAGGAATGTTTTCGCGGTTCATAAAATCGGAAAACGGGCTGTCTGCTGATTAAGACTTCGTTTACATCTAGAAATTCTGCCTAGAAATCAGGTCAGGGGGCAGTATGATGGTATCGAAAATGCTAGCCGGCTCACGTTTTCGCAGACAATTTGCGAATAACACGGAATTGTGAATCTTGCACCTGCCGTCTCCAGTTTCTTGTCGCTAAAAGTGCAAACTGTGCGAGGCATCACGACTCGCACTCCACTACTATCTAACAACATGCGAACTCGCCTCGCACTATTGGTAATATAGTGTCGCTGGCAACTCTCGGAAAGTCTGGAATCAACGATCATTTTCCTGCCTAATCACCGCCCGAGGATGAGGCTCAGTTCACCTCGATCTGCGAATGAATTTCTTACCAAACCCTCAGGCTACGGGCATTTCTCGACCATGATCCTAAGCTTCGCAAACAACAAAGGAGGAACCGGCAAGACCACAACCGCGGTCAACCTCGCTACCGCGCTAGCACAACTTGGAAGACGAGTCCTGCTCGTGGATCTCGATCCACAAGGAAGCGCCACAGTCAGCTTAGGCTTCCAAAAGTCCAAACTTCTCTATACCGTATACGATGCACTCGCTCAGTCGAGGAAAATCGAAGAGGTAATGCTTGGGACCAAGGTCGAGAATCTCACTCTTGTCCCTAGTAATCTGGACCTTGCGGGAGCAGAGGTAGAACTATCGTCTATTCCTGGCCGCGAATTCGTGCTAAGGGAGGCTCTCGCCGTCGCCAGACGAAAGTACGACGCGATCCTGATCGATTGTCCACCGAACATTGGAATTTTGACGGTAAACGCGATTGTCGCGTGCGACTTGATGGTCGTTCCGGTACAATCTGAATTCTTGTCAATGGACGGGCTACCGACATTGCTGAAGTTCATGCGAATTGTAAAGTCGCGGGCCAAAACAGACTTCGACTATCGGATATTACTCACGCTATTCGACAAGAGAACAGGGTTGTCGAAGAAGATCGTCCAACAACTCAGAGCTTCGTTTGGTGATCATATACTCAAGATCGTCATCCCGCGATCTATCCGGATGGCAGAAGCTCCCAGCAAAGGAATACCCGGAATAATCTACAGCCCCAGAAACGCTGCCTCGGAAGAGTACCGGCACCTCACAAAGGAACTGCTTGAAGGGTCGCTAGCGGACACTGTGCTAACCAAGCTTGGATCCGCAACGGACTGATCCCGCTTGTCGACTGGTGTAAAGGGAAGGCGGAAGCCGGCGCAGAAGGGAGTGCAATCAGTTTTCACGCCGAGAAACAACTGGAAAGGAAGAGCTCAGGCTATCCTCGGGCTCGCTGCGATTGGGGCCGACACGGCGGCATGGACCTACACCACTCGGGGCCTCGGCGGGATTTGGACTCGGCAATCTAATTCCCTATGACGCATCGGCCTCCGCTATCCTCCTCCCTATCTGCATCCCTCTATTGATCGGTGGAGTAGGCCTCTGCACATATTATCTCGCGATGAGAAGAACCTGCCGGGCAAGTAGCAGGATTGAATCGGCCTTGTACGAACTGGAGGCGCTTGTCGGTCAAAAGAACGGAGCGCCTGGATCATCGCCAGAGCCAGAAACCCTTCCAGGTGTAAGGTGGCAGGAAAACCGCGATTCGGCCTCGTTTCGAAAGCGCTTTCGATTGCGGTTGTTGAAGCGGTGATACTGATCTTGATCTATGGCGGACTTGTACGAGAGTACGCGTCAAATGTCAATATGCAGAACTGGGTCCAGGCAAACTTTGCTCTCGGAAGCTACTCCCTCAACTACAACGCGGTACTGGTTCTTGCCGGATTGTTAGGCGTCTTGATATTCCAGCTACTCCCAAGGAACTTCGATCGAGCAAGCTTCAGGGCTAGTTCCGGAAGAGATCGAGGAACCACTGAATCAAAGTTGGTATTGAGGACCGGTACGAAGAATACTCTATGCCTGGAATAGCTGTTACGAGGAGATGATTTTGGCGGGAAGGACCTTCTGGAAAATCTCGAATGCATCGGTGGCGTATTCTCGGAGGATTCTTTCCCTGGTCTGGGTTTGCCTTCTCGGCTTGAAATACGCGCCCAAGGGCACCATGTAGAACCTAATCGCGACCTGAGCGTTCGGGGTTTGCCAGTAGTTCATCTCAAAGTCATATACCTGAAATTCTTCCCTTTGCATTCGCATGGTTAGCCGGACGAAAAAGTCGTATGCACGGGGCTTCTGCTCTTCCTTCTTCATTGCTAGAGAGATAAGGGCGTCATGGGGGACGGTGAGGTTCGCACTATCGGCTGTAAGCGATTCCATGCTGGTTTGTTCATAGTCTTCTAGAGTTTTTGGCACCACGTCGGTGATTAGCGCGGTTCCATAACTCATCTCGCGACGAAGCCAAAAGTTGCCTCTCGTCTTTTTCTGACGAATGAAGATCGACCGACGATCAGTCACTAGAATGGCGTACTCTTTCGGATATGCCTCGTCCGGAACGATGACCCTGTGAATAAGCACCAGCCTCCTCTCCTGCATTACATTAGACATAGTCTTCTCAAGCACATCACGTGAGCTTGTTCTTAGTTCTACCCCTACGAGCAGGGAGAATTTCCAACACTCCGGCCCGGAATTGTCCGATCTGCCAAAAATAATCGTTAATTATCTTGCCTCTTCCAAAGGGCAATCGTCTTGCATCTCAAGATAGGCTCGATAGTTATCGATTGCAATGAATTCGACAAGATGTTGGCATTCTGGCAGGACATGCTCCACTACGTCCCCAAGTATCCGCCGAAGGACGGATGGGTGATTCTTCGGGATCCTCAAGGGAAAAACCCGAACGTCTCATTGAACAAAATTCCGAAAAGTGTCAAAGGCAGGATTAGATTGCACTTGGACCTCTACGCGGAAGATCAAGAGGGCGAAGTCGAGCGATTACTGAAGATGGGAGCCAGCCTCTATCCACGGGACTACAAACCGGATGAGGACTCCAAGATACTAGTGGACCCAGACGGCAACCACTTCTGCGTAGTCCAAGTACCCAAGTCAGAAGTAAGCGAAATATTCGGGACTCCTTCTACAGACTGATGTTAGCCAGAGCCGTACAGATTCCCATATGCGCTAGCATCGCGTACGGTGACGAGAGTGTACAAGAGCCAGGCGCCTAACGCTACAACGCCGACAACCGTGAGGCCGACCGTGAACAAGATCAGCGCCGGCTCCAAGATTACAAAGAGTGTGCCTACGAGCCAGAATAGAGCTCCTCTCTGCATACTCATACGTTTCTTGGCAGTGGTTAGCTTCAGGACGCCGATCCGATAATAGAAGAGTCCCGACAGACTGAACGAAAGAATGGTTAGCACTATGATTGTCAGAGTGACCTGGAAGAGTACAGGATCGATTTGCCCCGAGGAAAAACGGGGATAGAGAAAGAAGAGAAGAAAGGTGAAGACCGCAATAGTTGACCCGACGAGAGTACCGGCTCGATTCACATTCGCGGCTGCAAGGTCAAGGTCCATCCATCGATCTTCTTTATTGTCCGACACTGACTATGCCCTCACGCTGGAATTGGATCAAAATATCTCGGCGACTATTTAGACCCTCAAGAAACCGCGGGGCGTGATGCTAATCCAACTCTCTTTGGGGTAAGGTCGATCCGAAACTAGGTTAGCTTGTTGCCGCAGTTCTTGCAGTACCTAGCTTCGGTTGGGTTCAGTGTTCCACATGATATGCAGGAGGCAGATGTCAATAATGCCCCACACTTGATGCAATGTTTTGCTCCCGCGATGAGTGGAGCGCTGCATCTTGAACACTTGCCGGTGTTCGGGGATTCTTCTGGAGGTTTGGGCGGCGCGAGTGCGCTCGGCGAGAATACGTCGGATAGGATTACGACGTCTCCGACAGTGGCGATTTTCTCGTGTCCTAGCTCGAACTCGCGCGGCAAATCCCTCTCGTCGAGGAGGGACTTGAATTGTTCTTTGTCAACTGATAGGACGAGGGATCTGACATCTCCGGTGTCGTTTGAGATGGCTTTGCGGACCCGGCCGACGATCATCCCATGGGAATCAATCACTTGGAGGCCTGTGATCGCTTCTATTCTGGCATGCGCATCTTTCACCATGGTGGGCTCGGCGATACGGTCAACATATTTCTCGCAGGCGTAACAGTACCATCTTTTTTGATGCGTTTTGGTCCGGATGAATGTGAGCGACTGACTACAATCTGGGCATCGCGCCTTAGGTTCTTCTTCGAACATGGTGGGCATACCGGATTTCAAGAAATAGTCTTGCCGGAAATTGTCAATAGTACCATTTTACATAGTTAACATCTTCGCCGCGATGGCGGATTCTTCTACGCACGTGTCAAGATCCCGCAGGAGGACAATGCCTCGTTTCGAGAAAGGGGTTTGACTTGTTCGAGTCAATCCTCGGGCGTTTCTGTTACCTTGTTTTCACTCATGGCTAACGGTTTGCCAGACTACTCTATTTACGTAAAAAAGTAGTCTCAAAGGTCACTTTCCGCCCTTTCTGTCGGTTCAAACAAACTAGCAAATCACAAGCTGAGGTGACTGTTAGGCGTTAATACTCGGCGCCGCGAAAGCGTTGATGAGATCTTGAAGAAAAGCGTTAGGCAGCTGCTCATGAAAATTTACGGTGGTCGAGCTGATGCTCATTTGGACCTTTACGTAATGTCGAATCAGCATCGGCGTAGGCACGGGCCGGATTGCGACATGTTCCCCAGCAACCCATTGCAGGCACCTCTGTGGACGGTGATGGCATCATTGACGCATGCGCGACGGATGTTGGAGGTTGGCTGTGGTCACGGCTATACAGTTGCCGTGATGGCTTCGGCGGCAGGACCCGACTGTCGTGTGGACACGATTGAAGGAGACCCTGATCATGCGGACCTCGCCGAGCAAGCTTTCGAGCAGCGAGGCCTTTCCAGGCAAATACGCGTTCTCCGTGGCCGGGGACAAAACGTCCTTCCGAGGCTAAAGGGCCACTATGACGTAGTGTTTCTGGATGGTGACTGGCGCGAATACCCACGATACATTCCACATCTCCGCCGTCTCACGAGTCCCGGCAGCGTTGTCGTGACCGCGAACCTCAACCCACTCTTCGGCGGCTGGGGCGGAAGATTGCCAGGAAAGCCTGCAATCCAATCCTACCTGACACGGATCGTAAGAGATCCCCGCTTCCGGACATACGTGGTTCCAGGCGAATGGCATTCAATCAGCGTGCGCGTATAGTGCTCGGGGTATGATTGATTTTGGTGAGAAATGGGAACTATCGATTGGTTCACATAGAATAGTTTCAGTAAGCTGACCCCTCTAAGTTCTTGTCGGCAATTCATCTGACGAACTGATAGTTTTGGGTCTGGAATACATCCAATTGGCTCCACAATTCGTCAGGGACGTTCTCGAGATCTACGAAGCCTGGAATGGAAAGGACGGTGTGCCAGTGAAGATCCAGGAGCTCATGATGGTCCTTGAAATCGAGCTTTCTGAACGGTACAAATGACTCCCACTTTCTCTTAGTCAACTGGGGGAAATAGCACACAGTAACTAAGCAAACATATTGGCCCATTCGCGGATGTACCACTTGCTGATCATTCCCTTTAGGAAAAACGGATCACCCTTGATGTACTCCCCAGCAGCTTCGCGCGAGCTGAGGACAGCCATTGTGCTGAGTGGCTCGTCGGGATTGTTCAGAAAAGCTCCAGACATCAGAAGAGTGCCATTCCTGTGCAATTCTTTTGAGCGTGAAATATGAGCCGCAATTTCTCCAGAGGCTTTTGCCTTGGCCTCCTCGAAATTTCTATACTTGAGGACAGCAAATACCACGTAGTAAACAGGCTGCTTTCGTGGTTGCATCATTTCCCCCTTTACATCACTTGACATTTGGACGCGCTCATTCATAACCGCGTTATCAATAAGAGTTTTCGGGGAAGGAAAGTTTTCAATTTTCGGGATCCGAAATCTCACCCACTGGGGCCTTCCTGGATAAGAACAGGCACTTTGAGACTCGTGTTCAAAAATTGTTAGCTTATCTCTTGACTATATGTTTGAATGAGGCGTTGCCTCGGAGGTGAAGAGTTTCGAAGAAGATAGCTCTCGTCCTACTGGTCGCGGCGGCGGTGCTGATTCCAACGGTAGCGATCCTCCACGCAGTAGATACCTCCTCGAGCGATACCACTACAAGTCATGACGATGAGCATCATGATCAGGATCAGAACCATCAGCAGGATCATGATGACAACGAGACCTCCGATGACAATTCAGTAACTCACGCCAACCTCGACGACGCTAACGAGAACGCGGCAGACACGGACTAGGCTAGTATTGGAAAAGACCGACCTACGCTACTGCACATCTTTTTCCATTTTTTGTCGACTATTTCCCAGCTCGCGGTTGACGTTGGTGCTAGGCGCTGACACGAGCCTACATGGCCCTAGTATCCCGTATGTATTCTGAGGTAACGTCTGCAAGTCGGGCCGTACCTGCAAGTCTCATCACGTTTGCCAGTTCTACACGCAAGTGCTCCAAGACTGCAGCAACCCCATCTGCTCCGTAGAGCGCGAGACCCCATAACACTGGTCGTCCCACCCCGACCGCCTCGGCACCCAACGCCAGTGCCTTGAAAATGTCGGTTCCCCTCCGGATTCCGCTGTCAAATAGTACTCTCGTTTTTCCCTTGACTCTCTCGACTATTGGTCGAAGAGCCTCGATCGCTCCAAGACCGGTGTCGAGTTGTCTCCCTCCATGGTTCGAGACGATTATCGCCGGAACCTTGCGTGTGGCGGCTTCCTCTGCATCCTCGGGCGAGAGGATGCCCTTGATCAAAACAGGGAGAGAAGTGTGTTTCCGGGTCCATTCGTAGTCGTCCCAGCTTAGATCGTCTTTGATAACTGCGGTGAGAGACTGGAGGCCCCGCGTTGCAGCAATGTATCGTTCGAATGAAACGTTCGGCCGGCTGAGATCTCTTGGTAACGTGAAGCTGTTACGGACGTTACGATCTCTAATGCCTAACACTGGCAGGTCGACTGTCAGAACGATCGCGGAGTAACCTGCTTTCTCGGCCCGTTGAAGCAGTTGTTTGTTGACCCCGGGGTCCTTGTTGAAGTATAGCTGGAACCATCGAGGACTGTCCTCGATCGCTGCCGCCACTTCCTCCATCGTCTTGTTAGAGCCTGTCGGGGCGACGAAAAGTGTGCCTGCCTTTTTTGCGCCCTGTGCACTTCCAACCTCGGCCAAAGGATGGACGACGCCATGGTTTGCCATGGGAGTAACGTAGATCGGCATAGACAATCGCTGCGCGAGAAGATTCATCGAAGTATCTACCTGCTTGATTCCGCTAAGGACACGGGGTATGATTGTTATCTTCTGAAAGGCTTCTCGGTTAGCCCTCAGGGTCAGCTCGGACCCGGCACCACCGGCCACAAAATCGTAGCTGGCCTGGTCGAGCTGTTGCTTTGCTTGCTGCTCTAGCTCGTCTAGGTTGACAATGTCGGGTCTTGTTGCGGTCCTTGTTTGGGTCAGTTTGGCTCGCCGACAAATTCAAGGCTAGTAGGTATGTATGTTCTACCGTGCCACTCAAAGTTCTGGCTAGCTTAATTCGATTTCACGTTTCATTCGAGTCAGCAGATCGATCGCACTGCCCGCGTAACCATCGATCCACCTGTCATGCAGTTCTTTGATTGGGAGAGGGTTGATGTAATTCCAGCGGAGACGCCCCTCACGCTTCACGATTACAAGGTCGGCTTTTTCGAGAACGCTTAGGTGCTGCATCACTGTGCACCGGTCCAGCTGCTTGAAGTGCTCGACCAGTTCCCCTGTTGTTCTTCCCCTCTCCTTGAGCAGGTCGAGAATCTCGCGACGTCGAGAGTCGCCAAGTGCTTTGAAGATCAGATCGTACTTGCCCTCTTTTGTCAAATTACTATCTCTGGCAATTGTCGTTCGGATTGGTGTTCATGGTCTATACCTAGAAGGTGAGCAAAGTGTTATAAATGTATAACATATGGTCGGGCGGAGTCGGAGGATGCGAAACATGGATCTAAGTTTCACTGTTCAGACGAAAATCCAGAAACCGGTAAACGAGGTCTTTGACGCCGTTCACAACCCGAAGAAGCTTAGCGGCTACTTCACGTCTGGCGGATCTGACGGACCACTGGATGAAGGAAAAACCGTGTTATGGAAATTCAATGACGTTGCGGACAAGACTGTGTCGGCCCCAGTGAAGGTACAGAAGGTTGTGCGCAACAAACTAATCCGATTCTCCTGGGAGGCGAGCGAGGGGCTCTTTGACCCGAAAACCGGATCAATACCAGAATCCGGCGGATACGACACTGTTGTCGAGATGAGTTTCGAACCTTTGAACGCGAAAGAGACGCTTGTGAAGATTGTTGAGGGTAAATGGCGATCTACAGAGGGCGGTCTGCAAGGGTCGTACGGGAACTGTCAGGGCTGGACGCACATGGGCCTTTGTCTGAAAGCCTACCTCGAATACGGCATCAATTTGCGAAAAGGATCGTTCTAGAAGCGAAAATCAAGCTAACTAGCGTCTTTGGCTTTGTCAAGAAATTTGATTTTCGAGTCGGCATACTATCCATCTCAAGACTTATCCTCCAACATTGGTATCTTCTTTCCTCGTAGACGATTGAGTATTCCAGGTTTCTGTATCAACTTAATCCTCTCATTTTGAAGGATAACGTTAGTTGAAGCAATTGTCAACTGCATCTTCAATCCATATCCAATGTCCTGCCAACCCTCTGACGCTAGAATAACACCAGTTCTGTCCCAACTCGGTCTTTCAGTCAAGGCAATATGAACTATCAGTTCATTTCCTTTCCTTTCAACTTTTATTGTGTGTGGTATTCCCCTCAAGTCATAGTCACCATGGCTAGACTGACATTCAAGGGATATATGGACAACATTCAGATCAAGACTGGGAAGGACCGCACAAGACTTCTGGAACCTTGCCGGCAAGAGAGTTCTTGTCAGGCGCGGCAAGGTTGCATCAAAGCATTCCGAGATGCTGGCCTGGCTCAAATCAAAAGAGATTGGATTAGGGCATGTGAAGGCAAACTTCATCATATTATATCTGCGATTGCGTGCAAATTACCCGGAACTTAGCACTCAGTCGAGAAAATGGGCCCGCAGCACCGGGTATGCGGATTACGAGAAATAAGATATGAGTAGCGTCGAACACTAGCTCGAAGAGCCCCACCGGTGAGCGAGAATGGTACCCGCCAAGAAATTCGCAACAATAGACGAATACGTCGAGTCTTTTCCGGAGAACGTTCAGCGCATTTTGAAGAAGCTGAGAGTTACCGTCCGGGAGGCAACGCCTGAAGCGTTTGAGTCGATCAGTTATGATATGCCCACGTTCAAGCTAAAGGGGGAGAGATTGGTATATTTCAGCGCCTGGAAAAATCATATCGGCTTCTATTCTATACCAGCGGGCAATCAGGCCTTCAGAAAAGAATTATCCCCGTATGAAGGCGAAAAGGGCTCGCTGCGATTCCCGCTGGACAAACCGATCCCATATGATCTAGTGAAGAAAATCGTCATGCTTCGAATGAAAGAAATTGACGCGAAAGAGAAACGTTGAAGGCTGCAAATTCGCCGCCTGAAAATTATCTAGCCAGTAGTAAGCAGATGGTTGGAAAGCGGCCTTAAGCTTAAAAGCGAATCGGCCTACGACACGTAACCCTATGGAAACCCGTCGAAAGTGGAAATCATCTTACTCTCTTTACGTCAAACCGCTGGTTCTGATCATGACGGGAGTCCTTTTCGTAGGAGCCGCAGTGGCGATCACAACACTGAATATACCCGTAACCGTCATCCCTTCTCAAAACGCTGTGACATCCAGTGCGTGCAGTGGGACTTTGACTCTGAGCGGTGGACCCGCGCCAGGCTCTGGGACTCTCAGATACATCTGCCCACCATCGTCAGGCGCCTTTACAGTTACGACCGTTGGTGCTGATACTCCTACGTTCAGTCCGCCTCCCGAGATAACCTCCGTCGCGTATGTTTCCCATTCAGCGTCCACATGTTCTGGGTCCACGACCCTTACGTCTGGAACGTCTACGACACTGTCCTCGACTGGAGATTTCGACATATGTGCGAACTATTCCTGCCCAACCGGCTGCACCATTCCCACATGGAGCTTCTCCTGGTCAAGCTAGGTGTAGGCAAGAAATCCCCCATTTGCCCGTTCCGCTCTTCCTTATCGAATCGGGTCAACATTTGTTTCAGTAGATTTCGGATTGCCAATAGATTGCTAGCGGAAGATTACTCGACTTCTACGGACTATTCGCAAGCTTCTATAGTCACACCACTGCTTTCTAGTCGTATTCGAATGGGCTAGGGCCGGAGTGTAATATAGATCGTGAATCCGTTCAGTCAACTTCCCATCTGGCTCTACGGGATAGGTATGGCCTTTATCTTCTCAGGAATAGTCTGGGCACAGCTTACTCGTAGGGCTCATTCGATGCGCCTCTCCACGTCGGTGGGAGAGGAGGATGGGGGCTTGAGTGGGCTGAGGGACGAAACTGACTCGGCTGAGCTCGAAGATGAGTTCCACGATATCTCAAGCTTTGGCAAAGCGGACCATAACAAGAGGAAGGGTCTAGTGCCACGGAGAGGGGTTCGGGCGATTTTCAGCTCAGATGAAGACTGGAGTACGGGGCCACAAGAAAGGTCTCGAACGAACTGGATTTCAACAACGATTCTGCTCAACGTCATAGGCTGGGTCCTGTTTCTGGTCGTATATGCGCTCCTAGTCCAAGAGTATACCTCCAATGCCTACATGCAATCATGGATACGAACGAAGTTCAGCTTTGGAGCGTATCTTCTCAACGAGTACACACTTCTGGTTGCCGCAACAATGTTGGGCTTTCTGCTTTTCCGCATGTTATTCCTGAACCGGCGTCAGGCCAAGACCCGGAGATCAACTAGCCAGCATAACTGAGTTCAGTCAGAATTGAGACGCAGCTATTATTTTCTGGGCGCGGCAACTGGAATTCGGGCCTGATATCGATATTCGTCAATTGCAAGCAACACTTTTGCCATCATTTGTAAACGCCCACTTTATCTGATAATTCCGTGGAAACCGTGGATGGCTACGGCCATGGCTGGCTATCCAAAATCACCTGTAGGTTTTCGGAATCCCTTGGACGTAAAGTTGGGATTTGCGGCGATAGGGTTGTTCCTTGGGGACCGCTAAGGGAGTCTTTGTAAGATGAGCGCGGCGATAACCGAAGAGAAGCGAGAGAAAGTTATGAGGAAGGTAAGGCCGCGACCGGCCGTACTCATCCTGTTGGCCTTTGTACTCTTAGCCCCGACTAACCTAGCTCCTAGGCTGAACGTGGCCCATGCTGATACTTTTCCCTGCGGCTCGTCCAATACCATGTTGCTAATTCAGGACAGTCCGCCACGTATGCCCGTGCAGAATCACGATCCCAACGGGGCGGATGTAAACGAGCTGGAGGCCCAGAACACGCCGTTTTGCATGATAACCTCGGACCAGCTTGCATCGACTGACCTATCTCAGTTCTCGGAGATTATCATCGCTTCCACTCAGAACCAGGCCTTTTATGACAATCTCTTCCCAGGCGGCGCGATTGACCCCAATATTTCTAACTGGGTCCAGCATGGAGGAGTTCTCTCGGCCAACCTAGCAGACTGCGCAGGAGGAAGCTGGTCATTCACCGCCTGTGCTTCAGACTCGTCATCCTCCTACACCTTCTTAGGAGGTGTCACACACGTGGTCTCTTTCTCGGATGACAACAACATCAACACTCAGCCCCATCCAATCATTACCGGCCAATTCGGGGGAGCCAATGGAGGCCAGATCGTCGACGATAGCTGCCTCCAAGATCTTGACTGTTGGCAACACTCATCGCACGGCTACTTTACTAACCTGCCAGAAGACACCACAATAATTCTAACGGACGACTCAAACGGGCCGGTGTTCATTGAATACCACTATGGCGACGGATTGGTCATAGCCTCAACCACATCGACGGAGTGGAGGTACGACTACTTCCAGCAGAACTTTCAGAACCTGAAGCTCTTGGCGAATGAGATAGGTTACCAAGTTTTCAAGGCCCAATGTCAGGAAAATGATGGCGACGGTGAGTTTGATGGGAACCACGGCCATGGGAACTTCCACCACGACAGTGACCAGTGTGAAGAGGGAAACCCGGACCCAGTATGGTCCACCGACCGTGGAGATGGTAGAGACTTCCAGTCCACATCGATCCAGTCAGTACAACTCGACAAGCTCACTAGAACAGTTACGATCATTGGACTGGGTACGAGCGGCGGACTGCCTGTCTCCTTCACCTACGTCGCGGTAGAGCCAGGGCTAACGACACCGGGCTGGGTTAGTTTCACCTTCAGCGACGGCTTTACCAACGCCGGGTTTGTGACCACCGGCAGTATCGTATTGCATGGCTGGTAGGTCTCAAGCCCACACTACGAGATGCAAATGATAGAGGACCCCCTCCTCTCGTTTCTCTAGTACATCTTGAGAGGGCCGTGCGGGAGACTTCTGTCCAAGTCACACTTCCATCTCCAGGCTCGCAAACATTTCTCTAGTACTTCCTTGTCCAATGGATCGCTCATCAGGCTCGGAATACCTCAGAATTCATCTATCTCCTCTGATGAGGTGGAAGATGTTCGAACGTGGACATCTACCTAGTGGACGGCACATACGAATTGTTCCGTCACTTCTACGCCCTCCCGACCCATGCCAACGATAGAGGCGAGGAGGTTGCGGCGACACGTGGCGTGCTCAACAGCATAGCCGGCATGCTCGAATCCGGAATCACCCACGTTGGGGTGGCAACAGACCATGTCATAGAATCCTTCCGGAACAACCTCTGGCCTGGATACAAGACGAGTGAAGGAGTCGATCCACGACTACTATCGCAGTTCCCGTTGCTCGAAGAAGCGTTGCAGGCAATGGGAGTCGTTGTCTGGCCAATGGTTGAGCTAGAAGCTGACGATGCTCTTGCAGGCGCAGCTGCTTCGCTGGGAAAACTTGCGAAGGTCAGTCGGATCTACATCTGCTCCCCCGACAAGGACTTGGCACAGTGTGTTCGGGACGACCGCGTCGTTCAGCTGGATCGGCGCACTCGAAGTATCCGGAACGAGGCAGGTGTCATAGAGAAGTTTGGCGTTCCTCCAAGTTCGATCCCTGATTATCTTGCCCTAGTAGGGGATGACGCGGACGGATACCCTGGGCTGGACGGTTGGGGGGAGAAATCAACGGCGTTTGTTCTCGGAATCTACAAGCATCTGGAAGCCGTTCCCTTGAAGGCGGAAAACTGGAAGGTACAGCCACGGTCCGCCGCTCGCCTCGCAACCGTTCTGCAAAACAATTTCAAACTCGCACTTCTATTCCGCAACCTTGCGACTCTCCGAACAAAAGAACCCGACATATCCTCGGCAGACGATGTATTCTGGAATGGGTCCCGAACTGCCTTTCCAGCAATCTGTGAGCGAGTAGATGACCCTATGCTGATTGATCGTGTGGCCAAGATACCTGCCTCCCAGAATCCAAAAGCCAAGATCATGAGGTCGAAACATCGAGGATTACAAGACTTAGCCCGTGACTGAACGCTAAAGTCTGTCCGAATCGGACACTAGCAATTGTAACAGTTTCCTTTTGCCTCGCAGAGATGTAATAACTAGTGATTGGCTATGCACCCCTCTTTCCGTCGCTCGCGAAAGGGAATGGCCACGATTATGGCAGAGGTATTGATGGTTGTCATTGT
>Ga0209154_1000857_pt1 | contig 18927 bp, 14 predicted proteins | sample GraSoiAngelo_121_FD_185878 | JGI IMG/M metagenome (GOLD analysis project Ga0209154, IMG submission 185878) | Grasslands soil microbial communities from the Angelo Coastal Reserve, California, USA - 14_0919_12_20cm (SPAdes) (version 2) | ecosystem: Environmental > Terrestrial > Soil > Grasslands ... | reverse complement strand
TTACGGCAGCGTCGGAGCCTCGCCGCACAAGCCGATGTCGGTTTCGGCCGTTCTGCGCGAGGTGATCAAAGGCATCGGGGCCATGGCCGTCCAGAATGGCGTGGAGTTGAAAGCCAATATTTGCGACGACACCTGTATTCTTCTCGGCGACGCCGTGCAAATCAAACGTGCCATCCAGAACGTGATCATTAACGCGGTGCAAGCTTGTGCGGGCAAGAAAGGATCGGTTTCGGTGGATTGCGCACGGAAGGATTTCTATGTGGACCTTCGTGTGGAAGACAATGGTCACGGGATCCCCCCGGCTCGGATTGACAAGATTTTCGATCCCTATTTCACGACCAAACAGGGCAAGAGCGGAACTGGCCTCGGGCTCTACATTACAAAAAAAGTCGTCGAGGACCACAACGGTTCGCTCAAAGTGGACAGCACGCCGGGCGTTGGCACCACATTCACGATTCGCTTGGCGTTACAGAATAATTTGAAGTTGTAGCCACGGCCCGATGGGTTCGTGAAAAGCTCGTACGGGCCACAGGCCGTTGCTACAACATGAGGGTGCATCGGTTTAACTTGTCAGCTCTCACGTGTTTGGTTTTGCTGAACGCGTGCCCTCTGCCTACCGCGTCGCGCCGATTTTCCTGATTCGAATGGCCGGTGTGCCGTTCGAAATACTCGAGCGGCTCGCCACACCTGAAACAATTTCCGTTGCGCGCGAAGTACGCGCTCGGAAAGAGGAGCTGACAAAAGCAAGCGCCGAGGCGGAAAATTTCTTTCGATCGCCCGAGCGCTTCCTTTCCGAGCAGGCATTCCGCGCTTTGCGTGTTGCCGTGCGTCTGAGGTGCGCGCCGGCCGGGATGACTGGTCCACAGCCGCGTGTATTTACAAACTATGCTGACGCCGCGGCTAACGTATCGACTGTCGAATCGAACCTTCATGCCACGCTCGAGCGCGAGCTCGGCGTCGCGCGCGCTGCGCTTTTGGAATCAGCCCGAACACTTTTGCCGCGGCATCTTATTTTTGGTATGGGCGGTGTTCGCGAACTTCTGGCCGATCTGCTGGCAGCGTCTGCGAGCAGTGGGTTGACGCGCCGCAACGCACGCGCTGGAGACCGCGAGCGGCACCTGCTTTTGTATTTGCAGCGTATTTGCGCGAAGAACGATACCTTCAGCGAATTCGGACCCACCGGCTGGGGCAAGATCGACAACGAAGCCGGCGGGAGCCGAGCGACGTCGACGGGAAAGCCCGAGAAGGTTGACGAGCCGGGAGGCGAGTCAATCAATCACATTTGGGGAATGAAGTTGGTGCCGCGGCCGGGCGTCGCTTTGCGCGAAGCATTCTTGGAACGCTGGACCGCGCACGCCATCGCGGCGGTCATGAACGCCGATCCCGAAATCTTTGCCGAACTTTCGCCGCGCTTGGATCCCAACGGCAGGATCGACAAACAAATGTTCATTTTTACCGAAAGCGGCGACACAACTCCGCTCACCTCGGAAGAAGCCGGGATCATTAAACGTTGCGACGGAAAGACGCCCGTTCATGCATTGCCTGCTTCACCAGAGACTATTCGGGCGCTCGTCGGAAAGAAAATTCTGCGATGCACCGTCGAAGTTCCGGCGCTGGAGCCGCATGCTTTTGCCATCTTGCGCGAGGATGTCGAGAAGTGGCGCGACGGCAACGTGCGCGTCAAGTGGTTGTCGATCCTGCAACCGATCGCCGAGCTCCCGCGCAAATTTGCCGGCACGGTCGAACCGAAAGATCGACAAGGAATTTTGGATGAAACGCGCTCCCGATTTCAGTCGTTAGGCGCGGTCCGCAAGCCGGGCGACCGGTTTTTGTATTCCGCCGCCAATCCGATCGGCGAGGAATGTTTTCGCGAATGTAATTTCCGCATCGACGAAGATCTAATCAACGAAGTCGCGGTTGAAGCGGCACCGTGGATCGACTTCTGGCGCGACTCCTATGCCTTCATTGCCAGTCGTGTCGCCGCCGGTTTGCGCTCTGTGCTGGAGAAGATGTCGATTCAAAACGGCACCGTGCCGTTGCCGGCGTTCTTGCGCGCGTGTGAAGCGGCGAAGTTGCCGCTCACCGGATCCGGTCTTGTCGGTCTGGCGGTGATGGCGTTTCAGGAAGTGAAAACCGCTTTTCGCGAGCGGCTCCTTCCACATATCGGTTCCGAGGAGTACGAGCTCAGTCTTGATGATTGTCATGTCGTCCGCGAAAATTTTCAGTATCCCAAATTCGACGAATACACTTATCCATCCGCCGACCTACAAATCGCCGCCCAGTCGATCGACGCGGTCGCACGCGGTCAATATCAATGGATTCTGGCCGAGCTGCATCCGCCTCCTGCACTGCTGCATCACTGCATGTACTGGGCTTGTCCCGACAAAGCTGCGCTCAATGACGCCCTCGCCCGCACCGTCGCCGGTAGACCGAGTTTCCATTTCGGTTTTTTTGCGGCGGATTTTACGGCGCACACGGCCGTTCGCCTATTTGATGCGCTTTTGGAACTTTCGAATTTCGTCGCACCGCAACGGGGCAACAGCAATTGGCGTATAGTCCCTCCGGCAGAGGCAGAAGTTTATGTCGATGAAACGAGTGGCGACGTTTGCGTTCGCAAAATGGGAACGCGCGAATCCCTCGGATCGTTCGCGCGCGCCTGGGTCATTCCGCTCGGTTTTCATCCGTTCCAATTTGGGCTTGCGCCGCATACGCCGCGATTGCGCTGCGGACGCGTAATTGTGCAACGGCGCACGTGGACCGTCACTCGTGAAGAATTCCCGGCCGGGGATTATACCGGCGTTTCGCGCGATCTCGTTCTCGCTATGGAGCGGTTGCGCACGCAAAAAAATTGGCCGCGCCGCGTTTACATTCGTCCGACCGAGCAGGCCCTCCGCCGCAGCGGCGCGGAAGGACGCGATAAAGATACCAAACCGGTGTTTATCGACCTGGAGAGCTATCTTTTTCTCGAAATTTTCCAACGCTGGCTAATGAAATCGGGTGAGCTGGAAGTGACCGAGATGTTGCCCGATCCGGACCACTTGCTCTGGTGTGAGCCTGATGGCCGTCGCACTTTCGAACTGCGCACGCTGATTGTCCCGCGCGGATGAAAATCATCGCGATCGCAAACTCTGAGGGGCGCACGCAATGCCAGTCCGGCTCGGACCTCGCGTGCTGGTTTCGGCGCCTCGCCGAAACGAACTTCCCGCCGAGGCTCGAAGCGTTCATCGTCCGGCGCACATGAAAATCGTCGCAGTCGCAAATCAAAAAGGCGGCGTGGGCAAGACCACTACGGCGGTCAATCTCGGGTGCGCGCTGGCCGAGCGTGGCCAGCGCATTTTGATTGTCGATCTTGATCCACAGGGCAACGCGACCAGCTCGCTCGGCATGCAAGAGCTCGAAGGCGAGAGCCTTTACGAGCCGTTGCTCGGCGGCGCATCGATCATCGAAAGAATTTTTCCGACCCGCCTGGAGCGTCTGTTTCTCGTTCCGGCCGATCTCGACCTCGCCGGCGCGGAAGTGGAGATCGCGCGCATGAACGATCACCTCACGCGCCTCAAACAGACATTGTCGATCTTGCGTTCGGATCAGACGTTCGATTTTATTTTGCTGGATTGTCCGCCCTCGCTTGGGATTTTGATGACCAATGCGCTCGCCGCCGCGGATGAGATTTTGACTCCGATTCAGTGCGAATATTTCGCGCTCGAAGGACTGGTGAAAATTGTGCGCGTGGTCGAGCAAGTGCGCGACTCGGGCGCGAACGAGCAAGTTGAAATCGGCGGCATTGTCATGACGATGTTCGACGGCCGGACAAAGCTGAGCGCGCAAGTTGTGGCTGAGGTTCGCGCGCATTTTGGCGAACGCGTTTATGCCACGGTGATCCCACGCACGGTGCGTTTAAGCGAAGCGCCCAGCTTCGGGAAATCGGTTCTGGAATACGATCCCAAGGGAACCGCCGCGCGCGCTTATCGCGCCCTGGCCGAAGAATTTCTCAAGCGGCACGATTCATTAGCCAGCGTTCGCGGCTGATCGTGAAAACCAGTGCCGGGAATCCTTTGAAAACGGTTTCGTGCTCGAATTGCGGGCCGATTTTTTACGGCACCCGGCGCGATGCCGCGTTCTCTGGATGGATCAATGAAATGACACGCGACAAATCCAAATCGCGAAACGCATGATCGCGCACCGCTTGCGCCGCTTCGGTTGCCAGGCTTTTGTTCCAATAATTCGGATGCAATTGGTAACCGATCAGTCGATTATCCGCACGGCTGAGCACGGCAAATTGCGAAGGCAAAGCGCGGTTTTGCCGCGCGAGAATTTTTTCCAGAAAGGCCGCCGTTTGCTTGCATGAGTAAACGCCTAGCGAGAAGCGCATGAAATCCTCATTCGCCATCAGCTCGGCCAGAAGATCGACATCTTCCTCGCGGAATGGTCGCAGAATTAAGCGGGACGTTTCGAGAATCCTTCGAAATGCCCTGCCGACAGCGGCCCTAGAGGTAAACACGAATCGTGCGCGAGCTTCGATTCATAATCGAGACATGCAAACCAAGACCGAGGAAGGCTGGCGGCCGGCGCCAGTGCCAGGGACATCGAGCTTAACGCAAGTGCGCGAAGCGGCGCGAGATTGCACGGCTTGTCCTCTTTACAAACGGGCGACGCAAACCGTTTTTGGCGAAGGCCCAAAGGGCGCACCGATTATGTTGGTCGGGGAGCAACCCGGCGATTACGAGGATGTGGCCGGCAAACCTTTTGTCGGACCGGCGGGAAAAATTATGGATCGCGCGCTCGAAGAAGCCGGAATCGATCGCAAGCAAGTTTACGTCACAAACGCAGTGAAGCATTTCAAATGGGAGCCGCGCGGCAAAAGACGCATTCACCAGAAACCGAACTCGCGCGAAATCGCCGCCTGCCGTCCGTGGTTGGAAGCGGAGCTGCGACTCGTTAGGCCGAAATTGCTCCTTTGTCTTGGATCGACCGCTGGCCAGGCCATTTTTGGCCCATCGTTTCGGGTCACGCGCGAACGCGGCAGGCTTTTGTCAGCCAAGCTTGCGCCGAAAGTGGTCGCAACGGTTCACCCTTCCTCTTTGCTTCGACAACCGGACGAAGAATCCCGCCAGCGCGAGTACGCGCATTTTGTTGCCGATCTGCGCGTCGCGCTAAGAGCCGCTGGCGAAAAATAAAACTGTAGCGGCGGTCTATGACCGTCGCACTTTCTGCTGAAGGATTCGACCGACAAGAAAAGTAACCTGCAGCAAGCAACCGGCTCGCCGCAGGTTTACTTGTCGATCTTATTCGATAATCGAATTACGATTTGGGTGATGCAGCGGGCGCGGCCGCTGGGCTCGAGGTCGCTTTGGATTTCTTTCCTTCCTCTCCCTTTTTCTTTTCGCTCATCGGTCCAATTTTCACGGTTTTGGCTTCCAGCGTGCCGTCAGCATTTTTCCGATACGAGCCGCTGACTTCCTGATTCTCGACGATGTCGGCCATCGTGGCTGGGTTACCAGCTTTCGTCACCGCAGTCTTATCGGTCACTTTGAACGCGCGCGACGTCGTCTTGCCTGCGATTGTGAAGGTCTTCGCGTTTTGATCGGCCGCGGAAACCATCCCGTGAAAGGGATTTGAACGCGCGCTTGGCTTGCTGGGCGAAGCTGCCGGTGGGGCGCTTGCACTTGGAGAGGGCGAAGGTGAGTCCGATTTCCTCCGCATTGTTTGCGCGTCGAGCGGCGCGGAAAAGGCCAGAGCCGCAATGCATGGTCCAATAATGAAGCGTGATTTGTTTTTCATAAGTTGGAATTTTGCTTGAGATCGCGATGGACCCGCAATAGTTGACGGGAAATCCATCCTTTTGTTCAACCGGGTAACGACGTCCGGTCAGCAACGCAATTCCGAATGAAGACGTCGCTTGAGAAAATGAACGCTGTGCGAAGCGCGTGGTTCTCGGGATATGCGAAATTAGTTCGATTTCGGTGGTGGGTGTTTCGCAGCATGACATCCGCAGGAGGTGGCCGTTCAAAAATAGTTTAAAAAAAGTCTTGAACGCGTTCGGCATCTTCGTTACGCCCGTCCTGAACCCAATCAAACTAATGAAAACTGAACATACAAACTTGGGATTTTTGCGAGCGGCTCTCGCAACCACCGTAGGAATGTTTCTCGTCATGGCGTCGAGCGCATTTGCGCAGAACCCGCCCCCGCCGCTGGGGGCTGCCCCGGCGCCAGCCGCTGCGGAAGCCGAGCGCGTCATCGTGACGGGCTCGAACATTCCGACGGCTGAGGAAGTCGGACCGAACCCGGTCGACACGTATAACCGGGATAACATCAACAAATCGGGTGAGCGCACCACAGAGCAATTTCTCCAAAGCCTCCCCATCGCCAACGCGAACATAATTCCGATTTCGAATAATGAAAATGGCTCCAACACCACCGTAGGCGCGGCGACAATTGCGCTGCGCGGTTTCGATGCGAGAGCGACTCTCATCCTTCTCGATGGGCGACGGGTCGCTGTCTATCCTACGGGTAACAACCCCGGCCTGGTCAATGTGATGTTCGTCGATTTGAATTCGATTCCTCAAGCCGCTATTGAGAGCATCGAAATTCTGAAAGACGGCGCGTCCACCACTTATGGCGCGGATGCGGTGGCTGGCGTCGTAAACATTAAGATGCGTCACAACTACGATGGCGCGGAAGCGAGCGTACAATACGGCAACACGCTCGATAAAGACTCGGGTGAATTCATCTCATCGGCCATCTTCGGTGTTGGCAAGGGAGATACCAACATTACCGGCGTCTTGAATTACTATCATCGCAACTCCATCGCCAACCGCGATCGCGGTTTCTCGGCCGTTCCGCCGTTCCTAAGCTCGAACAATAGTCCTTATAATCTTCAGCTCAGCAGCAATGTGGCGGGAGCAGCTGGTGGAATGAATCTAAATCCAGGCGGGACTGAATTTGCAAGTGCACCAGATTTTACAAACGGGTTGGCCCCGGCAAGCGCGTATCTCTACAATGCCAGAAGGCGTGTCAGGGCGGCCGGCGGTCAACGCCCTGGCTTCAACTTCAATCAGTTCTCGCTCTCCTTCCCGGAGTCGGAGCGCTACGGCGTTTATCTCAGTGCCGACCACAAGATCTTTGGCGATCAGATGGTCGTCTATGCTGACGGGTTTTATCAGAACGTGAAAACGCACAACGAACTGGCGCCTCCAGCCAGCGGCTCGTTCCAAACGAAGGGTCAGACCATACTGGCTATTCCGCCGCATTCGCCGATTGCGCCAGGCGCGGAGCCACCCAACACGCCGACCCACGCAGCGACCGGTGTTCCGGCGGACGCGTTTAATCCCTTTAACCCGTTCGATCAAATCATCTCGGGCGGCACTCGTGCGCGTTTGGCTGAGTTTGGAAACCGTTTGTTCGACAACGAAACCGACGCGTGGCTCAGTACGGTTGGCGTAAGAGGGGACAAGCTATTTGACGGGACCTGGGGGTACGACGCCGCGTTCCGCTACAGTCAGCTTAAGAACACTCAGACCGGGACACAAGTGTCCGCCTCGCGATTCAACCGCATCTTAAACCAGGCCGATCCAATCTTTGATCCGACCTCCCCGCAATTCATCGGCACGACCGTCGCCTTTAATCCTTTCGGTGATTATCGCCGTCCAATCGCGGCTAATGCGGCCACGGTCGAGTTTGCCAGGGTGCATCCCAAAGATGAAGACACCTCAAAGTTGGCCACCTTGGATGCCACCATGTATACGACGGCGCTCTTCAATTTGCCGGCCGGCGGCGTTGGCTTGGCCTTCGGTGGTCAGTTCCGCCGCGAATCGCTTAAGGAGAATCCGGATATGCTGAACGTCGAGGGTGATATCGTCGGTAATTCGCCAGTTCCGACCGCTGTGGGTGGAAGAAAGTCCTATGCGTTCTTCGCGGAGACGCGCATTCCTATCTTCAGCCCGGCCAATGCAATTCCCGGCTTTCATTCCCTGGAGTTTACGGCTGCGGGCCGGTTCGAAGAGTTTTTGAACAACAACACCAACGTCCTCGTGCCGAAGGTAGGCCTCCGCTGGCAACCATTCGACGAGGAACTGACTCTGCGTGCGACTTGGGGCGAAGGCTTTCGCGAGCCGTCGCTTGAGGAATTATTTGGGTCTCCGGTCTCAACGTTGGAGGTTACTCACGATCCGCTCAAAGGTGGACTGCTCGAATCCGAAACGAACGTTCTTATAAGCAGCAACCCTAATCTCCAGCCGGAAGATTCCCGTTCGTTCAGTGGCGGCTTTGTCTATACGCCGAAATATGTGCCCGGTTTGAACCTCTCGGTTGACTTCTGGGACATCGAGCGCACCGGAGTTGTGGCTGCTCCGTTGGCTCAGCAAGTGCTGGATGGCACCGCTCCAGGCACTGTCGAGCGCGATGCTGGCGGATTCATCACCCGTATTTTGCTCGCAAATCAGAACTTGGGTTCTCAAGAGGCTCGCGGTTTTGACTTCGGCCTTCAGTACCAGAGGCCAACGCCTTGGGGGACCTTTACTTCGACCACTCAAGTAACCTACCTGGATGAATTCATCTTCCAGGGGTTCATCTTCCGAGAGTTCGGGCCAAATAATGGCAACTTGGCCGGCAGAACCACGGACCCAGGCGCCTCGAATGAGGGTTGGTATAAATGGAAAGGGACTTCCAGCCTCGACTGGACATGGAAGGGCTTCGATCTCGTTACCATCGTGCGCTACACCGATGGATTCCACGAATTTACGCCAAACCTTCACCAGCACTGGGTTCACCAGACCTTTTTCTTCGACGCCCAACTTTCCTACGACTTCACTTCCCTTCTTCCGGTTGAGACCAATCCTGTGCCCGGCTTTTCCAAGGGCGAAAAGGAGGTCGTCGGCGGCAAGGGCGGTGGGCCTACGGAAACGGCCTCGGCTCAGACTAGCAACTACGGTCGTAGCGTCTTGGACCATCTGCTGCGGGGCACGATCCTTACTATTGGGTGCAATGACGTTTTCGGTCAGGATCCGCCTAAGGCATACGGGGAAGGCGGAAACGCTGTCGGTTATCCCGGCTTCACTTACGATGCGACCGGCCGGTTCGTTTACGGGCGCCTCACGAAGAAATTCTAACCCTGGATTTCAGTCTAGTCTGCGAAGAGGCCGTGGCAAAAGCCACCCCCTCTCTTGCTTTTGTGGAAGGGGTCCATCTCCATCGTTTCGGTAATTTGCACAGCGCTCTCGCGGGTGTAGTGTCATTCGTGAAGACGCTGACATCTGCAAGCGCTACAACTCTCATCGCCGCCAGCATGCTTGCCGGAACAGTGTTGGCCGGTCCCCCGGTCAAGCAAACCTCCGAACGCAAGCAAAAAGCTGAAGAACGTGCGATTTTTGTCACCGGTTCGCTTATCCCACAACGCGTTCAATTGCGGCCGATCGGCACCACGACGGTTTCGCCGGTCCGAATCATTGATCGTCGTGAAATTGATGAGACCGGGCGGCATACAACGCCGGGCGTCCTAATTAATGAGCCTTCGCTGCGCGTGATCGGTCACTGACCTCCCATCGGCTGAGGCGCATCAAGAAAACGCGCACATCTCAACTGGCCTGCCAAGCCGTAGTCTTGGAGCGCTGAGAACGGGCAGATCGATACCAGCCCGCCTTCGTTTCACTTCGGCGTGACAGCCTTCGCTGTTCCGCTGCGCTTCAAGCGAAGGGCTGGAGGTAAGAGGATTATCCAAGCTTCGCTTTGGCTCGGGCCTTAGAGCTCCGCTTTTGACCCAGCGCTCCGCGCCCCGCCGGTCGAACAAGTTCTCGTCCCCCTCGAATTTTAGTGGCCTGCCGAGTCGTAGCTCGCCGCGAAAGTGTGGCAAGGTAAAAAGGTCCGCCTCCGCCGAAGCTACGGCGCGACAGTCTTCGTTCTCCGCTACGCTGCGAGCGTAGACTGGAGGTAAGGGGATTACGCTCCCGCTAGTGCATCCAAGAGTGAAGCCCGGTTATGTGGATTTTACCTCCAAGCCTTCGGCTTTGGAGGTAAGGGGATTCGAACCCCTGGCCTTCTCATTGCGAACGAGACGCTCTACCAACTGAGCTATACCCCCTCGACGGCGAGCGAAAACTAGCACGATGCGAAAATTTGTCAGCAAGGGAAAAGACCGCTGAAAGTGCAAGTTGCGTTAGTGCAGCAGTCGAAAGCCAGCGGGCAGGCGCACGTTAACACCTGGCGCTTCGGGATCTCCTGATCGATTGAGGCCCACGCCTGAACCAAACCCATTCTCATTGAGAGCGACTTTAGGTGGAGGCGGCGGAACCGACTGTTGACCTTTGGCTTTGAGGGACTCGTTTAGGATCGTCAATTCCGTCGCCAGCAGTTGCTCGAATTCTTTGGTTACGTCAGCCAATTCTCGTTTAAGCGCGTCGATGTATGCAATTTGGTAGTCGCCCGGCTTCCCTTCGTAGCTGAGAATTGCTCCGTATAACTGGTCGGTGTGCTCACGCAGACGCTCTTCGCCGGTAACCGCGCCGCCTTCTTTCGTCGCGACGATTTTTTTGCGGACATTGTCGATCTTACCATCGAAGTCCGTGATGCTTTTCCGCAGCGCGTCACCTTCCGCCAGCGCTGCCGCGCTCTTGGCCAGACCCGCGCGCAAAAACAGTATCCGATCCATCAGCGCACTTTCCTCGCCGAACAAGGCGTGCACTTTCATAGCTCCCTCAAACTGCGCTTTGCGATCGGCCTCCGTAAATTTTGCTCGACGATCAAGGCCCACGGTCAATTTCGTCTCGGAAACGTTTCCCGCCTTTGTTAGCCGGACCGTGTAGACGCCTGGAATTAAGCGCGGCCCGCGTATGCCGGCCGCAGCGATCTGCGCTGCGGGCGGTACCCGTGGCGGTTTCTCGCGCATCGCCCACGTCACACGATTTAAGCCTGGACGCTTACTCGCTGGCAATTCATCGACGACGCGGCCAGACGCATCCAACACCTCCAGTTTAAACTTTCCAAATAGATGACGGGAGCGCTGATAGTAGGTGATCACAGCGGCATCTGGCGGATTATCGCCGACAAATGCTGCGTCCCCATTGGCCCATCCGCCGTCTCCTTCAATCCGTTGTTGCACAGGTCGCGCTGAAACGAAGGCGACTTCCTGTCCTATAAGATCCGCCGTCACAGCACGCAGCGGCGTGATGTCATCCACAATCCAAATGCCGCGGCCGTGTGTTGCCAGGACGAGATCGTTTTCCCGCGGTTGAATGGTGAGGTCGCGGACAGCCACGGCTGGAAAGTGGTTGCCCTTGAATTGCGCCCAAACTTTTCCACCATCAATCGAGACATAGAGTCCGAATTCGGTACCAAGAAAAAGCAGATTGGGTTGGATGACATCTTCCTTAATTACGTGCGCATACCCACGAACGCCTTTGAGTTCTTGCGGCGTAATCAGCGGCGTCCAGGTTTTGCCGTAGTCGGCGGTTCGAAACACGTATGGCGCCATGTCGCCAAAAGTATGGCGGTCGAAGGCCGCGTAAGCGGTGGCCGCGTCAAAATTGCTTGCTTGCACCCAATTGACCCATGAATTCTTCGGCAGACCAGAAACATTGCCGACGACGTTGTTCCATGTCTTGCCTCCGTCACGAGTGAGCTGAAGATTGCCATCGTCCGTTCCCACCCAGATCAGCGACTTGTCTTTCGGCGACTCGCTGATCGAATAAATCGTGGTGTGCATCTCGGCGGAGGAATTGTCCACCGTCACGCCGCCTGACTGTTCTTGCTTCTGCTTTTGCGGATCGTTTGTTGTCAGATCCGGTGAGATGCGATCCCACGTTTGGCCGTGATCGCGAGAGCGAAATAAAAACTGCGCACCAATGTAAAGTGTGCCCTTCTCATTAGGCGATACCGCGATCGGCGTATTCCAATTGAATCGCAGCTTCTCCTTGTAGTTCGGCCGCGGCTGGATGTTTCGTGCTTCGTGCGTGTGCCGGTTCACTCGCCCGATGTTGCCCCCTTGGTATTCGGCATAGATGTAATCAGGATCCACGGGATCGGGGAACATCCAGAAACCGTCGCCATTAAACATGTTCTCCCACCGCGAATTCGTGATGCCGCCGGGATACTGCGACTCGCCCACCCACGAGCTGTTGTCCTGCAATCCGCCATAAACGCGGTACGGGTCATTATTATCGACCGTGACGTGATAGAATTGAGACACGGGCAAGTTGTCGCCCTTCCACCATTTGCTGCCGCCGTTGTAGGAATACCACATGCCGCCGTCGTCACCGCTGAAAACGGTCTGCGGGTTGGTGGGATCAATCCAGACATCGTGCACGTCACCGTGCGTTCCCCCGAAACCGCCCACGACGGCAAAGCTCTTGCCCGCGTCCTCGCTTAAAATCAGCGCACCATCCGTTTTGAACAGGCGATCCGGATTTTTTGGATCGACAATCAGATTCGCGAAGTAGAACGGACGCCACACCATCCAATTACTTTTGTCGCGCCTATCCCACGTCATGCCGCCATCGTCGGAAACGAAGAGCGCGCTGTCGGGAGATTCGACAAAAGCGTAAACGCGTTTGGCATTTGATGGCGCGATCGCGATGGCCAGGCGGCCAAACGGCTTCTTCGGAAAGCCTTTGTTATTCTCGAGCGTAATTTCCGTCCACGTCGCGCCGCCATCATTGGAACGAAACAATCCGCTGGACGAAGGTTGATCGGGACTGCTCCCGCCAGAACGGTATTCCCATCCTTTGCGGCGGAAATCCCACAAGCTCGCGAACATTACTTCTGGATTCGTGGGATCGAATGCGACTGATGTGCAACCCGTGGAAAGGTTGGCGCCTTTGAGGATCAACTTCCATGTCTTGCCGCCATCGGTGGTCTGGTAGAGACCGCGATCCGGCGAATCACTCCACAACGCGCCGGGCACGGCGGCATAAACCGTGTCGCTGTTCTTTGGGCTCACCACGATCTGCGCGATGCGCTCCGAATTGTTCAAACCGGCGTGCGTCCACGTCTCGCCGCCGTCGGTTGATTTATAAATTCCGTCGCCGACCGACACGCTGTTTCGCGTCCACGACTCGCCGGTTCCGACCCAAACGTTTTTTGCGTTCTTGGGATCGAGCGCGATTGCGCCAATCGATTGCACCGGTTGTTCGTCGAACACCGGTCGGTAGCGAGTTCCGCTGTCGTCAGATTTCCAGACGCCTCCGCTGGCCGCGCCGACGAAAAGCGTGATCTTGCCGGAGGGCTCTCTCGTTCCGGCGATCGCGGAGATGCGTCCGCTCATTGTGGCGGAGCCGATGTTACGCGCGCCAAGACCGGAGATGGTTGCAGAATTAAACGGTGCCTGCACTGCACCAGAGACAAGGCCGGCCGCGGATAATGCAGCTAGTACGAACTTCAAGAATCGCATGGATGATCAAGAATTATTTGGAAGCAGCTGTGGGAAAACGGAAGACAGCCTCATCGACTGGCACATTGGCGTCGGCTTTTTCGATAATGATCTTTTGTTTGTCTGGTGAACCTCTTCTGCCAGCCTCGATCGAGAACGGAATGAACACGCCCGCGATTTTTTCGTAATCACCGAGATCGGTTTCAACTTCGGTTTGTGCGCCGTGCTCGACCCGCTGCGTCAGGGTTCGAATCTCTAAAAAATGGTCAGGATCGAGATAAACGAAGTTCACGTCGCCGTTTTTGCGCACGACCTTTAGTTTATAAGCCAGCGTGCCGTCCACGTCTTCAGTTCCGAGATAATCGACCGTGCTTCCTTTCGATTTCCAGTCCACCAGCGGCCCATCGATCTCAGCGTCTTCTATGAGCGACTTAACGTCGTCCGCCGACATTTTTTCCGGATCCTTGCGGCCTCCGAACGGTGAAATTTTCCATCCCTCCTTGCCGTCGTAAGCGTGCACTAACGTCATGCCCTGAAGAGTGGCCTCGGTGCGCACTTCGCCTGGACGTTTCTTGGTTTGATTATAAGCCAGCTCGATTTGGCCCTGTTGCACGAGCATTTTACCGGTGAGCTTCAGCGATTGCAGCGCGCGCAATGCATCGGCCCCTCCCTTAGCTTCGATGTTTTTGGCGACCAACTCATCGAGAGTCGGCGGCTTTTGTTCTTGGGTAAATCCGGCCGGCGCAATTAGGGCGGCGGAAATGAGAATGATGGCAAAGTGTAAGCTCATGAGAATTTGCGAAACGAAGCTCTAAAAAGATCGCGTCCAACCGATATGTCAAACGCACCGGTCGCTTATCCGTCGGAAGGCCCGGCGAACTGCGGCCAGCCGAGTGGATGAAGATCGACAATATCCCTCCGGCGCTTCTTTCGACGCTCCCGGAGTTGATCGAGAGCCAAGTAAATTACCGGTGTGGTGTAAGGCGTAAGCATCTGCGAAACAATCAGGCAGCCAACGATGACAATGCCGAGCGGTTTTGCGGAGTTCGCTGCCGATGTCCATGCCGATGGCGAGCGGCACCGCGCCGAACATCGTGGCCATCGTTGTGATCATGATCGGCTGGAACCTAACGAGACACGCCTGGTAAATCGATTCTTCGGGACTAAGTCCTTCGTGACGTTGCGCGTCGAGCGCGAAATCGACTGATTCGCGATTTCGTTCTCCTAACCAAGCGCGCCAAAGGCCAGACCGAGACTGTAAGTCACCGCGGCCTCGATCACGCCCACGATCGTCATTTCTAAACCGGATGCCCACCATGAGCGGATCGTGATGAGCGATTTCAGCGCGCCCACGGCAAAATGGGCGAGGATGCTGATCGCAAAAGCGGCGATGATTGCCGGCACCCCACTCATGAAGAAAAACGGAATGATTGGGATAAACGCGCCGATCGCAGTGGAGAGCGCAGCGGACATCGCCGAAGTCCACGGCTTTCCGCCATGATGCTGCGACAGGCCAAGCTCGCTTTGCGCCATCGCTTGCACCATTTGTTCCGGTTGCTCGGCTAATCGCTGGGCCATTCTTTGTGATTCTTCCGGATTGAAACCCTGCAATTGATAAAAGAGCGCCATCTCCTCGATTTCTTCCTCTGGATTTTCTTCCACTTCGGCTTTCTCCCGCGCGATCTCGGCTTCGTAAACTTCGCCTTCGCTTTTTACCGCGAGATAGGCGCCCGCGCCCATCGACAATGACGAAGCAATCATTCCGGCCAGGCCGGAGATGAGAATGTAATGCTGCTGGTTGTTTGTTGCGCCCGCGACGCCGGAAACAATTCCGAACACGGCGCCCAGTCCATCGTTGACGCCGTAAATCGCATCCGCCACCCAACTTCCACCCCGGCCATGCCAGCGTTCGCGTTTCAAGATCGTGTCGAGCACAGTGCGCGGGCCAAGTTGCGGCACCATTGCGTTCAAAGCGCGGGCATGCGCTTTTTCCTCGAGAGCGCTTTCGCGCAAAAAATCCTTTACGTCGTGCTCGCCGGCGAGGGCTCGATCGCGCTGATCACGAAATTGCGCTTCGTGTTTTTCCTCAGCTGCTTCCATCCGGCGAATCGCGATCTCCGTTCCGAGCGCGCGATTCAACCATCGCTTCAAGCGGCGGCCAATCGTGTCGGGCAAAGTCGGGACAGCTTCGCCAAGATCGACAAGTTTCTTTTCCCAACGTTGGGCGTGTCGCTCTTCCGCTTCCGCCATGCGCAGCAGAATTCCTTTTCGTTTCGCGTCCTGCTCGCGCTCAGCTAGTTCGCGATAAACTTGCGCGGTCTCGACTTCGGCGCGCCAGTTTTGCCTAACGACCTCGATCGTTTCTTGTCGATCTTTCGTTTCGGTCGTTGGATTGATGGGCTCGCCTCCCGGCTCGCCAACCCTCGCGGGCTTGCCCGTCCACGTCGTTCGGCTCCCGCCTCCTCCGTTGTCCGTCTTCATCTCGCGCATTCCGCTGGAACAACTGTCGCGGCAATTGCAGGGGCGGTTTTCGGTTTCAACTGTTGCGCGGTAATCACCAACGCCACCGAGCCGATGATCAGGCCCGCGGCGATCAACGTGCGCGCGCTCAAAGTTTCACCGGCAAATGCGGCGCCGAGCAATACCGCCACGATCGGATTCACATAGGCATACGTCGCGACTTTTGCCGGATCACAATGCCGCAATAACCAAATGTATGCAGTGAATCCCACGATCGCGCCGATGAGCACCAGGTAAGCAAAAGCGCCTAACGACAAGATCGATACCGCGCCCGGATGAAAGCGGCGAGACTCGCCAGTGAGAAAACCGGCGAGCATCAAAAGGAACCCGCCGCAGAGCATTTGCTGCGCGGCGGCTAGAAACGGCGACGTCGCGCTCTTCGCCGTGCGCGAGTAGAGCGATCCGGCCGACCAGATAAATGAAGAACCGAGCAGGATCAACATGCCGATGGCGGGATGACTACCGCCGTTCGACGAAAATCTCAACGCAGGAGCTAGCAAAATCGCGACTCCGACAAATCCACCCGCCAAACCAAGCCACACGATCGGTTTTGGCCTCGGCGCCATGCCCGTTAACCATCCAAGCAGCACGATGTAAATCGGGACGGTTGCCACCACCACCGCCGCCAGACCCGACTCGATGTACTTTTCAGACACGGTTACACCGCCGTTGCCGCCGAGAAGCAAACACGCGCCTACAATCAACGCGGTCCGCCATTCCGCCCATGTCGATCTTCGAGCGTCCTGCCAGCGGGCAATGGCGTACATGATCAAACCCGCGAGAAAAAAGCGCGTCCCCGCCATCAAAAATGGCGGAACAGTTTCGATCGCGAAACGGATGCCGAGATAAGTCGAACCCCAAATGACGTAGAGCGCCGCGAAAGCCGCAATAATCCAGATTTTCTTCGGTGCCGGCATGAAACGAACACAATCTTCCATTCGTTCGGCAGAGCAACCAGCCGCTTCTTGCCCCGATTTTGAGGCAGGCTCGCGTGAAAAGTGCTCGGGGAGAGTCATCTCTCATGGCCCAGCGCAAATCTTCAGTCATTGAAAATTTAATCCTCTGCCCGTGGTGGATCAGTCTGGCCCTGGCCATATTTTCGTACGGGGCTCTTCACGCGCCACTGATTAGTCTTTGTCTGCTCTGCCTTGCGACGTTGTCGGCACTGCGAACGTCAGTCAACTCGCGGATGCTGCAACAGCAGGCCGGGTTGGATAGTCTGTGCAGGCTCTCGTGGAAGCAATTCGAAGACTTGGTCGGCCAAGCTTATCGCAGGCAGGGATACGTCGTTAAGGAAATGCTTGGTGGCGGCACAGATGAGGGAGTCGATCTCATTCTTACTCGAAATGGCGAAACTACCCTCGTACAATGCAAGCGGTGGAGAGGGCTACCGGTTCCAGTCGGAATAGCGCGACTACTCTATGGCGTATTAATGGATCGGAAGGCGGCGGCTGCGAAGCTCGTGGCAACGAGCCAATTTACCCCTGAAGCGATCGGGTTCGCGAAGGGCAGGCCAATTGAACTGATTGACGCAGAAGCTCTGCTAGAATTGCTGGCTCACGTGCGGAGTTCTGGAACCCCGAGTGCTTTTGGGGTTCGATCATAAGCAATAGAGCGATTCGGACTGTCCGCGATGCGGATTGCACCTACGCGATTACTCGCCCGCAAACGTGCCGAAAAACCGCGACTAACCACCGGGAGAAACATCGGAACACGATTCCCAAAGACATTTTCGATCTACCGCGTGCGCGATCCCGGAAGACAATGGGAATTTCGAGCACCCGCAAAGTTGGCCCGGCGCGGACCATTGCTTCAAAGGCTGTTCTGGAACCATTGGCCGGTGGCGCGAGCTCCAGTAAGCGAGAGCGCGCAATGGCAAAGAAGTTGGACATGGAATCGTGCACACCTGTGAGCGGATAAGCGAGCGCTGCGCCTGCTCGCGACAGCATGCGGCGCCAAAACGGCCAGCCCGGTGTCGATCCGCCCGGTATGTATCGACTTCCAATCACCATATCCGCCGTGTTCGTCAACAGCGGGGCCAGAAGATCGTTGATTCGCTGGGGCGGGTGACTCAGATCCGCATCCATGATGAGTAGGAACGTTCCCGTTGCTGCCTCGGCGCCGGACATGACCGCAGCCGCCAAGCCGGGCCGAGCGCGGTCTTGTTCGATGAGCCGAACTGGATGATTCGCAGCCAGCGAGCGAATCACATCGCGCGTCGCGTCAGTCGAATCATCAACGAACAGAATTTCCTGAAGAGCAACAGGGCGAGAGACAATCTGAGACACCAGCGACGCAACATTTTCCGCTTCATTACGTGTGGGAACAATGATCGAGACTGAATGGCCGAACGCAGGCATGTTTGCTGATTCCGCGCCTCCTTAATCTGCCTTGTCCAGCTTGATCTTAACGCTCGCCTGCGCGGCATTTTGCTTATGCCGCGAAACCGAACGCTTCATTCACGGTCCAACCCCGCCAGCGCCTGCCGCACGTGTGGCAAATTGGGATCCAGCGCTAGCGCGCGCTGATACCACGCTCGAGCTTCCTTTTTCCATCCGCTGCGCTCGTATTCATGGCCGATTCGCGAGGCGGGTTGCGCGTAAAGAGCAAGGATTTCACTTTCAAAGCTCTCGGCGTTGATGCTGCGGGATGATGGAGGGTGATAGCGTTTCATCAGTTGCTCGTTGTCGCTTGTCATTTCGCTCAGCGTAATTTGCCTGGACGCAGGTTCCATAACACTGACGAGGCCGTACTGATACGACCAATAGTATTGATCGAGACTTTTATCCGGCGCCGTTCCGATAATTGCGACCGGCCGGCCCGGATTTGCCTCGATCAACGCTCGCAGATTCTGTCGCTGGCCGTCGTAGTGATCGAACGGAACGGCTAGGTCAGGATAGCGTTCGCGTAATTGACGGAGATACCAGTCTGCGGGCAGAAGCGGCAAGAATATCAATGCCACATCCGGTCGCTTTCTCTCCGCGATGCTGAGGTACATTAAGGGTATGGCGACCCCGTCACCAGTGGTTAGGAGAATGGCGTGCGGCTCAACA
>Ga0209154_1000853_pt1 | contig 18970 bp, 14 predicted proteins | sample GraSoiAngelo_121_FD_185878 | JGI IMG/M metagenome (GOLD analysis project Ga0209154, IMG submission 185878) | Grasslands soil microbial communities from the Angelo Coastal Reserve, California, USA - 14_0919_12_20cm (SPAdes) (version 2) | ecosystem: Environmental > Terrestrial > Soil > Grasslands ... | reverse complement strand
TCCTGACTCTGGATTTCTCTGCAATGACCATCTCGAGGGTGCCTCCTCCTAAATCAAAGAACAGCCCTGCTGGAACGTTCGTCGCTGTGTAGGAGCCCGCGAAAGAATAGAGGGCCTCCTCTCGATCTGAGAGGACTTTAAAGTCGAAACCGGTTTCTCCACTTACTAGCGCAAGAAATTGGTCTTTGTTTCCGGCTTCTCGAACGGCGCTCGTCGCGACGGGTAGCACTTGTGCTGACGATTCAAACTTGACCGTTTGCTGAAGAAGTTTCAGGGCTTTTACTGTTCGAATGATCGAGTCGTCTTTCAGAAACCCTGTCTTATCCAAACCCTCGCCTAATCTGGCGAGAATGGAGTGTTGGGAGTAAGCCGAGAAGGTGTTATCGATGCGGACATCATAGTTGACCAGTTTCAGCGAGTTGTATCCTAGGTCGATGACTGAGATTTTCATGTAGATACCGACTCGGAGGCCAACTGCGAGAGCAACCTAGTTGTCTAGGGAATGCTACTCGACCCGTTAAGAGAGTTTCCGAATCTGCTTCGGCGTCAACAGCCAGCGAAGCTCGCCTGAAGCTTTTGGAACGAAGGAGGTAACTCTGATCTTTGCCAAGCCTCCTTTCTTGAGCGTGATGTGGCTGTTGCCATTTCCAGAGATCATTTCGCCGATCATTGTGCCCAAGTATGGTTCGTGGCCCACGAGCAGAATCTCCGAATCCTGTTTGAGTTTTGATAGTCTGCGATATAGATCTGGTCTGTTTGATTCTGGTCTAAGTTCGTTCCACTGTTCAAGCAAGTTTAGAGTCTTGAAAGTCTTTGAGACGATAGCTGCGGTCTCGTAGGCTCGCTTCAGTGGACTTGCAAGAATTCTGTCGAACCTCATTCCCTGACTCAACATGGATGCGGCTATTTCCTCGAGTTCCTTCCGACCCGCGACGGTGAGGGATCTTTCAGCGTCCTTTACAGGAATAGGTGTCCGGTTGCCTGCCTCTCCATGTCTCAATAAGTAAAGATTCAGGTTTTGTAGCAATTTTCCAGCGTATAAGAGGTTTCTCCGGATATTTTCCCTGGAAGTCCGGATTTAGGTCTGACTCGGCACGAGCGACATTCATGCGCGTAACGAGGATCACCGAGTTGAGGCGTTTGTGCTGCTTACAAGACCCAAGAAAGGGAGAGGGTTGTGGCTATTTTCACTCGACTATTTCTCGGAGAAGCTCATGGAGCAGCCGTGTTCTCCACGAAGTCTTCCCTTGAAGCCTAATTCCAGAGTTTCAGCGGCTTTCTTGTAGCTGCCTATGCATGTGGCGCAGAAGATCGATCTCGCTTGGGGTTTTGTCAGCCCGTATGCTTCTGCTTGTGCGACAACGGATTCTATGCATCCGCACCGGTCCAGCCTGACGGTCCGGGATCCATCTTCCGCTTCAATCTCGTAGTCGCTATTGAAGGTCTCGCCCATGCTGTCAGCCAAGTTCTGGGAAAGAGCCTCCACCCTGCTCCCTTGACTCTTGCTTTTGATATCTTGAACTTTCAGGTTTGCCTTCATATCCGTCAGTATGTTCATCGCGGGTGCAATGGCGTCGAAGCCTGCGGCAGTGACGAACGTGCCTACCTGGAGAAGAAGGTAGTGAGCCAATGTCTTCCTGAGCATCTCGTATCGTTCCCCCATGCTACGGATTCGTTTCGGTTGGGTCAGCGTTGCCATCTACATCTCGACGCATATTTCAAAACGGCCCGTTTTTTAAACTAGTGTACCGAGGCCGTCGAAACCTTCCGCCCTGGTTCAGACGATTTGCAACGCTTGAGAACCTAGTCCACGGCGCCGTGTCGTTTGAGAAGCTCTACTATTCTGTCGTTGCTGCGTTCTGAAGAGACCGTAAGTGCAGTCTTTCCTTGAAAATTCTTCGCTTTGACATCGGGTCCTGCATTATCAAGCAACCACTCGACGATTTCGTAATTGCTCCTCGATACGGCGTTGTGTAGCGCGAGGGTCGAACCAGATTTCGCACCTCGTTCGAAGACCAGTTGAACCAACCGCAAGTTTTCGCTCCATACTGCGTGGGGCAACAGCGGTATCCCGTGAGCCCCGGTAGCGTTAAAATTCCGAGGATCCTCATTCAGTCTATTTTCCACTTCGTCTCTCATGCCCAGCATGGCAGCAGTACAGATCTCCAACGGAGCGCCTTGCTTGAGCAGAAATTGGGCGACATTTCTGTTTCCAACTTGAGCCGCGGCTTGTACCGCTGTTTCACTATCGTTCTCATTCCATCGATATGATGCATTGAGGAGTTTAGGATTCCCAGCAAGCATCTGTCTCACCTTCTCTAGGTTTCCGTGTCCAGCGATTACGAATTCCCTGATCTGTTCTGTGGAAGGCGGCTGTTCCTGGGCCTGCACGAATCGTGTTTAGCCATAGGCAAGTATAACCTTTGCTTGAGGTTAACCTAGACTCCTGATTTTCTCGCTCGAGTTTGTCGCTAACATTGCTCTAGCCGAGCATTGGTTTCCCTGTCAGCTCGACCAGCCTCTTACCTTTCATGAGCCGGGAGACCCAGAGGACCCCTCCGAGCTCCAGCTTCATAAGTTCCCGGTTGAGTTCTCTGAAACTGACCTCCCCGAAATTTGACTTCACCTCTTTCTGCAGGTCAACGTCGCTCATCGAGCCCTTCTTTTCTAAGATCTCCACGATGGCCAAGGACATAGGCCTAGGGCTCCATATCTTGCTCAACGCCAGATCAGAATGAAAGCTAGGTCTAGAGAGGTTATGTTACTGCTATAGGGGCTCGCTGCTTTTTGAACCTCTTAATGAATCCCTGATACCAGTTCTCCATATCAGCTGTCATCGATGGCTTGACCCGCTCCAAAGCAAACCGAAAGTCCGCCATCGTAACACTATTCGTCTCGATATCTCGCCTCAAAGAGATGAGCCCCGCCTCCCGGCAAACAGCTTCTAGATCCGCCCCTGAGTAGCCTGCGGATTGACGGGTAATCTGGTCCACATCAACGTCATTGGCTAAGGGCATAGTTCTAGTATGGATCTTCAAAATTTGGAGACGGGTGCCGTGATCCGGTGCTGGCACGAATATGAGCCTATCGAACCGGCCCGGTCGTAAAATGGCGGGGTCAATCATGTCCGGCCGGTTGCTCGCGCCTATGACGACCACGTTGACCAGAGCTTCGATACCGTCCATCTCAGTCAGCAACTGGCTTATCACGTGCTCAGAAGCCCCGCCGTCATCGGAGCCCATTCCTCTCGGGGGAGCAATCGAGTCGAGCTCGTCAAAGAAAATAATGGATGGGGCAGCGCTGCGACCTTTCCTAAAGACCTCGCGGATGCCCTTCTCTGATTCTCCAACCCACTTGCTGAAGAGCTCGGGACCCTTGATCGAGATGAAGTTAGCCTCGCTCTCAGTAGCAACAGCTCTCGCCAGCATTGTCTTCCCGCAGCCCGGGGGTCCAAAGAGGAGAATGCCCTTTGGTGGCCTGATACCAATTCTCTTGAAGACTTCAGGCTTCTTGATCGGCCATTCGACTGCCTCCTGAAGTTCCTGTTTGACCTCGGTCAGCCCCCCCACATCCGCCCATTGGACGGAGGGTACTTCGACGTACACCTCCCGCATCGCGGTGGGAGTAATTTCTCGGTAAGCGTTCATGAAATCGTCTAGGTTCACTTCCATCTTCTCAAGCATCGCGCTCGGGATTCTTTCGTCCTCCAGGTTAACCTGTGGAAGATAGCGTCTCAGTGATTTCATCGCGGCCTCCCTGCAGAGTGCTGAGATGTCAGCGCCAGTGTAACCGTGACAAATCTCAGACAACCGATCTAGGTTCACCTCAGCGGTTAACGGCATAGGTCGCGTGTGAATCTGCAGAATCTCGTGTCTGCCTATTTTGTCAGGGACTCCGATCTCTATCTCCCTGTCGAAGCGTCCCGGGCGTCGCAGCGCCGGATCAATGGCGTTAGGCCGGTTGGTAGCACCTATCACGATGACGTTTCCCCTGGCGCCCATACCGTCCATCAGGGAGAGCAGTTGCGCCACGACTCTATGTTCCACTTCACCGGTCACTTCTTCTCTCTTGGGAGCGATGGCATCCAATTCGTCGATGAAGATGATGCTTGGAGCGGTCTCCTGCGCTTTCTGGAAGATTTCACGGAGTCTGGCCTCGGACTCTCCGTAGAACTTTGACATTATCTCTGGTCCGGAGATTACGTAGAAGTTTGCGTCTGACTCGTTGGCGACAGCCTTGGCTACCAGTGTTTTGCCGCAGCCTGGAGGGCCGTACAGGAAGATTCCCTTGGGGGGCTCAATGCCTAGCCGCTGGAAGAGCTCAGGGTGTCGGAGTGGAAGTTCCACCATTTCCCGTATTCTCTGAATCTCCCCCCGGAGCCCACCAACGTCCTCGTAGGTGACGATGGGTAAGCCCTTCTTTTCCGGTGAAGGTTCGCTCATCACTTGGAGAACGGTAGACTCTGTGACCTTGACGGCACCGTGGGGACGGGTCCGGGTTGCGATGAGCGGCACTGAGCTGCCGAATATGCTCAGGAGAGTCATGTCTCCTTCGATGAAGGGCATGTCCATGAATCGACGTTTGACAAAGCTCACGAACTCGTCGTCCACGCTCAGACGGACGTCGGTGGGTGCGAAAACGATTGTCTGGGAGTCGTGTACTTCCGCCTTTTTGATAGTGATGAACTCGTTGAGGGCTACTCCTGCGTTTCTCCTCAGGAGCCCGTCGATCCTTGCGATTTCCTGAGCCTGGTCTTCGGCATAAGCGGGCCAGGCAATGGCGACTGTAGCGCGCTTGCCGCGTACTTCTATGAAGTCGCCGGCCGTTATCCCGAGCTTCTCCATTGTCGCATTATCAATGCGGACTTTACCGTGCCCGACGTCCCGCTGTTTAGCGTCAGCTACTCGAACCTGTACTTCTTTAGCCATCATTACCGGTTCAACTCCATGGTTCTTGTGGGAAGCCTGGGTTCAGGAGAAGACTGACGACTAGTGCTCGGATTACTCCTGGCCTCCCCCTTCATGGTTCTATTCGACCACAATAGGTTTTATCGTCATTATTAGTGATGTGTATCTGTTCCAATAGCCTGAGCTTCGGACGAGGCAGAAATAGGAATCGGCATCCGCCACCCGGGCCACCCTGTGGCACTCCCCTTCCTACACCCGGCCTTCTCCCTCCGTAATTCAATGTTCGTTAGGACAATCGCAATCCAAAGATGCCCCGTGCGACAATTTCGCGCAGTCAAGCGTTTGCAACGTCTTTATCCGTCGTCGAGCTGATGAGGTAGAGGATTCATGGGAGCTGGGTTCGAAAGTTTCGGCCTGGAACTTCCACTGGTCCAGGCTGTGCGGGAAATGGGCTTCGGTGAGCCGTTCCCCATACAGGCCATGGCCATCGTTCCCCTTCTCGAGGGCAGAGACCTCATGGGCCAGGCTCATACTGGGGCTGGCAAGACTCTTGCCTTCGCACTGCCCATGCTTCAGAAAATAGATCACCGACTGCCGGGAATCCAAGGATTGGTAATAGTTCCTACAAGAGAGTTAGCCCTGCAAGTGGCGCGTGAATTCGAGAAGCTCGCCAAGCACCTTCGGGTCAGGGTCGCCGCCATCTACGGAGGCGCGAGCATGAGGCTTCAGATGGAGAAGCTAAGGAATCGCTCTTGCAATATAATCATCGCAACTCCTGGTAGGTTGATCGATCATCTCGACCGGCGGACCGTGACCTTGGACAAAACGAGTTTCGTTGTTCTAGATGAAGCCGATAGAATGTTGGACATGGGATTCATCGACGATGTACGAATAATCCTAAGTCACGTCTCGAGAAACCACCAGACGGCCATATTCTCCGCAACCATGTCCAATGAAGTAGTGAAACTCGCTCATCGATACATGAAAAACCCGCTGAGAGTATTCGTTGACACAGACGAGCCCACCGTGGACTCTGTCCAGCAGAAATTTGTCAGAATAGACGAGGGCGGAAAATTCCCCACCCTCCGTGCGCTCCTAAACAACGAACACATTACGAAGGGTTTGATCTTCTGCGAGACAAAGGCAAGAGCGGGGGCGCTGGCACAGGCTTTACGGGAGGAGCATTACAAAGCCTTAGCTTTGCACAGCGATCTCTCACAATACCAGAGAGACAGCGCTGTCCACTCGTTCCGGATTGGCCTGACAAACCTGCTGGTAGCCACGGAGGTAGCGGCTAGAGGCTTGGACATACCCAAAGTAAGCCACGTCGTGAACTACGACATGCCGGACGAGCCCAAGATGTACTTCCACCGAATCGGCAGAACCGCCCGCGCAGGAAAACCCGGCATTGCCCTCTCTCTGATCACACGTCAAGACGAGGACAGCTTCAAACGAATAAGAAAGATGACATCCTCTGACCTCCGCGAAGTCGCCGATGGTCTTTTACCTGAGAGTCGCGTCGGTTCGAAGTTCTTGCTCCCCCCGCGCCCCTCGCAGGGACAAGCTGCCCAAAGATTGTCTTCAGGAAGGCGGCCGCGACGATACAATCGTCGGGAGAGGTCATTCAGGCGAAACCGTCGGCGTTGAGTACAAGCCGCGACATAGCTGGTCTGGCTCAACTCTCACCCTAGCGAAAGACAGCTTCCTTCACTCACTCGAAACATCTCGAGATCGGCCCTCTCGTAAGCACCCGCCGAAACCTGCTAGTCCAAGTTGAAGAAGATATCAAATGGTTAACTCTGATTCAGAATACGATGCACCGCGTCCGTCGTTTGGTGGGGCCGGTGGGATTTGAACCCACGACCTCTGGCCCCGATCTTCTCGGAGTCACCAGCGCCCCAGGGTCACCGTCCATAATTGGACTCTGGTATCCTCTGGGCGGGGTAAATCCCCTGGACCAAGCTAGACGACGGCCCCCATTGCTCCGATTGAATCCACAGGTATTCTACCTTTCCGTTGGCTAGAAGATCGTAGCGTCGTCGAGTGGCCTAAGAGACAAGGCTATGAGGGCGGATAGGAGAGTTCCAGATTCATGGAAACGGCCACTGCAGCAAAGACAACTAGGCGTATTGTTATCGAACGGGATATTCCAGAACCTGCAGTAGCGGGACTTGTAGAATTCATTGACCGATACTACATCCGATCGAAGACAAGATTCATCCAAGACCTCTCTTATCGCAAAACTGCCAGCGGGACCGGCTTCGAACTTTTCTGGATACTCAAGCCCGTCGGACCAGAGCAAGCGACCCCTCTCCCCGTGAGTCTGAAGATAAGCCAGGCGGCCATCGAGCTCGATTTTCCCGGTCTAGACTCAAGTGACAAGCCCGTTCAGAGTGCTGTCGAGAGAGCCGTTGACGAGATCGAAGCAACCGTCCTTTCCTATTTCCAGAACATCAAGACGACCAGCCTCTACTTCGTCATCGGGGCGTCCGAGGAGCACTCCGAGGCGCCTGACCAGAGGGGCATAATGCGAAATCTCGTGAAGAGAATTTTCACGGGTAACACTACAAGCCTGTTCCTCTCGTTCATTCTCCTAAGCTTCGCCCTATTCTTCATTATTGGAGTCTACACCGTCTTCGTATTGATCAGTGTTCAACTCGTAGCTCTGATTTTCTCGGACAAGATTGTTTACAGAATTGGCAGCGTCCGCCCTGACGCTGAAAGACCACTTGTAACAATAGTAAGTGTCCGATCCAATGCTGAAACCCTGAAGTCTATTTCTCAGCATGGCAAGAAGATACTCTCACAAATTCGAGAGGAAATAGCGAGGAGCGCGACGGCCACATATTCTGCATCAGCCAACGAGGAGCTCAAGTTAACAGTCATAGGTTCGCTACTCAGGCAGGGCATTATCACAACTGGCAAAGAGATCACTGTCAAGACGAGAGACGTTTATCGCATCGTTCACGAAGTATCGGAAAAGTTCGGTAGACAGACTCCAAAGATCACTATTGCGAATTCCATCGTGTCGAATGCTTCCGCGACTGGGGTCTCGTCGAGCCGTTCCACTGTAATGATCACTGCCGGTTCTCTTGAGGAGTTGAATGATGAAGAACTGGAGGCGGTCATCGGTCACGAGATGGGACACGTGGCGGGTCATGATCCCGTGATTCTCTTCGCCGCGACTTCTTTCGAGTTTCTCGGAAGATTCTATCTCTGGTTTCCTCTACTACTCTATCTCGGCTTTTTCTATTTCCTCTTAGCGTTTGGCGGGATCTATCTGGTGGGAAAGTTTCTGGAGACTAGAGCTGACACCGAGTCGGCGGTGGTCTTTGGAAATCCTGAGGCGCTAGCCTCTGCTTTGACAAAGATAGGGTTCAGGCAGCTCTATCGTGAGAAATACAATCCTGGAGCAAAGCTGTTCGACTGGTTTCAGTTTGACCCGCATCCGCCCATTTATTTCAGAATCGCTAGGCTGTCAAAGTATTCGGGAAAACAAGGACCCGTCAAGCACGCACTTCTGGTCTCGATACGAGACATCGTAGTGGGCTTCTTCTCGGCATTGTTCCAAGTCTAGACTTAGAATTAAAGCCAACGCTGGCTAGTTTTCAACAGTGTACTGTAGCTCTTTTCCCGCTACGGTAGGTTGCTAGGGCTCCGAGTCCACTAATGAGCAGAAGGGCAGCTATTGGGAAGACTGGGACAATGAGGAATGTACTCACTATTCTGTCGGTCGCTAGGCTCACAGTCCCAGTGTAGACGCCTGAGAACCGCAACGGCAGTGCCGTTAGGTCCTTTGATCGGGCAGCATCGGCAATCCCACTGGAGAAATATACTCCAATGAGGAAAGTCGCTAGAGCTCCCAGAATATTGATTATTCCGCCAGGCAGAGTGAACCTTGCGAGCATGAGGCCACTTCCCAAGAGCATGATGAAAGCCAGCGCTAGCTGGGCGAGCATCAAGTTCTGTGACTGTGAGGAGGTTACGTTTACCGCGCTCGGCAAGTTGTAAGCCCATAAGGCCCATCCGATCGCGAGCAGGCTCGAGAAGACTCCCAAACCTCCAGAGAGAAGGGCTCTCACGTGCTTCGGCGTCTGTAATGCTCCTTGAATTTTGACTGTCGACATGAATGCGCGAGAGTCAACCATTGTTCAGTCTATAAATCTACGAATTTGAACGGAGGGATTCGAGCAGGTCGTGCAGCGTCATCTTTCGTTTTTTCGCTTCCTTTAGCAAGACCTTCTGGACCCCGCTTGAGTATTGCACGGCCTTTTTTGGCCGATTGACCACTGATTCAGGCAATTTCCAAGAAGCAGCGAGCCTCCTAAGAACGTACTTTCGAACTACACCGTTGTCGGTGAGTCGTAACTTGAGTGAAATGGGAATGCTGAGTGCGTAATCGACGAGTGGAAGATAGGCGAATGGACATTGAAGTTCGAGTCGATGAGAGAGAGCTAGCTTGTCTCCAGGCTCAAAGTCGTTAGTCGCCGCGGCCAGAACACTCCTCAAAACTTCCTTCTTAGCTTCTTGAAAGCGGTGGTTCAGAGCTAACTCCTCAAATCTGCCATATCCTGCGAATAGTTCGTCACTTAGCTGACCAACAAGAAGATGCCCCATTCCCATTTCTTCCGCTACCTCGCATACGAAGAAGAGCGGGACCGAATGGCCAACCGATGTCGAATCAGTACTCTCGACAGTCTCAACGACCTCTCCAAGACGATCTATAATCTCTGATGGTGAGAGTTCTCGGACAGTAATGTCGAGCCCAAGTTCCTTTGCTACCCGTCGAGCGTGTTCTAACTCGGCCTGACCCCTCAGACCCACGGTGATCAACTCCGGTCGCAACCCGTTTTCTTTCGCAGCGTACGCCATTAGGGTGCTATCTAAGCCACCGGAAAATGCCGCCGCGTAGTCTTCCGGAAGATCTTCAGCCAAGGATTCCAGGAGAAGATGCCCGACTCTCGCTGTCGCCTCGTCCTCGTTGACTTCCAATTCCTTGGAGCTTGACAGCGACTCCTTTACCAGAACCGTAATCTGCTTGTTCGACACTGCGACTAGGTGGCCAGGGGGAACGGCCCTCGGGTCTCGGATTCCGATTCCAGATAGGCCTGCTTTGAGACTCGCAAATGCAACTGCCCCCGACCAGTCCCGGCCGTAGTAGAGAGGTTTCAGACCAAGAATGTCTCTGCCGGCCAGCAGCTTTCCTCCTGAGATTGCGAGCATGGAGAATCCTCCATGTTCTCGAATCGCTTCGGAAAACGCCTCTTGTCCAGCTTCTCCCCCAATCTCTTCAAGCTCCAATGTTGCAGGAATCGCCCCGTCCACAGTAAAACTAGTTCTGTCAATGTCAACCTTCGAAGACTGGACGAGCTGATGGGAACATGATCCTATTGCAATTGATTCATGTTCTCCGTATATCGCCATCGATTGAGTAACGGAGCCTCGGCTCTTCATAGCTTTGAGAACCGAGTCCAGCTTGGAAGCTTCCTTACCTGCGTCTGGTCCGATGATCCCTGCTATTCCGGTCAAAGGCTGGTGCAAGTCACTCGTAGTTGTTTAATATCAAGCCACGCGTGTTTATCGCTGATTTCGATTGCCGATCCTTCCAATCGATACGGGCAGATATGGCAGTCCGGAAATGAGGCGTATCTTTGAAGAGGAGAACAAGCTTCAGCTCTGGCTTGATGTCGAAGCGGCTGTCGCTCAAGCTCAAGCTGCCGTGGGGGACATTCCCAAAATCGCGGCTGAAGAGATTGCGAAGAATGCCAACACGAAGGTCGTAACGTTGGCTCGGACAAAGGAGATCGAGAAGGAGACTCGACACGATCTGGCGTCAATGGTACAAGCATTGTCGGAGGCTTGTTCTGGAGAGGGCAGAAAGTATGTTCACTACGGGCTCACGAGCATGGATGTCGAAGACACCGCCACTGCTCTCCAGTTCAAGGCCGCCTTCGCTCTGATCGAGAAGGGATTGGATCAACTAGAAGCGACGCTAAGCACGATGGTCCGGAAATACCGTGGGTTGATCGAGGTTGCCAGGACCCATGGAAGGCATGCGGGAGTCATCACGTTCGGTCTGAAACTCGCAGTCTGGCTCTCTGAAGTCAAGCGGCACAAACAGCGTCTGAGACAAGTCCGTGAGAGAGCCCTCGTTGGAAAGATACTGGGCATCGTTGGAACGGGAGCGGGACTTGGGAAGAACGCGCTAAAGGTCCAGGAGAAAGCCCTGAAGGGTCTTGGGCTGAAGCCAGCTGGGCTGGTTACCCAGGTGATCCAGCGGGATATTCACGCCGAGGTCGTCACTTTTTTTTCCTTACTCGGGTCCAGTCTAGACAAATTTGCGACAGAGATTCGCAATCTTCAGAGAAGCGAGATTGCTGAAGCTTTGGAGCCTTTTGATAGGGAGAAACAGGTTGGGAGCTCCGCCCTGCCTTCAAAACGAAACCCCCAACTCAGCGAGCGAGCATCCAGCTTGGCCAAGCTGCTAAGAGCCCTTGTGATACCTGCCTTAGAGAATGTCCCACTCTGGCATGAACGGGACTTGTCGAATTCTGCGAACGAGCGATTTCTCTTTCCAATGTCTTTCATTCTGACCGATGAGATGCTGCTGCTCGCGTTTAGGGTTCTGAAAGGGTTGGAAGTGTCTCCCAAAAACATGGAGCGCAACTTGGAATTGTCCCAGGGGGCTGTCCTAGCGGAGAGAATTGTCAATATGCTGGTCGAGAAGGGAGTCGCGAGACAAGACGCTTACGACAGGGTGAGAAGAGTCTCGGTGAGATCATTGGACTCGGGGGTCCCCTTCAGCAAAGCGATTCAGGAAGATAGCTTCGTTTCAAAGAGGCTTACGCTCAAGGAAATCAAGGAAGCCCTCGACTATCGCAATTACCTCGGAGTCACGTCACAGCTCATCAATATGGCTCTCAACGAGTAAAGGTTCTCAGAAGAGGTCATCTTTCTCGGTTCTGATAACTCTTAGGGAGTTATCTTGCTCTCATCGACTCCAGGGATTACCGTAGGCGTCGGGTTCCCCTTCACTGCTTCACCTGAGAGCCCTTGCGCCTCAGAGACACATGGTCTCTTCTTGGCAGTGAACGGTCGAACCTCAACCGCCCCCTCACGCCCAGAGCGTGGTAGCTTGACCCTTTGCACTGCTAGGATTTTACGCTGGTCAGGCAACCTCTTATCCATAGCTGGACCTGTCTCTGGGATCGGAGTCACTCCCCTCATCTCCACATGACAGGTGCTCATACGACGACAGCCTATCCTCCAAAAAGGCAGCAACCAGATGGTAAGCCAGAGAGGAAACCGAAAATGTCCCGAAAAGTTATCAGCAGCTCTTTCTCTAAAGAGTAAATCTTAATTCCGTTAGTCTGGTTCATGCAGGTTCGAGAGGAATCTCTTGCGCGAAGCGATGCTTACCATCGGAACTCTCCTTCTGTTCTTTGGTGGACTTGGTGCTATAGCAGCAACTACTCCTATGGGTGAAGGAGCGCTGATTACTCAGGCAACGCTTGTACAGATGGGCTGGTCCATCAGTATTTTCACGGTAATAGCCTTCATCGGCGCAGCTCTGATTATTCGAAATCGCTGATTTCACATCTTAATCGGATGTAGGACATCTCAGGGTACACGCGGTGGTCGCGGTTGTTCGTAAGGAAACAGTTAGTGATTAATACCCGGCCGGATTGCCTGCTCGGCTTATGACGGATCAAGCGGCTAACTGGAAAATCCACGTGAAAAAGGGAAGCTACGAAGTAGAAGTTGAAGGTCCAAGTCCCGAGCGCGTGGAAAAGATGTTTGATGAACTCGTAAAGAAATACATGAAGAAAATCGCTTCACCGTGACATCATAGTTTTTTCTTGGTGTTCAAGCGAGCTAGGCTCGCCTCTCTGGCCCTGAAAAAGACCGTCCTAGTTCGGTGGTCTCATTTCGTTGGAGAGGAGATCATCGAGTTCCTCTTTCGCGTCTAGCGAGACGGCAATCCGCTCGTATTCGTCTGGGTTGTGCTCATAGATGAATCGAAGGAGGGGAAAGTAGAGCTGTGGGGCTCTGCGGACGGAGACGTGGCTTCTGACGCCAATAGACGCGGCGGCCTTTTTGCGGGTATCTCTAATCGATCTTGTTCGGGACATCGAACTGATCTTCTGCGGAAACCTCATCGGGACCCAGCCGCTCAGGGATGTTTGTTTCGCAATAGCCACACCCGCTGTCATTAGGTCCAGGGCGTACGACAGGAGATGCCAGGACTGGGTCTTCTTAGTCCGGCCGAAGTATAGATCAGATTCGGCGAGAGCAGACATGGCTTCCTCCAACTCTTTCGGCTTCGGAATCTGATAGGGTGCATTCTCGAAGATCCATTGAAACAGCATTTCTTGGTCTACGTCTGAGATCGAGAGGGCTCGTCTTGCTGATGCCGTAGTCCGGCTGTTGAAGATTATCCGCAGAACCTCAAAGATGGACTCTGTCCGGTCCCGTCCTGACAGAAGGTCGATATCGTCGACGGTTAACGACCGATGTCTGCTCGAAAGCAGTTGCATGTCGTTTAGGATGGATCTGATGTCGCCACGGTCTCGATCGAGTATGAGCCTCAGAGCGTCATCGTTGGCTTTCACTCCTTCTTGATTTAGGATATTTTTCAAGAGTGGGAGAGCGTCTCGTACTCCTAACCGTTTGAGTTCTATCTGCAGACATGCTTCTCTTAGCGGTCTGGTCTTTGGGTCCCACGGATCGTTGGCGGTCAAGATCAACGGATACTGGGTCTCCTTGATTATTTGCAGGATAGTCGCTACTGCTCCTTGATCAGCTCTGAGATTGATCCCATCTACCTCATCCAGAAGAATTAGCCTACCTTTACTGAACAATGTGCTCTGGGTCGATGCCAGCCCCGCAACCTTAGCGAGTATGTCTCCGCTTCTCTTGTCTGAAGCGTTGATCTCGACGAGATCCCAGCCACGTTCTCGGGCTAAGGCCTCCGTCACCGAGGTCTTACCAACACCAGCTGGGCCGTAGAGCAGTACCGCTGGTTTGCTGGGTCTGCCCTTGCTCCATGACTCGATCCAGTCTCGAAGTTTCTCGATGGCTGGCTTGTTCCCGGCCACGTCCTTGCTCGTCTTCGGTTTGTATTTTGTCGTCCAAGGTTCTACTGACATGGCGAATGTCTCAAAACTATGCATCCGACGCGAGTTTCGCTAGCAAAGCGCTTAGCTGGATCTCTTCGTCTCCACCTTGGACGAGTCGATAGTCGATCTCGCCGACTGCCTCGATGAGGCTGATTCTCTTCTTCTCTGGAACGGGAAGCCGGAAGATCTCCGAGTGAATCTGCCGGACTATCTCGGATCCCGATAATCCATACTTGACCAGTAGTTGCCGGAGTTCCTCGCGAGCCTTGATGAAATCGCCCTTCATCGCATGATTAAGCATCTCATGAACATCAGTAGGCTTCGCCCTACCTACCACCTGGTAGACCGCTTCCTCAGTAATCCCTTTGGACATTGACGCGGCTGCCTGAAGCGTGTTGATCCCCTTCCTGAGGTCCCCTTCGGCGACCTCAACGACCGATTTGAGACCCGATTCAGTCACCTTCAATCCTTCCTGCATGGCGATGTGGTGAAGGTGTTCTGCAATCCTTAATTCAGGAAGGGGCGTGAAACGGAATAGAGCGCACCTAGACTGGATGGGCTCGATTATCCTCCCAGAATAGTTACAGCAAAGAATGAATCGGCAGGTCTCAGTGTACTTCTCCATTGTCCTTCGTAGAGCGGCCTGTGCGTCATTCGTCATGTTGTCAGCCTCATCCAGCACAAGAATCTTGAACGGCACCTGGCTCAGCGACGCCATACGTGCAAATTCCTTCACAGTCGTCCTGACAACGTCAATCCCTCTCTCATCGCTAGCGTTTAGCTCCAAGAACACGTCTTGGAATCTCTCTCCGAATAGATCATGTGCGAGGCAAAGCGCCGCGGTCGTCTTTCCAGTTCCTGGGGGTCCGGCGAAGAGGCAGTGAGGCATCGCTCCTCTCTTGACAAACTCTTTGAGACGAGAAACGATCTCTTCCTGATCTACAATCTCGTCCAGAGTCTTGGGCCGATATTTCTCAGTCCAGAGAGCAGCTTCCAACAGGGTCGACAGCTGCTAATTTCTGGTCTGATACAAAAGACTGTTTCGCTCACCTCTACACGAAATATCCTGAGGATCAGATCGTTCTTTCTAGTCAAGAACAGATATAGTGGGGTCTCCGAACCGTCAAACTCCCTCTCGGGGCGAGCAGTCTGAACGAACAACCATCCATAGTTACGATAGTTGACACGGAATTCGAAAACTCGCCAAGCAGAGTCAACTTTCTCAAAGAATTTCCAGAGACAAGAATGGGAGACAGAGTCATGGGCCCCTATCGACAAGGCCAGGAAGTGGAGCTTCCTCTCTGGATTACTACTCATTTAGTGCAAATGGGATACGCGAAATTCCGAGACGAAGACCAACTCACGCTGAACACGCTCTCTACAACTCACTACAAGGAGACACTGCCTGGGTCCCGCCAGGTCCCAAAACTCCCTCGGGTCTTCTACTTCCAGCTCCGACGCCTCTTGAAAGAGCTCAAGAGTCAGGAGGCCAAGGACAGAGCCAAGGGCAGAGATCTAGACAAGGCCGTCTCACTCGCCCAGGACATCGTGAACATTAGAGTCAAGAAAATAGCCTCTCTAAGTGCCTCGGGCGAGCAGACCACCGAACTGACTTCCAACCTAACCGCCGAGGAGCTCGCTCTCTACCAGAACATCAGGGAAACAGTGGACAAATGGAAGAAAGACATTCTTGGACGGGAAGCAACCAGTTGACCGCCCTTCTCAAGACTGCCCGCCCAGAGGATGTCTTCCAGGACCTCTTTCGAACTCACGAATCCGACCAAGTAGGCTCAAAATACCGAAAACGCCTCGCACAAGTCGCCATCACGAACGGCAAATCCCTCATAATCGACTTCGACGACCTCATCTCATTCGACCCCGCCCTAGCCCGTAGCCTCGTCGAGAAACCTGATGACTACATCACTTACGCAAGTTCAGCCGCCACCGCCCAGATGCGGGTCGAAGACCCCGAATACGCCGAACACGTGGGGAAGATTTTCGCACGGTTCCGACGCCTACCTGAGAAGACCGCCCTCAGAAAGATCGGAGCGGAACACATCAAGAAAATCGCCCTCGTAGACGGCATTGTCGTACGAACAACCCAGGTAAAACCAACAATCGTCAGCGCAGTCTTCCGCTGCCGAAAATGTCTCGAAATAACAGTTCTAGACCAAGAAGGAGAGCTGATTCATGGACCTGGAAGTCACTGCCAGTTCTGCAAACAGAGCACCTCATTCGAACTCTTACAGGAACAGTCAAAGTTCAAGAATACACAGGAGGCTCGAATACAGGAGAGACCCGAAGATCTTCCCCCTGGACAACTGCCAAGATATCTCGAGGTGAGGTTGGAGGACGATCTAGTTGACGCTGCACGTCCAGGGGACAGAGTGTCCGTAACATCCATCGTTCGTGCCGAGAAGCAATCAGTCGGAGAGCGAGGAAGGCTTCGAACCTTCAACATCTACTTGGACGCCAACTTCGTCGATGTTGTCGGTAAGGAAACAGAAGTCGTCGAAATCACTCCAGAAGATGAGAAACAGATACTGGAAGCAGCTCAAGATCCATGGGTCCAGCGAAAACTCGTCATGAGCCTCGCTCCATCAATCTACGGCTACGAAGATGTGAAGGAAGGAATACTCTACCTCCTCTTCGGCGGAACAGCAAAACAACTCCCTGACGGAGTCAACATCAGAGGCGACGAGAACGTATTGTTGATCGGGGATCCTGGGACCGCCAAGAGCCAACTGCTCCAATACGTCTCGAGAATCGCACCAAGAGGCCTTTACACTTCGGGTAGAGGAACAACAGCGGCCGGGCTGTGCGTTGACGGTGACTCCATGGTGGTGACGAGACAGGGTGTCAGAAGCATTAGAGATGTCGTTGAAGACCAGCTGAAGGACAATGAGGCCACGTCTGAAACCGGTGAAACCATCGCGCTACAACCAGCTCAGAGTGAAATCATCGCACCCATGATTGAAGATCGAGCCCTGAACCAGCGTCAAGGTGGATCGTTGCTCCTACGATATGTATCGTTGACATCTCTCGGGTTCAGCAGGGCGACCCAATATTACAGACTCCGATCTCCGATCATCATCCGCATACACACGATGCTAGGCAAAGAAATCTTGCTCACGCCAGAGACAAAAATTGGATGCTACGATCAAGAAAGCAGAATGGCTTATTGGAAGAGGGCCGAGGACGTACGAGAAGAAGACCGCGTTCTTCTCGCCAGATCTCTGCCGGATACTGGTAGTCCGTTATGTGTAAGAATGTTGGAATTTGCTGACGATGATGATTTCATCAGACTTGAGGATCAGGTTGTTGCCAGGCTACGGAGTGCTCTCAAACGCGAATATGGCACTCTTAGAGCGGCTTCTCGGGCTATTGGAATAACCGAAGACAGACTGTACTATAGATGGCGGCGAAAAGGTGCCAGACTCAGGGAACTGAACAAAATCGCCGGTGTGCTCGGTCTCGATCGTCTCCGCGAAATAGAGCCCTACGTAAGCTCGGTCGCGTACAAATCTTTCCGAGCGATTGAAATCGTTCATGTTCCCCGAGATCTGCACCAGCTCATGGAGTTAGTGGGATGCCTCTATGCTGACGGATGCCTTACGGCGGATAGGAGAGGAGGAGGTCGTGGACTCTGTGTGAGATTCACCAGTGGAGATTACGAGGAATGTGAAAGATATTGCGGTCTGGTACGCTCCCTTTTCGGTCTTACCCCCGCGATTAAGAAAGAAAAGGATGAGGAGTGCTACGATGTGAGATTCACTAACAAGATCGTAGGCAGATTGCTGCGTTCTCTAGGCCTACCATTGGGCTTCAAACCTGACTCGATGCAGATAGATCCCTCCATTTCGTCCGCTCCAAAGGATCTACTTGCAGCATTCCTAAAGGGCCTAATCTCGCATGACGGTTGGGTCTGCAATAGTAGAAGCGTTGGATTCTCAACTTCCAGCAAGAAACTTGCGACACAGCTTGACCTATGCTTGCTGAGATTTGGCATAATTAGCACACTGAGGAAACGTCCGCCGAAGATTACTACTATACAGGGTACGCCTGTTCAGTCGAAAGGCAATTACGAGCTGTCCATTTACGATGGCGAGTCCCTCAAAATCTTCCGGGAACAAATAGGCTTCCTACAGTCAAAGAAAAGCCAAAAGCTGGCAGAATTATTAAGTTTCAGAAAGTTCAACCACTCCAACTTCATCCCCGTCGGCCGTGACATGATTTCCGTCCGCGTGAAGAGTATCCGGACAGAAGCGGCGAACGCCGAGGTCTACGACCTAACGGTTGAAGGATCGCATTCCTTTCTTGCCAACGGATTCGTAGTCCATAATACTGCTGCCGTCTTGCGTGAGAAGACTGGTGGCATGATTCTAGAAGCGGGCGCCCTAGTGCTTGCGGACAAAGGAGTCGCTTGTCTCCACCCTGATAGCCAAGTGGTGATCGACGGGATCTCAACTCGCATTGGTCATCTTTTCGATGCGAAGAACGCGAAGATAGCTTTGACAAAGGCAGGGCACCTCTTGAGCATGTCGGTGTTGGGACGTAGAACAATCAACCTCAGCTTGGACAATCTTCAGGCACGTGAAGCTGCAGCTACTCTTGTCACGATGCGCGACTATGAGGGTCCGTTGGTATGTCTCGGCATGAAGTCTGGATTCGGGCTTCGTGTGACACCAGACCACTTATTGCTCGATGGTCCGCGCTTCAGCTGGCGGCCAGCGAGGGAGATTCGCATCGGGGACCGCCTTCTGACCATTCAACGCCTTCCCCAGCGCAATGATCGGGTCCGGATTTTGGATATCTTGCCCGACCATTGGATTGTTCAGCCATCACTGGAAGAACGGGTAGAACTTCGTAAGCGAGTGCTCGAACGCTTTCGAAGCTTTGCTGCAGCCAGCCGACACTATGGTCTTCGGCGCGAAGCCCTCACAC
>Ga0209154_1000846_pt1 | contig 19035 bp, 15 predicted proteins | sample GraSoiAngelo_121_FD_185878 | JGI IMG/M metagenome (GOLD analysis project Ga0209154, IMG submission 185878) | Grasslands soil microbial communities from the Angelo Coastal Reserve, California, USA - 14_0919_12_20cm (SPAdes) (version 2) | ecosystem: Environmental > Terrestrial > Soil > Grasslands ... | reverse complement strand
AAACGGCATACGGAGTGAAAGATGCCCGTGCGACGATTGCCCACTGGCTGGGGCGGGTGTTCGTGATTTCGAGGCAGTGGTGTGGCAGGATCACGGCGCGGTCGCGCACCACGACGACCGTTTCCTCTGGACCGGCGCTCAAGACGGGGTACCACGCGCCACGGCGCAGCGGGCATTTTACATCGACCACCAAACGGGCCCACCGTTCTACGGGAGGAGATCCCCGGCCCTGGCCTGCACCCACGGGACGCCTCGGCCCAACCTAGGGGAACTGCACATTCTGCACATTCCAAACTACGGGCTCGTCCTCCGCTTGGCAAGACTGGTCGCGAGCCAGGGATCGGTTGCGCCGAGGAGTGTCGGCCCGCAGCTTACGCCCGCTACGTAAGAAACGGGCCGCTCCCGACTCCGGAGGTGCCCCATGACCGCCGGCCCATCTCTCCACGACGCTGCGAGCCGGCTTCGCGACACGTTCGCTGGACAGCTGCTCCGAGAGGGCGAGTCCGGCTACGACGAGTCCCGAAGGGTCCACAACGGGTTAGTGGATAAGCGGCCAGCGTTGATCGCGCGGTGCCGCGGTGTGGCTGACGTTGTGGACGCGGTGCACCTTGCCAGGGACCACGGTGCCGAAGTCTCGGTCCGAGGTGGCGGCCACAATGTCGCCGGTCGAGCCGTCGTGGAGAGGGGGCTCATGATCGACCTGTCGCTCATGAAGGGTATTCACGTCAATCCCAAGGAGCGAACGGTTCGCGCGCAAGGGGGAGTCACTTGGGGACAGCTCAACCGCGATACGCAGGTCTACGGCCTGGCTACCACGGGCGGCATCGTTTCGTCCACCGGCGTCGCCGGGCTCACCCTTGGCGGAGGACTCGGTTATTTGATGGGGAAATACGGGCTCGTGGTGGACAACCTGTTGTCAGCTGAGATCGTGATGGCCGACGGCCGGGTCATCACGGCGAGCAAGGACGAACACCCGGATCTTTTTTGGGGGGTTCGGGGCGGGGGTGGGAATTTCGGCCTGGCCGTCTCCTTCGAGTACCGGCTCCACCCGGTCGGGCCGACGATCGTGGGCGGAATCGCGGTGCATGCCTTCGACAGAGCTAGAGACGTACTGAGGTTCTACCGCGACGTCACGGCCTCGGTGCCGGACGAGTTCACCGTGTACGCGGGCGTGATTCACGCGCCGGATGGGTCAGGGGCCCAGCTCGTGGCCGTGCTGCTCTGCCATTGCGGTCCGCTCGGGGAAGGTGACGTGGCGGTGCGGCCCATCAAGCGATTCGGATCCCCAGTGCTAGACGTGGTGGGCCCTATGCCCTATTGCCAGGTCAACGCCATGCTTGACGCGGACTACCCGCGGGGTGCTCTCAACTACTGGAAATCGAGCTTTCTCACCGAGCTGAGCGACCAGGCCATCGACGCGATGATCGATTGCTTCGCGCGCTGTCCGACGTCGATGCGGGGGAGTGGCATCGTCCTCGAGCACGTGCATGGTGCCGCGACCCGCGTGGGGGTCGCGGACACTGCGTTCCCGCACCGCCGTGACGGTTACTCCCTGCTCGTTTTGACGCAGTGGATGGATCCGGCCCAGAGTGAGCGTTGCATCGCGTGGGCACGAGAGAGTTTCGCCACGATGAAGCCCTTCACCGCGGACGGCGGCTACGTGAACTACCTGGACCACGACGAGACGGACGAGCGGGTGGCCGCAGCGTACGGACCGAACCACGGTCGGCTCGGAAAGCTCAAGGTCAAGTACGATCCGGACAACTTCTTCCACCTGAACCAGAACATCCGTCCCGTCGCTTGAGCGGGATTTCACCCGAGGTTCATCTTCTTCAGCAGCGCCTTAAACCTCGGGTGTGATCGGAGGCTCGTGAAAAGGAACGAGCCCTTCACCCACCTGCTCGCTCTTCATATGCGCGCTCCAACCAATCAAGCGCGGTCTCCTGGTCACCCAGCCCGGTGTAGACGTACGCGAGGTGGTACGGTGAGACGTACCGCCGCTTCGATAGCGCCTCGAGCTTCTCGAGCGTGCCACGCGCGTCGCTCACGCGGCCAGCCAGCGCGTAGGCTTGGCCAAGCTGCCCGAGAAACACCGTGTTGGTGGGCGAGAGCGACACCGCCTGTTCCAGGGCGGCTACGCCATCGGCACGCTCCCCCTTCATCACAAGGGCCCACGCGCGAGTGGAGTGGGCCATCGGGAAACCAGGCTGGAATTCGATGAGCCGCTTCGACTCCCGCAGGGCCTCGTCGTAGCGCCCGGCGCGCAGGAGCGTCGACGCGAGGTCCGATGTAACCACCGGAGCCAGCGGGTCGAGCTCCTGCGCGCGCCGCTGCGCCGCAACTGCCTCGTCGTAGCGCTCGAGCGATGAGAGCAAGAGGCCGTAGATGTCGTACGCGTCCGCGCTGTTGGGATTGAGGGCAATCGCCCCCTCCAGCTCGCGCTCGGCCCCGCCCCAATCAAAGTCCACCGTGAACTTGAGCAAGCCGAGCATCGCGCGCGCCTCGCTCAACTCGCCGTCGAGCGTGACGGCCATCGCCACGGCGTCCTTCGCGCGCCGATAGGCCTCCGCCGCGCCGATCGTGCCGGCCCCATAACCCATGCCGGCGATCACGTAGAACAGCGCCATTCCCACGAATGGCGGAGCGTACTGGGGGTCTTTCTCGATCGCCTTGCGGAAGAGCTCGAGGCTCCGCTCGATCCCCTCGTCGCTGAACCGGTAGAGACAGTGCCGCCCCCGGAGATAGAGATGGTAGGCCTCGAGGTCGCCGGCGGAGTGCTTCCCGATGCGCGCGCGCTCGTCGGGCGTCAGCTCGGCCTCGAGCGCCGTCGCGATCTGGAGCGCCACGTCGCTCTGGATCGCGAAGATGTCGGTGAGCTGGCGGTCGTACGTCTCGGCCCAGACGTGGCGGTCGGTCTCGGCATCGATCAGCTGCGCCACCACCCGCACCCGGTTACCAGCCCGCCGCACGCTCCCCTCGAGCAGCGCCCCCACGCCGAGTCGCTCGCCGATTTCCCGTAAGCTCTGCTCCCGTTTCTTGAACTGGATCACGGAGGTGCGCGAGATCACCTTCAGCGCGCCGATTTTCGACAGTTGCGCGATCACGTCCTCAGTGATCCCGTCCGCGAAGTACTCGTTCTCTGGATCGGAGCTCAAGTTCGCGAAGGGCAGCACGGCGATAGACCGCCGGCTGGCACGGGCCGCATCGGGCGTTGTGAGCGCCTCGAGGAACGCGAAGGCCGAGGGGAACCGATCCGCTGGAACTCTGGCGAGTGCCTTGACGAGCGCCTCCTCGACCGCGACAGGCACGGTGTCCCGAACGCGGCGCACCCTGGGCACCGGGTCCCCGAGCCGCTTGGCAACGATGGCCTGGGCCGTGGGCCCGGTGTAGGGTGGCTCGCCGGCGAGCAGCTCGTACAGGACGCACGCGAGGGAATAGATGTCCGTGCGGGGGCCGAGCGTGGGTTCGCCCATCGCCTGCTCCGGGCTCATGTAGGCGGGCGTGCCGGCGACGAGGCCGGTCTCGGTGAGCCGGTCGCCGCTGGCAACGCTGACTGCACGGGCGATCCCGAAGTCGCTCACCACTGCGTGTCCCGCCTCGAGCAGGATGTTCTCGGGCTTGATATCTCGGTGGACGACGTCGCGGCTGTGAGCGTAGCTCAACGCGTCCGCGACCTCTCGCGCGATGCCGAGTGCATCCTCCAGCGGGAGTTGCTTTTCGCGATCGAGTCGGCAGCGGAGGGACTCGCCTTCGACAAACGGCATGACGTAGTAGAGTACCCCGTTGGCTTCCCCGGAGTCGTGGAGTGGGAGGATGTGAGGATGACTGAGACGGGCGGTGGTCTCGATCTCGCGCAGGAACCGTTCTGGGCCGAGCGCAGCGGCGATCTCTGGCTTGAGGACTTTGATGGCGACTTGCCGATGATGCTTGAGGTCCTGGGCCAGGTAGACCGTGGCCATTCCGCCGCGACCGAGCTCGCGCTCGATGGCATAGCGATCGGCGACATCGGCACGCAGGCGCGTCAATAGGTCGGCCACGCAGGGGCTCGCATCGGGAACCCGTGCATCATAGGGTGCAGCGTGGGCGGCGGCCAGGGGCGGCGGTCCGGGAGCTGCGGCCGTGGATCAGTCTGCTGTTAGCGCCTAGTACGCCTGCGCCCACACCGCCTCTGCGACGCTCGGCTTGCCGCACCACGCGCATATCTTGGGTGTCTCCGGGGAGCGGAACTCGGGATCGGGGAGGACGCGCACCGTGGCCGCCGTCGCCTGCTTGATCTCGGCCTCGCACGCCGCGGACCCGCAGAATCCGCCGTAGGCGAACCCGCCGGGTTGTTTCATGAACTCGATGAACTGCTGCTTTGTAACGCCGCGGATCGAGTGGGCTTCGCGGCGGTCCTTAGCAGCCTTGAAGAGACCCGCCTGGATCTCGTCCAAGGCGGCGGCGACCGTGCGCGCCAGCCCGTCGAGCGGCGCCGGCGCCTTGCCACCCGTCCGCCGCGCCGTCATCACCTGCCCTGCCGCCACGTCGCGCGGTCCGATCTCGAGCCGCAGCGGCACGCCCTTCGCCTCCCACTCGAAGTATTTGGCGCCCGGCTTCATGTTGTCACGCAGATCGAGCTCGACACGGATGCCCGCTCTCTCGAGGTCCGCCTTTACCCGACCCCCGACCCCCGACACCTGACCCCTTTCTTCTTCGGACTTCCAGATCGGCACGATGACGACTTGCACCGGCGCGAGCCTGGGTGGGCAGACGAGGCCGTTGTCGTCGGAGTGGGTCATCACCAGCCCCCCGATCATGCGGGTCGAAACCCCCCAGGAGGTGTTCCAGGCGTACTCGAGGCCGCCCGCGGCGGTCTGATACTGCAGGTTGAACGCCTTGGCGAAGTTCTGCCCCAGATTGTGCGACGTCCCCGCCTGCAGCGCCTTGTTGTCCTGCATCAGGGCCTCGAGGGCGTACGTCCGCAGCGCCCCGGCGAACCTCTCGCTCTCGGTCTTGCGACCGGTGATCACCGGCATGGCCATCCAGTCTTCCTGAAACTTGCGATACACGCCGAGCATCTGGCGCGCTTCGGCCTCCGCCTCGGCCTCGGTGGCGTGCGCCGTGTGCCCTTCCTGCCACAAGAACTCCGTGGTTCGCAGGAACAGCCGCGTGCGCAGCTCCCACCGCACGATGTTGCACCACTGGTTGATGAGCAGCGGCAGGTCGCGGTAGCTCTGGATCCACTTCGCGAACATCGCGTAGATGATCGTCTCGGAGGTGGGGCGCACGACCAGCGGCTCGTCGAGCCTGGACTCCGGGTCCACTTCGATCGCGGCCGCACCCTCCTTCCCGGTCGCGCGTAACCGCGTGTGCGTGACGAGCGCGACTTCCTTGGCGAACCCCTCGACGTGCTCGGCTTCCTTCGCGAGAAAGCTTTGGGGGATGAACAGCGGGAAGTAGGCGTTTTGGTGGCCTGTCGCCTTGAACATGGCATCCAGGGCGGCTTGCATCAGCTCCCACACGCGGTAGCCGTGCGGCCGGATCACCATGCAGCCGCGTACCGGCGAGTAGTCCGCCAGCTCGGCCTGCATGATGACGTCGTTGTACCACTCGCTGAAGTCTTGGGCGCGGGGAGTGATTTTTTGAGCTCGGGCCATTACTTGAAGACACCCTTCCGGACTTTCGTCAACGCCACCTTGCGCTGCTTCCCCGTCTTCAAGTCCCGCACGACGGCGACCTTCGCCTTGCGCTCGTCGGGTCCGATGATCACCGCGCGGGGGGCCCCGCGCGCTGCGGCCAGCTCCAGCTGCTTGCGGATCGGCTGATTCCGGAGCGCATACTCGACCGCGATCCCCCGGTCCCGCAGTCCCGCCGCGAGGTGCAGTACGGGTGCTACGTCCTCCCCGCCCACCGCCACCAAAAAGGCGTCGAGTTGCCCCGGCGCTTCGAATCGCCTCCGATGCTCCGTGAGCAGCTCGCCGAGGACGACGTCCCCCATGCCGAAACCGACGCAGGGGAGATCCATGCCGGCGATTTCCTTGATCAGGTTGTCGTAGCGACCGCCCCCGCAGATCGCCCGCAGCTCTTTCGCCCTGTCGAACAGCTCGAAGACAGTGCCCGTGTAGTAGGCGAGGCCTCGGACGACCGTGAGATCGACTTCGACGAATTCGGACAGCCCCATAGCTCCCAGCGCCGTGATCACCGCGACGAGGCTCTCCCCTGCCGCCGGACCGTCGGGACAGCGCCGCAGCTCTGCCAGCACGGCCTCGATCCCCTTCAACGACGCGATCTCGAACAGCCGCTCGATCGCCGAGGCGTCGAACTGGGCCTCGCGGAGGCGTCGTTCGGTCTCATTCCGGTTCTGTCGTTCTACCTTGTCCAGGACGTCAAAGGCGATGCGGATGCGCTCGCCGTGGAACTGCGGATGCGTTTGCAGGAGCGCGGTCAACACGCGGCGATCGGAGAGCCGCAATCGGACGTGCTCCGCGCCGAGCCCGAAAGCCCGCGCGATGTCGATCGCCGCCGCGATGAGCTCGGCGTCGGCCGCCGGCCCGGCCTCGCCGATGATGTCCATGTTGAGCTGGAAGTGCTCCCGCAGGCGTCCCCGCTGCTGCCGCTCGTAGCGGAACAGCTGCGGGATCGAGAACCAGCGGATCGGCTTTTTCAGGGCCTGGGCCCGCGCGCCCACCATACGCGCGAGCGTCGGGGTCATCTCGGGGCGGAGTGCGACCTTGCGCCCTCCCTTGTCTTCGAACGCGTACAGCTGTTGCACGATCTCCGCACCGCTCTTGTCGGTGTAGAGCTCCAGGGGCTCGAGCGGCGGGCCGTCGTACTCCTGGAAGCCGTAGCGCCGCGCCACCTCGCGCCAGGTGGCGAAAATCGAGTTCCGGAAAGCGAAATCTTCAGGGTAAAAGTCGCGGAAGCCTGGGAGGGCTTGTCCTTGCATCGCAACAATTTAGGGCACCGGCGCGAAGCCGGGCAAGCGGGCGAGCGCGTCCCCGACCGTGTGGAACGAGCCGGTAACGACGACGGTTTCGGCGCCCGTTTGCACCCGCTCGAGCGCGCGCTCGAAGTCGGGTTCGAATTCGTGCGCGACGTGGAGGCCGCCGAGCTCGCGCTCGACGCGCCGCAGGTCCCAGCGACGCCTGGTCGGCGCCGTGTGGGGCATGGTGAACACAAAGCCGTCGATTTCTTCGGCCAGGCACTCGATCATCCCGAGATAGTCCTTGTCGCCCAGCACGCCCACCAGCGCGCGCCGGGGGCGAGCCGGATCCGTATCGTGCAGCGTTTGCGCCAGGACCCGCGCCCCGTCGGGGTTGTGCGCCACGTCGAAGATCCACTTGCCGCGCACCTCGAATCGCCCCGCGACGTAGGCATGCGCGAAGCTCTCCGGCCACGCATCGCCGACCGGCCCGAAGGGGGGCGGCAGCGTGTTCAATGCCGCGAGCGCCACCCAGGCATTCTGGTGCTGATGCCGGCCCAGCAGGCCGAGCGGCCGGGCGTTCGGTGAGGCGGGCCGGTGGGCGTCGACCAGGATGACGGGATCGGCTCCCCGGCGCTCCGCCTCGTCAACCAGCACACGCCGCACGTCGGGATCGCGCTCACCCGTGACGAACGCGACGCCGGGCTTCGCGATGCCCGCCTTCTCCCGCGCGATCGACGCGAGATCGGGGCCCAGGTAATCGGTATGCTCGCGAGCGATCTTCGTGACGACGGAGACGAGGGGGGTAATGACGTTAGTCGAGTCGAGCCGCCCCCCCAGACCCACCTCGATCACGCCGATGTCCACGCCCCGCGCCGCCAGCTCGGCAAAGGCGATCGCGGTGGTGGCCTCGAAGAAACTCGCGTCCAGGCGCTCGATGTGGGGCTGCAGCGTGCTGGTCCAATCGGCGAAGGCTTCTTCGGTGATGAGCACGCCGTTCACGGCCACACGCTCGCGCACCGAGACCAGGTGTGGCGAGGTGTAGAGCCCCACCCGCAGGCCGCGGGCGCGGAGTTCCGCCGCCACGAACGCGCACGTCGAGCCCTTGCCGTTCGTGCCGGCGACGTGGACGCATGGAAAGCCGCGCTCGGGATGGCCCAACACGCCCAGGAGCCCCTCGGTTGGCCCGAGGCTCCATTTGATGCGGCTCCCTTGTCGCGCGAAGAGAAAGCGGCAGGCGTCCTCGAAGGACAACCGGCTCAGTCGGCCGCCTCCGCCGGTCGGCGGCCGCCCATGTGGCGGAGCAACTGGGCCGTGGTGTCGCGGAGCTCGCTGCGCGGCACGACGGCATCCACCACGCCGTGCTCGAGCAGGAATTCGGCGGTCTGGAATCCAGGCGGCAGGTCCTGCCCGATGGTCTGCTTGATCACGCGCGGACCGGCGAACCCGATCACCGCCCCCGGCTCGGCCAGGATCACGTCGCCCTGCATCGCGTACGACGCCGACACGCCACCGGTGGTGGGATTCGTGAGGATCGAGACGAAGGGGATACGGGCGGAGCGGAGCCGGGCGATTTCGACGGAGGTCTTGGCCATCTGCATCAGCGAGAGCACGCCCTCCTGCATGCGGGCGCCCCCGGACGCCGAGACGATGATGAGGGGGACGTGCTTCTCGGCCGAGCGCCGGGTGAGGCGGGCGATCTTCTCCCCGACCACCGATCCCATCGAGCCCCCCATGAAGTTGAAATCCATCACGGCGAGATCGATGGGCATGCCGTCCAGGCGCGCGTAGCCCGAGCGCAGGGCCTCGAGCGGGCCCGCCTTCTTCACAGCGACGAGGAGGCGATCCCGGTAGCTCTCGAAGTTCAGAGGATCGGTGGACCGGAGACCCGCATCCAGCTCATGCCACGACCCCTCGTCGACCAGCAGGTCGATGTATTCCTGGGCGCTAATCCGACGGTGATGCCCGCAGTTGGGGCACACATTGAGCGCGCGAACGAACCGGTCTTTGATGTCGATGTGACCGCACTCGTCGCATTTCTCCCAGGCGTCAGCTGGAATCTCCAGCTTGACCCGTTCCGACGTGCGCGGCTTGCGCTCTTTTTTAAACCAGGCCATTCGCGCCATAGGGGGGCTCTAGAAGGCGACAAATCTGGGATCGAGCCTGGGCGCGCGCCAGTCCTTTTCTCGTAACCCCTTGTCACAGCTCGGCATAGCCGGATTGGCGGGACTCCCAGGCCACCCGCAGCGCGATCCCGACGGCGAGCGAGCAGGCCAACATAAACGAGCCCCCATAGGAGAAGAACGGCAGCGGGATGCCCGTGATGGGGAGGAGGTTCACGGTCATCCCCACGTTTTCCACGATGTGGCTGAAAATCAAGCTGGCGATCCCGAAGACGCATAGGCTGGAAAAGGCATCGGTGGCGCGTCGGGCGATTCGCAAGAGGCTCAGCACCAGAAAGACGAACAACGCTAGCGCGATCACCACGCCCAGGAACCCCAGCTCCTCCCCCACCACGGGGAAGATGAAGTCGGTGTGCTGGGCGGGGAGGAACGCGAGCCGCTTCTGCGGCCCGGCGGTGAACCCCTTCCCGAGGAAACCGCCCGACCCGATGGCGATCTTCGACTGAAGCACGTGCCAGCCGGTGGCACGGGGGTCCACTTCGGGATTCAAGAAGGCGAGCAACCGGTTCTGCTGGTACGGCGCGAGGCGCCGCCAGAACGGCACGGCGACGACGCCCATGACGATGTTGGCCAGCATGATCGTCAAGCCTTCCCACACGTACGGCCGCCACCACAGCAGCAGGCCGAACAGCAGAATGATCCAGGCGCCCCACGCGGCCGTCGAAAACGCGAGCACGAGGCCGATCGCCGGCGAGCCCAGGAGCAGCAGCAGCGACGGCTTCGTTCCCGCCCAATACAGCATCGCGAAGAGGATGGCGATGAAGACGATGGCGCTCCCCAGGTCCGGCTGGAGCACGACGAGGGCGATGGGCACGCCGACGATCACGCATGGGTACACGAGGTCGCGCAGCGTCGCGGGGGGCTCCCGCCGCTCGGCCAGCCAGCGGGCCAGCATCAGGATCACGGCGAGCTTGGCGAGCTCGGCGGGCTGTCCCAGGCGCACACCGGCGATCGTGATCCACGACCGCTCGCTGGCCGCGGTTCCCGCCCCGCTCCCCATGGCGAGCGTGAACAGCAGGACCAGAACCGTGATCGCATAGGCGTACGGCGTGGCCCATTCGAGCAGCCGGGGCGAGAGGCCGAACATGAAGAACATGGCGGCCGCCCCGATGGCGAGCCAGATCGTCTGGCGGTGCCAGATCGTGGCCACGAAGGTGGGCACGTCCGTCTGTCCCGCCGAGTAGAGCGTCGCGAGCCCGTACGCGACGAGCACCACGACGACGCCGGCGAGTGGCTTATCGATCTCGCGGAGGCGGGGTCGCATTGGTCGTGTCCGTACGAGTGGTGTCCATGCGGCCCGTGTCGGGCGGCACCGTGTCCTCGGGAACGACGCCGGGGAGGATCGGCACCGGGTGCGGCGCGGAGTCGGTCGGGAGGACGATGCGGAGGTGGGAGGCGAGCGTCGTGTCCACGCCGAGGTAGTGCCCGATCACCCGCGTGACGAGCGGTGCGACGTAAGGCCCCTCGCGGGCGAACTCGACGATGGCGCCCACGACGATTTCGGGCTTGTCGGCGGGCGCGAAGCCGATGAACCAACCGTGGTCGGGGCCGTGGGGGTTCTGCGCGGTGCCCGTTTTCCCCGCGATCGTGATGGTCCCGCCGAACCGGCCGGCGCCGCGCGCCGTGCCGCGCTCGACCACGCTGATCATCGCTTGGCGGAGCCCGGCGAGCTGATCGGGGCTCAAGCCGAGCGTCACGTTAGGGTTGGGTCCGGGGTGCACCAGGAAGGGTGGCCGGGCGTGGCCGTCGCTCGCGAGCATCTGGTAGAAGCGGACCATGTTGACGAGGGTCTGCGCGTTCTCGCCCTGTCCGATCGCGAGGTTCAGCGTGACGGCCGAGGTCCAGCGGCGCGGGCCGTAGGCGCGGTCGTAGTACTCCGTCCCCGTTGGGAACTCGGGGGTGATTTCTCCGGGCAGGTCGACGCCCGTGCGCGTGTGGAATCCGATGCCGTTCGCCTCCTCGAGCAGCGAGCTGAGGCCGATCTTGAGGCCGAGCTGGTAGAAAAAGACGTCGCAGCTCTGGGCGATGGCGTCGGCGAGGGCCAGGTCGCCGTGCCCTTGCGCCGACCAGCAGCGGAAAAAGCGGTTGCCGTACTGCAGCCCGCCGCGGCAGGGGATCGGCATGTGACTGTGGAAGGTGACGAGGCCCCGCTTCAGCGCGATGGCCGCCACGGCGAGCTTCCAGGTCGAGCCGGGGGGATACCGGGCTTGGATCGAGCGGTCGAACAGGGGGTGGCTCTCGCTCTCGTTCAGCCGCCGCCAGGTCGCGGCCTCGATACCGCCGACGAACGAGTTGGGGTCGAAGCCCGGTGCGCTGTAGAGCGCCAGGATCTCACCCGTGTTCGGGTTGAGGGCGAGCACCGCGCCGCGCTGGCCGGCCGGGAAGATCTGGGCCACGTAGCGCTGCAGGTCCAGGTCGATCGTGGTGCGTAGCGGCTGACCCGACACCGGCGCCAGGGTGGACGCCGCGCCCGCTTCCCGGACGACGCGACCCAGTGCGCTGACCTCCACGAACCGCACGCCGTCCGCGCCCCGCAGCGAATCGTCGTACTGGCGCTCGAGGCCGTCCTTGCCGACGAGCCCGCCCAGCCGGACGCCCGTGAAGCGCCGCTGTCCCCGCTCGGCCTCGGTGACCTCCCCCACGTACCCGACGAGGTGCGCCACGAGGCTCGAATCCGGGTAATGGCGTTTCGGCTCGGGTTGGATCAGCAGTCCGGGGAAAATGACGCGTCGCTCCTCCAGCGCCGAGACGAGCTCGAACTTGGCGTTGGGCAGCACCATTACGGGGAGATAGGGCGCCCGGCGGTAGCGCGTCAGCACGCGTCCGATCTCGGCTTCGTCGAGCTTGACGAGCGGGGCGAGGCGGCGCAGCACGGCGCGCAACGAATCCTGGTCACCCGGCAGCAGGGACACCGTGTAGCCGGGGACGTTCTCGGCGAGCACCTTGCCGTTGCGGTCCATGATGAGGCCGCGTGGAGCGGGCAGCGTGATGGGGCGCAGGCGGTTCAGCTCGGACTGCAGCCGGTACTTGCCGTGCTCCAGGATCTGCGTGCGGAAGAACACCACCACGATGAGGCCCATGATGGCCCACACCACGGCGCGCGCCACGCGGAGCCGTCGGTCAAGGAGATGAGGGTGGAACGAGCTCATGCTTCACCGAGCCGGATGGCCAGGTGGCGCCCGAACAGCCAGAGCACCAGCATGCCCGCCACCGCCGTGGTCCCGCTCTGCAGCGGTGACCAAACGAGCAGCTCCCACCCGAGCATCGTTCCCTTGAGCTTGCCCGACGCGAGCGCGACGACCAGGTTCCGGAGCCACGTGCCCGCGAAGAAGAGGTAACCGTTCACCCACACGTTTTCGGCGAAGAACACCGCCTTCCCCCAGGCGGATAGGTAGCCCACGAGCGTGTGGGCGAGGGCGCCCGCGCCGAACGACGCCGGTGTCAGCGCATCCCGCAGTAGCCCGATCAGGAACCCCGCGACCGCGCCGCGGCCGGGTTGCGCCCGGATGGAGTACATCAGCAGCGCGAGCAGCAGGAAATCCGGTCCCACGGGCCGACCCCACATGCGGATCGTGACCGCGAACTGCAGCACCACCAACCCGCCGAGGATGATGTAGAACCGATAGCGATCACTCCGCCTCACGGGGTCGGGCTCCCCGATTCGAACAGCGAGCGCAAGTCGCCGCGCACCGGCGGGCCGGTGAGGATCATCACGTGGGTCACGCCCGCCGGGTGGACGGCCGGCCGTACGAGGTACGTGCGCTCCCACCCTTCGGCTTCGCCCGCCACGCCCAGCACCGTACCGAGGGGAATGCCCCGCGGCAGCACCCCGCCGAGCCCCGAGGTCAGGATCGTGGCGCCGTCGGGCACCAGCTGGCTGTAGGCGACGCCCTGCAGCTCGAGCAGCCAGGCGCGCGGTCCTTCGGTTCCGTGAGGGGCGACGATGCCGTACACGCTCCCATCCGCCGCCATCGCGCTGGCGCGAAACTCGGGATGCGCCCAGCTGACCACTACGCTGGTTTGCGCGTCGACGCTGCTCACGATCCCCACGAGGCCCTCCGGGCTGACGACCGCCGACAGAGGCTTCACGCCCTGCTTGCGTCCCGCGGACACCAGGAACGTCAGCGCGTTGGTGGGCTCAGTTTGGTGCAGCACCTCGGCCGGGATATAGCCGGAGCCGAGCCGGGGCCCGAGCCCCAGCAGGCCGCGTAACCGCAAGTTCTCGCTGCGGAGCTCCCCGAGGAACGTGGCGGCGAGCGCCGCCGAGTCGCGTTGCGCGACGACCGCGTCGTAGCGCTCCAGCGCGGCCGAGAGCCGTTCGGTTTGCTGTTGCAACGCGAGGAGGGGCGCGAGCACCGTCTGGCGCAGGGTCCGCGCGAACGGATCGCGCAGCCGGTCCGGGAGCCCCATGGCGGCGACGGAGAGCAGCACGCACCCGATAAAAACGAGGGTGTCGGCCCGTGAGGCGTAGCGATCCGCTCCGAGCGCCATCGCCCTACGTGGTCAGAACGTTACGGTATTTCTCGGGATCGTCGAGGATCCGGCCCGTCCCCCGCACGACACAGGTCATGGGATCTTCGTCGAGGTGGATCGGCAGGCCCGTCTCCTGTTGGAGCAGGACGTCGAGGCCGCGGATCAGCGCGCCGCCTCCCGTCATGACGATGCCGCGGTCCACGATGTCGCTGGCGAGCTCGGGTGGGGTGATCTCGAGCGCGCGCCGGACCGCATCGACGATCTGCTGGATCGGCTCCTGCACCGCCTCGCGGATTTCGCTCGAGTGCACGCGCACGATCTTGGGAATGCCGGAGACCAGGTCCCGGCCCTTCACTTCCATCTCGCGCTCCTCGCCGACCGGGGCGGCGGAGCCGATCTGGATCTTGATTTGCTCGGCCGTGGGCTCCCCGATGAGGAGGTTGTAGTTCTTGCGCATGAACTGTACGATCGCCTGGTCGAGCTCATCGCCTCCGGTGCGGATCGACGTATCCGACACGATCCCCGAGAGCGCGATCACGGCGATCTCCGTGGTGCCGCCGCCGATATCGATCACCATGTTGCCGGTGGGCGTCTCGACCGGCAGCCCTACGCCGATCGCCGCAGCCATCGGCTCCGCCACCATGTACACTTCCTTGGCGCCCGCCGACTGCGCCGAGTCCCGCACCGCGCGCTTCTCCACCTCGGTAATGCCGCTCGGCACGCACACGATCACCTTGGGCTTCACGCGGAACAGATGTCGATCGATGATGGTCTTGAGGAAGAACCGGAGCATCTTCTCGGTCACGTCGAAATCTGCGATCACGCCGTCTTTGAGGGGCCGCACGGCGAGGATCCCGTCGGGCGTGCGCCCCAACATGCGCTTCGCTTCGAGCCCGATCCCTTTGATCTTCCCCGTGGCTTTCTCGATCGCCACGACGGAGGGCTCGTTCAGCACGATCCCCTCGCCCTTCACGTAAATCAGGGTATTGGCCGTGCCCAGATCGACGGCGATCTCATTTGCCGGGCTCCAGGCACCGAGCTTCCAATTCGGCCAGCGAAAAGGCACGAGGTCGTCGGGTGAAGGTTGTCAGGCGGGCGCTCGCACGGCGCCTCAAGCTAATGTAAAGCGTAACTTCAATCAAGGCTGATGCTTGACGGCCCTTCCGGCGGCGGCTACCGTTCGCCGATGCGACGCGCCCGCGCAGCAGAGGTCGCCGTGGTGGATCTTGCCGTGTGCGACCGCTGCGGGCTGTGTCTGCCGCTCTGCCCTCCTGCAGCGATCCACCTCGCGCTCAGCGACCTGCTCGTCGACCGCCAGACCTGTACCGGCTGCCGGAAGTGCGTCGCGCCCTGCCCGGTCGGCGCGCTCGCCATGGTCGATGCCTGACGTCGATCTCCTGGTCGTCGGCGCGGGCCCGGCCGGTGCCGTCGCCGCGGCACAGGCAAAACGCGCGGCACCGGAGCTCGACGTGGTGTTGCTCGAGCGCGATCGCGCGGTGGGAGCACCGGTGCGCTGCGCGGAGGGCGTCGGGGACGCCGGGCTGCGCGAGTTCGCCAATCCGGACGGCGCCCCGTGGGTCGCGCGCAAGATTTCGCGTGTCATCTTCATCGCGCCTGACGACTCGGAGGTCAGGGTCGCCGAGCGGGACGTGGGCTGGATCCTCGATCGCACGCGGTTCGACGCCCATCTCGCCGCCGAAGCGGTCGCGGCGGGCGCCGAGCTGCTCGTGGGCACGGAAGCGTCGGGGATGACGCGGACCCCGGACGGGCGCTGGCACGTCGCCGTGCGCGGCCTGCGCGGTGCGTCGACCTATCGGGCGAAAGTCGTGATCGGGGCGGACGGCGTGGAGGCGATGGTCGGTCGCTGGGCGGGACTCGACACGCGCGTGCCCGCCCGCGACATGGAATCGTGCGCCCAATACGTGGTCCAGGGGATCGATTTCGACCCCGACGCGATCTACCTGCAATTCGGTGACGCCGTCGCGCCGGGTGGGTATGCCTGGATCTTTCCCAAGGGCGTGGGGATCGCCAACGTGGGACTGGGGCTGGTGGCGCTGAAGAGCGACGGCCGCAACGCGCGCCAGTATCTCGACGCGTGGATGGACCGGCGCTATCCCAACGGCGCCCGGACCGGCTACACGGTGGGGGGCGTCATCGTGCACACGACGGTCCAGCAGACCTATGCCGACGGTCTCCTGGTGGCGGGCGACGCGGCGCACATGATCAACCCGCTCTCGGGGGGCGGCATCGTCAATGCGATGAAGGCCGGACGCCTCGCCGGCTGCACCGTGGCGGCCGCGATCCGTGCGGGGGATACGAGCGCGCGACGCCTGGCCGCGTACCACCACGCCTGGATGGAGCTGCTCGGCCAGGATCACGTGAAGTACTACCGCATCAAGCGGGCGCTCGAGAGCGTCGATGACGCGTTCTTCAATGCGCTGGCCCGGACGGTGAACGCGATTCCCCCGGAGCGGCGCACGCTCGGCCGGATTTTCGCCCATGCTCTGGTGCAGCATCCGCAGCTGATCCCGGTGGCGGCGAGGTTTTTCATCTGATGCTGAACATCGATCTCCGAGGCAAACGAGCATTGGTGGCCGGGGTGGCCGACGACGGCGGGTACGGCTTTGCAATCGCCAAGGCGCTGGCGGAAGCCGGGGCGACGGTGTGCACGGGAACGTGGCCTCCGGCCCGCAACATCTTTCTCAACCTGCTCGAGCGGGGGAAGATGGACGAGGCGCGCCGCATGGCCGACGGCTCGCTGCTCGCCTTCGAGAAGATCTACCCGCTCGATGCCGCGTACGACACGCTCGCGGACGCGCCGGACGACGTGCGCGCCAACAAGCGGTACAAGGACGTAGGGGACTTCTCAATCGCCGGCCTGGCAGAGCGCCTCACCCAGGACTTCGGGGCGCGGTCGCTCGACATCGTGGTGCACTCGTTAGCCAATGGGCCCGAGGTGAAGAAGCCGCTGCTCGAGACGAGTCGCGCGGGCTATCTCACGGCGGTGAGCGTCAGCGCGTATTCCCTGGTCTCGCTGGTCGCCCGTCTCGGACCACTGCTGCGACCGGGCGGCTCATTCCTGTCGCTCACCTACCTGGCGAGCGAACGGGTCGTCCCCGGCTACGGCGGTGGGATGTCGTCCGCCAAAGCGGCGCTCGAGAGCGACACGCGCACGCTCGCATTCGAGGCCGGGCGCAAGTACGGCGTGCGGGTGAACACGATCTCGGCGGGCCCGCTCGCCTCGCGCGCCGCCAGCGCGATCGGCAAGATCGAGCAGATGGTGCAGTACTACTGCGCCAACGCTCCCCTCACGGAGCCACTCTCCGCTTGGGAAGTCGGCACCACCGCCGCGTTCCTCGCCAGCCCGCTCGGCAGCGGAATCACGGGGGCGACGATCTACGTGGATAAGGGGTACCATGCGATGGGGATGGCGGTGGGGGCGGGAAATCTGCTGTAGCGGGAGCAGAGAGCGGGGAGCAGTACTCAAGGGTGCACCGTCAAGAACTGCTGTGTGCTCTGTGCTCCTGTCGCAATTTCAACATCCAGCTCGTCCCGACCGCGCACCGGTTCGCGATGTGTGCGACGAACCGTCCCAGCGCGCCCAGCCCGCCGTCTTCCAGCCCCAGCGGCACCCTCCAGGCGTCCCACACGTAGACCGGAATGCGTGGCACGTGCATCGCGCCGCCGTTCCCCCGCACACCTCCGAAGCCGAGCTCGTAGCCCGCGCTCCGCGCCAGCCGCTCGACCCGCGCGTCCGCCGCACCGAAGGGATAGGCGACGGCGCGTCCCGCCGAGGCGCCCAGCCGGCGGACGAGCGTCTCCCGGGCCCGACCCAGCTCGTCGGCCGCGCGGGCGTCCCCGAGCCAGGTGAGGCGTGCATGGGAGGCGGTGTGCGATGCGAAGTCGAAGCCGCGCGCCCGCCACTGCTCCACGGTGCGCCAGTCGAGGTGAGCCAGCGGGCGCCAGGTATAGCGCATGTCCCAGGTATTGTTGGCGCCGACGTAGTCGGTGATGAGAAAGGTCGTGGCGGTGAAGCCGAGATCGGCGAGGACCGGATAGGCGTGCTGGGCGAGGCCGGCGTAGCCGTCGTCGAAGGTCAAGAGAAATGCGGAGTGCGGAGTGCGGAATGCGGAGGTACCGAGTTGGCGTCGCTCTACAAACTGAGCCAGCGTGAGCGTCTGCCAACCGGCCTGGGCGAGCGCCGTCATCTGGCGGGCAAACACCGAGCGGGCCACGCGCGTGACGCCCAACTCGAGTGGCCCGCCGACCCTGTGATAGCACAGCACGGGGCGGCTGCTCACATGGGCCCCGCGCCCGAGCGGCCGACCGCGTCCAGCGCCGCGGCGGCGTCGGGCCACCGGGCGGTGGGCTCTGGGGTGAGACAGCGGCGCGCCAGCTCGGCCAGCCACGGCGGCAGCGAGCGCACCTCCTCGAGGGACTCCCCTTCCACGGCGGGAGGCTCGCCGGTCAGCATTTCGTGCAGCAGCACCCCGACGGCGAACATGTCGTCGCGCGGCCCGCCGGCCCCGCCGTTCTTGCGCCGCTCGGGCGCCAGATAGGCGGGCGCGCACAACGTCGCGCCGACGCCGCCTGCGAGCGCGCTCGGCACGGCGCGGCCGACGGCGTCCACGATTCCCGTGTCCGCGACCTGAACGCGTCCCGCGGTGAGCAGCACATTCTCCGGCCGCAGGTCGCCGTGGGCGATGCTCCCGCGATGCGCATGCGCCAAGGCGAGGAGGACGTCGCGCAGGACCTCGATGACGCGGCGCAGCGGCATCTCGCCGTGGTTCGCCAGCCAGGCGCGCAGCGTGGTGCCCTCGACGAAGCGTCGCGCGTGATAGACGAATGCGCCGGCCCGGCCGGACCCGCGGGGTGGCACGAGCTGCGCGTGTCCCAGGCGGTCGCCCAGGAGCAGCACCTCGCGCTCGAATACCGCCGCATCGACGGCGAGTGAGAGCTCCGCCGGCAGCACTTTCACCAGCAGCTCGGGATCGGTCGGCGGCCCTACGGCCACGAACAAACGGCACTCACCGACGGGGCGCACTTCGCGCTCGACTCGATAGGTCGGGCCGAGGGCGTCCTCGAGCGCGCCGCGCAGCTCGGACACGCGCATCGGACGCTATGGCACCCGGCGCAGGTCGGTGTTGCTGACGAACGCCACCCGCCGGCTGTCCGGCGACCAGGATGGCACATTGATGGTCCCCTGACCGCCGTAGACGTAGCCGACCACGTGCGGCGTGCCGCCCGCGGCAGGCATCATCCGCAGGTACACCTGCTTGTAGAACGGATGGTCGTCGGGCGCCACGTCCTTCATGAATGACAGGAAGACGATCGACTGACCGTCGGGGGACACGTGCGGGAACCAATTGTTGTACTGGTCGTTCGTGATCTGCTCCTGCGCGCTGCCATCCGCCCGCATTCGCCAGATCTGCATCGTCCCGCTCCGGACGGAGTTGAAGTAGATGTACGTGCCGTCGG
>Ga0209154_1000844_pt1 | contig 19074 bp, 19 predicted proteins | sample GraSoiAngelo_121_FD_185878 | JGI IMG/M metagenome (GOLD analysis project Ga0209154, IMG submission 185878) | Grasslands soil microbial communities from the Angelo Coastal Reserve, California, USA - 14_0919_12_20cm (SPAdes) (version 2) | ecosystem: Environmental > Terrestrial > Soil > Grasslands ... | reverse complement strand
ATGCCAACCTCGAGGCTGCCAAGTTGATCAGAGAAAACGCGAAGATGAACAAAGTCCAAGACAGGATCAAGGTGTGGTCCGGCGACGCGCGAGTCGTCGTCAAGGACAATCTCTCAAGCACAGCCACACGAGTAATAATGAACCACCCATCTCAAGCAAGGGAGTTTCTCGAACCCGCATGTGAAGCGCTTAGGCACGACGGAGGAATCCTTCACTACTACACGTTCGCAGAAGGATCAGACAGCGAGTCAAATGCCAGGAAAGAACTTGCAGCGGCCCTCGATAATTCAAGTTGGAAAATCGAAAAAACCATAGAGACACATAAAGTAAGAGGTGTAGCTCCGATGAAGTGGCAAGTTGCGGTAGATGCTAAACTTATCCCGGCCTAGGTCTCGACAGCAAGTTCAACCAAAACCTTTCGGCCAGGATCTTGCAGCAGATCCACTAATGATCTTGGAAGATCTGCTGCCGCCCGATTAGCACGCACCATAAGCGTCCTATCAGACACGAAGCCGCTCTTTCTAACCACGATGTCCGTCGGATGGGAAAACGTCAACCCCCGAGCACCACGGCCCTCGATCACGAATCGATGGGCGTCAAGCTTCAGAGTCAGGCGGCCTCTACAGGCTTCGCTGGAGAGAGCGTTTTTCATAGGTTCAGGCAAGTCTCTTAGTCCCGCAGAAGACCCGACTGCAACGATGCAGTCTCCGTTCTTGCTAAGGACATCCTCCTTTGTAAGCTCCAGAGTCGTTAGGTGCGTTGACAAGACAGCCCGATGGCCGTGTGCGTAGAAGGTGAAGTTCATCAGACGTACACTATGCAAAACCAGAGGAGTCTAATATGCTCAGCTACTCATGACGGGCCGGAGGGATGACCTAGGTCCGTGGATTTCGCGCGTGAAAGGGAACGAATGGTACAGGCGCTCATCGCCGAAGGACTCCTCAAGACCCGCGAAGTCATCAATTCAATGAGTAGAGTCCCCCGGGAACTGTTCGTGTCTACCCACATGCGCCAACACGCCTACAATGATACTCCATTGCCAACGGAATATGGCCAGACAATCAGTGCGCCACTCGGCTGAACAGCCGGGCGTTACATGGTGGCCATAATGAACGAGGCCTTGGAGCTATTCCAAGGGATGAAGGTTCTCGAAGTGGGGGCTGGAAGCGGATATCATGCAGCCACGATCGCAGAGATAGTCGGCGACAAGGGACACGTTTTTGCGGTTGAATACCTCGACAAACTGGTTGTGATCGCGCGGAACAACCTTACTCGAGCAGGATACTCCGACCGAGTCACGCTCGTCCAAGGTGATGGATCGCTAGGTTACGATGAACGAGCCCCATACGACAGAGTACTCGTGACAGCTGCAGCCCCCAAGATTCCGCCCCCCCTACTGGAACAATTGAGACCAGACGGAATCCTAGTCGTTCCCGTAGGTGGAAGAATGTTCCCGCAAGAGCTTGTCCGGGTCAGGAAAAAGCCTGATGGAACCTTCGATCGGAGCTCACTGGGAGGAGTCGCGTTCGTCCCTCTCGTTGGGAAATACGGCTTCAGCAGCTAGCTTCCGAAGAACGACTCAAGCGTTTTTTTCCCACTCTCTTTCGCCATTGCAGTCCTTGCCCGTTCAACAGCAGTCCGGACTCTCTCCTCGTTGAAGTCTCTCTCTCCGCAGAGAAACCGCACAAGAGACTCAACGTCAGATTCACGCCACTCCAAAGCGTAGTTCGAAGTGACCGCAGGCTTCAGAAATATCTCCCTAATCCTGTCCAGCTCGGGCGGCGCAACCACCTCCTTATTCGATTCAGCGATCCTCTCGATCCTGCCGTACTCTCTGACTAGCTTCAGCGCAGTCTTCGGCCCTATTCCCTTGAAACCGTCAGGGTTGAAATCCGTCCCAATAAGAATTCCCAATTCTACGAGTTGTTCTCGTGAAAGCTGGAGAACCTGCAGAGTTGACACGAGATCTACTAGCTCCGGCTCTACCTGTACGTAGGCATCTCGCATAGGCAGCTTTCTTTTCCCGCTTATTGCTAGATTCCGGACAAGCCTCCGAGCCCCGAATAGTAGAGAATCATAATCCTGGCTAACTGCAGCCCAAACATCCCCCCGAGATGCCATATAAGCGGCTTGAGCTTCTCCTTCAGATGGAGCTTGGACGATTGGGACGCCCAAGTACTGGAGAAGTTTGTGAGCATCGTCGATCATCAGATCTTTAAGGCTGGAAGTTGCCTGAGCGTACCGCTTCGCTTCCTCAAACTTTCCCGTTGATAATGCTGATTCGTATTTCGTTGTGGCTTCCTCCTTGATGACCTGCCTTCGCTTGATCTCCGCACCTTTGAGACTCGGGGGCTTTCCATCGAAAACATAGACAAGTCTGATGCCTCTCTCTGCCAAGTTAGTAGTTCGATAAAGGAGACCGCTCAAGTGGCTCGTAACTCTACTCTGCCGGTCCATCAAGGGCTCGCCAGTCGGCCCACGAATTATTGCGAGAAATTGATAGAGCGCATTGTAGGCATCGACGGCGAAAGTTTTTCCTGAAAACTCGTCAAGGGAACTCTTAGATCGAGTAATTATGTCGCCCAGATCTACGCCCAAAGCTTCGCACTACACCCCCTTTGCCCCGCGCTAGTCTCTCCCCATCCGGTATTCGCCTACCCGGTTCGCAATCAGTGCCCCGACAGCTCCAGCACCGACTCCACCATCGATATTGACTACAGCCATTCCCAGAGAACATGATTGCAACATTGCAGCTAATGCTGCAAGCCCCTTTTCTCCAAACCCGTAACTTCTCGAAGTGGGGACTCCGATGACTGGAACATCCACAATTCCCGCGACGACGGTCGGGAGTGCACCTTCGCGACCTGCAACCACGAGGATAACATCACAGCCCCACTTGAGAAGATCGCGGACAGGCTCGAATAAGCGATGAATGCCGGCAACGCCCACATCGTAGAAAGATCGAGTCTCGCATCCCATTTCTCGAGCGATAACCTCGGCTTCCTCAGCTACTGGTATGTCGGAAGTTCCCGCGGTCAATATCCCCACTCTACCTCCGTTACCCCTAGGCTTGTAGTTCTTCGACTTTACTATCATCATTCGAGAGCGTGAAAAGTATTCAACCCTAGACTCTTTTCCCATGACGGATCTGACAGCCCTGACTTGGGGTCCATCCAAACGACTTATGATCGCACGACCGGTTCGTCTTACCATTGCCTGACTAATGCTGGCTACATCGCGAGCAAGTTTTCCCTCGGCCAAAACCACTTCGGGAAGTCCCTTGCGTTTTTCACGGCCAATGTCAAGCTTTGCAAACCGGGAAAGGCTAGCGATAGCAAGCAGTCTATCCTTCCTTTCAAACAGTCTTCGGCTTCGCTCAAACTTCTTCAGAGACGACAATCGATCATTCCTTTCTCTCCGCGTAAACTGTTTAAATTGCCACGAAGGGCGTGTCTTGAATGTGTTGCCTAGCCCCGCCAGAGCAGTTTTGCAATTGAAGATAGAGAAAGCTCTTCATATTATCAGCCAGTTCAACGGGGCAGCCGTTGCCTTATCCGCTGGAGTGGACAGCTCACTCGTCGCCGCGCTCGCACACAAGGCATTGGGGAATCGCGTTGTCGCAGTAACTGCCGTCTCCGAGTCTCTCGCCCCGGGAGAGATTGAAATCGCGAAAAAAACTGCGAGACGAATCGGGATCAGACACATTATTGTGACAACAGATGAGGTGCATAACGTAAGCTACAAAGCGAATCCATTGAACAGATGCTATTACTGCAAGGACACACTCTATCGCGAACTGAGACGCCAAGCTGACAACTCCAGACTTGAGACAATCCTGGATGGAACCCAGCTAGACGATTTCGGAGACATCAGGCCCGGATTTCTTGCGGCCAAAGAGGCTGGCGTAAGGAGTCCTCTCGCAGAAGCAGGTTTCTCCAAGAAAGACGTACGAGAAACTGCTCGACTTTTCGGGCTCGAAGTGTGGGACAAACCAGCCATGCCTTGTCTATCATCAAGGATACCGCACGGCGAGGAGATCACCATTCAAAAACTATCTCAGGTCGGACAAGCGGAGTCAATTGTTAGACGCCTGAGTGGCGCCCGGGACATAAGAGTCAGACATCATGGAAAGGTTGCGGCAATTGAAGTAACCCAAGACGAGCTACCATTGTTTCATCAAGACGGTTTGATGAACCTGGTTGAGAAGGAACTTCAGCTCATAGGGTTCACAAGCCTAACTCTCGGCCCACGCAAATACCCAAGCCGACAAGATACAATACCACTTGGACAGGACCACCTCCTTCCAATCATTGACACTTCTAAATGACAAGAGCGTCTCGGACTGTCAGCGAGACCGTGAATGATCGAAAGACATTTACCTCCGGGGTCAGAACTGTTGATCATAGCTGAAAACGTTTTTAAGCTATCAGAAACGAATTCATCGCAAATCTTTCCGTTTCTCGGAAAGCGACGATCTAACATAAAAAGAACTGGACACACGACAAGTTTGGAAAACCTAAGATTACCAAAGATGGGCGTTTTGAATTGACCACTACAATCGGTGTTGTTTGCAAAGACGGAGTTGTTCTTACGACGGACACCAGAGCGACGATGGGATCTTTTGTCGCCCATAAGCATGCTAAGAAAGTCTACCGAATCGACCACCATCTAGCAATGACCATCGCAGGGACAGTAGGAGATGCACAGGCATTGGTAGAAATGCTGAGAGCGAACTCTTCACTGTATAGGCTTGATCTCGCCAGGCCAATTCCTGTAAACTCAGCGGCCCGATTGGTTTCCAACATTCTCTTCGGCGCTAGATATTACCCGCTCGGAGTCCAGGCCCTAATTGGCGGAGTAGACGACAGTGGAGGACACATTTACGCGCTGGATCCTCTCGGAAGCATGATGGAGGAGAAATACGTCTCAACCGGATCCGGATCCCCCGTCGCGTATGGTGTCCTTGAATCGGAGTGGAAAGACTCTATGAACGTAAAGGAGTCTGTTCCGATAGTTGTGAGAGCAATCGATTCAGCCATGAAGAGAGACTCGGCAAGCGGCGACAGTTTCGACGTTGCCTTAATCACGAAGGAAGGATACAGGGAACTCTCAGAGGACGAGAAGAAGCACATCCTCCACGCCTGATCCCTTCTTTCAGACCTTCCGCAGATATCACAGTCGTAGAGAGAATTGACTAGAACCTACAACGATGTACACGCCAAGATACGCGAGACAATCGTAGAGCATATGCCGAAGGACGCTGAGATAACGAGGATAGAATTTGAAGGACCACGACTCGCGATTTACGTAAAGAACGTCGGACTATTGGCCGAGCAGAGCTATGTCGTCACAGAAATTGTAAACCTACTTCACAAGAGAATCGTCATCCGATCTGACCAGTCTATACGCCTCCCTGAGCGAGAGGCCGAAGCCTACATTCGCAAAATCATCCCGGCAGAAGCTGAAATTTCCTCCGTTAACTTTGACCCCAGTCTCGGCGAAGTAGTAGTCGAGGCAACCAAACCCGGGGTGGCAATAGGGAAAGAAGCGGCAGTCCTCCAACAAGTCGTAAAGGAGACGAGATGGCGGCCACGAATACTAAGGGCCCCACCCTTACACTCCAAGATCATTACGAGCACTCGCCACATCCTTCACACGGAGAGCGAAGAACGCAGCAGAATCCTGCGTGATGTAGGCGAGAGAATCTTTCGCCCCACATTTAGCAAAGCAGGCTACGTTCGACTCGTAACCCTCGGAGCTTTCCACGAGGTAGGACGAGCAGCCATGCTCATTCAAGCAGGATCCAGCAGCGTCCTTCTCGACAGCGGGATCAACCCAGGAGCACAGGATCCTACATCCGCGTACCCACGATTTGATACTGACGAATTCGATCTGGAAAAGCTGGATGCAGTAGTCATATCTCACGCCCACCTCGACCATTGCGGCATACTCCCCTTCCTCTACAAGTACGGCTATGATGGACCCGTGTACTGCTCAGAACCCACGCAAACCCTGATGACGCTTCACCAGTTAGACTACCTCGATGTCCACAGCAGGGAAGGCGAACACTCTCCCTACGACCAAAAAGACGTAAGAGAAGTCGTAACACATACTATTCCTTTACGCTACAATGTAGTTACCGACGTGGCTCCGGACATCAAACTCACCTTTCACAACGCTGGCCATATCCTCGGAAGCTCAATGGTCCATCTACATATCGGTGAAGGCCTCCACAACATAGTCTACAGCGCCGACTTCAAGTTCGGACGAACGATGATGCTCGACCCGGCGACAGCATTGTTCCCGAGAGCTGAAACGCTCATCATCGAGAGCACGTATGGGGGTCCTGACGACATCATGCCCGACAGAGAGGGAGTAGAGGGCAAGCTCGTCAGCATCGTCAACGACACAGTCGAAAAAGGCGGAAAGGTGTTGATACCAGTTCCTGCTGTTGGGCGAGCTCAAGAAATAATGCTGGTCCTAGACGCGTACATGAAGAATGGCGCCCTCAGAGAATTGCCTATCTACATTGAGGGAATGGTCAATGAGGCTACTGCGATTCACACAGCTTTCCCAGAATACCTAGTGCACGACATCAAGGAGCAGATCCTCCACAAAGACATCAACCCGTTCCAGTCCGAATACTTCCACCCAGTAACTCACCCGAGTGACAGAGAGGAAATCATCGCTGGTGGACCTTGCGTAATCATTGCCACCTCGGGAATGCTCGAAGGCGGACCAGCGATAGACTATTTCCGACACCTTGCACCCGACCCGAGAAATACGCTTGCGTATGTGAGCTACCAGGTGGATGGTACTTTAGGAAACAGAATCAAGAATGGTCTGAAAGAAGTCTCTCTCTACGCACACGACGGTAAAATGGAAATGGTAAAGGTGAACATGAGAGTAGAATCCATCGAAGGATTTTCGGGCCATTCAGACAGGAACCAGCTCCTAGGGTTCATCAAGAGAATGTCTCCCAAGCCAACCAAGATTATCGTTAATCACGGGGAGAGAAGGAAGTCGGACTTGTTCGCCCAGAATGTAAACCGAATCTTCGGAATTAAAACTGTCGTACCGGACGTTCTTGAATCAATAAGGCTACGATAACAAGCTAGAATGTCATCGGGTTCCGGGAACCGCTTCGTTCTGTATCGGAGCCGCGGGGATCGCTCCCTCGGAAGAGGCGGCTTCTTTCCTCCAAACCCTCACACCCGCCGGTGTTATGACAATCCGCTCTTCTCCCAGACGAGCGATGTCTCCGCCCAACGATTTCGTGTAGTCCGTGAGCTCGGTGATTGCCAGTTTTGTCTCTTCTACGCTTTTTCGCGCCAAGGGTGTAATTCTTACGATGAGAATATTGCCTGTCCGGACCTCTCCTTTTATCGTCTCCACATCATCCAGCTCTTGAAGAGGGAGGGCTTTCACGTAGATCGTAGAATGCTGCATGGGGAAAGATCAGGCTAGGCTCCGAAAGCTTATCATCGGGCTTGAACCCGGTTCAACTTTAAACATTTCCCTGACTATTTTCAATAGAAAGCGTCAACTCGAACTTGGCACGGTCGGGCCCTTGGGCCTTATCACCTCCCAGATCAGGTCCCCGACAAAATGGACGTTCTCAACAACCTTACCCTTTTTCGTCGCAGCCATTGGACCAGATCCCATGAGCGCTCTTCCCACTGCAAGGTATTTGCCGTGCTTCTCGTCGACGACTACCAGGAATTGCCTTTCAGCAAACTCTCCCTCCACCTTCCGGATTCCCGGAGCCATGACATCCGCTCCCCCGACCACATGTGGAACAGCGCCCATGTCGACGACAATTCTTGGCATGCCGTCCAGCGCAGAGGTGTTGGTTAACGCTGGTGCCCAGTCGCCTTTCCGCCTAAAGGCAATCGCCACGCCATCGACAAATACGATCTCTGAGTCTTTGACAGTCTCTATCTCTACTCTAGCTTTGTGGGTGAGATGTTCTTGGTTCGGAAGACGTCGCAGCTCTTCAATCAGAGGCTTAGAATCCCGATCTTTGAGTATAGTTCTGACCGTCAAGACTTTTCGAAATCATCAAAGAGAGACAATCTTTAAAAGAGTACCTTCGCCGGACAACCGCAACTCTCCGGTTGAACGATGAATGTCTGAAGTTGCAGCGAAGATCTTCGAAGAGAGCCTGAACAAAGTAGTACTCGTCCAACTTAAAGGCGGACGAAGCGTGCGAGGAAGACTCTACAGCTTCGACCAGCACATGAACCTAGTACTCGAAGATGCGGAAGACGTCACTAACGCAGAGTCAACCAAGAAACTCGGGACTATCATTGTTCGAGGAGACAATGTAGTCCTCGTATCCCCGCCACCGAAACGATAGACTCCACTGTTTCTCAAATTGCGGTTAACCCGCATTAGGCGTCAGTTGGCGAACTGATTTGAGGTCCTGAACTCCCAGGTAACTCTTAACCCGATAATAGAAATTTTCGTCGATTCAGACACCATAAATAAAAACGAGCCATAATGTTACGCGGCTTGTTAGTTGGTGCTTATCTCTAGCTACTCCGTAGCCATTTCTCTCGAATAACCGATTTTTCCTCGAAATCGTCAGATACAACTTTACAAAGGTTAAATAGAATCAGACAGGGAGTCGCCGGAAACGAATCTGTGACTCGACTTGATCCGGGGCTCCTCAGGCATCCTTCTGATAATTCTCTCCTTGTCCTTGAGCCTTCCCGTGTCTGCTCAGCACGAGTTAGGCAACTCAAACCCGAGCGCCTACACTTCAATGACGCCTCTGAACGATCCCTACAATCCTATCTGTCCATGCCCGGCCTTCAACGTAACCTATTCCCAATTTGACCTTTACACAAGTAGGAACGCGACCTCGCCACCACCCAATCTCACATTTTTCAGCACCGTAAACAATACTCAAACAGGACAGCCTGTTCCCGATACTGCATTCAAGTACTCAATTGCAACGAACAACATCGTGAGTCAGACGATCAATTACACTCTCACTGTTCCCAAGGGCCCTGGTCCTACAACATTTCTAAAATTCGACTGGAACGGCACGCTCGGCAAGGGAACGAGTGTGAGCTACCTGATATTCAACGCCACCAAACCTCTCCAGCCTGTGCTCTTGCTAAATGTAACAAGAGCCGGTCCACCATACTCGTTTAATTTCACCGGAGGACCGCCGCTCAATGCGACTGGAGGCGTTCCTGCTTCCTGTGGCTCCGCCGACGAATGCTATGACGTTTCTAGACTCATAGGGTCCAAGCTGAATCTTGAGTTCATGTTCAACTCGAACTCAACTGGTAAGGGGTTAAACGTCCAAGTTGCTAACATTGAAGTTGCCTCGGTGGGGAATGCCCCAACTGAATCCTCATTCCACAGCATGAAGCTCATCCCTCCGTCACAAGTATCACACAACGCTACCGCGTCAGTTACTTACAATGCCACGGCGATAAACGCGAAGCACATTTGGGGTCAGACGGTCACCACATATTATTTTCCGAAATCATATACACTGACTAGCATCAGTCTCAATAACAGCATTTCTTTGTCACTTACCCATCCTATAGCCCAGGGTTCCTGCTCTGCCTCCTCCTGCTCGAACTCGCAGTTTGCGGCCCTCAATAGCATGCAATTTATCGCGCTTAACGACACAACCACACCTGGCTCTACAACGTCGTATCCTTGGTTCAGAGGAACAGCCGTAATTCTTGCAACAGGAGCCAGTGGGGAAGGGTCCGTCCAGACGACTCTAAGAGGGGTTCCCACAAACTTCTGGGTCCCTGGCGACACTCTCCAAGTTAGGGTCAACGATACACAAGGGGTTAATGTCACCGGTTCCAACATGATATCGATTCTTTCTCCTTCTGCCCCAATTACCAATCTGACCCAGCCATTTTCAGCCCCCTCAAAAGGCATCTTCTTGTTCAATTTTACAAGTGTTCTCCCGCAGGCCCCATTGGGGCCAAATTGGAATGTCACGAGTGTCTTTTTCAACAACTTCGACTACGGGATCGCCTTTCATCTTTTCAGACTTGAACAGGTCATAGTGAGCCAAGGCTCCTTCGGATACTCTGGCGACAACAGACGCCTCACAGTAAGCGGCACACTCGCCTACGGATCCAATTCTACTATCAAGCCCGGAAACATTATTGGAAACGTTGTCGCGGTTGACACCGGCTCCGTGCCCGCTCCGCTGACAACGTCCGCGTCGTCCAGCAGTTTGGGCAAGGGAATGTACGTCTCGAATGTTACCCTGCTAAACGGGGTGTTCACTTCGGGTGAACCGCTGATTGGAACTTTTACACTGGTCAACCCAACCGGACTCAGGGAGAACGCAACCATCACCCTCGAACACGAGTGGCTCAGCCAACAAACGCATGGCGCCAGCATAACGTTCAAACCTCCTTCAGGTGATGTACCCTACTATCCCAGCACAACGTTCGTCTACAGGCTGAATGTGACACTGACTCTAGGCGGCATTAGAGCAGTCGTAACCAGCCTGACCTCTGGTAATAGTATAACAGTAAACGTGCCTGCAGGGACTCCTCCTGTCACCGGTGTGAGACAAAATTCCGGACTCTTCAAGATCACTGTAACAAGCAACACATTGTCAGCGCCAAGTGTGTGTGGGACCTCCACGTGCCCGAACAGCCTTGAATCACCGACCTACGCATACATTCTTGTCAACCCACCGTTGCCGAGCAGACTCTTAGCCTCCGCTCTAATTACGATGCAGCCGAGTGGGGCATTCACAGCGTCCATAACCTCTGGCGGAGAACTTGGTGCGAAAAAACTGGTCTTTTTCATCTTAGGCCAGGACCCCAACGGAATAACTGTCACGACCCAAGACAAGTCAACGCCAGAATCTACGATTCTCCAAGCGACCATCGACAACGTTCCAACGGCAACCCAAGGGCAGTCAGTGGCAATAACCCTGCACTTGGCCAGCAATTCAACAATAATCAACATGAATATCACAATAGGCTTGAACATTGATGGGCAGCTCATTCAAAGCCAAACCGGCATCTACGTTTTGCACGGCTCCAAGAAGGACGTTACCTTCAACTTCAATGCCCCATCTGGACTCGGAGTGCACACCTTCACATTCTTTTCCGCTGAGTATGGAGCTCCACTGATTACTGGCACGCTTCAAGTATCGATACTCCAAAGCAGCCTCCAAGTAATCATTCCCGCAATCATCGGACTTGCGGCCGCGATCCTCATACTCTTGTTTTTCCTGTTCCGGAAGAAGCCACAGACGGTATCGGAGCCATCTTCGAAGGACAAGCCAGCAGGTGGAAAGCCTAAGCCGAATCCTGGATCTTCAAGCTCGAAATCCTTAACTCGAAGCTAGCACCATTTTTGAGAGTCTCGGTTTAGAATTATGGAGTCAGGTCCCGAAGAACCGTTAGGAGAAGCGTTACCACCGGAAGCTCCGCCTCGAGAACGAAACCCGGGCGGGCTCGTTTACGAATGCATAAACTGCGGATCGAAGCTAACAGCTGATCAGCTTGCGATGACCCCCGAGATCAAATGCCCCTTCTGCGGCTATAGGATACTTCGAAAGGTAAGACCTCCAATCGTAAAGCATGTGAAGGCCCGATAACAAGCCCTCGCGTGTCCGTTCGGAAAGCGGATATAGCGAACATGCTCTATTCTGGTTGAAGCCTGAGTCGAGAACCTTTGCAGCAACAAATCAAAGACAAACACAAGCTATTATCCGAGACGGCTCGACGAAGAGGATTCTTCTGGGGCTCATTCGAAATCTACGGAGGCCTCAGCGGATTCCTGGATCTAGGCCCTCTCGGCGTCGGACTCAAGAGACGGATAGAAGACACTTGGCGAGAATTCTTCCTCCGACGTCATGGGTTTGTCGAGGTCTCGACGCCGATAATTACCCCTCACAGGGTGTTGGAAGTCTCAGGTCATGTTGAGAACTTCAAAGACCCTATGACGGAGTGCAATAACTGCAAGAGAAGATTCCGAGCGGATCAACTGGTTAAGGAAGCTACCGGCCTCGAAACCGAAGGAATGAGTCTGGAGCAGCTCGGCGCGCTCCTGAAGGAAAGGCACGTGAAATGCCCTGAGTGCGGCGGAGAACTAGGTCCTCCCCAATACTTCATGACAATGTTCAAGACTAGCATAGGTCCCTACGGCGAGGACCCTGCCTATGGTCGCCCAGAAGCGGCTCAGGGAATATTTGTCAACTTCCGCCGAATCCTCGAGACAATGAGGGAGAAGTTTCCGATAGGAATAGCCCAAGTGGGAACGGTCCTTCGCAACGAAATATCCCCCAGACAGGGTCCTATACGACTGCGAGAGTTCACGATAATGGATTTCGAACTCTTCTTCGACCCGGAAGAGCCCGACTGCCCATACCTAGACGAGGTCGCGTCCGAGGAGTTGTCGATAGTCACTATTGAGGCTCGGAAAGAGGAGACGGAGAGCGCAACCAAGATCAAGGTCGGCGAAGCCGTCAAGAGACAAGTGATCAAGGCGCCCTGGGCAGCATACTTCATGGCACTCTCGAAACGGTTCCTAAATCAACTGGGCGTCGACGGGCAACATCAAAGATTCTTCGAAAAACTTCCCACGGAAAGGGCTCACTATTCAGCCCAGACATTCGACCACGAAATCGAACTGGACCGCTGGGGCTGGACCGAGGTAGCAGGTTTTGCGTATAGAACAGACTACGACTTGCGAAAACATATGAAAGCGACCGGAGAAGACTTGCGAGTGTTCAAACCCTACCCGACACCTCGGCTCCGAAAGGTCAAATCGATAAGGCCAAACCACCAAAACATCAGAAAAATCTTTCGAGAAGAAACAGGAAGAGTCGCCGATCTGATATCCAAAGACGACCCCGAAAGATTACTCCGAGCCAGGAAAGCTGGAGAGTCAGCGAGAATTGGCCAGTACACTGTTCCTCCAGACTGTTTCGATGTAGTTGAGGAAGAGGTGAAGGAAACTGGGACCCGTTTTCTACCTCACGTAGTCGAGCCAAGTTTCGGAGTGGAACGCCTTCTCTACACAACCCTCGAATACAACCTTACAATGAAGGAGGATAGACTCATTCTAGGTCTCCCATTCAACCTCGCTCCCATTCAAGCGTCGGTCTTTCCCTTGGTAAACAAGGATGGGTTACAAAAGAGGGCCACGGTGGTGTACGAAGCGCTCATCGCCAAAGGGTGGAGGGTGGAGTATGATGAATCGGGCTCCATTGGAAGGAGATACGCCAGGGCTGATGAAGCAGGCGTACCTCTAGGAATCACCATCGATTATGACACCCTCAAAGATGACACGGTCACTGTTCGTGATCGCGATAGCTGGAGCCAAGTGAGAACCCCTATCGGAACGCTAGCATCAACAATCCACACCATAGTAAAGGAAGGGTTCAACGCTCCGAAGTGACCTAGATTAGACTGCTACTAGTTTTTTATGGCAAGGATAGCACCACATTGCGAGACGGTGCTACTTGATGACCTTTCCAGTCGAAACCGAAGCGAACATACGACGGAGAATCCTCGACATATGTAGAGAACAGACTAGGAACGTGGTAGAGATAACCCGCGAACTAGCCCTCATGACCGACAATGTTTCGGATGGAAAGGCCAAGGAAGCGAAGGAACACTACCAGAACATGTTGAAGATTCTGGGAGACTTCGAAGGAACCAAGAAAAAACTCCTAGAAGAGGTCGCTTCGTTCGGGACCCTCCTTAGCAACCGGGAGGATTTCATTAGGCTGATTTTCAAGATAGGTGAAGTTGCCGACTATGCCCAGGGCATTGGTTACCGGCTATCGGCTGTGATCGATCGGAATTGGAAAGTTGACAAGAAATATACCAAGCGGCTCGCGGAACTGAACGCCCTAGTTCTTGAAGAGATGTCCAAGATAAGAGAGACTGTAATGTCCCTAGGGTTCAACCCAACCAAAGCCATGGAGCTCTCCAGAGGAGTCGAGGAAACAGAAAAGAAAGTTGACATGGCCTATCGATCTCTCGACCTCGAAGTACTAGATGAGAAGATTCCGCTACGAACTCTCCTTCTAGTCAGAGACCTTAGTGCTCACATGGAGAACATGGCCGACCTAGGCGTGGACGTTGTGGACCTGATCAGGGTAATCGCCTTGACGGCCTAGAAAAATCATGAAGTCCACAACCCTTCAAGGCGAGGCTGAACTTATTGGAACCCGTCTCATAGTATGGGATGCCAAAGCCGGGCTCGACATTTACCGCTCGGGTTTCTTCGGAAAACCGGTTGGAATACCCAAACCAAAGCCGGACCAAGACTTCGACGTTCCACTATTGCTCGACCTCATGGAAGGGCTCTACCTTCTCGAGCATCATAGGATATCAGTAATCGACGGAAGAACCAAAGAACCAGTTCGCAGATCACTTTTACTGAGAGAAGCGAGAGAGACGTATCGTGGATTCAGTCAAGCATACCAAGTATACAAAGACTTGAGAAACAAGGGCTATATCGTCACGCCCGGAATAAAATTCGGCGCTGACTTTGCAGTCTACGAACACGGACCTGGGATAGACCACGCCCCGTTCATCGTCTCGGTCGAAGATCCAGAGTCCATCATGGGTCCATTCGAGGTGGTCCGAGCTGGTAGGCTGGCAACAACCGTCAGGAAGCAATTCATCATAGCTATTCCAGACACGAAGCAGAACGAGATCAGATATCTCGTTTTTAGCTGGTTCAAAGCCTAACTCAAGTCATCGGATCGGATGTCGCCGCTCCTCTGAGCATTCCTGAGGAAAGAAAGAGCAAAGTCACGCGCATGTCGCTCAGTCCCTCTGTGCTTCCCGCCCACATGCCTCAGGTGATGGTAAAATTCGTGTATCAACACGTATGGATCAAATAGGTATTCTTCGCTCGACATGTAGATAGTCCGTTCCCTATGCACGTAGCATCCGAGCGCCTTTTTCTCGCCTTTCGGTAGACCGATCCTTAGGATAGGCCTCTCTACGCGGTAATGCGCGCAAAGGGCATCGAGCGCTTCCTCGGGCTTCCTCTCTATTGCGATAAGATGTACAATCTTTCCCTGGAAGTTGGCCTCGTCGAACGCGTTTCTTGGTCCCACCTGCGATGGGCTTAAAACCCATCAACTACTGCCACAACGACCTTTACCCCAAGTGCTAGCGCCAAAGTCGTCGAGGCTTTCTCCACGCAACTCTTTAAGGTTCTTCGAAAAGAGGGCTCTCTACCTTTAATGTGGGGGAGAATCCGGGCTCTGTTTGAGTCTCGCCCTGAACGGCTGCAAGTTGCCAAGTTCCTATTGCAGAATTAACTCTCAGTCAAGGGCGACAAGATTTACGTCAATAATGTAGAGGTCCCAACTTTCAAAGTAGCTAGATGAGTCGGAGTCGATCGCCGAACCGTGAACGAGACGATCCGAGCGATGAGCGTTGATGGGGAAATCAAGATGACTTTTTCGAAACTGGAGTCAGCAAGACCATCGCTCCGAGCCGTAGCTAAGGTGATGCGGTTGGGAGTCGTTGAGATAATAGCAGACGATCCGAACAAGGTTGGGATTCTTGCGAATGCCTCGAGAATCTTGGCTGATCATGGCATTAGCATTTGACAGGCATTGGTCGACGACCTTGAACTGAAGCCCGAACCCAAGCTTACCCTAATAGGGAACAAAGTTATCCCGGAAAGGCCATTCCGCTAATTCTGAAGATTCCAGGAGTCGCTAGGGTGTCAGTCTACTAGTCACCGAGACTCCCACTGTTACTAAAGGTAACATTTATAGCCTGATTCCGTTACCTAAAGTAACGAAAAAGGGTCTTTCGGTTGAAACTACGGCTAAGCCTGTCCGCAGAAACTCAACGCGTATCCCCTCAAGACATTCTTGACTACAAGATCTTCGCTCGCAATCATCAAAATCCAAAGGAAAAAAATGAGCTCAGGCAATTCGAACGATTTCATGCCGCGAGACATCTGATTTCCCAAGAAATGGACACGTACCTCGATGCAGAACTTACCGCCGACGACCCCTCCAGAGAGCTGACTGTCGATGTATGCGGAGTCAAGAACGGAATCCTGACAGCGGTGTTTTGTCAGACTGCAGGTCTGGACGAGCTCCTTGCGAAATCGATCGAAACAATCAACGAATCCCAGAATGCAAGCGCGGTAATTATTCTGCCGCGGGAATTGGATCAGCCCGCTCTGAAGGAATCGATGCGCGTTGCCCTTGAGAGAGGAAAGGCTACACTGGAGGTACTCGGCTGGTTCGGCGACACACTTGAAGAGACGTTTCGGGAAACACTAGGGCTCATAGAACTCTTGGGAAATGAAACCAGAATGCGAATGCTAGCCCCACTCCTTGAGAAGTCAGGGGCAAAAAAAGACTATCGGACCCGGATAAACCCGAAACTCGTCTACCACAACATCTCCGCGCTTTCCGACGCTGGTCTCCTCGACGAGAACAACGAAGGAACATATGAATTGAGTCAATTCGGAAAGACAGTCCTCGCGGAATTCATCACGTTTCTTGAGAAGACTCGGAAGACCCTTGATGAGTCGAAGACAAAAAGGAGGTGAAGATGATTGAGTGAAGATGAATTCTTTTCCAATTGGCTGCGGCGTCGATGGCGATTCCCGACAGCTAACCTCTTTGACGAGCTCGAGCAGGACTTTGAGGAGATGTTCAAGGACCTAGAGCTTCCAAAGGATCTCATCAGAGAGCGAAAGCTTCCGGACGGTGGTACGGTGAGAGAAATGGGTCCGTTCGTCTACGGCTACTCGTTCAGCATGGGTCCGGACGGGAAACCGGTGATCAGAGAGTTCGGTAACGTCAAACCCTCCCTGAAGGGAGGACCGTTGGGCGCGGTGAAGCCTCGGCTTGACGTGAAAGAGGATCGAGAGCCTCTTGTTGACACTATCGTCAATCCCGACTCAGTGAAAGTCGTGGCTGAACTTCCAGGTGTCGAAAAGCCCGACATCTCCCTCGAATGCGACGGACAAAAGCTGACGCTGAAGGTGGACACGGACAAACGGCGCTACTACAAGGAGCTAGAACTTCCTGTCGAAGTAGATCCTGATACTTCAAAAGCGTCCTACAAGAACGGCGTGCTGGAGCTACTCCTTACCAGAAAGAAGTCGGGGTCCAAGGCCAAGCAGATAGCGATCGACTGATCTGGGAGTACCACTCCCACCCTCCTTTTTTTCGAGGCGAGACTTCCCCCTCAATCCTTCAGAATAAAGAACGGTTTTGGTGCGCGAGTGAGACCGTTAGGCACGGACCCAAGTCTTAACCACTGGATAATCGCAATCCAATCGTATGGTCTCAGGCGACTTGATCATCAGCCAGTCTGAGCACAAGTCTAGGATCAAAAGAATCCGGGATCAATTGAAGAGGTCTGGGTGCGCGGCACTCTATCTTACGAATCCCACTCGAATTCTCTACGCTACCGGATTTAGCCACATCTCTACGGAAAGACCTCTAGCACTAGTCATCCCCCAAGACGGTGCTATTTTCATGATGGGCCCTCATCTAGAAGAGGACCACGTGGAACAGGATTCCAAGCTCATAGAGGAGTTCTTCAGCTATCCTGATTACCCAGGCACAACCCACCCGATTCGACACTTTGTTAAGGTACTGAGACAAAAAGGACTAGCAGGATCGAAAATCGCGACGGACTCTGTTGACGGAGCAGCCGGAGGGTGGGGCTACCGCGGTCCTTCATTGCGAGACTTGCTCCAGCAATCCAGGATGGTTGATGGGAGAGATCTGGTGGACACGCTGAGATGGGTAAAATCTGAACAGGAGATACGCCTGTTGAAAGAGAGCGCTCGTTGGGCGGAGAAGGCCCACGACATTCTGATAGAAAACATCGCACCAGGAGTACATGATGCGCTAATTGGAATGAGAGCTAGCTATGAAGCTTTGACAAGAATGATGAAGAAGCTTGGGGCCAGATATCACCAACTAAAGTGGGGCCTTTCGCCCGTAGTTGTCGGCTGCAGGGGACAGGTCGGACCCGGGTCGGCCGTGCCACACGCCGTCTTCTCAAAGCGCAAAATCCGGAAGGGGGACGTATTGGTTACGGAGGCCGGGGTTGAGGTTGGAGGGTACACCAGCGAACTGGAGCGGACAGTTATCGTCGGAAGGGCTGGGCCGAGAGAGAAGAAATACTTCGATGTTATGCTGAGAGCTCAGGATGCCGCATTAGGCTCATTCAAAGCTGGTACGCCCTGTTTTCAGGTCGATGCTGCGGCACGGAAGGCAGTTGAAGGTGCAGGTTTAGCCGGTGACCTTCGCCATCATGTGGGCCACGGCATTGGGATTGATGGCCATGAACCGCCATGGCTCGACCCAGGAGAGAAGACGATCATGAAGACTGGGATGGTGTTTTCGTGCGAGCCAGGGCTCTACGTTCCTAGCTTTGCCGGGTTCCGACATTCAGACACGATAGAGATCACTAAACACGGTATGGACTTCATAACTCAGTACCCCCGTAGCCTGAAAGAATTGACCGTCTAGAAGATCCAAAAAGCAGAATATTGAGCTACGTCCATAAAGCGTGGGGCAGAGCCTTCTCCACCGGTGGAGAAGCCTGATGATCACGGTAGGTTTCCCCACAGTGTGGACATTTGAGACTCCTTCTCCACATGCGATAGATTAGCTTGAGCCCAACGTAGGTCAAAGCGAAAACAACGATACCTGCAATAGCCGACGCGATAGCGGAATCGACGTTCATGATGAAGATGAAATAATGAATGTCAACCAATTCAGTGGGCCCCCAACACGGCGCGAGCGAGGTGTGGACAGAGGAGTGGACGAGCTTTAGCGCGCATACGCTATACTGCGAAACTGACGGTATAAACCTACCTCAGATGAAAGCGCGCGGATTGAAGCAAGAGATATCTGTTTATTGAAAAGTATACTCTACTAATTTAGGGACGGTTGGAACGTTGCGAGCAACGGTCAGGGCTGACTAGTTGGTGGACTAGTCTGTACAGGTTTCAAGACCTCGTCCGCATGAGTGATCTTGATCAGCCCCTTGAGGAGGAGCCGATTGGTCATCTTCGCGCAGACATCGCAGTCCTTACCCGGACAATACC
>Ga0209154_1000842_pt1 | contig 19090 bp, 18 predicted proteins | sample GraSoiAngelo_121_FD_185878 | JGI IMG/M metagenome (GOLD analysis project Ga0209154, IMG submission 185878) | Grasslands soil microbial communities from the Angelo Coastal Reserve, California, USA - 14_0919_12_20cm (SPAdes) (version 2) | ecosystem: Environmental > Terrestrial > Soil > Grasslands ... | reverse complement strand
TATTGTCGATTCTTGCATTTCAGACCGGAATGGCCCCCTGCTCGATCGTGCCTGAGAGATGGATATCCGATGGAAGCAAAAGACTTAGTACAGAAGATATTTGTTGCGGACGTCGCGGAATCGTTCGAGCCCCTCCCGCCAGCTCTGGGCAATCAGTCGTGGATCCTGATCTGCGTTAATTGCTTCCACTGCCGATTTGTTGGCAATTATGGCGATGATTGATTTCATATCGAAATCCCTGGGATAGAGTCTGTGCAGCGCTGAGGCGATCTCGATGCCCATTTCGGGCGAGTCGAGCGTTTTGCGATCCAGAAGAACTACATAGATCCCGCCTAGCTGCTGGCTCTCGTACCAGGAAGCAGTTGGGGTGAAATAGAGTGGGACAAATCGAACCCCGGGGATCTGACGTGAGTTGAGATAGCCCGCGAGTTGCTTCGGATTTATCCAAGGCGCGCCAACATTCTCGAATGGCTTATCGGTACCGCGCCCTACTGAAACGTTAGTCCTTTCAATCAAACAAACGCCTGGGTACAGAGTCGCCTCGGTTAAGCTGCGCATGTTCGGCGATTGGTTGATCCACAATTGGCCAGTGGCATCAAACCAGTCCTCGCGCCGCCATCCTTCCATTTGCACCACCGTCAACTTTGCACTGATATGGCGTTCGGCGTTGTACATCCCAGCCAACTCACCAACGGTCATGCCATGGCGCACCGGCGTTTCGCCGTAAGCGACAAAGCTCTCTTGGTCCGGATCCGTAACAGGTCCCTGAACGTCAATGCCATCAATTGGGTTTGGACGATCGAGAACGATCAGCTCACGTCCGGTCTTCGCGGCTGCTTCCAGGAAGTATGCCATGGTGGTTTCGTATGTGTAGAATCGGACCCCAACATCCTGCACGTCATAGACGACTGTGTCCAAGTTCTTCACTATATCCAGCGGGGGGCGCCGGCTTTCAGCTGTCGGGCCGAAGACGCTGTAGATCGGAATCCCTGTCCTCCGATCCACAGCATCCCCAATGTTGGTTGTTTCCAGAGCTCCAATGGCGCCGTGCTCAGGACTGAACAGAGCCACCAATTTGATCCCCGTCACATTCGCGAGCACGTCAATCGTCCGCCGGCCGCTCGAGTCAACCCCGGTTTGGTTGGTAACCAGTCCGATCTTCCTTGGCGTCTGCGGATTTGGGTGAAGCGCTTCAAAATTGTGTTTCTCGAGGACATCGATACCATTTTTCACTTCCCGGTATTCGGCAACAGAAGCGCTGGGCATTCTCGGCGCGCCTTGGATCTGAGAAAAAGCGTTGAAGGAAAATACGCATGTATAGAGCAGGGACAGGGATGTGGCAGCTCGTTTCATGTGGTCTCTTTTATCACTTCCTATTTATCACTTCCTATGTGGCCGTTCAGGTTCAACCGCAGCTTGACAAGCCTTACCGCCCTCGATAAGCATTTTGCCGTCCGCAGAGCCGATCGTTCGAACGCGGAGACACGAATCGGCAAGTCTGGGTTTTGAGAGTCATTGGGAGGCTTCCTATGTCCCGCGCCACTTACATCAAGAAGAACACCGGTACGCACCGCATTCTTGCCTCATTCGGGATCTGTCTCATCCTGTCGTTGTCATGCGCAATCACTGGTGCTCAAGTTACGACTGCCGACATTTTAGGGACTGTGAGCGACCCGAGCGGCGCCGTTTTGCCGAAGGTGACCATTGTGGTCACAAACACAAGCACGCATGACACGCGTACAACCTCGTCAGACTCAGCCGGACAATACTCCTTCACCTTGCTGCCCAGTGATCAGTACAAGCTTACCGCCAGCGCGCCCGGTTTCAAGAATGCTGTCGCCACCCTCACACTCAACGCAGGGGATCGCCGGCGACAGGACATTCAGATGTCGGTCGGTTCCGCAGTTGAACAGATAGAGGTCAGCGGCACGCCACCAGCACTGGAAACAGATACTTCTGTGCTGAGCACGGTTGTTCCAGAGAAGCCTGTGGAGGACTTGCCTTTGAATGGCCGCAACTTTGTCCAGCTTGCTCAGTTAGCCGCCGGCGCCAACGAAGGCCGTCCTGAAGCGATCTCGAACGGGAATCGCCCTGACGATCGCCGGCAGACCGCCGCAGTTTCCGCCAACGCGCAGTCGGATACCTTGAACAATGAGCTCGTAGACGGACTCGACAATAACTCGTACACGATCGGCACGATTGGAGTGCGGCCATCGATTGATGCCATTTCGGAATTCCGGGTAGAAACCAATCTATATCCTGCCGAAATCGGGAAAACGCCGGGCGCCGTCGTAAATCTGATTACTAAATCTGGTACCAACCAGCTCCATGGCTCCGTGTACGAGTTTATGAGAAATGACATGTTCGACGCGCGGAATTATTTCGCCAGAACCGGTCGAAAGCCAGAGTACCGTGAGAACCAGTTTGGGGGCAGTTTGGGTGGCCCGATCCGTAAGGACAAGACCTTCTTCTTCGGCGATTACGAAGGCCTGAGGGTCGTGCAAGGCGTGACCTACGTCAGCACGGTTCCAGCGCTGTTCGAAGAGCAGAATCCAGGCAATCTGTCGGACATTGGGGGTCCGGTGCTTAGCCAAAGCCAGCTAAGCCCCATCGCGCTGAAATATTTCGCACTCTATCCCGCGCCAAATCAGGCAGGACGCGTGAACAATTTCGTTTATAGCCCGACCAATGCGCAGTTCAGCCATACCTTCGACTCGCGCGTCGACCACCGCTTCTCGGAACGGGATAATCTGTTCGCGCGCTATACCTTTAATGACGTCACGACCTTTACGCCGGGAAGCCTGCCGCCCGTCAGCGGCATTCAGCCGGCCGGCTCTGCATCCTTTCCCGGTGACGCGAAGCAGCGCGCTCAGCAGGTGCTGCTGAAAGATGTCCATACTTTTTCGTCAACTCTCCTGTTTGAGCTATCGGCAGGGTACAGCCGCATCAACAATGCTTCGTTCCCGCTGAACTACGGGACAGACCTGGGCAACCAGTTCGGAATTCAGAACGCGAATTTCAACCAGTTCAGTTCCGGTCTTCCGACCGTCTCTATCGCAGGCTACACAGGCTTCGGCGGCACGTCGTTCTTGCCTCTTATCGATCTCGACAACCTGTACCAGCTCACTGGAGCCCTGACCTACGTACGAGATCAGCACACCTTCAAATTCGGCTCGGTGGTACTGCGCAGAGACATTTACAACCAGCAGAGCCCGGCTGGCGCCGGAGCTTTCTCGTTCTCCACTACGCCGTCGTCGTTTGCGCTCGCCAATTTTCTTGCCGGAAACGTCTTTCAAGTCACGCGCCAGTTGCAACTTTATCCGCGGTATCTCAGCGATTGGGAACCCAGCTTTTATGCGCAGGACGATTGGCGAGTGAGGCGCTGGCTGACGCTGAATCTCGGTTTACGGTACGACATCATCACTCCCGTTTCGGAAAAATACGGCCACATTTCCCATTTTGATCCGGGATGTGCTTGCATCCTAGTGGCAAATCAGAACGCCGCGTCCTCCACTGCAAACATCGAAACGGACTACCGCTCGATTGCGCCCCGGTTCGGCTTCGCCGCATCAATCGGACATGGCACTGTTTTGCGCGGTGGATACGGCCTCGTATACTTCCGCGATAACACGGGACCTTCGGTTCCCTTTGCGGATCCTCCTTTCACGACTACTTATGTTCCCAACGCCCTCACAGTTCCATTCTCTGCGCCCTTACCGATCCCGACCTCGCAATCTCTGACCAACCTCACTGGCGGGCTGCGCGGGATGCAATTGATGTACAGGAACTCTTACGTCGAGCAAATCAACTTCAATTTGGAACACTCTTTTGGCGGCACGGTAATGATGGTCGGTTATGTAGGCTCGCTCGGTCGCCATTTGCGGATCACACCGGATATCAATCTCGCTCCGCCTTCCTCTGTGAGCTTCGTCGCCCGCCGGCCGTTCTACTCCCTGTATCCGAAGGTGACCTCGATCTTCGAAATCATGTCCGAGGGCTACAACAACTACAACGGCCTGCAGACTTCATTGCAACGGCGGCTCTCCCATGGGTCCATGGCGGCGGCGAATTACACCTGGAGCCATGCCATCGGTGATACCCAAGGCTTCTCAGCAGGCGGGCTGTACACAAGCGCTGTCCCATCACAGACGGCGATCCTTGAACGCGGCAACAGTGAGTTGGATATGCGTCAGCGCTTTACGCTCATGCTCGGTTATCAGCTTCCCTTCGGGAACAACCTGCAAGGTTGGAGGGGAGCTTTGGGCAAGGCTGGGAATTCAACGCCATCGATGTCTGGGAGACAGGTTTCCCGTTCTCCGTGGTGAACGCGAGCCCGAAGAGCAACACCGGTGTAGGCAGCGACCGTCCCAATCAGTTCGGAAATGCCAGTCTCGATAATCCCAGTCTTTCACGTTGGTTTGATACGTCTATCTTCCAGGTGCAAACACTCGGAACTATAGGATCGGAACGACGCAACGGTCTCTACGGCCCGCACTTCCGTCACTTCGACGTCTCCGTCTTCAAAGACTTTCGTCTGAGTGAGCGGGCAGTTCTACAGGCGCGCGCGGAATCGTTCAATTTGACCAACACTCCGAATTTCTCGCTGCCTGCGGCAAGTCTGGGGGCGGGAGGTTTTGGAACGATCAGCAGCACGAGAGCTGGCAGCACGCCGCGTCAACTCCAATTCGCGTTGCGGCTGACCTTCTAGTTGCGAGCCCAGGGTTTCTTGCAATTGGAGGCTCGCCGGAGGGGTGATTTACATGGCCTTGAGCTTTGAGTGGCTGCGGACCTCCCGGAAGGGAATTTCAGTTCTGTTCGAACCAACCACGGATTCTATGCACATTGCAGCAGAGGCTTCGAATAAGCGGCGGGGCGAAGGGCGAATTCTGAGTTACGTCCAAGGTGGAGCTAGGACAGCTATATAGCACTGCCCCAGTGGTCATTACCGGAGAGTAGGCTTTCCTGCTGGGGTCACTCACGCTTTAAGTGGCTGTAGAAGAAGCAAATGTCGCCTTAATGTCTCACAGGGCAGCTTTCTGGCTCGTGGCTCAAGTGCTCTCAATCACGCGCGTGCCACCGGCATGACCGTTATCCTCGTCCAAGTCGGCTTTCGTCCCGGCCTCCCGGAGGTCTCTTCGGCGCTATTACAGTAAGTCCTCAGCCCAACATCAGAAACCGCTCGGAGCGATCCCCCTGCAATCGCCCGAAAGAGGGCGAATTTGTCATCACCAAGCACCGCGTCAGCGCCTTCGCCGGCACCGACGTAGCCATGATCCTCCGCACTAATGACATTGACACACTCGTCCTCTTCGGTATGGCCACCAGCGGCGTCGTCCTTTCCACGTTGCTCGAAGCCGCCGCCGACGATTTCCGCCTCGCTGTCATCAACCACCGCTGCGCCGACCTCGACTTCAATCTCCATGATTGCCTGATCAACAGATTCTTCCCCTCCCGAGCAGCGGTACTGTCGGCTCGGGAATTCATGGAAGCTTCGACCACCGCCAGTAGTCCTGGTTCATTGGGATTTGGGAAGCGTCTACGAGTAAAGTGACGGCATGCGCGTCTGGTACAACACTTCCCCAAGTTCCTAATCATCATCCTTCGCTTAAGATGGAATCAGGTTTGTCGCCCGATGTACCACGGCGCACTCACCGTGAAGATGCGTTCATTGCCGCGGGCGAGAAGCACCCATTCCAGGACCCGGCCACGCTGATTGTGGAGGAAGTATTCGTACCATCTGTCCTCCACAAGCTCCGGTATAACCACAACGATGCTGCGAGCAGGATTTTTTTTCGAAAGGTCAAGAACGAATTGAACAATGGGAATGATGACAAAGCGGTAGGGTGAAGGCAGGACGTGGAGCTGGGGTGGCTCCTTGCCTTCCGCGCGGAAGGGTTGCTCAACGTATTGTTCCCAGTCGTCTTGAAGCAATTCGGAATGCTCGGTGGGCTCGACGTGCAAGGCGATCACTTCCGGGGAAAGCCGGGCAGCAAATTCAATTCCCTGGCGGGTTATGTTGCTCCAGCGGTCGATGGCAATGACCGCAATGGGAGGGCGGCTGAGACCTGCGGCGTCGACGGGAACCTTGCAAGTGGTGAGCACTTTCACGGAATGGTAGTGGCGGCGGACAACGGTGAAGAAAACAATCGTTAAGGGGATGAAAAGCAGCGTAATCCAGGCGCCTTCCACGAATTTCGCAACCAGCACGACGCCCGTGGTAATGCCGGTGACGAGGGCACCCAGTCCGTTAACGATTGCGCTCTTCAGCCAATTCGGACCGCGTTTGTTCCGCCAGTGCATGACCATGCCTGATTGCGAAAGCGTGAAGGCCAGAAAGGCGCCGATGGCATAGAGGGGGATAAGCCGGTCAGTGACGCCACCGAAAAGGATGAGAACGCCGCCACAGAGTACGGCCAAGGCAACAATGCCGTAGGTGTAGACGAGCCGCCGCCCACGGTAGCCGAAGGCGTGCGGGAGATAGTTGTTCTGCGCGATGGCGCGGCAAAGACGCGGAAAATCGGCAAAGGCCGTGTTGGCTGACAGCGAAAGAACGACAAGGATTGAGCCGATGGTCAGATAGTAAAAGAGGCCTTTGCCGAAAACCGCGGCGGCGAGCATGGAGAGAACGCTCTGGTAGCCGGGCTCGCCCGGATCGGTTGCAACCATTCCGTAAGTCTTTACGAGATACGAAATTCCCGCCAGGAGCACCGCCAGGAGGAAAATAATCACGGTGAGAGTGCGCTGGGCGTTTTTAACCGTGGGCTCCCGGAAAGCCCTGACGCCGTTGCTGACAGCTTCCACGCCAGTCAACGCCGTGCAACCGCTCGCGAAAACCTTGAGCAGCAGCCAGTAGCTAATGGCTTCCGTCACCGGCGGCGGAAGTGGAAGGGGAACTGCCGGTATGGGATGCCCTCCGCTGAGGAGAACACGGAGAACGCCTGCAATGATTGTTATGAGAAGTGTGCCAACAAACAGATAGGTAGGAACCGCGAAAGCACTACCTGCTTCGCGCACGCCGCGGAGATTGAGGACAGTGATGACGATCAGAATGCTTACGCAGAGAGAAACGGTGTGCGGCAGCAAGGATGGAACCGCCGAGACCAACGCACCAACTCCCGCGGAAATGCCCACTGCGGCCGTGAGAATGTAATCAGTGAGGAGCGCAGCGGCTGCGAGCAGGCCAGCAGGTGCGCCAAGATTGAAGCGCGCCACGGTATAGGAGCCACCACCGGAGGGATAGGCGGCGATGGTTTGGCGATAGGAGAAGAACACGATCACGAGTAACGTGATGATGGCAGCGCTGATGGGTACGATATACCGAACACCGAGAAGGCCAAGGGGGATCAGAAGGCTGAGGGCCGCTTCCGGGCCATAGGCAGCCGAGCTAAGCGCATCGAGACCAAAGATAGGGATGCCCTGTGTCGGGCCGATCTGCTCGGCGCGTTCGTCGCTGGTTTTGATGGGTTTGCCGACTACGAGATCAAGTATGTTCATAAGGGATGGTGCCCAAAGGACTGTGTCGCCAGGAAAAAAATAAGATCTACGTAACGAGTGTGCCCACGATGTCTGAGCGCAGACACGATAGCATTGCTCGGATTTGCAATCAAAAATTGACTTCGGGCCAAGTAAACGTAGCCACGAACGCACGAATGTGCCCTAATTGAAGTGGCCTCCGCCCCCGGCAAGTTCCAGGCGTAAGGTCGGCTACACTGACGTTGGCCGCCTGCCGGAAGTCTTAACTGCTCAAATTACGGGTTGCCATCATTCGGGGTAAACTGAAGACTCCAGAGAAACGCAAGAAACTGCAGGACCTGTTGGCCGGACTGCGGCTAGACGTCAACACAGATGGCCGACGTCCTTGACTTCGATCACGATGGCGGAGGCCGTGGAACATTACAAACTTCACGAGCTTGCCGACTCTGGTCACGAAGGCGAAGCGTATTCGACCCGGAATAGAAAAACTCGAGTTCTGAACCGTTGGATTGTTCCTCATTGGGGAAAACTTGAGCTTCGAGCCATCAAAACTGTTGCGGTTGAGCAATGGCTTAAGACTCTCGTCACTGAGAAGTTGGGCAAATGGAAAGCGGGAACGGATACCCGAGATTCTCGAAACTGAAGAGATGCAGAAGCTCCTTGCAGCTCTCGGCATTCGAGAAAGAGCCATGGTCTTCTTGGATATGCCTTCTGGCCTTCGGCGCGGAGAGTTGGCCGGGCTGAAATGGGGGGACTTCGACTTCAAGAATCTCCATGCTGTCACTCCGTATAAGCAACCATCCGATTATGTGTGGGCTACCGCAGCGAACCGGGCGGGGGCGAAACGCGGAAAGCAGCCCGTCTGGCTGAGTGCTGTTATGAGGGATATCATCCAGCCGGCGGCGCGAAAACCGGGAATCACCAAAAAAAACTCGTGGCATACTTTCGCCACACCTTCTCTTCCATCCTCAAAGCGAATGGTGAGGACGTCAAAAGTAGTGCAGGAGCTATTCCGGCATAACACGTCCCGCATGACCCTGGACACCTACACCCAAGCGCTGAGCCCGGACAAGCGGGCGGCTCAGGGCAAGGTGGTGAGCATGATCGGCCCGAAACCAAGTTGTACCGTCGTTGTACCGCGAAACTCTGAGGAAATTCGCGCAAATGGCTGAAAAGATGACTTCAAGGAGAGAGCGTTCGTACCAGGGACTGTCGTGTCGTTCGTGAATTTAGGCATGGGAACGCGAATATCACACCCCCACACCACAATAGCGTAATGGTAGGGCCGGAAGCCATGGTGCGACCGTTCAAAAGTGCTCACCTTTCTTAAATGAGCCGCGGCAGACCCAACGGACCCGGTGATTTTCGGCGGTCAAAATTGACCAGTCTTTTCCGCACTCTTGTTCTTTAATCAAGATGAAGCATCTGGGCGGGGCTGGACGCGAGCACGAGCCTTTTAACAAGCAAGAGGAGCAGGTCAGGACAGCCGGGTTGCCGTGCGTTCTGACACCGCTTCAAAAAAGAGAAGGAGGAGAGCGCAATGTTTGCTCGCAACCTCGGTTTGAGGGCGAATCCTCCGGGCAAGTTTGCTCAGGTATCCGAAGCGGAATTCGCTAAGGTTTCCTCTATGGAAAAGACTATAAGCGAGCAAGTGCGGGAGCTCCGAGACGAGATCACGATGCTACAGAGACTAAACGATGATTACGGGCGTATCAAGAAGTCTCCACTAAGCATAGTAGAACACGAAGGCAGACGGTTGAGATTGAATCAGATCAAGACAAAACTGATAGCATTTAAGGGTATTACAAGATCCAACAATCCAGAGGGGTGACCGTCGGATCAATTCGCAACAACGGCAGCGAGCGGCCGCACCGGGAGGTGGCGACATGCTTACGAACGCAGTTGAGATCGTAGTTGCGTTAGTAGTCATCTACATATTGATTCGTTACTGGAGAAAGCGCGCTTAGCCGTCGTGAAGCTGATACTGCCAAATGGCCTCGGTCCTACGCTCCCATTCCACTTCCGCACGCAGTCTTTGTGAAACTGCCGTAATCGGGTTGCTTGTGCTCAGATCCCGATTCACGATCTCTCACGAGTTCAACCGGATCGTCGGCCGCCAGGAGGACCAACCATTTCATCGACTGTTGTAGGCTTCAACGATCCTGTAGGCGCGTTCGACATCCATAATTGAAGAACTCTCCCGAGGAACACCTAGTGAGGACTTGATGCAGCGTCTGGCATAGTGCTCAATTCTGATGGCGAGAGCCGGGATCGATCGCAATAGCCATACCCTTTGACGCATGCCGTGTAGTTCCTCTGGTGCTCAACGGCCTCCATGGCGGCCAATTCTGCCGCTGTCAGCTTGGAGTAGTCGCAAGATTCTGCGCCGCTTTTGCACCCGGAGGCGTTGCGCCGATGCTCGGCGGCGGTAATTGCGGTGGCTTCCGGTTTAGTCAGTTTCGAGTGTTCACAGGTGCTGTAACCATCCCTGCAAGAGGAGAGGTTACGCTGATGTTCGGCAACGGCCACTGAGCTTGCTTCGCGCTGCGTCAGCTTCGAGTAGTTGCAGGTCTCGAAGCCTTCGCTGCAATCTGAGAAATTGCGCTCGTGTTCGGCAACGGCCACTGCTCTTGCCTCCGGCTGGGTCAGCTTCGAGTAGTTGCAGGTTCCGAAGCCTTCGCTGCAATTCGAGAAATTGCGCTCATGTTCAGCAACGGCCACTGCCCTTGCTTCCCGCTGGGTCAACTTCGAGTAGTTGCAGGTTCCGGACCCTTCGCTGCAATCTGAGAAATTGCGCTCGTGTTCGGCAACGGCCACTGCTCTCGTTTCCGGCAGAGTCAATTTGGAGTAGTCGCATGACCCAACGCCGTTCCTACAGTCCAAGAAGGTGCGCTGGTGCTCAGCGGCGGCAACCGCGATCGCTTCCGCCTGGGTCAGCAAGGCGAAGTCGCAGATCGCCGATCCGCTTGTGCAAGCCGCGAGATTCTCGCGATGGTCGGGTATTTGAGCAAATAGAAGAACGTGCGAGAGGCTAAGGTACATTAGCCAAGCCCAAGAGGGTCGCCGCATACTGACCTCCAAACGTTTAATGATTTCGCATTGCCGATCCAAAGCTCATAAGAAACATGCACTCTGCTGAACGACATGCGCTCCGATCAGTCTCCTCGCCTGCACTAGGCGGCGCGAAGTGTCGGTTGTGCTGCGTCGTTCGCACGCAGAACCTTAAGGTGGCCCGAGTGCTTGTCTCCAAAAAGTGACAGAGCCACGATACGCAATCTTGAACTGTAGGTTCCGGAAGCCCTAGCTTCTTTGCAATCTCGCCGTCATTAAGACCCTGAGCTACCATCTTGTAAACGGGGCCGAGGACATCCATTCTTTCCCATCTTTCCCAAGAAACACGCATTACATGCCTGCTTTCCCCATCCCCGGAAGATTATTCGGAGTAGCAGCCGCCCGCATCATCTGCATGTGCTGTTACCCGGTTCCTCGTGGGGTTCGAGCCTGGGTTTGGCCTCTTCCACTTTCAGAGGGATGCGCAATACCGCCGTCCCATTCAAGCTTACAACGGCCTTCATCGCAGCAATGTCATTTGTCATCTCGACAAAGGCAAAACCGGGTGGATATCCGGTATTGGGGTCCGTTATGATCTGGACTTCTTCGACTGCTCCGTACGTTTGAAACAACGTACCAAGTTCGTCCGGTGCCAGATTAGAGGACAGGTTTCCAACAAATAAGTTTTTCAATAAATTCCTTTGCCTGCCGACCCATTCGACTGTGGCCTAAAAATCAGGTCATGGCGGTTTCTGCCAGAGAGGAGGGAACGTGATCCAAGGCTTCGCTTAGCGCCATCGCGGCTGCCTCACTCTCTTCTTCTGTAGGCGTCTGCACCTGGAGCAAGCCGTTGCGACCAAGATTGGGCCGGCGGCGAGAATGCATCCTGGTGCTGCATAATCAATTCCAAGTTGTGCGCCAGATCGACGGACTTATATCCATTCTCGAAGTGGATTCCGCCGGTGTGAAACGTGGAAGGCGACATCCAGTATTCACACGCCAGGTGCCAATGGCCCCGAGTCGTCGACAACCAAAGCTTGAGATATTCGATGGAATCTCGTGGACCGAAGGCGTAATCAACATGGATCAGCCCTGATTCGTTAGCTTGCATCAGATCTCGCCAACTCAACATCACCGCGCATTAAAGAATGCGGTCGAGACTATCGCACTTTTCCGGTCTCATAACGACTCGCTTCCGGGCATACGGTCAGTGATCGATGCAATCGATAGCCTGCGCTGTGGCTGCAAGAGCTCGAGCGAAAAGAAAAATAGAAGCAGCGTGAGAGTACTCACCACCACGAAAACGTATTTCGAGAATCCAATCGGTAGAATGGGATTGAACAGGCCCGCGACGAGCAGAAATAGACTCATCCAGACGTACTGGCGCATACCCGCCGCTTGCACGAGAACGACAAAGGCTGCTGCCGAGACCACGAATTGGAGAAGGATCCCGTAGCCTCCGAGCGGACGCCAGAAAAGACCTCCAATCAACACGGCAATCGCAACCCATTTCAAAATCTTGGTAAGCATTCATTCCTCCCGTATTTTATCTTGCACAGAAGCACGCAGCCTAAACGACATCATTTTTGTGGCTGCGAGGCGCTCCACTCCATTCTTGGTGAAGCTTGCATCGTCATCAGCCGCACGCCCATTCAGCATCCTTCCGGTTTGTCCGCCGTTGTTGGATGTCATCCAAGCGACAACTCTGTTGTATGTGCCGGCAGTTTGCGGAAACGCTGGTGTATGGCACGCCTAAGAAGTCTTTGGCAGTTATCCCGGTGACTTCAAGACAATTGAAGTTTTGATCGCTCGTCTTAGCTAATATCCGCTTCAACGCCTTCCGAATGTTCTTTGCTCCCACAGACCCGAAGAACATCGCTTTCACTTCTCCCGCCATGAAGAAGAAGTTCCAGCCAGCGGCATGAATTTTACGGTCGAGAGCGAAGCCATTTCCGGCTCCAACTACGCTCCAGGTCCCGACATACCCCTCACTCTCGATCCCCAGCGCCTGTGCTATCGAGGCCCGGTCGTCGATGAGAACGGTACCGACTTGAATTTCTTGTGACATAAGTCCTCTACATAAGACTGTGTTGGATTGCGCTCTGGAACGCCTTAACGCGGTTTTACACGACTACACGGCTGGAAGCGGTCTTCCACACTCCAGGCAAAATGCCTTTAAGCGGGAGGTGATCAACCCACAAAACGGGCACATCCGTTGTGACCGGAAACCCGCGATTGGTCCTTTCAGCCTTACGCGCACAGACGTGGTGAGATTTCTCAGTGAACGAGTAATGAAGGTCCGGAAACCGGTACAGAACGGATGAAGAACGGGTTCCATTGGTAAAATCTCACTCGTGCAGGGGAGCGGTCCCCAACACGTTCCTGCTTGCAGATACATCATCGAACGGTTGGCCGCGAAAAGCTGGTCAAAAGTGACCATGTTGCAAGATGGCGTCCCATGGTGACCGAGCGTCGACGTGAGGCGGGAGGAAAAGTCGCCGCTTGGCAGGTTCACGTAATTCCTGCCCAGATTGTGACTTTTCCCAAAAAGCATGCGATCGTCGTGCCAAGGCGATGCGGCTAACGCAATTTTTGGTCTTCAGAAATCTGACGAGTCCGAACCGCTACCGGTCGCGAACCGCGAGAGCCTGTACGAGTTCTTGCCTGATTTTCTTCCGGTGGGATTTTCGTCGTTCGACGTCTGTTGCGCTTGACGGAACCGTCGGAGCCGCTGTCTCCGCCCTGTTCAGAGCTAACAGTTCTTTGATTAGAGCCGTCACTTGTTTGGAAGCATTACTCATAGCATCTCATAGCATCTAGACTGCGGCGCACGAAGATAATCGTCATGTTGCACGATCAAGCATTTCCACGAAGGCCGTCGAAATTTTGGCAACATCGACACCGTTTGTCGATGCCCATTCAACGGGCGGAAAGTGGCGCACGATATTCAGTTCAGTCACTTTGGAGTGCTTGTTGCCACACGCCAGGCAAACAGCTCCCACTTGCGTGACCTGGCTTTCCCTCGATATCTCATTCTCGCGTATGGCAAGCAAGCCGGATATAACCGGCCCGCCACAGCGGTCACAGGAATAAGCTGAGATGTGCAGGTACTGTATTCTCATAATGCATCCTAGCAAGGGCCGAATCATCCGATTTATCTTAAGGTTTTCAAACTTCACAGGTCTGTTTAAAACTGCTCAGCCAGGTGCACCCCCATTTACTTTCTCCTCCTTCGCTGCGTCAGCTTTAGCATTCGACGGGTGGGGGAGATGCGAGGCTGAGAAAGATTGCCCACAATCGACGCGTCCTGGTCTCGACCAGTGTTCGTTTCTTAGCGCGATTCGCGCCGCCGTTCGTAAGATCCGTTGGCATCCAACCAATCCAAGAGACCACGAATGCTGCCTCGAGCCAGAGCGATCGAGCAATCTGCAGCCCCATAGTAAAGATTGATAGTATCGCCATCTGCCGCCATGGTGTATCCGCAGGGGAACACAACGTCGTGGACATCGCCATGCCGCTCGTACTCGGCCTCCGGCCCAAAGATCCACGAGTCTCCACGAAGCAAACATTTTTCCGGCTTTTCAATGTCGAAAAGAGCCAAGCCCAATCGATACAAACAGCCCGAAGGCGTGTGCCGTACTCCGTGATAAAGCACCAGCCATCCTCGCGGCGTCTCAATCGGTGGAGGCGACAACCCTATCTTGTTCGCGTCCCACCATGCCCCACGGCGAGCCTCCAGCATGAGCTTGTGATTGCCCCAGTGACGCAGATCGGGGGAGTAAGAGATCCACATGTGAGTCCCGAGGGGCGTCATGGGCCGATGAATTAGCGCCCAGAACCCATCAATTCTGCGAGGCAGGAGAGCGGTGTCCTTGTCTTCGGGCGACATGATGACGCCATATCTCTCAAAAGTTCGGAAATCCTTAGTCAATGCCAGCGAGACCCCCGGACCACCCCGGGAAAAAGACGTGTACGTCACGACGTACTGCTGAAGTTCTGGCACGAAGGTGATGCGCGGATCCTCAATTCCCCATATTTCCTCGGGATATTCATTGGGACTGGGCATCAAGGTGGGCTGGCTATCAATTTCCCACCCGTCCACTCCATTTCGCGAGCGGGCAGCACAGAAGTGTGATAGACCGCGGCGATCTTCTACTCGACAAAGCAACAGGGTCGAACCATCCGCGAGCAGCGTTGCCCCGGCATTGAAAACGCTGTTGATGGTGTAAGGCCAGTCTCTGCCCGTCAGGATTGGATTGGCAGGGTGGCGAAGGAGCAAAGGCTCAAAACGAGTGGCTATAGCAATACTCATAAGATTTCACGAATTGTCGAAGGAACATCCAGTGCCAGACACAACAACCTCTGATTCAAAAGAGATTGCCTTCATCGCCGGAGGTTGGAACTCTTGCAGCAGGTGCATTTCCGCCAGGGCCATTAGGAATGCCAGCGACGACTCCGCTCCCTGATTCTCATTAACTCGCTCCGGATGCAGCCCATCCCGACAGCCGCCGGTACTCGGGTCGTAAAGCGGAATTCGGAGATCGTTCTCCCCCATGAACCAGTTGAAAGCTGACCAGGCTTCCTTGCGCCAACGATCGTTTCCGGTTACACGATAGGCTTCAAGACATGCCGAGACAGCACCCCCTGCCTCTACAGGCTGCTGGTCAAACCGAGCCCTCTCGCCTGCCTTGCGATAAAAACCCTGCGATCCGATCGGGACGAAGTGGCCGTTCTCCTCGCACCGCTGTAAGGATGTGAGCCAATCTAATGCTCCGACACCAGCCGAGAGAGCACGGTGGTCCCCCGTCCGAGAGCCTGCCAGCAGAACGGCTTGCGGCAATCTCGCATTTGAGTAAGCCAGGACGTTTTCAAACCAGTTCCACTGTGGCGACTGATTTGAGTCATAGAGTTGGATCAGGCGATTCACCAGAACTGATCTCAGCTGCTGAGCATCCCGGTCGCCGGGAAAGCAGTCGAGATATTCCTGAATCCCAAGCAATGCGAAAGACCAGGCACGTGGGCTGGTGAAGGCAACGGCTGCGGCAACGGCGTTCTCGAAGATTCGACCCGCGGCACCCCTGAGCCCTTGCTCTTTAGACCGGCCCACAACAGTTCCAAGCGCCCACAATGCACGCCCATGACTATCCTCTGAACCTTCGGCTTCCTTCCATTCGCGTGAATAACTCAGGAAGTTTCGGAACCTGCCGGTCGCCGGATTGAAAGCATGTCCGAGAAAAGCTAAGTACCGCCCAGCGAAATCATCACCCATGCCCAACTGCTCGAGGAGAACGGCCAAGACGAGTGCGCGAGCGTTGTCGTCGGTCGTATACCCCTCGCCGTAGTTCGGGACGGTAAAGATCGAGTGCTGAAGTATGCCCGTGTCATCCGTCAGTCGATGCAGATGATCCAGGTTTAACAGTGGTAAGCGATTGAAGCCTTTTTCCGGCTCTGTATCCGAGAACACAGCGCGTGGCTTCCGCATTCGCTCCGCCCGCGCCCTTTCAAAGCTTCCCCCATAACGATGCGCAACCCTCTCCCACACCATGTTCCGCGCATAAAGATAGGCGCGTTTACGCATCGCGTGGCGCGCCGCGTCATTATCCAGAAGTTCTATCGTTTTTTCGGCAATGGCAATCGGGTTTCCGAACGGGACCAACGCTCCTCGCCGATCGTCCAACAGTTCGAGGGCGTGCCAATACGGAGTCGAAATTATCGCCTTTCCAGCGCCTAACGCGTACGCCAGGGTGCCCGACACCACCTGCTGCTCGTGGCGATAAGGCGTGATGTAAATGTCTGCCGCACTAATAAGTTCGCCCATCTCTTCAGCGCTGACAAATTGGTTATGGAAGATGACATGCGACTCAACTCCCAGGTCCTTGGCGAGGGCCTGCAAGTAAGCTCGATACTGCTCGCCATCACGGCGGAGAACGTGGGGATGCGTCGCACCTGCGACCATGTAAACCACGTCATCGTGTTGAGACAAAATCCGTGGAAGAGCCTGGATTACGTTCTCGATCCCTTTATTGGGCGAGAGCAAGCCGAAGGTGAGTAGTACTGCCTTTCCTTCTGTCCGAAAGCGATCCTTGTAGAAATTTGGATCGACAAACGGCAGGTCCGGAACCCCGTGGGGGATGAAGTCGATCTTGTCGCCAGGCACTTTGAATATCTCTTGTAAGAACTGGGCAGAAAGTTCGCTCATCACAATGAGACGATCCGACCCCGCAGCGATTTCCTCCATCACCAGCCGTTGGTCAAGACTCGGTTCACGAAGAACCGTATGGAGGGTGGTTATGACTGGCATCTTGAGCCGCCGTAGCAGGGCCAAGATGTGACTTCCCGCCGGACCGCCAAAGATCCCATATTCGTGCTGCAGGGATACCAAATCGAAGTTTGTGAAATTCAGAAACTCAGCAGCTTGCTCGTAAGATGACAAATCGTCCTGTGCAAGCGCGAGCCTGACCCGCGCAGGATACGGATACCCTGATTCCGTGTCATTGACCGGGATGGCAAACAGCCGTGCTGCACCATACTCGGTAGAAAGCGCTTCGCACAAATCGGTGGTAAACGTGGCGATCCCGCACTGCCGCGGAAGATAGTTGCCAATCACGGCTATGCGGCTCGGGAGCGATGCCCCCGACGCCAATCGAGCGGTTATGGCGGGCACTTGAGGGGATGCGACTGGGCGCCTATTCACAAGTTCGAGTGTTCGGGTAGAAGTCATGGTCTCCATTACTGACATCAATTTCCTGGTTTGCTCGGAGCTGGTATGGGAAACGGTTAACTTGCAGGTTTAACGTACCGACTCATCCGCGTTGAACTAAAGACGTGCAATGACGCCTTATTTCGTTTGGTTTACGTGGCATTCTCTCGCGGACAGCAATCTCCCCACGTTTAGTATCAGCTTGTTAGACGATGAAGACTGGTCAAAATTGACCAGATTGCAATTCGACAATGCCCTACCCTGAGGTGTAGTCCTTAGCCATGCTGTATCTGGCACGAGGGCCGCTTCGCTGGCACGTTCTTGCGAGCCCTTCGATGGCGGCTCTTTAATTTGACATGTTGTACGTTCGCAGGAGGGTTCCCATGATGGCACCTGAAAAAGGTCCCAATCGCTTGAACATGAAATTCACAGATTTCGGTAGAAAAGTTGTCATTCATCTTGTGCGTGGTCTTCCTCCAAAAGTAAGCAGCGATAAGAAAACAATCACTATTACGTTCCCAGAGCAACGAGCTAGCCGCAGCAAGCTCCCTAAAGGGTAGTCGGCTGCAGGCATTGCGCCCGGCGAACCGTCCTGTCTCGAGTGAGGAAGACATACCGGGAACAGAAACTCTGGTTTCTGCGTGGTAATTTTATGACGACTGCGTATCGTGCCGATCTAGTCCGTACTGTCTACGAGAATGAGATTGCCAAATTAGCGGCCGGCCCGTCTATCAGGACGGAGCCAATTCTCGTTTCGTGCCCGACGACGACCTGTGGAGTACGATACAGCTTGCTCGAGCCGCGGGACATAACTGAAGAGGAGATCCGAAAGCACACAGCTGCAGTCGAGAAGGCGATGCGGCAGCAGTATTGTCCGCACCATCCTCCCAAGATTGAGTTGGACTGATCTACTTTGTCTCTAAAGGCGAATGCGGGGTAGTGGGTCAGTTTCAATTTCCACAGGCTCGCTTTAGCATCTGCAGTGTGGCATCATAACGCCGTGGGGAAGCACGCCCATCTTACAGACAAGAAATTGGCTTCCGAGCTACGACGCGCGAAACAGCGGGTCAATGAAGATCCCCAGGAAGCCGAAACAGTCGTGTCGGTATGCCAATGAATCGCCGCAAAAAGCCGCAAGCAAGCTAAATCCAGCTTGGGGAAGCCATGACCATCGGCAAAGGCAGGCGTCCGCGCGATCCGGACCACCTGGCAAAATGGGAATGCGGTTGACAATCCCCACTGCAGGAGCATACGGTGTTTATGAGCGAGCACACCTTGCCGCTCTTTCAGATCCTCTGAACTAAGTCAGCCCATCTGAAGTAGTCCCGCCTTAGTCACGTAACAACCTGAAAGGTTCACATTACATGAAGAGAATTGTGCTTTTGCTTTTTTCTGCAACGATAATGTTGGTAGGCCTGAGCTCGATTGTCCTCGCTAAGAATCCACTCTCAGATGACGATGCGGTGGCGGCGATTACAAAGTTCGAGACTGATGCCGTAAAAGCCGATCTGGCTGGAGATTCAGCTTTCTACGAGAAGAACCTTGTGGACAATTGGACCGGCGGCTACAGCGGTGGAACGTGGTATACGAAGGAATCCATGCTAGCAGAGATGAAGGATACTGCTAAGAATAAGACGAACAGCGAAGAGATCACCGATCTCAAAGTTCGCGTCTACGACAATACCGCGATCGCGACATACAAGAGCACCTACGATTCAATGGTCGGCGGCGAACACCGCGCTAAGACTGTCCTGAGTACCGACACGTTCGTCAGAAAGAACGGTGTCTGGAGACAGGTTGCAGGCCACAGCTCCGAAGCAGCAAAGTAAGATTCCATTCTGTCCAAGCCCGCCCTTTGGGGCGGGC
>Ga0209154_1000836_pt1 | contig 19151 bp, 24 predicted proteins | sample GraSoiAngelo_121_FD_185878 | JGI IMG/M metagenome (GOLD analysis project Ga0209154, IMG submission 185878) | Grasslands soil microbial communities from the Angelo Coastal Reserve, California, USA - 14_0919_12_20cm (SPAdes) (version 2) | ecosystem: Environmental > Terrestrial > Soil > Grasslands ... | reverse complement strand
ACTTGTTATCACGTGATGTCACGCGATATCACGCAATGTCATCTTCGAACTGTCCCAAAATTGTCCCAGCCAGCGCGGTGGGCCGGTCGCCGTTGGGCGCCACACTCTCCGGCGCACTGATTTCTCCTGATTCATCGCATACCACTCTCAAACGGAAGTGCCTCAAGCCACTTGGCGAGTGGCACGATCTTAATGCCGGACTTCTCCTGCGCGCGTTCCAGGTCGAGTACGAGCTGCAGCGAGTCTTTGGGCCGCAATTTCTGCGCATAGTAGGGGAGCGCGCCACCGATGGCGCCGTGGGAAGTCTTCACTTCAATCAGCCACTGCACTCGCCGATTTCGTGTGACGACGAAATCGACTTCCCGGCCCTCTTTGTCGCGCAGGTAGTAGAGCTCCCAATTCTCGCCTGCGGCGTCCTTACGGAATTGTGTGTATTTCAGCAGGCTGCAAGCCACCAGGTTCTCGAGCTGTGCGCCGCCGGCCTCATCATACGCGGCAGCGCAATCGTAGAAGAAGACCCGTCGATCCTTGCGAATGCTGCGCGAAAGGCTGCTCGAGTAGGGAGGCAGCAAAAACACCACATACAGCTTTTCGAGTAACTCGACCCAAGATTTCGCCGTTGGCGGCGAGATCCCCAGGCTCTGAGCCAGGTTGTCATAGTTTGTCGGCTTGCCTACGCGCTCACGCAGGAGTTCGATGAGATCCGCCGGGCCGCGCCAGGAGGTCACTCGCGACAAGTCGCGCAGATCTTCACGGGTAACAATTTCCATACGGTCATTGCGCAACCGTGCAGCTTCCTCCGGATTGAGAAAGGCTTCGGGAAAGCCACCGCTCGCCAGCAACCGTCGCACGCGTTCTTCCAGCGCAAGTTCAGGTAAGAACCGCTTTGACTCGGCCACGTCTATCGGATGCAACCGGTAGAAGTACTGCCGCCCCGTCAACGCGTCTCCTGTGCGCCGGAGCGCATCGAGGCGGGCGCTACCGGTGACCAGCACCGGTGGCTTGTTGCCGAATTCGTCTGCTACCGCCTTGAGCAGGTTCTTCCATTTCGGAGCCTTGTGAAGCTCGTCCAGCACGATGAGCGAAGCGTCCTTCGGCCACGCGGGTTCCCGGATGATCCTGCGATCCTTCGTAATGTCCCAACTCAGGTATTGTCCGCGCTCATCGAGCAGGGACTTGGCGAGTGTCGTCTTCCCACATTGACGTGGACCGGCGAGAAGCACCATTTTCTTGCGCAGATCTCGCGTGAGTCGTGCGCTGAGATATCGCATCAGGCCATTCTAAAGGCTTGTTAAGTTTGGTCAAGACTATTATAAAAGAAGCTTTATTTTGGCGGTGAATGCACGAAGGCGGCGAGAGCGCGGCGTATCCTCTCGGGCCCGAGTTCAAAGCTCGGCGCTCCGACCAATAAAAATAGCCACTTCCGGACTCCAAGCATCGAAAAATCGCCGATGTCCAGTTCGGTGTACAGTTTGCGTGTCAGCCACGCTGCCCTTGCATCACGATGGTGCGTGGTCCGGTCGGGTCTTTCCCGGCGGCATGCCAGTAAAAGGAGCTCGCCATCCTGCGCGTCGGTTTGTTCCTGCCCCCGCGGTTCTGCAATTTGAGTTTTGCGCCGCTCGCGGTCTTTGAAACTGCGAATCTCATATTGAAAGACCACTTTTACGACCTTCACGTCGTATCTGTCAGCGGCGGGCTCGTGATCAATTCCTTCGGTGTTGCCACGCAGACTGAGCGAGCCGATCAATTGGCGCTCGACACGCTTCTGATTGGCGCGCCGTCAGACATGCTTGATGCGTAAGCGATACACCACTGGTTTTGCGTAACCCACCGTGTGGAACGGGGTAGGGCGAGTAGGGCGCCCGGGATGTTCTCTATTGCGACCCGACTGACCCAAGATTGAATGGTGGGCGGTACTGGGATCGAACCAGTGGCCCCTGCCGTGTGAAGTGTCCCAGAATTGTCCCAACGATCCAACGATCGAACCAATGCAGGCCGGAGGTCCGCCGATTCACGTCGCGCTTTTGGAACATGGTGGCCGCCCGGTTTGACTCGCTCGGCAACACGGCTCAGGCGAGCCGGACGGAACGCAGCCGAAGATGAACGATCTCGATTCGGTAGGTACTGCGCTTCAAGGCCCGGAGACGGGGTCGTGGGATCCGATGGCGCTCAATAGGCGAGTCTTGACACGGAATGACGCGCGAGTATTCTACTCGGCCCTTCCGCCGTCGCGTCGGCGGATTATTGGATCGGAGATGGCGATGCCCGCAGGGCCGTTGCATCGAACATGCTGGTGTAGGTTGAGTTAAGCGTTTCGAGCCTGGCTCGAGGCGCTTGCTTCGAGCCAGGCGGCTCTTGCGGTGTCTGTGTGACCCATCGAGCCCCTGGTGTGACCCATGCCAGGGGCTTTTTGCTGCCTGAAGGCTGCGATGAACACATTCGACATGGATCTTGAGGCCGACTGCGATCTGGGAGTGATTGCAGACGTACGGCATGACCGCCTGCCTCTGCGGCTGGCGCTGCGCAGTGACGTGGCGAACATCGTCGACGCGCTTCTCACCCTGCGCGCCCTGCAAGCGCTGGATCATGGCGCAGGCTGCTACCCGGTGTACCGACTTGTTCGATCCGCTAGCCGACGTCCGGTCGAAGAGCTGTTCGACGATCTGGCTCTGCGTTCCGGTCTCGCGGCACACCGTCTGGGGGAAACTGCGTTGCTCCTCGATGGTGCGGGTGTCATTGTCAGCGTGCGCGGTCGCCGCAAGACCGAGTACAGCTCCCTGACGTTTGCGATCTGGGCCGTCAGCAAAGCGTCACTTGCATCTGTGCGCGACCGCCTGCTTGCTGTCGTTGGCGATCAGCGCATTTGCGAGGAGACGTTCACGATCGATTGGCACTTCACGTCTAGCCAGGCAGGACTGACCAGCGCAACGTTCGAGGAACTCGCAGATCCGCCGCCCCTCAATGAGGCGTATCCGACTCTGCGAGAGCCGGTGGATCGGTTCATCGAACGATATCTCGCCGCGCGCGAAACCGTTCTTATCCTTCAGGGACCGCCCGGTACGGGGAAGACTCGATTCGTGCGCGCCGTCCTGGCCGCGATCTCGCGTCGCAAGGGTGATAGCGCCAAGGTTCTGTATACCACAGACACGCGTTCGCTCGAGAACGACGAGATCTTCGTGGAGTTCGTTACCGGAGGCCACGACGCCTTCGTGGTTGAGGACGCAGATCACATCCTGGACGCCCGCGCAAACGGCAACCTTCACTTGCACAGGTTTCTTGCGGTCGCTGACGGGGTCGTCCGTGCGCAGGGACGAAAGATCTTGTTCACGACGAATCTGCCTAACGTCAGCGACATCGATGATGCGCTGTTGCGTCCCGGCAGATGCTTCGCCAACGTCCGCTTGCGCGCGCTCGAACGTCCGGAAGTGGAGCAGCTACTTGCCTGCGTGTACGGGTCGAACGCGGCTCAAATCGGAAGCGTACTCGCGGCGGCGCTGCCGGCTGAGGTACGGTCGGCGACGCTCGCGTCGATCTACCGGGCGGTGGCTGCCGTGAATGCGGACGACGCGCCGCTTAGGGATGCGCCGGACGTAGGTCCACAGCGCTGGGATTGAACGATGTGAACCACGATGGGCGTCGCGGGATGGGGAATGTGATCCATGGGAATGTTCGACGAAATTCGCTGCGAAGTGCCCTTGCCTGATGGTGGCAGGACCGCCGATGTTCAATTTCAGACCAAGACGTTCCCGTGTCCGTGTATGCAGCGGTACGTGATAACTCAGGCCGGTCGATTGGTCGACTCCGTGGGAAACGATCTGGAGCCCGAGGGCTACGTCACGTTCTATTCCTCGGCGGGGGAGAGTGAGTCTGGGGCTCCTGGAGGGCCCGCTTGGCGAGAATACCGGGCGCGGTTCTCCGCGGGACAGCTGCTGTCCATCGTTTGCGTGAGAGACGAGGAGGAAGCGGGCCGTACGCGGTATGGCTTGGCATCGTTTCGTTGGTTCGCGGCGCCTTCCTTTCTCTTTGGGGACCCAAACGAGGAATAGGCTCTTGTCACACGACATCACGCAATATCACGATCGAGCTGTCTGAGAGTGCCAGAGTGTCCAGACGGACGGGTGTTCGGCTTCGCGCATAACGATGGCTCGGGCTTGCGCAACGGATTGTCCGTTTAGCGCTAGCACAGCCACCTCAGCGCATTCGACTTGAACTCGGCAATAATATCCAATATGATTGGATATTATTATTGGATCACCTATGAAAGCCTCCGCCAAGTACAAAGCCATCTCCGTGACCGTGCCTTCCGAAATGGAGAAGGCACTTGACGAAGTCTGCCGGAAGGAAATCCGGAAGAAATCCGAAGTGGTGACGGAAGCGCTGCGCCTGTACTTCCGAGCGCGTAGCGGGAAGCCGCAACTCTGGTCTCTCGTTATGCCGACGGGAGAGGAGGAAAGGGGGCAGATCGACTACGGCGCCTTTGCGGACGAGTGGGGCAGTGCGCACGACGCCGTCTATGACAAGCTCGGCAAGTAGGTTCAAGCCATGGGACCTCGTGGTGGTTCCGTTCCCTTACAGCGACCAGCTCTCCGACAAAGTTCGACCCGCCGTGGTGCTCTCCTCACCGCAGCATATGCAGGGAACCGGCGTCTGCTATCTCGCCATGGTAACCAGTGCCGCGAACCCACGGTGGCCCGGGGATGTGCCCGTGAGCAATCTGCGCGGAGCAGGGCTCCCGGCACCGTCCGTGGTGCGGCCCGCGAAGATCATGACCCTAAGCGATGCGCGCATTGTGAGGCGACTCGGCGCGCTACCCAAAGCTGACCAGGCGAAGGTGGTGGCGGCCGTGCGGGTGTTCCTGGCACATTAGCCATCTGGCAATGATCCGAGCTCTCGATGTCATGCGAAGGCAAGGTGACCATGAAGATTGATCTTGACCGCCTGACCGAATCCGAGCTCATCGACCTCAACCACCGCATCGTCGCTCGCTTGCGGATGTTCGCGGAGCTTCGCGCGCATACTTCAATGCTCGAGTTCAAGGTCGGGGAGCGCGTCAGCTTCAAGGCCGACGGCGGGCGTCGGATTACCGGGGTGCTCGTGCGCTACAACAAGAGGACGGTTAGCCTTGTGACAGACGACGGACACCGCTGGAACGTGTCGCCCGCTCTACTGACACGCATGACGACGAGCGATCCGAACCCGCAATCCCAGAATGTGCTCGCATTCCGCAAGGAATGAGTCAACGAACCCGGCAAGATGGAAGCATTGGAGGCCCGCCGCACGGGCGGCTACAGAGCGATGCGCGAACTGATACGCGAGATGAAGTGGACCGAGGCGGAGAAGAAGCTGTCGCGGCGGGCGTTTGAGGTGGCTCTACAGGCCGAGCTGGCTGAAGTCCTGGAGGACTTCAAGGCGCGCGCGGAGGGCGCGCAGACGCCGGAGGATATGTGGCCCATTGAGCATTTCCTGAATCAGCGACGGCGCGAGCTCGACGCGAAGTATGATTACCGCTACTCGCAGCTCGTCTCGGTTTTCGGCCGGCTGATACGCGAGGGGAGACTGATGGAGGCCCACCTCGAGGGCCTGTCTCAGGACAAGCTGGAGTTCATCCGACGCATCGCGTCGTTTTGAACCCCGGAACACAGCTGCTGCCAACGCGGCCGTACCGTAAGCAATTCATCGATGGTGGGCGGTACTGGGATCGAACCAGTGGCCCCTGCCGTGTGAAACGGAAGTAGGGTGCCTACAAATCAACGATATGCGAGTCGGGTTCCCAATTGCAACAGGCAGTTGGTATCACGTGATGTCACGCGATATCACGCGACGCCACGAGCTGACTGTCCCAGAATTGTCCCAGAGTCCGCTGTCGGACCCCGACCGGGCATTCGCGATAGCCGAAATCGGTCAGTCAAGACGAACCGAGCGACGGGAAGTTGGTGACCCTCTCTCACATGCGGTGCTTGCCCAGGGTGGAGTTGACCCACCTGCGTGGACACCTCAACGTAAGGTTTGGAGGGGTTCGAACAACTGATCGTGGAGGAAATCCATGCTCCAGCGCTCATGCGTGCGCCGCGCCTGAGGGACGGGCCCACGGTGCAGACACATGTGCTTGCGCCGGCGTACCCGCATGCGCAGCCGCAGGCCTTCCAGCCGATACCAGCGATAGACGCGCCCAGCCTTATCCCATCCGGCTGGTGAACTGGTTCATGTCGAAATAGTCGCGCCAGGCGCTGATCTTGCCGTCACTGACCTCGAAGGTCCCCATGACCGGCAGCTCGAACGACTTGTCAGGGAGCTTGAAGACGTCCACCCGCTCGGTCATCACGACCGGACCATTGGCTGCGATGTTGATGACGCGGAACTGGATGCCCTCGATGCCTGGCGCGCCAGGGCGGATGAACGAGGCGATGTTGTTCGCGATGGCCTCCCTGCCGGTGACCGGCGCCAGCGGGATATTGTGGTAGACGGCGTCGTCGGTGAAAAATGCGGCCAGCTCGGCGGCCCCGATATTGTCGGACCACGCCGCGCAGAACCTGCGCACTACCTCGATCGGGCTCTCCATCTGGCTCCTCCTGTGGTCGATCTTAGTGGCACTACGCTGGGCGCCCATGAGTACAGAAGTGGATGCGATTCCAAGTGATCGAGACGCCCTCAGCTGGGCGCTCGGTTGTCTCCAGGCCAGTTGTCATTGGAGGCTGAAATCAATGAGACCGACAGACTTCTGGCTCATTCGCTGGGGCATGGCACTGTGGGTTGCGCTTGTGGCATTCGACGCTCTTTCTTATGCAGGTTTCACCCTAAACTACAAACTTGGATTTTCCACTGCGCAATATCCTTATCCTCCTAATATCCCACTGCTATACGTAACTCCTCTTGGGACCCGATACTGACACTGGTGGCGGGGGTGCTGCTTCTCCTGGCGGTTGTTCTCATATTGCGGCGCAAGCGGGTTGCGCTCGAGGCGGTCGCGACACCGTTCGTCGTCTTGCTATCGCTGTTCGCGATCAGAGTCAGCCGGCCTGAGTCAGGCATCCTGCAGAGCCTTTCCGCCGTCTATCAAAAATCGCCTTTCGAAATGATCTGCCCACCGCGGGCCTCTCTATCACGATTTTGATCTGTCTCGCACTATGGCGGGACAGGCGGACACCTGCACCTCGTTAGCTGTACGTCGCGATCTTGGCCGATCGCTGCCGTCTGCGAGCAGGGAGCGTTACTGTCCGCTTCTGACCCCTTCCGGTCATTCCGATTTGCTAATTCCGGACGTTCTAATTCGCAGGAGCGGACGTCCTGGGCACGCGCTTGATCACTGCACGACCGCGACTGAGTAAACGCGCGCTCCGCTATCCGTCGTCACGGCGATTCGATCTCCGTCAGGGGATATGGACAGCGCAAGAGTCCGCGTGGGGAGGTTAATTTTCTTGTAGCTGAGGCCCTTCCATGGGACCCAAAAGAAGAGACCCCGGTCATTATCGACAAACGCCACGTACCTGCCCTTTGGATCCCACTTGGCCTGACGTATCGGGCCTCGAGCAGCAGGGAAAGATGCGACCCGAGCGCCGTCCTTCACGCGAAACACTCGTACCGCCTCAGTCGAGCTCATCGCGTTGTCCCATGCTCTCTGCTCGCGTGTGTTGTAGTACTCCCCTCCATTCAGGGCGCCGGAGCTGACACCTGTCAAGATCAGATCGCCCGTTGGGCTTCCCGCGATTACGCCAAGCGAAACCACGCCGTACTTAGAGTCTTCGTAGGCGCGAATTTCGGTGATCGTGGCACCGGAAAGGGAATCAAGTATCACAAGCCGACCGGAGTTCACCGTACCCAGGCCTAAAAGACGACCGTGCGCGAAAAGGCACAGCGAAGACACGCTGTATGGAACCGCGGCGGTACGTAACAGCTGCCATGATCGACTATCGTAGATGGCGATATTCTCGCGAAAACCCTTCCAGGCCGGCCCGCCTCGCGTCGCCATGGCAAAGATCGTTTCATCGTCCGAAGTCATGAAGTGGTCGGCTCTATTCAACGGATACTCGTCACCCGGCTGTGGACCATTGACTGTTGCCACAATCTTGCCGGTGGCGATATCCCAGACCGAAAATGCGGCGCTGTCGTTCGCCGCACCTGGCGGCGGAAATACCAATTTGGATGAGTTCTCGACGAATGCCAGCGAGCCCTCCAATGTGGGACCACCACCATCGCGTCTGATCCGATTCACCAACTGCCCTGAGCGATCCCATATGGATAAAACACTCCCGTAATCGCTCGCGACTGCTACCCGCGAGCCATCCTCTGACCAGGCAACGGCCACTCCAGCACCGGGCGTTGGCAGATCGATCTGTGGTACTACCTCGACAGAGAATCGATCGGGCGGGTGGGAACGCCCAGTTGTGAAGGCAAAGCAGCTGATGCAAGCGAGCGCAATCCGTGCCATTGCCAGGTTCGTTGAGTTCACGATACGTGCCGTGGCTAAGAGGACTCAACTGTTTGCGCGTTGCATTAAGGTGATGTTCTCGGTGCACGAACCTTTCTGTGCCCCGAGGGATAGGCGCGTGCTCTGGTAGCCTACATCCGAAACGGTAACGCCGTTTTCAGTGGTCGTGCAATCACTTAGTCGATCCTGGAAGCCCAGTCCGCAATCGGTGCTTGCAATGACTGCTCTCAGGAAGCCCAAGGCTTAGCGTCGAAGGTTGACTCCTGGCCCGGTCAGAGCCTACCCGACCGACCAGCGCGTCCATTCATAGCTTGTCCCAAGCCAATCAGTCGCGTCGCGAAATGAGTCGCCGCTCCAGCGTCTCCGTAACGGTCCGCGTCTCTGACCGGCCATCTGGTCCTTTGATATCCAGCTTTGTCACCTTCGTTCGGCGGCGGACGTTTCCAGCGGGATCCGTTTCGAACGTGACCGAGATCGTGCCGGAGACGATCTCCCTCGCCCGCTCAAGAAGTGCCGCGTCAAGGGACACCGGCTTCTTCGTAATCTCCCCGACAACGACGTCGGATTCGGCGCGAGCGCGACGAACCGCGTCGGGGTCGACCGGCATCTCGACAGAGAAAATCGCACCATTTGGACCGGCTGCTTTCCTTGCCAATTTTCCGGAACCGAGTGCTTCGGTTTCCTGGTAAGGAGCTCCCTCGCGAAGATCAGCTGACCTGAGGTCGAACGATTCGACCGTTTTGATCACCGATTGCGGATCGCATTCGATGTGAAATGCATTCCACGTGAAGATCCAGTGCTCGCAGACGGTGCGGGGCCATCCGGCAGCCTTGAGCCAACCGTCGACCCGGGCCTCGAGTTCGGGGGCGTTGAGCAGCTGCGCTGGTCCGTCAAACGGCTTGAAAACCTGCGCGGGAAATTGCCAATTTCCGGCCCTCTCTTCTGTCGTAGCGGCTTTCGGCAGGTCATACTCCAACTCCACGCCGTCCGCGCGCAGGCCGATCACCCGTTCGATGATCGTGTCTTTATCGTGCGAGCTTCCTGAGGATCTATCGCTACCCAGCTGCGCAGAGTTCCTGGTCAAGGTGATTTCGTAGGTGTCGCCGACTTGAGGCGCCAGAGGTAACGCTCCGGCGCGAGCAACGATGGCCGGCAAGAGTAGCGCCGCGGCTATCCCCATGAACCCAATCAATTTCATGCGCATAGACTGCGCACTCGTGGTCGCGCTGACAAGGTCCGCAACGGGGCTAGACCAGCGTCCCCTCTCAGGACGCGAGTGACCGCTATACGGAAATCTGAGCGGCCGCCAGCAACGGCCACTGGGCCGGCTGCGGACGGATTGGCGCTCACGACCCAAAGCAGACGTTCATCTAGGCTAGGCTGCGTCGCTTTTGGTAATGACGCTTATCGAAGCCGAAGCCCACGTGGACGATCCGGGCCCCGCTCCTCAGGGGCTGGATGCCTCAGCCAATTGATCAAGGACTGTGCTGCGGGACCAGGCAATGTGTCCTTTCGATGCACGGCATGCATAGCGAGGACTTGGCTTCGCGCCGGCGCTCCCTCAACGCGAATTCTTACGAGAGTACCGTCCCGAATGTCCTTATCGACCATATGCAAGGGCATCTGGCCCCAACCAAAGCCGGCTCTGAGGAAGGCGTGCTTAGCACCCATATCTGCAAGCCGCCACGTCTTCGTGGACAGCACGCCAAAGTTTCGACCGCCGGACAATGGTGTCGGATCGGACAAAACGAGCTGGACGTGTTTGACGATTTCGGACTTCGACACAACTTGGCGGTGCGTGGAAAGCGGGTGCGTGGGCGCCACGACGCTCACGAACGGGACCTCGAGCAAGGGGCTCGACTGCAACTCCTCCGGGACGGTCGGCAACGTGCCGACGACACCGACACGGCAGCGGCCATCGAGAACCAGTTGGATTACTCCCCCGAGCGCCTGAACGTGGAGACGCAGCGGCGTATTCGGATATTTCACCCGGAACAGCCCCACGGCGCGTGTCAGCGCGCTCATCGGATACACCACGTCGATCACGACCGATAACTCTGGCTCGAGTCCTTCTCGCATGGTGCGCGCGCGCGCCTTGAAGCCGTCGATACCGTCGGCCACCTCGCGAGCCGCCTGCAAAAGCTCCTTTCCCTGATCGGTCAGGCGCGGATAGTGGGAGCGCCGATCAAAGAGCTGAACACCGATTTGCGCCTCTAGGTTCGCTAGCGTCTGGCTAACAACGGATTGGGCGCGCTTTAACTTCCGGCCGGCAGCGGAGAAGCTGCCTTCCTCTGCGGCGGCGATGAAGGTACGCAACTGGTCCAGGGTCAAGCCGTCGAGCATCTATCGCTTTCAACGATGGACTTTATCGAACTATATAGGCTTCCCAGATGAGGTGCGAAGGGTCATTCTGCGCCAGCCCGAAACGACGCCATAGGAGCCACCGTGAAAGACGCATCGACGAGCGACGCGAAGGCCGGCCTGAATGCTCTTCTTACGCCGACGAACTGCGCATTGATCCTGATCGACCATCAGCCGTTCCAGTTCGCCGGCCTGCGCAGCCACGACACTCAGACCATCATCAACAACGTCGTTGGGCTGGCCAAGGCGGCGAAAATCTTTGGCGTTCCCACGCTGCTCAGCACGGTGGTCGAGGACAAAGGCGGCCACCTCATCAAGCAGCTGCAGGACGTCTTCCCCGAGCAGAAGCCCATCGACCGCACGTTCATCAACACTTGGGAGGACGAGCGCGTCGTGGCTTGGGTCAGGAGAACCGGCAGGAAGAAGATCGTCATGGCTGCGCTGTGGACCGAGATCTGCCTCGCGATGCCGGTCATCCAGGCCCTCGGCGAAGGCTACGAGGTCTACATCGTCACCGACGCCTCCGGCGGCGTCAGCGTCGAAGCGCACGAAATGGCCATCCAGCGCATGGTCCAGGCCGGCGCCGTGCCCATCACCTGGACAGTGTTCGGGTCCGAGCTGCAGCGCGATTGGGCCCGTACGGCGAGCGTGGCAGCGCTTGCTCAGACGCTGGTCGATCATATGGGCAACGTGGGCACGAGTTTGCTGTGGGAGCAGCAGCTGCTCAATACGCCTTCCGAGGCGAAATCCAAGAGCGCCGTTGGAGTCTGAGGCCATGAACATAGGTGTCATCGGGGCGGGCGGCATCGGCCGCGCTTTCGCTGGCCACGCCGCGAAGGCGGGCTACGAGGTCATCATCAGCAATAGCCGCGGCGCCGATTCGCTCGCGGCGGCCGCGAAGGAGCTAGGACCGCGTGTAGAGGCGGGCACGCGGGAGCAGGCAGCCAAAGCGGATGTGGTATTCATTTCCGTACCTTGGGACCAGGTGCACGCTGCTCTGGACAATCTGCCCGCATGGAACGGCCGAGTGGTAATCGACGCGACCAACCCCGTGCTTCAACCGGGGTTTCGGCTCGCGGAGCTCAACGGTAGCACTTCAAGCGAGGTCGTAGCGTCGCTCGTCCCAGGAGCGCGGGTCGTCAAAACCGCGAACACCCTGCTGCGCGACGTGCTCGCTGCAGATCCAAGGCAGAACGGCGGACGTAGGGTGCTCTTCATGTCGGGGAATGACGCCGACGCCAAAGGACAGGTGAAGGCGATCTTCGAGAAGGCCGGGTTCGCCATGGTCGACCTCGGCGCACTGGCGATCGGCGGAAGGCTGCAGCAGTTTCCCGGCGGGCCGTTGCCGACGCTCAATCTCATCATGCTCGACTGAATCGGACATGAGGCCGACTCTCGCCATGCTTGCATTGGCCCTGTGTGCGTCTGCGCAGGGCCAGGAAAGGAGCGCTGCCGTGAAGGACGTGGCCCTCTGGTATCAGGCATTCGACCGGAACGACCCGGCGCTTCTCGACCGGATCCTGAGCGAAACATGGGTCGAATTCCCCCCGGCGCCTGGCCAGCCTGCCGGACCGGATGGCGCGAAGCAGATCCTCGCCCAGCTCCGAACGGCGTTTCCCGACATGACGATCAAAATGCAAGAGGTGTTGCAGGACGGAAACAAGGTGATCGTTCGCTCCGAAATTGCAGGTACGCAGCGCAATGCGTTCCTCGGGTTCGCGGCGAAGCACCGAAAGATGACAATCCAGGCGATCGACATTCATGAGTTCAAGGACGGAAAGATCGTTCGAACCTGGCATACGGAGGACTGGCTTACCGGCCTGCATCAACTCGGCCTATTGGAGAATTAGCGTGCCCGGTGATTTTGAGAACAAGGTCGTTCTCGTTACGGGCGCCGGCTCCGGCATCGGACGCGAAGCCGCGCGTATTTTCGCTGCCCGAGGCGCGCTCGTGTATTGCGCCGGGCGGCAGGAAGGGAAACTGGCCGAGACGCGTGACCTGATCGCGAAGGCCGGCGGTCGAGCGCGCATTGTCCGCACCGATGTTTCCGAGGAGAGGGACGTCCAGTCGCTCGTCGCGCGCATCGGCTCTGAAGCGGGTCGGCTCGACGCGGCGTTCAACAACGCCGGCATAACGGGCGGTGCTCATCGTATCGAGGACTATCCGACGGATGATTACGAGGACGTGCTCCGTGTGAATCTCAAGAGCGTGTTTCTCGGGATGAAGTACGAGCTGCCGCTGATGAAGAGCGGAACGGGCGGCGCCATCTGCAACACGGCATCGGTGGCCGCGATAACAGGCCCCGGCGGCATGTGTGCGTACGCGGCCTCGAAGCATGGCGTCCTCGGGCTGACTCGCGTTGCCGCCATGGAGAATGCAGCTCACAGCGTTCGCATCAATGCGCTGGTTCCGGGTTGGACCGAGACGCCCATGGTCGCCGCAAACGCGGCACAGAATCCGGGCTTCGCAAAGCTCGCACGGTCGGCGATCCCGGCGAAGCGCGGTGGACAAGCGAGCGAGGTGGCGGCGGCGGCAGTCTGGTTGTGCTCGCCGGAATCGAGCTACGTCTTCGGGCAGATGCTGGTTGTGGACGGCGGCATGACAATCGGCGGATTCGAACTATCGTGAAAAACACCCGGGTTGTCGTCGTTGGAAACAACCACCGGCCGCCGTACTTCCAACAGATCCAATGCGGTCGGCATGTGTCCATCGCCGATGAGCCGTCGCAGCGTGGTGGCCTTGATGCAGGTCCTTCCCCCTCCGCCTATCTCCTTTCCGCCCTGGGCGCATGCACCTCCGTAACCTTGCGAATGTACTGCGGGAAAAAGGGCTGGGCCATTGAGACAGTCTTGGTGTCGCTGGAGCTCTTCGGCAAGCCAGGTTCCTGGGGAGTTCGCCGTGTGGTTCAGATCCTGGGCGACTTGACCCGCGAGCAAAGCGGGCGACTCGCTGAAGTATGCGAGCGGACGCCGGTGACGCTTGCTGTAAGGCGGGGCGTTAACGTACAGACAACGGTGTCAGTCCAACTACCAGCCTATAAGTTGACGTCGCTAAGAAGTTAGAGCTAACCGTGATGAAGCGGCGGCCGATTCGGAATGCGCCAACGTCTCGCAGGCGTCGACATCGACTGTCCGGGTCTTGGCCCGAAGCCGGACCTACGCTAATGACTGCTTCTGGCCGAAGCAGGACGGTTGGACCAGATGAGTGACGGCCCCGCACTGTACGGGTCCATATCTATTGCGGTGGGGATCCCGGATAAGCCGGCAACTCGTCTCCGGAGCAGGACCAGCTTGCGCGCGAATCGGTGAAGATGCGCGCCTGCGGCCTAATCGGTGCTTCGTCGTCCAATGATCCGGCGGGTAGAACCACGGTGTCGGTACCCGCCGCTTGGCGTGGCAGGCGGCCACCGCAGATTCCGCAGAACTGGTTAGTGAACCGCTTGGCCTCCGGTACCTTGAATGCGCGAATGTGCTCCTCGCCACTGAGCCACTTGAGCGTCGCGGGCTGGAGGAAAAGGTTGGATGCGTGTCCGGTGCCTGTCGCCTTGCGACAACGCGAGCAATGGCAGTAGTAGAAGCGCTTTGCCTCGCCGGCGACCTCATAGTTCACGGCACCGCACAGGCACCTACCCTTCAGGATGATTTGGCTCACGGCTCCTCCGTCGGGTGTCAAGCAATGCAAAATACGCGACTAACGCCGAATGGCGGCTTTGCAGAAGTTTATGCGATATCTGCGAACGACGGTTCGTGGCCGGGTTGCGGAGGTTTGTCACTTTCCAGTGGAATCACAGCGCTTAAGCTTATCTGCCTCAAACACGACGTCGCCCTTAGATCTGTCCGGGATCCACTCTCTTATCCATGGGCGGCCCACAGAGTTAAAACCGCAGCTTGGAATTACGATTTTGCCACGATGCGGGCGCTCGTCCTTGAGCACCGCAAATACCTGCCAACACCGCCCGGACTCGCCCATCGCCTTGTCAATGACATCGGTTACCACGAGCTCGCTGCCCCTTGGCACAGCCGCCACCTGCTTGACGTAACAGTACTTGCCAGCTGACAGCGTGCCATCCGCAGCAGTGCAGATGTGCGTTGGAACGTAAAAGCTGTATCGAACAGGAATCTTGCTCTCCTTCACGATCCACACGTCTTGCTGCAAGGCGAAACACTGTCCAGCGACCTCGGCAGCAATGGGGTCATGAGTTGCGTCATGATCGATAACCGCGCACGAGACCAGCACGCATGGAGCGAGACAAGCAATCAGGGATTTCACGTGTGCTTCAACTCCTTCCGTTGCCCATAGGCTAAAAGATACGCGGGAGCAGCTTGGATGTACGGGACATATACGCCTGGTATCCCGGAAGCGCCTTGACCAGCAAAGCCTCCTCGTAGCGAATGCGCCGCGCGAACGCGAGGACGAGTGCTAAGGCGGCGAACACCGCGGCCACCCAGGACCGGAGAAGCGCGCAGCTCGCCACAAAAGTGATCAGTGCACCGGTGTAGCTAGGGTGCCGTATGAGGCGATAGGGCCCGCGGCTGACCAGTTGCTGTCCCGCCTGGACCGTTACGTACCACGTAAACCATCGACCGAGCAGAACAACAGCCCACGCCCGCAGCGCCAGACCACCGATCATGGCGGAGAACGCCGCCCAAGTGGTCAGGTCAAGGGGCAAAGCGACGCGTCTCCTCCAAATGAGTTCCAGCAGTGCCGCCGCCTGCGTCAAATACACAGTCCAAAGGATCTGCGCGGCGGTCCCACGGTCTTCCACGGTTCGTGAGCCTTCAAACGGCCTGTAGGCCGGCTGAAGAATGTTCGCCAGGATGCTGACGCTCACGACCATCCAAAGCTGAACCAGGTGCAGCGCCGGCGGCCAGAGCGCTGCCACAACGAGGAGTACCAGGACCCATATCCCAGACGCCTGGGCCGCCTTTCTCAACGTGCCCGCCATTGCTACGCAGCCTCCTTACCGGTGAGGCGTAACAAGTGCTGGTACCAATCGCTCTGGAATGTCTGGTACGGATCGATTCGATGCTTCGTGGTGAGCCATCGCCGCAATCCTGGGTGACAGGCGAACACTTGGTCGGGACGCGCGAAGCGATGATAGGTGAGGAAATAGCTGCCCTGATGTGCGATTGCGTGATCAATCAGGCGAACGAAGGCGCTCGCCGCATCCGCGATTGCGGCGGCCTGATGATCGACGTGCAGGTTGAAGATCACACACGCGTACGGCTCGCGGGCCCAGGGAAGAGCGCTCTCGGTGTCCTTTTCGATCAGGCGGATGGTGCCGTATATGACCTCGGCAGGATGGCGGAGAAGGTCGCGCCGCACATCGTCCATGAAGGCCGAGAGACGATCGCGTGGCACATACAGCTCGGTGATCATCTCCCCGCCGTGCGTATCGCCTCCCAACCTTTGATCGAGAGTCGCGTGGTAACTCTCGAGATAGAGATTGAGCTGGTGCGTGTCGCTCCAGTAGCGCTGCCCGGAGGTAGCGAGGTAGAAGTCGGAGAACTCTTCGAAAGCGCGCGTCTTGTCGCGATGGGCGAGTTCGATCAGCCGATTCCAGTCAGCCTGTGAAAGACGCCGCTGGCGCGGTGGAATCGGCTTAACATCCCCAGTCGGGAGATAGCACGACAGGATGCCCGTGCGAAGGAAGTTGGTGTTGGTCGGGTCTGTTGCAAACTGAAAATCCCCATAGAGGGCGCCAGCGGCGATACGCTCGCGTAACCGATCGATCAATCCTTCTATCTCACACAGCTCAACCGAGCGTTCGACCTGCTGACGCGCGGTGAGTCGCAGCGTCGCCGCCGTTACCACGCCGAAGAGTCCATAGCCCCCGACCACATGCCGGAACAGCTCCGGCTGTTGCTGGCGGCTGCACCTGACCACCTCCCCCTCTGCGGTCACGATCTCAAGGGATTCCAGGTCCCCGATGAAAGGCGGTGCAGTGAGACCGCGCCCGTGGATGTTGGCGGCCGCCGCACCTCCGATCGTCAGGCGGTCGGCGCCGGTCTGCTTTTGGCGAATTCCCCAGGGTGAGTGCATGCCTCCGGCACGGCTAAGGTACGCTCGAATGACGTCCGGCCACTGAATCCCGGCTTCGACCTCGAGCAGCCCTCGTGCCTCATCGAAGCTGCGGACCCGACTGAGGCGACGCATATCGAGCAGAGTGCCGCCGCTCAAGAACTGCTGCCCCCCCATTGCGTGCCGCCCGCCGGCGACGGCGAGCGGCCGCCCCTCGGAGCGGCTTTGTCGCACCGCCCGTGCCACCGCTTCCACTGTCCGCGGTTCGAGAACGCGTGATACGGCGGTTCGGTTCAGCGCTGAGTGCGTGTCATTGACCCAAACAGCCCGGCTGATCCGAGAGGCAGTAGAGTCATGATTGCGTGGCATAGCGCTTCAGCCTGCGCTTTCCGCGTAAACGTCTTTGAACGCCAGCATTTCACCCAGCCTGGCTTCAGCACCCTCAGGAAAGCCGCAGCGCTCGACGAAGGCTGTCGCATCTTTGTAGGTCCCGAACAGACGATCCCAGATGGGAAGATCGCTATAGTTGAACTGGTGAACGTCAAGTTGGTGATGAATGGAATGGAGCTCGGGAGTCTGAATGAGATGGCGAAGCCAAGAAGGCGTCTTGACATTGGCGTGATAGAAATACTCGCCCGTTCCGGCGAAGAAGTTGTACCAAAAGGCTCCCAGCAATGAGCACCCCATCAACGGATAGAGCACTATCGCGCTCAACGCCGCATCGCAAAGGATCTCTATGGGGTGTTTGTAGAACGACGTCATGATCTCGATGCGCGACGGCGAGTGGTGGATCTGGTGGAAGGCAAGCCACCAGCCGTTCGCGTGCCGCAAACGGTGCCACCAATAGAAAACGAAGGTCCCGATAAACCAGGCGACAAGGCCCTGCGCCAGTGGGGAGCCCCAGTGCGACAAGTGAAGCACTGAATGCACGCCGAAGATCTTGATCCAGAGTCTCGCGGTCGCCAGCGTGATTCCAAGCTGCGCCAGGTTGATCAGCACGGCGCGTAGATACCAGCCTCGCGAGTGCGGCAATTCACGGCCCGGACGAACGCGCTCGAGAACTAGAAATGCGATCGTCGAGACTCCCATCAGGAGTGTGGGAAGGCTAACCGCGCTTATGCTAGCCGAGACGTTCATACCGTGCTCCCTCGATGCTCGCGGAACTCATCCGCGCCTTGAGTCTCCGAGGCAGTGGATTTGGGCGCTAGTGACTTGTGCCACGGTGCTACCGTAGTCCACCAGTGGTAGCATATTCTTATACCTCTGGGTCGTAGGGAGACCGCCGTGTCCGCACGACTGGCACTTTTGAACGGTATCAAGGGGGCTCTGAGAGCGAGGAAAGTGACCTACCGAGAGCTCGCACAATCGATCGGGGTGAGTGAAGCGACGATCAAACGCGACCTGAGTCGTGGGGGCTTCTCCCTCCTTCGACTTGATGAGATCTGCTCGAGCCTCGGCTTAACGCTCAATGACCTCACGCAGCGCCCCGAGGCTGCCGAGGTGATAACAGAGCTCAGCGACTCCCAGGAGCGCGCCTTGGTGAGCGACCCGAAGGTTCTCTTGGTGACCTATCTGCTCGTCAACGACTGGAAATTTCAGGATATCGTTTCCACTTTTGAACTGGACGAAAACGAATACGTAAAGATCCTGTTGAGGCTCGATCAGCTCAAGATCATCGAATACCGGCCTCCTCATCGCGTTCGGAAGTTGACCGCCAGGAACTTTTCCTGGCGGAAGGACGGTCCGGTGCATCGGTTCTTTCTTACTCGCCTCGTGCCGGAGTACTTTCAGTCGGCGTTCGACGGCCCTGGCGATGTCCTGCGATTTGTCGCCGGCACCCTATCGCGCGAATCTCTTACCCAGTTCAAGGCGTCTCTCGAGCGCCTGGCCGCGGAGTTTGAAGTGCTTGCCCGTAACGATGCTCGCCTCCCGCTTGCTAAGCGTGATGGCTGTAGTGCCGTGCTGGCGGTGCGGGCGTGGGAATTCTCCGAGTTCACGCGCCTGCGCCGTCGAGCGCGAACGTCGTAGCCAGCCGCAAGCCGGCAGCGGCGCACTGTGCTTGACAGTCGTGCCGGCGGTGAGCTGGGCGCCCGCTATCGGGCAAGTCGTGAGGCGCGAGGGATCGTCTGTTTCTGGGCCGAAACCTGCTGTCCGCGAGCAGCGGTCATTAAGCGAACGCCGCAGTGTGAAACGGAAGTAGGTGCTTACGCAGCAACAACAATGTCCCTGATTGCAACAATCCTCCAATTCTGTGCTGCGATCGGAGCGCTTTACTCGCCGGCGTATCCCGCCTCAAGCTGGTGTCGAACGGCAAGAATGAGGACGATGTCTTCGGCCGGGAGCC
>Ga0209154_1000833_pt1 | contig 19212 bp, 22 predicted proteins | sample GraSoiAngelo_121_FD_185878 | JGI IMG/M metagenome (GOLD analysis project Ga0209154, IMG submission 185878) | Grasslands soil microbial communities from the Angelo Coastal Reserve, California, USA - 14_0919_12_20cm (SPAdes) (version 2) | ecosystem: Environmental > Terrestrial > Soil > Grasslands ... | reverse complement strand
AACACGTCGACCCGGCTTTTCAAGCAGCCCTAGTTCTCTAGATCGTTGGGACCCTGTAGTGGAAGAAGATCCAGAATGAGAGGACTATTCCCGCCAGAGATATTGCCAGCAGAGCGTAATCAACAGGCTTGAATCGGAGTTCGAATAGGGAAGTTCGTCCCTCTTTGCCCGGAAATCCGCGTGCCTCGAGTGCTTCTGCCAGTTCCAGACTCCTACGGATCGCGATCAGCAAGAGAGGAATGAGTATCGGAATGTAGTTCCGAACTCGCTTTAACAAGTTCCCCTTATCCAGCTCGAGCCCCCTTGACCGCTGCGCGTCCACCACCGTCTGCGCGTCCACAGCCATCGTAGGCACGAGCCGTACGGCAGTCGTGAATGTGAACGATAATGCATTTGGATAGCCCAGCCAACGACGCGACAGCCAGCGGATAAAACCAACCTTGTCAATCGCCAGCCCAAGATCATCCGGGGAGGTGGTCATGAAGAAGAAGCTGAAAGTCGTCATCAAGAGAAGAAACCGAAGGGTCAACGCTACCGCGTTCACCAAGGGCCCTGTGAAGAAGTTCACGACAAAGATCAAAGCGGAAAGAAATACGCCTGCTCTGAGTGATTGAACCCACCGCCTAGTTACACGGCCAACAAGGAGAAGCGGAACTAGCACCAGCAGCAGCCCTGCAAGCAAATAGATGTTAGTGAACAGGAGCGAGGGCACAATGATCCCGATAACCAGGAGAAACTTTGCCCTCGGGTCCAGCCGGTGAACTGGTGTCTTGAGGCTTGAGAATTTGAATCCGTTAAGAACTCTGAGCGACACGAACCTTCACCTCCGACAACTTCTCCTCCAACAGCATCTTCGCCCTGTGCACGTCAACAACATCCCTCGGAAAACCAAAACCGCTTAGCTGGCTAAACAGCTTGGCCATCTGAGGCTTGACCAGCGATGCCTTTTCGATTAGACCATCATCGGACAAGATCTCGTCCGCCTGCCCCTGGGCCACAATCCTTCCTTTGGACATGAGGACAACCTTCGGGTTGCACTCCGCCACAAACTCGACATCATGAGTAACCATCACCACGGCCTTCCCCTGAGAGTTGAGTTGCAGGATGAAGCTGCGCAGACGCTCCTTCTGCTGATAATCCTGCCCAATCGTGGGCTCGTCCAGTATCAGATAGTCCGGCTCCCACGCCAAGACCGCGGCCAAGGCGACCCTCTTCCTCTCCCCACCACTCAACAAGAACGGAGAAGTATCCGCATAATGGGCAAGATCAAGCGCCTCGAGAGTCCGCTCCACCTGTTTCACGATTACACCAGGCTCGAATCCGTAGTTTTTCAAAGCAAACCCAACCTCCTCCCTGACAGTTTCCGAGAAGAGAAAATGATCAGGATTCTGAAATACAATCCCGACCTTTCTAGACAGCTGAGCAACGCTCTTCTTCGTGGTGTCATCTCCATCGACCGTGACTCTTCCTAGAGTCGGCTTCAACAAGCCGTTCAACTGCTTCGCCAGTGTCGTCTTCCCCGCACCGTTCTCTCCCATGATCGCTAGAAAGTCGCCACTGTCAATCTTCAAATCAACAGAGTCCAGCGCCAGTTGACCAGAAGGATATGTGAAGGAGACGTTCTCGACAAGGATCAGTTGCGGAGCCTCTCGGACAACATCTTAACAGCAGACTCGACATGAGTCGGGAGACGTTCGGAGACGAGCCCATCTCTCTTCAATAGTGACCAGAGAAGGCTCACCTTGGGAAGACCAATCCCCAATCCGCTCAAACGGTCAAACTCGGCATCGAGGACATCCTCAACCTTTCCATCCGCCACGATCCTTCCGTGATCCATAACCACGATCCGCTCCGCGTATCTCCCGACAAGATCCAACCGGTGCTCAACAACGATAACCGTGATTCCATTCTCTCTTCGGAGATCGTCCACCGCACCCATGATCTCCTCAGCCGTCCGGGGATCCAGGAACGACGTTGGCTCGTCCAGAACGATCACGCTCGGCTTCATAGCCAAAACCCCAGCCAAAGCAACACGCTGCTGCTGCCCTCCCGATAACTCGTAAGGCGCCAAATCCTTGAGCGCAACCGTCCCCGCAGCATCCATTGCCCAGTCAACCCGATCCCTAATCTCCTCTCTTGTCAGACCCAAGTTCTCGGGTCCAAAAGCCACATCCTTCTCCACCGTTAGCGCGAAAAGCTGGTTCTCAGGATTCTGGAAAACATAACCAACCTTGCGCGACAGCTCACTAGTCGTCTCAGCCGCGACACTAACCCCATCAACCAAGAGTTCTCCTGACATCTCTCCGGGGTGGAAGTTCGGGATGAGCCCGTTGAGACACCGGCAGAGAGTAGTCTTCCCACAACCGCTGGGACCAGTTAGAAGCACGAACTCTCCTTGACCGATGACGATGTTGATGTCGTCGAGAGCTTTCGATGCGGAGCCAGCGTATTGGAAACCTAGGCCCCGGGCGGCAATGATTTCCCCTTGAGTCACAGCCAAATCTCCTACTCACTCTTGAGTTAGTACTCTATAATGATAAGATCAGCGTTGGCGCTATTTTAGGTCTGGAGCGGACCGACAGACTCTCTGAGACGATTCACACATGCAATCAAGACATCGTCTACAGCCCCCAACGCGGTTAATCCTGCAGCAGTTGGATGCCCACCACCAACTCCCCCCAACATCTTCCCTAGTGGAATGGCCACATCTCGCGCCAAGTGTGCGCCCGTCTTCTGATAGAAGTCTTCCGTTGCCCGCATGTTGACCCGTATCTTCTCCTTCACTTCCCCCGCAACAAACGCTACATGGGCACCCAATGTCAAAAACGCCCGCGCAGCTGAAGACTGATACGAGCCAAGCTGCGAAGTAACGATGATCCAATTCCCCAGCATGGTGACACTTGACCGCTCTGCAGCTCTTAGCCGAGCAACTCTCTCTGACCGATTCATAGGCGAACTCAACATCCCGGAGAGACGTCGCGGGTCAGCTCCGGCTTCCACAAGCTTGGCTGCGACCTCAAACGTGGGCTCTCTTGCAAGCAGGAAATGTTTCGTTTCCACAAAAAGCGCCGCCATCAACGCAGTTGCTTCCACTTTACCCGGTTCTTCCTTAGATGCCTCGAACAATTGGGAGACAACTTCTGCGGCAGCGGCGGCCGACTCGTCAACAATCATTTGACGCGCCAGTTTCATCGTATCAGGATGTGGGTGATGATGGTCGACCACAATTAGACCGTGTTCCATTTTCAATAGAGCGCTAGACGCTGGCCCAAGCTGGTCTAGCGAGTTCGTGTCAACAAGCACGGCTAAATCAGCATCGGCGGGAATCTTCTGATCAGGCGTCGAGATGCCGAGGTTTTCTAATAGCTGTCTCGTGGGAGCACTAATTCCTTCAGGACACGATATTGTTGCCTTGGTTCCCGGCGCAAGCTTGTGAAGAAGGGCCTGCAGAGCGAAAGCCGAGCAGACTGCGTCCGGGTCTGCGTTTTGATGGCATAAGAGAACGATGTGTTCTGCCATGCGAGCAGAGGTTGACAGTGACCGGAGAAATCCTTTCCAGGTAGTCTTAGCCTTGATGTGAATCGTCGACACGGGCCGGCTTTCAGCTAGCCGCGGGGCTTGCAGGTCGGAGCTTCTCCTGGAGCTTTGTCTGAAGCTCTTTCATCCTTTCCTTCGTGCGCTCTTCCTGTCTCCCCAAAACTGTGATACGCGTTCCAAGCAATTCCTTTCTCTCCTTCAGTTCCGAGAGGACCGTCTGTCTCTCGGATTTCAATAGGAGGCTGCCTACGCTCTTGTAAACGGGGGTTTGGTCGGTGATCTTGTCGAGCTCGGCGAGCGCTCTATCTGTCTCTGAAAGCTCTATCTCCAGCTGTTGTTTCTGTGATGTTACGGCTTGTAGTGTCTGTTGAAGCTGCTGCAGCCGGGCGAGCTGTTCTTGCAGCTGTGGTGGAAGCTCAACTTCTTCACTCAAGTTTGTTACGCGCCGCTCGGTCGGTGAACTCGGCGCGTCCTATAAAAGGGTGCAACAACTTCGATCGCCCCGACGCCGGCTGCGATGAATCGTAAGAAGGAATTAGAGGCGGCTCGTAACGCAACGAGATCTTGAGCCTGAATACGCAACGTCAGGATTCGACCACGAGCGTCTAGTCTAGTGGAAGATCGATATCCCGATGTTTGTTTGGTCTCGGGAGCCACCGAAGAGAATATGGTCTTAGCTATCTTTGGTGAGTCCAGGATAATGGCTATGACAATTCGAGATTCTTTATGCGTCGTCGATGGGCTGATTCGTTGGCTCAGCCTCCGTGAGTGGGGCAGGCTGCGGGTCCTCAGTGGGGGCTTCTTCAGCTTTCTTTTCGGCCTCAGGGACCACTGCCTTCTTTCTTCTGGTCCTCGACTTCTTGATCTGGGGAGCCACTGTAACTGCAACTTTGGCGCCTGCGCGGAGGCTGTCCAGCTCGGTTGACAGTGTCGAGGGACTCATCAGACCCCTCGTGGCTCTGGCAGCGATCTCGCCAAGCTTCGTCCTCGGCGTGTAAGCTCCTCCTGCGAACTTGTAGCCACATTTCCGGCAATGCCAAACGCCGACGCTCCATCTCTTGACGGTTCTGAACATGCATCTCGGACACTCGTGTTTTCCTCTTAGGCCGGTGACTATCTCGACGTACTGTCGGCGGGTGATTGTTCCATAACGGGCGCTGAAGCCCCCGGCGAGCCCTATCTTCTTTCCCATCAGCCCTTCGCCGCTGCCAATATCTTCGCTCTGTTTTCAGCAGCTTTCTGCACGGCCAGGTGCACCACCGTTTTCAGTTCGTCTTGCGTGAAGCCTGATAGGCCTCCTTTTTGCATGGCGCAAATGTTGCCGTTCTTCTCGATGGTGACTGTGAGCCTCGCGTTCATGACCTGCTCTTCCTCGAGGACGGGGTCTACGACGATTGTCTTGCCGACCTTGGCGAAAGTGACGGCAACAGGATGGTTATTGAGGGGTAGCGGATGAAGCCCGGGCTTGTATACGACCTCGTCGCCCTTGAGCTCGGCCTTCAACAGCTTGGCGCTCGCAAGGGCCGCTAGGGCGGCTATGGATGCTGCGTCTATTAGGTTGCCGTCGTGATCTAGAATGTAGATGTCGACGAAGACCACCTGGACTTTCTTGCCTTTCAGGAGGACTAGCGATTTCATGTCCACCGCCTTTGATTCTCTGATTCCCCGGTCGATAACGCGAGCCAGCTCGATGGCTTGCTCACTTGGAGGTCCTGTTTCGAATAGTGGAGACGCTAGAGGACCTAGCTCCGCGTTTACTGTTAGCACTCCTTCGTCCGGTGTGTCGGGGAAGGGTGTTCCTGTTTCTATTTTGATTCCGACAAGGACTTTTGACTTGCCGAGGGATACTTGTGCCGAGCCGTTTGCTTTTTCTATTAGACCCACTTGAATGTGTAATGGCCTATAGCTGTCTGCTGTTCTATCGTCTATCCTCTTTCCGTTTGCGACAAGATCAACTACAGTTTTTTGTTCGAGCTTCGCGACGGGCGGAAGCTGGGGAGTGAATGACACTAAGCCACTACCTCGGTTTCTTCTCTTTCCTCAGCCACTTCCTTGATCACTAGATATTTCTTCTTCAGTGCTTCCTGTTGCATGCCATGGATGGTCTTGCATGCGTCTAAGGCCATCGTCAGTCCTTTTTCGAACTCGTTAGTTGTGAGTATTCCGTCCATTTGGAGGAGGGTTACTAGGTTTGCGTTGGGGACCCATGCCACTGGAAGGTCAGCTTCACCGTACTTGTCTTCCGCATCGGATAAGTCCAGCGCTATATGCCCCTGAATCTTGCCGACAGCGCACGCGGCGACCAGCTCCCTCATCGGTATCCCTGCATCCGCTAATGCCAAGGACGCTGCGGTAATTCCAGCGCAGCGAGACCCACCGTCGGACTGCAGGACTTCGATGAAGACGTCAATAGTTGTTCTGGGGTAGAGATCTGTCAGAACTACTGACTCCAGTGATTCTCGGATTACTTTGGAGAGCTCCATCTCTCTCCTCGAGGGTGCAGGGTTCTTTCGTTCATCCACTGAGAAGGGAGCCATGCGGTATCTACACCTCAAGACCGCACGGTCTGGAAGAGCGATGTGCTTCGGGTGTGCTTCTCTAGGCCCGTAGACTCCAACAAGAATCTTGTTCTTTCCCTGTTCAATATAGGCGGACCCATCGGCTTTGTCGAGTATTCCCACTTCGAGTTTTATGGGTCTTAGCTGATCCAGCCGACGACCGTCAATCCGGACGCCTTTATCGTCGATCAGTTTTTCAGGCTGCTTGGGTTCTGGCAACTTCTCCTACCACGTTTGATTTTGCGATCATTTCTCTTATCCTGTCTGTTAATCCTCTTGTATGGGCTTCACGTTCGACCATGTATATGGCTTCTACTGCGACCCTTTCGTTCTCAGGAGACTTGCCCCAGACCATGACCACGCCATTTTGTCCTACGGTTATCTGGCAACCCGTCTCTCTCTTCAGCATGCTGATCATCGAACCCTTCCTCCCTATCAGACGGGGTATCTTGGCGGCTGATATCTCTACCACTCTCCCCGTGGAGATTTTGCCTAAGCCTGGGCCCTTTACGGTGAGAAGCGGATCTCTAGTTCTGTCGAACGCGAGAACTTGAGACAAAACCATGTCTCCTACGTCGAACGACTCTGATAGATCTCTTCGCCGAGGTCCTCTGGGACCCGGGGTCTCGGAGGCAGGGAGCATCGCCTCGTATGGCGCCCGTATGTCCACCGTCCAACCTGAAAGTCCCACGTCGACGATTCTGCCACCGACAAGATCTCCGACTCGCGGAAAATATCCGCCCTTGAGGGGGACCACTGTAACCCTGTTGCCATCCACTTCGAAGATTCCTATGCAGGCGGAAAATATCTTGGTTCCTACCTTGAACGAGTTGTCGCCGAGCAAATGGTCTCCTTCGGCCAGGAGTTCGCCGGGTGCCACGACTTGTTTTGGTTCTGCTACGATTACCATCGTGTTCCCGCGCTAGTTCAGGACCTTCATCTGAATAGTTCCCTGTGTCATCTTGCTAACCCTATCCGTGAACGACCCATACATGCCCGCGGGCATCTCTATAACTGCTACTAGAGCACCGTCAGGCTGCCACTCCTCACGAGTAACAGTTCCGAAGCTCTTGAAAGCGTTGTAGGCCCTCGCGGCGTGCTCTGGGAATACTTTCACGGCTATTCGCATCTGCTCCATCTTTATCGGGAGTACTGGCCTTAGGTCTTCTATGACCTGTTTCGCCTGTTCCTCAGCGCTCTTGTAAGGATCGATTGAAATACGAATCTGTTCGAGAGCCTGCTCGATCCTTAAGGGTGGATGGGGTGCTCCACTTCTAGGGTCGATAGCATTCCGTGAAATTATCGATATAATTTGACGTCTCTTCTCGTCAATCAGCTGACGACGCTGCTCGGTAGTGAGCTGAAGCTCGCCAGCCCTCATTATTTCCTCCGCTACTTTGGCGGCATCCGTCGTACCGAAGTTTTTTTGCAATTTTTCTTCCGAAGCCCGCGTTCCTTTGCCTGAGTCTGAGTATACCTCTTCGATCATTAGGACTTGAGAAATAGGTATCGGCTTTCCCAGTTTGTAGTCGAGGGCTGGTTGTGGTTTTACAAGTATCTCAAAACGGTCCTGGCCCTTGGATAGGCGCGCCGTTGTGAACTTGTCACTCATTTGCCAGCCGGTGCCTTTTTACCAGCATCCAGCTTTCGGAGGTACTTGTCAACCTCTTCAACGGGGAGTTTCTGGAATTTGCCCGTCTCCCTCGGGATAACTGCGACTCGTATCTTTTGAGGTTCAGCCTTTCCTTCCAAGACTTTTGTCATACATTTCATTCCCAGCAATAATGCCTCGTCCATTGTCAGGTTGTCTCTGTACTCCGCCTCAAGTATCTCATTGGCCGCATCGCCGCCAGCACCTATTGCCCAAGCCCTGTACGCGAAGAACGCCCCGCTGGGGTCCGTCCAGAATAGCCTGCTTCCCTTCTTGTCGACTCCTCCAAAGAGCATTGAAATCCCGAAAGGCCGAACGCCAGCGTGTTGGGTGTAAAGTTGTTTTATTTCTCCGATTCGCCGAGTTAGTATCTCGATGTCGATCGGTTCGTCGTACATCAACTTGTTACTTTGGGCGTATATTCTTGCTTGGTCAACCAGAATATGAGCATCGCAGCTTAGCCCGGCCACCGCGGTTCCAACGTGATCATCTATTTGGAATATCTTCCACATGAAGGAAAGATCCTGAAGTTTCGAGCCTGCTCGCTCCTCTGCGGCGAGAATGACTCCCTCAGGTGACGCGATGCCTAGGACCGTCGCGCCTCGCTTCACCGTTTCGCTTGCGTATTCAACTTGGAATAATCTCCCGTCTGGAGAGAACACGGTTATGGCCCGGTCGTAAGCTCCGGGGACTGCAAACATGGACAACCTGGTGCACCTAGCTGAAATCGCGGTGACGAGGGTGAGTGCGTACTAAAACCTTTCTCACCCTCGAGTTTCAAAGTTGGGCTAAGTTTTGGGGTCGGCCCGTCGCTGAGGACATCATCCTTTTGGTCAAGCTGGGACTGGCTTCGTCATTCCCCAAACGCAACTCTTGACGCCTGAATAATAGGGTGTGGGTCTTGACGCCAGTGCTAATCTAGCCCTGAATTTCTTCCAGTTTTTTCTGAATATCGTCTACTAACTCTTCACTCTTCGGCGACTTTGTCCTGAACGAGATTTCGATTTTGATCGGATCTGAATTTTCAAGACGTATTCTTCCTCTTAACGAATCTTGTTTGTCAATCCGTAGGAAGAGAGTACCTGTGCTGTCAATCCTCGAAGCCAAGCTTGAGTATATCTCGATCCTGTCTAACCGGGAAAAACCGCTCCATATGTTTTGGAGCAAACTTTCTACGTTCCTCGCGCTTCTTATCGTGAACTCCAGAGTTACGATTTCGTTGCCGTGATGACCTTTGGCTCGGTTCATTGTTGAACCCACAGGGGTCCCGTCGAGGCAGAGGTTCCGCATAGCTTGAAGGACTTTTTCGCGATCTTCAGTTGCATGGATAATCGTTGAGATTTTCACGGAAAAGGCTTGTACCGGTGAACCCATTCGAGTCGACTGACGAGTCACAGCGTGCGCGTTAAAATACCATGGGCTGTTACTCTGCCCAAGTCATGCCAGAGGGTTTTCGTTTCAAACAAGTGCTCGTTGTAAGATTGGATCTGGATATGGGACGGGGAAAGGCGGCGGTCCAGTGCGCTCATGCGGCAGTATCAGCCGCAGAAGAGGCTCGTAACCATTTGCATAGTTGGTGGAAGTCGTGGATCGACGAGGGCCAACTCAAGGTCGCTCTGAAAGTTCCTGATCTCGAAAGCGTCTTGGAGCTCGAGCGGAAGGGTAGGTCCAAAGGGATTCCTGTCCACCTCGTAAGAGATCGGGGGCTTACGCAGGTCCCTCCAGGGACGATAACCTGTCTAGGCCTTGGTCCAGCCCCAGCGGACGTTGTCGACTCTCTAACTGGGAACTTGGCCCTTCTTTGACCTAAGGCCCTCTAATGGATCGCCATGTTTCATCGACGTAATCTCGAACCTGCGCTTTGCCTCGCTCACGTAATCTGTGAACTCCGAGTCTGGTGTCTCACGGAATGTTGAGCCTATTCTCTGAAACAGTTTCTTCAGGATCAGTCTCTCGATCACTCTTGATGCTCCGCCCAGCGCCTTTTTCAGTCCAGTGGCGAACTCATCGATCTTGTCGGGAATCTGTTCGCGATCCAGAGAATGAATTGTGGATAGATATTGGTACACGGCTTGCCTAGGCTCATTTCCGAGAACTGATAGTCCCTCATCAACACACTCAAGAAGCACCTGGCTGAAAGATTGCGTTCTGCTCAATTGGACACTCTTCCGTCTGACCCTTGGCTCTCGTCCTCGAAAGTCGGTCTCTTGCTCTCGAAGCCGGAATACCCGGTGTTCTGCGTGCGAACTATTTTGAACCCATCCATGTCGTACTTGGCTTGTGATCTGAAAAGACCTCTTACTCCATTCAGAGCCCTGTCGTCGAGAGCTGTGAAGTTGATCAACACTAATGTTGAAGCCGATTCTGACTCAGACATCTCCACGACGGATGATAGCACTCCATAGCCTTTTTCGAATCCCTGAAAAAGTATCAGATCGGTGAATACGTCGAAAACCATCCCGACCAAACGGCCATGGTTCGCCTGTAGTAGTTTATCGACCGCGTCTAGGAGCAATGAAGTATCTCTCTCAGGTAAGAGGACAAGTTCTTCAGAGACCTTTGACGGAGTTGACGTTTTTGTGCTGAAGGTGAACATTCGCAGGTTGTGCTGCCCGCGAAACTGTCTAAATGTTGGACTGCCCATGCTGGTGAATATCGCTATTGGCTCGACGTTTGCTTGGAATTCTTTAGCAAATTTCTGGACTGCATCTTCATAGTTGCTCGCTGGATCGTATTCCAGTAAGATTCTGTTCCTTGACAATGCTTGATGCTTAGTGTTCAGCAGCTTGGAGAAACTGTCTTGCTGGAGGGCAAGGTCGCGAACTCGGGCCTTCGGGTTCGCTTCACGGAGGGCCTCTAGTGTACCTGATTGTGCCTCTTCGACGTTAAGAGCCCATATCCGCGGCCTCCGCCGAGGACCCGGAAGATTGTCGAGGGATTTGACCTTTGATATTATGAGGTTGCATTGGTCTAGACTCAGTTCCCCAAGGTCAACGAGTTCTCTTTTGGACCGGTGGAAACCGGGAGGAACGGCCAGATCATTCAACGTCTCACCTGCTCCAAAGTCAATGGACTGAATCGTCGTTTGTGGACCCCTCAGTCGTGCATGATCTGTCCCTGTTCCCTTTAGGATTGCCTTGTAGAAAGGGACTTCGGACTTAATAACGTAAAAGACCAGGTCCTGTCTCGTCGCGATTCCGTCGTCCATGAACCTTTCAACGAGCCGTTTCCTGTCAGACTCAGTGTTGTACAGCACTATCGTGTCTTCTTCCGTCCTCGAGCTTACTGCTTGGAAGATCATCTCGCCTCCAGTGACAATTCTACTCAGGATGGTAGGCTCCCTCAGAGCAAAGGATACCAGAACGAACAAGGTTCCGTCGGCTAAGCTGCCGAAACTCTTGACCAAACTGGCGTAGCTTCCTGCGAAGGCTTCTTGGAGGAAAGTGATGAGACCGAAACATGCCCAGCATAGACTGATCAACCTAATTGAGCCCGACGCTTTTGGATCCTGTACTCGTCTTGACTGCTCGTAAAAGGAGAAGACAGGAAGAGCGATGAACGATGCTAAAAGCAGAGAGCTCGATGCTAGATACCAAGTTTGATAGGAAAAGTAGTAGATATACTCGCCATTGGTCATCAAACTATTCACGGTGAACGGTTGCCAAATCAGAGCCGTGGTAGCCCAGCCGATGGATATGAAAAGGAAAACGAGTAAAGCCTTCGGAGGCCTGTTCATGAACCTCGTAAACTCTGTGAATCCGCCCTTCCCTTCGCTCTCCTTCAGAAGGTAACTTGCTAAACCGATCGAAATAGCAGTCAAGGTGAGGAAGATGGTATCCAAGTAGGGACTGGGAGGCTTGTTCAGCAGGTCTGAGGCCGTCGTATCAGACAGAAACAGAATGAAGCCAACATTTGCCGCAGCAATGAAGAAGACTGAATCCAGAAAGTAGGTTTTCTTGGCTCGTATCGTAAAGACTAAGGCCATGCAAGAAGCGCTGAGCGCTAACAGATCCAGGATCTGATGGACTAATTTTCATCGCCTCACTCGTCTTTCGGCACGACCTCTTTCGGCGATTCGTCCTTCCTCATCTCGTAGACGAGTCTGACAGACTCTTGGTTCTCGTTCAGACTTAGTTGGAAGTGAGAAGACGCGGCTACGCCGAGGAGCCTTGCGATGTCCACGGGAATCAACAGGTAGAGGCTGTCTCTAAGCTTGACAGGCTTGACCTTAAGCGGCACGACGATTCAACTTAGCCACCGCAAAGTGGCTGTTCGGCTTGAGATTGGCGTAACCCTACTAGTAGTGACTAGGTTACAATTGCAGGTCGTCTATTGATTCTTCGTTGCCGGACAGGCCCGTCCAGCCGAAGTGTTCCTTTAGGAGGTCGGCCGCTTGCTGGGAGTCGCGTGCTTCGATCACGGAGATTCTGTATAACGCGGCCAGCCTCTTGGCTTTCCCAGTTAGCCCCGGGATCGCCACGAGAACCGTTTGAGTGGGACTTACGTCAAACACCTTAGCGTATAGAGATGCGATAGGTGTCTCCTCGATTTCACGCTCACTTGCAATTACATCAAGCACAACCATCTCCGAGGAGCCCTTTGAGGCAATTGCGTCAAATCTGTGGAGGGCCCCGGAACGGCCGGCGACCTGACCAGGCATCTCGACTTTGTACTGGAAATCTTCGAGAGTGGCACCGATCGGTTTCATGACTAGAAAGGTCCGCTTGAACTCTTCCTCAGCATCCGCGCTAATACGGTAGCTGTAGACGTTCACGAACCCAGTGTCTTTGATGGTGAAGATGTGCCCGCAACTTCTGCACCTGTGGATCGGACTTGGCAGGTCTGACCTTTTGCCACACTGAGAGCACTGAAACCAGGCTCCAAGCTTCTGGTAATCTACACCCGCTTCAATCAGCTCCTTGTTGCACTTCGGACAATACAAACCACCTTCGACAAGAAAGTTATCCACGCTATCTATGGTCCCGCATTCTGTGTGTTCTAGGAGAGTCTTCCGTTCTATATCAATGGAGTTGCAATTGGGACAGACGTAGTCATTGCTGACATTTGCGGACAAACAGCTGGGACAAACGAGGATCTTTTCATGGAATTTGCGTTTGAATATTCCCACGTCCCAAAGCTTCTCGACGAGCTGCTTCGCGGCGGTCGTATCACCATCAACGACCTCTTCCACCTCAGGATACCTGGCTGTTTGACTGAGATCAAAACTAGGTACGAGTTCTACGATTTCCCCTTTGACAAATCTACCTAGAAGAAGCTGAACACTCTGATCCTGGTATAGGGTAAGCCTATCTTTGGACGTCATTTCTATTGACCTAACCCCCGCGCAGGTTCCCTAGGTTATTCGTAGGCGAGACGCGTTTAGCTGGATATTCGGAAGTTGTATCTTGTTCAAGACGTTGGACGTATCAGAACGCATATGGTTTGCGAGTCGGTTCAACCCGTTTTGAAGACTTATGGCTGACGCTTCGGGCAACCCGAACGCTAGTTCTAGAACTCCTACCGGGATCCCGGGCCTGGACAAGTTGCTCACCGGAGGATTGCCCAAGAGCAGGATCATTCTGCTTTCCGGGGGACCTGGGACCGGCAAGACGATACTATCTTCGCAGTATCTCGTCAACGGAATATTGGACTACGAAGAAAGCGGTGTCTACGTCAGTCTCGACGAAAACAAACAACACGTCTTCGAGGAAATGCTTGACTTTGGTTGGGACTTCGAGGACCTTGAGAACAACAAGAAGCTGATATTTCTAGAAGCATCTCCGATCAGATATCTTCCGGCCGAGATAAAGGTTGGAAAATTGACGGTTGGTCGAAAGGAGTTCTCTATGGCAACGTTGATCGAGATGATTAAGACGAGTGTTCGGGAGATTGGGGCCAAGAGAATAGTTGTGGACCCGGTGACGACGTTGGTTTTTCAATACGAAGGAGTGGCAGCCCAAAGAAACGCCTTGGTCGAACTTATGGAGGCGCTAGCGGACACTGGCGCGACATGTTTGATTACAACTGAACTTCGAAGGCCTGGCTTCGAGAGGAGCCTCGACTACGAAGAATATCTAGCACACGGAGTCATACTTCTGCAACAATTGCAGGTTGGTAAGTCGCTACTGCGTGTAATCCAAGTTGAGAAAATGCGCAAAACTCCCTTGGACAACCAACCCAGGCCTTACCGAATAACTGATACTGGGATCGAAGTCTTTCCGCGCGAAAGCGTTCTATGACCGGACTAAACTGACTTCTTCACGCGGGGTTCTTCATATGGAATTATCAGACCCATCGAGGGGTCTCGGTTGTACGGCGTCCACGTGGTTATGTGTTGAGCACCTTTCATTTTCGAGACCCTTATGAAACGCGCTAACCCATCCTTTGTGTCTTCCACCTTCATCTCAATTACGCCATCGACCTTGTCTTGTATTGCAGCGATAATGGCCGGATGAAATGCTTTCCTCGAAAGTGAGGTTACGCAGCTAGCTCGATTGCTCCTTATCTTTGCAATCAGGGTGTGTAGAAAATCGAAGGAGGGCCTTACTCCGCTTCTTTGTATGAGAGTAGTTAGCGAGTCCATCGCGAGCATTACATTGCCGGAGTCGCGAGCTTCCGACAGGGCTTTTGTTACCACTATACTAAGGTCGGATAAGCGTTGGGGATCCTCGCTGTACTGTTCTTGACTTCTTACGCCGACGAGGAACGAGTAACAGTCTATAAACACGAGTCTTCTCCTGCCTTCAACTTCGTAGTCTCTCGGATTGACTCCCATTAGTTTCATGGATTCTCTGATGCTGTCCGGAAAATCGTCTAAGGCTGCGTAGACAACGTTTCTGCCCTTCTTCAAAGCTTCCGTAACAAGCTGAATCAGTAGGGTCGTTTTCCCTGTTGCGGGATCACCCATGACTAGTACCACGGATGACGAGGGATAGCCGTCGGGTAAGAGTGAGTCGACCATCCCCACTCCTGTCAGGTCTCTATTCGAAGAGGTTGATGTCTCTTCGAACGACCCCGCTGACACAAGTCGTTGCGAGATCTCCTTTTGCAATTCTTGATCTCTGTCTTTGCTGAAGGAGATAACTCGCACCTCTTGAAGTAAGCCCAGCTCGACGAGATCCGATACATCACGCTCGATTTCCTTTGGACTCCGCCGAATCTTATTGGCGATACCTTCTATCGTATCGGTGGAGTCGGGATTGTCATGGAAGTACATCAACAATTCGGCTTTTGTTTCGGACCCAATCAGCTTCTCAAGAAGGTCGCTCCTAAGAGGAGGCATTATACTGTCCGCGACCTTTTCAGGCAAGACAACAAAAAACGCTGCAGCAATGATTGCTAATTTTTTTCCGCTTATCGTATCTTGTCGGGGGGAATCGGGGTTGGAGCTAGGGAGAATCCGTCTCTTGTTATGTAGTAGTCATATCCTTCTAGCCTGTGTTCGGTCCCTCTCATCTTGGGAATGTAGACTCTTCGGCGAACCCTCGAGTTGTCAAAACTTGCATCCAAAATTACGAGACCGTCACCTAGAAACTCTTCGAAGTTGGTCCCAAGCTGTTGCTTTCCCCAAGGGACCTCGCTTATCATCAGCGTTGTGCAGTTCGCAGCCTCTAGGAATTTCACCATTATGTGAAGGAAGCTTCGGGCTTCGGCATTACTCTCGAAGGCTGTCATGAGTGCGGAGAGAGAATCGAATACAAGCCTCTTTGCATTCATGCTGTGCAAAGCCTCCAGAATCGTTTCAAGAGCCGTACTGACACCAGCTTTCATAGTGGATTGGAGAGAAACGAGGCGCAGCTTGTTTTCTGATTCGAGTCGATTAAGGTCCCATCCGAACCTCAAACCGTTCCGTTTCAGCTTCTCACCGCTCTCTATGACAGACGCGTAAACGCCGTTTTCCCCGCATCGGGTGGCTCCATGGTACAGGAATTGCAATCCTAGGGTAGTCTTGCCGGTTCCCGGCTGGCCAGCAACAATAATGCAGTCGCCCCGTCGAAGCCCGCCTTCTATTATCTTGTCCAGACTAGGGACCCCGGTAGGGACTCGATCGTCTGGCTCTTGGATACTTGGGGCGATTGCCCGTCTAACTTCCATTACTGCTCCTCCAACGACCAAAGCTTGACCGGTCCCACTTGTCGAAAGGCGACCTTCTTTTTTGCGCGAAGAACGTGCAAATATTTCGACGCTGTAGATCTATTCACTCTTAGATCCTTTGCGATTTCGCTGATTGAGCTGTTTGGCTTGTCGCCCAATGAACTAATTATCCGTTCTTCAATGACCTCCAGCAACGTGCCATTCGAGGAATCGTTGATGTTCAACAATGACTTCCGAGTCAAATCAGCACTATTGCTAATCATAAGTCGGGTGTTACCCTCGAACCATCATCAAAGTCACCCCGAAGCCGCTAAAAGCAAGCTTTGCCCGGAATGCAGCGAATGGACCAACTTACCATCTTGAAGCTAGGAGGGTCGGCAATTACCGACAAGGCTAGAGAGTGCACTCCGGACATTCCCGCGATTCAACATATTGCTGATCAACTTAGAGACTACGATCTTCCCCTGATTCTAATTCATGGCGGTGGTTCCTACGCTCACCCCTTCGTCACACGATCAGGCATAGGTCGCGGACTCCGCGATCAATCTCAGCTTCGTTCCATTGCAGAGACAGAATTCTATTTGAGCCAGCTTACGAGGATAGTTTGCGCGTCACTGCTGTTGCGAAATAAGCTCGCTGTTCCTTTTCATCCGCTGAGTTTTGTGACCTTTGACAATGGGAATGTGAAAAGAATCCTGTTGGACCCAATACGAAAAGCGTTGCGTGCCGGGCTCATCCCGTTGTTGCATGGGGACCTTGTGTTTGACGAGTCGGAGGGGATCGGAGTTCTTTCTGGGGACCGTCTCGCTTCGCTGATTGGACCTAGACTGGGAGCTTCTCGAGTACTGCTAGGCTGCGATGTCAATGGAGTATGCTCGGAGAATCCGAGGACTTTCCCCAATGCCACTCTCATTCCCGAGGTTACACGCGAAAACTTCCGTCTGGTGTTGGACGCGTCACGAGGCCCTTCGGGTGACGCAACCGGCGGCATGGGCGCGAAGGTCAGAGAGGCCATTCGGATTGCCAAGAATGGTTGCGAGTGTTACATCTTCAACCTAAGAGAAAAAAAGGCCCTCAAAGGGCTCCTTGAACGAAACAGGATCACGGGAACTAGATTCGTCCCTTGGACGAACTCTAGAAAGTCCTCGAAACAATCGCGTCGGAGAGCGTAGCCAACCCATCTCTATAGACAGATTTTCCTAGGACAGAAAGGTGAGCTTTAGCCTCGTGAAGGTATTTCGCTGCAATTTCTCGACAATCTTTTTCCGCTGGGGTCTCCATGACCAGCCGTCTCGCCCTCATTACCATGGCTTGCGACACCTTCTCCGACCTCAAGGTAGTAAAAATCTCGGATTTCTTATTTCGGGGTAAGTATCTCAGGGCCGTCAGTATCGCCGCGTTTCCTAGCTTGTGTTCAATGACGTCCTTGCCAATCTGTTTTCCTGTTTCCTCTCCACAAATGTCCAGCACGTCATCCATTATCTGAAATGCAAGTCCCGCCTTCCATCCGAATTCGCTTACGGACCGCACGATCCGGAGGTTCGCTCGCGCGGAATAGGCTCCTATTTGGGAAGCAGCTTTGAAGAGAGCCGCGGTCTTTTTTCCTATCATCTCAAGGTAGAGGGCGAAGTTCGGGCTGAGAACGCGCTGGGTTTTGAGATAAGGATCTTCCCTCCCGGCTTGTTCGAGCGTCATGTCGAGTCTCTCGCCTTCAATGATGTCCTTCATCGCCTTGACTGCGACCATTCTTGTCTTAGTTGGGGAGATGCATTTCTCAATTAGGTCGTCCAGGGCTTCACGGTAAAGCATGGCAATCAATAGAGCGACCGAGTCTCCAAACTTGACTCTCACAGTTGGTTTCCCTCTTCTCACAACTCCCCGATCAATCAGATCGTCCATTACCAGCGAGTAATTGTGAATCATCTCGACCAAGGCTGCAGGATTCATTCCATCCTCGATCCTTCCACCACAAGCCGCGCATGCAAGAAGAACGAGAGTAGCTCGCATCCTTTTGCCGCCAGTTCTGAAATGGTAAGCCACAGGGTATTGGAACTTGGGAGAAGAAGCGTCGGCCAATGCCTTGAAAATTATAGGGTCTACCTTGCGTCCGGTCTCGACTATTTTGGTCAGCGGGTCTGGGTTCATGTGCTCCCCTTGCGTTTGTGATGCGCTCTTTGGGCACGCGTCTTATAGAATTTCCCGGATTTTCTGGACTGGCAATATCACTAGTACGAGCGTTCGACTGGTCCTTGGGCTATTCGGCGAGCGCGGGATGACTCTCGTCCGCGAGGATCACTTCGTACCAGTGGTGAATGCCGTCTGAATACAAGTAATACGAATCAAGGACTGTCAGATTGACGTATTTTCTGTTAGCGCGTTTCTCCGCTATTCTTTGGAGAGAGAGGCTTCTGGTGAATTTCGTTACACCCAAAGCCTTCTGTCGCCTCCCCGAAACAGGACGGGGTTTCTTTGCCCCGCCTCTTCTTACTCGAACTCTGACGAGCACAATCCCCTGTTTTGCTTTGTACCCCAGACGACGTGCTCGATCTAGCCTTGTGGGGTAGGGAATCCGTTTGACGACGGGTTCCTTTCTCCAACCAATAACAGAGAGCCGGAGCCATTCTTTCAGCTCGGGCGTTTTCTCTCTCCATTGGTTTGCTAAGTGTGAATACGACATTTCCTCTTCGCTGACGCATCGACTGACGAATCCCTGATAAGGATTACTGGGCATTTTTTTCCTCTCAACACCGTTAAATCAGGCCGGTTTGCAACCGGGGTTTCTCCAAAGAAGTGACAAGCCAGGAATGGCTCAAGATACAGCATTGCTGAAGAAAGCTTACGCTCCCGCGCGGCTTGCAATGAAGTACCATCCTTTCTATCAGGGAAAGATCGAGATCGTATCGAAGGTTCCCGTCGACTCCTATGATGATTTCGCGATCTGGTACACGCCGGGAGTTGCGGACCCATGCAAAGAAATTCAGAAAAATCCGGAAAGGGTCTATGACTATACTAACAAGTGGAACAGTATCGCGATAGTTACCGATGGGACCAGGGTCCTAGGTCTTGGAGATATCGGGCCTGAAGCTGGGCTCCCCGTGATGGAGGGAAAAAGCCTGCTGTTCAAGTATTTGGGAGGAGTCGATGCTTACCCTATTTGCCTCGGCACCAAAAGGTCCGAGGAAATTGAGAGTGCGGTTCGATGGTTGCAACCGTCCTTCGGCGGGATAAATCTTGAAGACATATCACAACCGAAATGCTTTGACATTCTTGATTCCCTGAAAGCAGACCTTGGGATTCCTGTTTGGCACGACGACCAACAAGGTAGTGGAACAGTCGTTTGCGCCGGTCTTATTAACGCCCTCAAGGTTGTCG
>Ga0209154_1000830_pt1 | contig 19256 bp, 20 predicted proteins | sample GraSoiAngelo_121_FD_185878 | JGI IMG/M metagenome (GOLD analysis project Ga0209154, IMG submission 185878) | Grasslands soil microbial communities from the Angelo Coastal Reserve, California, USA - 14_0919_12_20cm (SPAdes) (version 2) | ecosystem: Environmental > Terrestrial > Soil > Grasslands ... | reverse complement strand
TGCTCGGCCTGCCGGACTGGGCGTTCGCGGGCGCCGTAGGGCTCGCCGCCGCCGCCCTCCCCTTCATGCTGTGGACCGGGGCGATCGAGCGGCGCCGGGCGCGCGCGGGAGTACCGCACTGGCTCACCTGGCGCCGGGCGCTGGTCTCGGCGGGGTCCGGGTTCGGTCTCCTGGGGGTCGTCACGGCCACCCACGCGGCCATGCGGCAGCTCGGCATCGGGCCGGTCGGCACGCTGGTGGCGAGCGGTGTGCTCGCCGAGCGCGACCGGCTGGTGCTGGCCGATTTCGAGAACCGCACCAAAGACTCGACCCTGGGACCGTCGCTCACGGAGGCCCTGCGCGTCGACCTCGCGCAGTCGGGCGTGATCCGGCTGCTCGACGCGGCGGCGGTGGGCCAGGCGCTCGGCCGCATGGGACGCGCGCCCGGCACGCCGCTCGACCCGCCGCTGGCGCGGGAGCTGGCGCAGCGCGAGGGAGCCAAAGCCGTAGTGCGCGGCCAGATCGATCCGCTGGGACGGGGCTACGTCGTGTCGGCCGAGCTGGTGTCGGCGGCGGACGGCACGGCGCTCGTCTCGCTGCGTGAGACCGCGCAGGACGACGGCGCGATCATCGCGGCGGTGGATCGCCTCTCACACAAACTACGAGAGCGCATCGGCGAGTCACTGAAAACGATCCGCGCGAGCGATCCGCTCGAGCAGGTGACCACCCGCTCGCTCGAGGCGCTGCGCAAGTACTCCGAGGGCGTGCGGGCGAGCGACGCGGCCGACATGAACCGCGCCGTCGCGCTGTTGGAACAAGCGATCGCCCTGGACACCACGTTCGCCATGGCGTACCGGAAGCTCGCCGTGGTGTTGAGCAACTCGGGCGGCGCGCAGTCACGCATCGCCGCGGCCGCGAGCGCGGCGTTTCGCCACCGCGACCACCTCACCCCCGTCGAGCGCGACCTGGCCGAGGCGTACTACTACACGCGGGTCGAGTACGATCCGGCCAAGACCGAGGCGGCGTACCGCGCGGCGCTCGAACAGGAGCCGGAAAACGGCGTGCCCTTGAACAACCTGGCGCTGCTGTTCAACAGCCAGCGGCGCTTTGCCGAGGCGGAATCGCTCACGGTACGCGGGCTCGCCGTCGCGCCCAGCCAGTGGGCGTTGTACGTCAACGCGATCCAGGCGCAGATCGGCCAGGGCAAGTACGCCGCTGCGTCACGCACGCTGGCTCTGATGGGGCAGCGCTCGCCCAATAACCCGTTGCGTCCCTTCCTACGCGCCTTCATGCACACGGCGGAGCGCCAGTACGACAGCGCGGAGGTTGCGGCCCGGACGCTGGCCGCGACGACGCGGGACCTCACCTGGCAGGCGAGCGCCGCCGGCACCCTCGCTGCCGTCAGCCTGGTGCGCGGCCGTCTTGCCACGGCGGAGGTCCAGATACGCCAGGCGATGACGTTCGACGAGCAGCTTGGCGTCCCGGGACGCTTCGTCGGCGACGCGTGCACTACCGCAATGCCCCCGACGCTGCGCAGCGCGAGGTGGAAGCGGCTCTGCGGCGCCACCCGCTCGCCTCCATCCCGGCTCAGGACCGCCCCTATCTCGGCCTCGCGTGGCTGTACGCCGATGCGGGTCGACCCGAACGGGCTCGGCAGCTCGTCGCCGAGTATGAAACGGCTGTGCCCGAAGGCGTGCGTCGGGGCGAGCCCTTCCGCCACGGCGCGGCGGCGCAGATCGCCTTCGCCGAGGGTCGGATCCCGGAAGCCATCCGGGAATACCGCGCCTGGTACGACGAGTCCGGGTGCGCGGTGTGCGGGTTGTTCCTGCTGGGCCGTGCGTACGAGCGGGCCGGCCAGCGTGACTCGGCGCTCGCCGTGTACGAGCGCGCCGTCATCACGCCCGGCTACACCCGCGCCTTCGAGGAGGAGGCCACGCTGGGGCCGACCTATCGACGCTTGGGCGAGCTGTACGAGGAGCGGGGCCAGCTCGACAAGGCGCGCGACTACTACGGGCGGTTCCTGGACCTGTGGAAGGACGCCGACCCGGAGCTGCAACCGCTGGTGCGGGACGTGAAGCAGCGGTTGGTGATACTAACACGGGAAACGGGAAACGAGAAACGGGAAAGGTAGTCCAACACCGAGCCCACGTTTCCCCTTTCCCGTTTCCCCTTTCCCGGCGTTTGGCTTACCACCTTCCGATCGTAACCGCTCCCATCGCGATCAGTCCCAGTGCTCCCGCGATCGAGGCCGCGAGAATCTGGCGCTTGCGCAAGCGGAGGAACGCTTCCGGCAGCTGCCCCCCTGGCCCCGGCTCGAGCCGCGCCAGCTTGGCCGCCGTCGGTACGCTGATCGCCACGGCGCCGATCGCCCCCAGGAAGCCCGCGCCCATCATGGTGCCGAGCCATCCGGGCACCTGCCCCGATTCCATGTACGGCCGGGCGAGGATGAATCCCGAGAGCACGACGGCTACAGCCCCCGGCGCTACCAGCATCCGCTGCACCGCGCCGATCAGCTTGTAGGCCGTGAGTCGCTCAGCCGTCCCCAGACGCTTGGCGGTCACGCCCGTCACCATCGTGGCAATGCCACCGCCCAGCCACAGGGTGAACCCCAAGACGTGCACGAGAAGCCAGAATCCTCGCATGCCCCTCCTCCCCACTTATCGCTACAACCCGCTAGGCGTCTAGCCGTCTAGGCGTCTGCCTAGCCGTCTCGCCGTCTATCCCCTCACTACCTCCGGCACAGCCTGCCGCCCGGCGTATCCCGTCTCCAATTCATGCCAGTGCTCGATTTTCTCTTCGCCCTGCTTCCAGCACCAGAATATTTCCTTGCCGTCGAGCTTGCCGTAGAAGTCCACCAGCCCCTGCTCGAAGCCTTTGAATACGCACCCGATCTGCTCGAGCTCGCCCAGGAAATCGTTGATCCGCCCCGCCACCTCGTCGATGCGGGTGCGCAGCCCCACTTGCTCGGCCGACTCGCCCCATTCGGGCCGCGCTTGCGCCGCCACCAGCTCGTAGTTGTTCACCAGGTCGCGCCACTCGGGATGCAGCGTCACCAGATCGGCGACGATACGCTTCACGAGCGGCAGAGTGCGATTCGCTTCGGCGAGGGTGAAATACTTGCGGGACATTACATCAAAGATAGACGCCTAGACGCCTAGACGCCCAGCGGATTGTAGCGGGAGTGAGGAGTTAAGCCTACCTGAACCCTCAGACCTGACCACTGCTAGGCGTCTAGGCGTCTGCCTATCGGTCTATCCGTCTACTCCCTAACGATCACGATTCCCTGTATCAACTCCGGATGCGGAATGAACCCGACGACCCGTTTGTCCTCGTTGACCACCACGATAGTCGAGCGTATGTGCGTGTCCTTCTCGTCCAGCTGTTCTATTTTGAACCCGCCGAGCTCCGTGTCCGGGCTGACGACGATGGTGTCGGTGCGGGTGTGCTCGAGCGCCTGGCAGTCGGTCGGGTCGTGGCCGGCGGCGACACACTGCGTCACGATATCGCGGTCGGAGATCGTGCCCAGATAGCGACGGTCTTTGGGATTGTCCACCACCGGCACGACCGAGATGTCCTTGGCCTGCATCAGCAGCGCCACCTCAGCGCTGGTGGCGCCGGCGGCGGCGACGAACGGCTCGGGGATCATGATCTCGCGGGCGAGCATGGCGCGAAATGTATCAGCCCGGACGCCTCCCACGCGACTTGACTCCCACGTGACTCGTAGCCCTAATGTCACCCATCACGACCGGAGCGACCGCTCCGGCGTGACACTCAGCGAGGAGGGGACATGACTCCACGGCCACTCTGGGCACTCGTCAGTGCGCTCACGCTCGGCGTCGCGCACCTCGCCCCGGCACAGGCACCGGCGGCGCGCCACGGCTTCTGGGGCGCCTTCGGGCTCGGGTACGGCGCCAACGGCCTGACCTGCAGCGGCGGCTGCAGCTTCAATTCCGATGCGAAGGGGGGCGGCCTCACCGTCGCGCTCAAGCTGGGCGGCACGCCCAGCCCCCGCGTGCGCCTGGGTGGCGAGGTGAACCTCTGGACCAAGGACCACAGCGGCGTGACCGAGTCGGTGGGGAACGTCTCCGCGGCCGTGTACTTCTACCCGACCGCGCGCAGCGGATTCTTCGTGAAGGGCGGCGTGGGTGGGGGGAGCTTCCAGCTCAGCCAGGGAAGCTCGAGCACCTCCGCCAACGGCTTCGGCTTCGTCACGGGCCTGGGGTACGACATCCGTGTGGGCAGCAAGGTGTCGTTGTCGCCGATCGCGAACTTCTACTTCGGCCACGACGGCGACTTGACTGACGCCTCCGGCACGATCCCGGGGATCCGGCACGCCATCGTGGACTTTGGGCTCAGCGTGCAGTACAACTGAGGCCATGCCAATCTCGGAACGCGAGCTGCAAGCACTGGTCACGGCTGGGGTGATCGACGCCGGCACCGCCGAGCGTATCGCCGCCCATTTGGCGGGCGCCGGCGTCGAGCGACCCCGCTTCGACCTCACGCACACCGCGTACTACCTCGGCGCCCTCGTCGTAATGTCGGCCCTGGGGTGGTTCATGAACGAGGCCTGGGCGCGCTACGGCGGCTGGGTGCTCACGATCGTGGCCGTGGCCTACGCGGCCGCGTTCGGCGTTGCCGGAGAGTCGCTGTGGCGTAAGCCCGGTCTCAAACAGCCCGGCGGGCTGCTGTTCACGCTCGCGGTCTGGATGGCGCCATTGGCGGTGTTCGGCATCCAATACGCGCTGGGATGGTGGCCGCGCGAAGCGCACGCGAGCTACCAGGCCTATTACCCGCGGATCAGCGGCAGCTGGGTCGTGATGGAGGCGGCCACGATCGTCGCGGCCCTCACGGCCCTCAAACTGCGGCCGTTCCCGTTCCTCACATTCCCGTTGGCGTTCGCCTTGTGGTTTCTCTCTCTCGACCTCGCCGACCTGCTCATCGCTTCTCACGGGAGCCTGGCCTTCGAGCAGAAGCAGCAGATCACGCTGCTGTTCGGCGCGGTGGTCCTGGGCGTGACATACCTGCTGGACCGTCGCACCGACCAAGACTATGCCTTCTGGCTGTACCTGTTCGGCCTCGTCGCGTACTGGGGGGCCCTCAGCTACGAGGGCCTGGGGAGCTTCGGGTACTGCCTCGCCAACGTCGGTCTCATGCTCGTGGCGGTGTTGCTGCAACGCAAGACGTTCATGGTGTTCGGGGCGATCGGCGTGTACTCCTACCTCGGCCATCTGGCGTTCGACGTGTTCCGGAACTCGCTGCTCTTCCCGGCGGCGTTGACGGCGTTGGGGATCGCGATCATCGCGGCGGGCGTGTGGTACCGGAGCCGCGAAGCGGCCGTCGAGGCGGCGCTGCTGCGCGTGCTGCCGGGTGCGCTGCGCCGCACCCTGCCGCGTTATCGGACCGCCTAGAGCGCCGCGCGAGTCTTCGAATACCCCGCCTCGAGATACCGCTCCCCGGCGCCAACGGCGAACGTCGCCTCGCGCTCAGCCACAGCCCGCACGACGACCAGCTTGGGCGCGTCCGTGGGCCAGTCGGCGATCGCGCGCTCCGTCTGCGCCGCCATCATGATGCGAATCGCCTCGCCGTGGGCGCGAATCAACGGCGGTGGAAGACGGGGAAGGACGGTGGAAGGCGGGGGAGGCGGCTCGTCGAAGCCTGGCCCGACGTGTACCGCGACAACCAGATCCGCGGGGATCGACCGCGCCACCTCGAGCGCCAGTACCGCCCGCAAGCCCCCGTCCGCCAGCCGCCGCCCATCGATCGTCGCGGGCGGGAAGTAGAGCGGCAGCGCGCAGGAGGCATAGAGGGCGTCATGCAAGGGTACGGCGTCGTGTAGGGGCGCAGCATGCTGCGCCCGTACATCGCCAAAGAGAACGAGTTCCCCCGAGTCCAGGTCCGTCGCGGTGATCGTCAAGGGGATCCGCAGCTGGTCGAATCGCGTCGCCGGCACGAACCGCTCGATGGCGCGGCGCAGCCCGGCCGGCTTGAGCAGATGCGACGCGAACGCGCCCTTCAGGAGCGCCAGGGGATCGACCCGCGCCACGTCGCGCTGCGACAGCGAGCGCGCCGCGATCACGATCTCGTCGTAGGTCGCGCCGCTGGCGCACGCCGCCGCGATCACGGCGCCCATCGAGGTGCCCACGAGATGGGTCACTCGTAGGGGCGCAGCATGTTGCGCCGCTACCTCTTGCAGCGCCTTCCAGGCGCCGAGGCAGGCGAGACTCTTCGCGCCGCCGCCCCCGAAGACGGCGACGACTCTACTCACCTGCGCCGGTATCGTATCTCCGATCCATCACCCGGCTCGCCCGCCGCTTCGCCGCCCGGTCATACCGTCGCTTTTCGTCGGGCGTCTCCGGCACGATCGGCGGCACCTCGGTGGGGACGCCCTTGTCGTCCAGCGCCACGTAGGTGACGTAGCAGGAGTTGGTATGGCGCTTCGCGCCCGTGAGCACGTCTTCGGCGATGATCTTCACGCCCACTTCCATCGAGGTGCGGCCCGCGAAATTGACGCGCGCGAAGGCGGTGATCAGCTCGCCCACATGAATCGGCTCCCTGAAGTCCACTTTGTCGACCGACACGGTGACGCAGGGCCGGCTGGCGTGGCGGATGGCGCTCACGGCGGCCACGCGGTCCACCAGCGACAGGATGACGCCGCCGAACACGTTGCCCAGCAGGTTGGCGTGCTGCGGCATCATCAACTCGGACATCACCGTCTCCGAGTCGCGCGGATGCTTGGCATGCATCAGTAGTCCACCGGCCGGAGATAGAATTCGCCGATCGCCGTCTGCGACATCACCGCCACCGTGGGGAGCCGCCGCTTCCAGTGGGTGGACTCGAGTCGCCGCTCGACCTTGTCGACCTCCTCGCGGGTGAAGCCGCGCGCGACGATGTCGTCCGATCGCATGCCGCGGATCAGGTAGTAGAGGATGCGGTCCACCTTGTCGTAGCTGATGCCGTAATCGCCCTCAGTGGTCTGCCCGGGGACGAGATCGGGCGTGGGCGGCTTGCGGAGGATCAAATCGGGAACGCCGACGTGACGCGCCAGGGCGCGTACTTGCGTCTTGAACAGGTCGCCCAGCGGGTTCACGGGGGGCGTGTCGTCGGCGTGCCAGGTGAAGTAACCCAGTAAACGCTCCGATTTGTTGCTCGTGCCGACAGGCAGGGCCTTGTACTTGGCGGACAGGTCGAACAGCACGATCATGCGCTCGCGCGCCATCACGTTGCCGCGGCGCGTGGGATCGGCGGCGCCGTTCGTTTCCACCTGGGAGAGATAGCCGTCCACCGCGGCGCTGATGTCGATCGTGAGCGCCTCAATGCCGAGGCGGTCGATCACGAGCTGCGCGTGCTCCAGGCTCTCGGGGGACGACGTCTTATAGGGCATGCGCACCGCGATCACGTTCTCCTTGCCGAGGGCCTCGACCGCGAGAAACGCCGTGAGCGACGAGTCCACGCCCCCCGACAGCCCGACGATTCCCTTGGTGAACCCGCGGCGGCGCACGACCTCGTCCTTGAGGAACGAAACCAGCCAGCGGCGAGCGAGATCGGGATCGATGGAGAGCGGATCTCCTTCCTCCACACCCTTCCCGACGACATGGATTGGGGATTGCGGATTGCGGATTGCGGATTTGAGAGATGCGCCGTTGGTCGCAGGGTCGAACTCCGCCGCTCGCGCCTTCCGTTTCCCCTTTCCCGTTTCCCGTTTCCCGAGGTTCTTCACGAGATGCGGCAGATTGACTTCCAGATCGGCCAGCAGCGGCGACTCCGCCCGCGCTCGCGTCATCTCGTCGAAATCGACGTCGTAAGTGAGCACCGCCTCTTCGAACAGCGGCCCGCGCAGCACGATCTCGCCGCCCGGGCTCACGAGCACCGAGCCGCCCGGGAACCCCTTCCCTCCCTCGAACCCCACCAGGCTCGCGAAGGCGACCCACACGCCGTGCTCGTCCGCGATGCCCTTGAGGATCCGCTCCCACCGCACCACGCTCGTGGGCAGCCGGGTCCCCTCCTCATCCATCCCGGTGCCGCGCGCCGGCGACGCGCTCGGCACGATCACGAGCTGCGCACCCTGCAGCGCCGCGATCGTCGCCGAGATCGAGTGCCAGGCGTCTTCGCAGATGAGAATCGCTACGCGCCCGCAGCGCGTGTCGAAGGCCTGGATGTCGCGCCCCCGCTCCACGAACCGCTCCTCGTCGAACACGCCGTAGGTCGGCAGGAACACCTTGCGGTGCACGTGCTTGATGCCGGGTGAGGCGTGGCCGAGAGAGGCGTTGCCGGGTGAAGCGTGGCCGGGTGAGGCGTGGCCGAGAGAGGCGCTACCGGGTGAAGCGTTGTCGGATGAAGCGTTGCCGGGAGAAGCGTTGCCGAGTGAGGCGTAAAGACAGGAGTTGTAGAAGTGGTTCTGGAACACCTCGTAGAAGCCGACGGCGACGTCGATGGGAGGGGCTGCCGCGGCCTCATGCTCGACGGTGAGATCGCGAAACAGCGTCCCCGCGGTCACGGCGACGTCGCGCACGCCGCCCTCCACGAAATATCCCGAGGTCACCGTCTCGGGAAAGATCACCAGGTCAACCGGCGGGCCGAGCTTGGCGATCTGCGCCAGCACGCCGCCGATCTTCTGGAGATTGGCGGCATACTCGCCCTTGCTGGGGCGGATCTGGGCGATGGCGAGACGCGGCATGCGGGAAAGATAGTTTATTATGTGCGCGTGATTCTTTACATCGCCGTCGGCGGCATCCTCGGCACGCTGGCGCGCTACGTCCTGCAGGGCGCGCTGCAGATACGCGGCGGCGCCTTCCCCACCGGCACGCTCGCGATCAACCTGGCGGGCTCGTTCCTGCTCGCCTTCACCATGCGGTTAGGCACCGGCTCCACGGTCATCTCCCCCGAGCTGCGCGGCGGCCTGACCATCGGGTTCTGCGGCGCGTTCACGACCATGAGCACGTTCAGCTACGAGAGCATTCGGCTGCTGGGCGACGGCGAGTACTGGTACGCCGGGTTGTACATGGGCGGCACCATCCTCGGCTGCCTCGCCGCCGTGATCACGGGAACGGCGTTGGCGAGCAAACTGCTGTGACGGGAGGTCCCATGCCCCATGGCTTCAAGGGTGAGCGCACGCTGATGCGAATCTTCATCGGCGAGAGCGACAAGTATCACGGCAAGCCACTGTACCAGGCACTGCTCGAGAAACTGCGCGCCAAAGGGCTCGCGGGGGCGACGGTGCTGCGCGGCGTGGCCGGCTTCGGTGCCTCGAGCGTGATGCATACCGACAAGGTGCTGCGACTGTCGCTCGACCTGCCGCTCATCATCGAGATCGTGGAGACCGAAGAGACGATCCAGTCGATCCTGCCCGACCTGGACGAGATGATCGGGGGCGGGCTGGTTACGCTGGAACGGGCAAGGGTGATTCTGTATCGCGGGGACGAAACGAAGGCGGCAGAAGGCGGCAAAGGGCGGCAGTAGGCGGCAAGGGGCTACGGCGCGCCTGCCGCCCTCCGCCGCCCGGTGCCGCCCTTTGCCGCCCAGCTCATCCCATACGCTCCCACCAGCAACGCCCCCGCTTTCGCCACCAGCCCCGGCCGCCCCAACGCCGTCCCCACGAACAGCGCCGCGTAGACCGCGACGAAGGCGAGCGGCACCCACGGAAACCACGGCACGAGAAACGGCGCATCCGGCTGGCGGGCGCGCAGTCGGAACAGCGACAGCACCGTGAAGCTGTCGATCACGAGGATCACCGTGATGGCGAGTCCCAGGAGCGACTCGAACGAGCCCGTGGCGGCGAGCGCAATGGCGACCGCCCCCACCAGCAGCATCGCGACCCACGGCGTGCCACCCGCGTTCACGAGCGCCAGGGCGCGCGGGCCCAGCCCCTCGCGCGCCAGCCCAAAGATCACACGCGGCGTCACGAAGATGTTGCCGTTCAAGGACGCCAGCACCACGAGCACTGCGAGCGCGGCCACGAGCGTGCCGCCGCGCGCTCCGGTGAGCTCGGCCGCCACGTCGCCCGGTGCCAGGTTCGACGCGGCGATGCGGTCGATCGGGAGCACCTGGAAGAAACTGGCATTGAGCAGGAGATACAGCGCCGCCGCGATGCCGATCCCGCCCAGCAGGATGCGCGGCAGCGTGCGGCCGGGGTCGACCACTTCTTCCGCGATCTTGGCGACGTCGAGATAGCCGTAGTAGGTCCAGATCACCGCCTGGGAGGCGAGCGCCAGCGCGACCAGGGTGGCGGTGCCGGTCGGCGCCATGGGGAGCGTCGAGTGCCAGCCAGAACCGTCACCCAGCGTGAACGCGAGCACCACGACGGCCGTGAGCGCGAGCACTTTCGCTCCGGTCACGAGGTTCTGCACCCAGCGCCCCGACGCGACGCCAGCCAGATTGATCGCCGTGAACAGGGCCGCCATCCCCGCCCCGACCCAGCGCGTGTGGGTCGGCTCGAGGCCGAGGAGCCGCCCGGTGTACTCGCCGGCCACGACCGCGATGCCCGCGATGGCGGCGGGATAGATCGCCAGTCCCTCGACCCAGCCCACCACGAACCCGGCACGCGGGCCGAACGCCTCGCGCACGTACACGTACTTCCCGCCCGCCGCCGGGTGGCGCGTCGCGAGCTCGGCGAAGCAGAGCGCGCCCAGGAGCGCCAGGGCACCGCCCGCGATCCAGGCGACGAAGGTGAGCCAGGGGCGCCCCAGCTGCGCGGCCACGAGGCCGGGCGTGCGGAAGATCCCCGACCCCACCATGATGCCGACGACCATGGCGAGCCCGTCCACCAGGCGCAGCGATCGCTTCAGGTCCGTCATGGCGGGGGAATGTGCATCGCGAGGAAATGTGCACGCAAAAAAGTAGGGGCGCAGCATGCTGCGCCCCTACCAACCCGACCTAATCGATTTGTTCTACGGCCGCCGGCGACCGCCCCCCCCTCCACCCCCGCCCCCACCTCCGCCGTGATTGCCACCACCACCGCCGCCGCCGCCGCCGCCACCCCGACTGACGCTGCCGCCGCCACCACCACCACCACCACCGCCACGGCTGGGCGGCGGGGATGAGCTGCGGTCACGCCCACCAGAGTCGCGTGGCCGCTCGACCGCGGGCCGGTCGTTGCCACGGGACGGCTCACGCCGCTGGGGCTCGCGCGCCTGAGGCTGCGCGGCCGGCCGATCGGGGTGGTCCGGCCGGGTCCTGACATCGGGCCGATCGGGATGATCCGGGTGATCGGGATGATCCGGGTGGTCGGGCCGATTCCGGACATCGGGCCGGTCAGGGCGATTGGGCTGATCGGGCCGCTCGCGCACGGGGAACGTCGCCGGGCGCACCCGAACGGCTCGCGGGTCCGAGCGCGAGACGAGGTTCAGGGGATCGCGGGACCGCGGTCCGATGCCACCCGTGTTCACATTGGTGCCGAGCCGATCTTTGAAATACAGGCCGGAGCCGACGCCGGGCCGCAAGCGGTTCACGAACAGGTTGTGCGGCTGGTTGTAGAAGGCGGCGCCGCCCGTGTAGTAAATGTACGGGCGATACACGAAGGGCCGCCGGTAGCCGAACCCGCCGAAGAAGAACGGATCGTAGAACGGACTGTAGTACGCCGCGCCGCAATAGAACGGATCATAGAAGAACGCATCGTAGCAGGAGCCGAAGGCGCCGTAACGGTACGGCCAGCCCCAGCCGAAGCCCACGGAGTAGTACGCCGGGTAGTAATCGCGGTACGCGGCCTGGGTCGTGACGACGTAGCTCACCGCGTCATAATCGAAATGGCCGTCGGTCATGCGCTGCACGATGTCGACCAGCGCGGCTTCCTTATCGTCACCGGATTGCCGCACGTCGAGCACCCTGTAATCCCAATGATCGCCGCGCACGAACGTGTCGAACTTGAAGGGCGTCGCCGAGCGGGCGGCGAGCACTAGGCCCGAGCCCTCGCGCTCGTCGATGTAGAACGCCTCGCGATCGCCGCGGCCGCGCACCTCGATCGTCTCGCCACCGCGCACGAACGCGTCGTCGCCCGGATCGAGCGGGAACAGCACCCGCACCCGGCCGTCGGCGTCGGCGCGCAGCACGACGACGTAGCCGTCGTCGTCCAGGCGGACGTTGACGCGCGCTTTGTCGCCACGCTGGAAGTCGTCGTGATTGAGCCAGACTTTGATCGGTGGATCGTCGCTCACGACTCGAGCGGACGCCGCATTCGCGGGAGCGAGCGCGGAGCCTACGAGCGAGAGCATCAATGGCAGCAGCATGGGTCTATCCTCTATATACCCTCATCCCTGGCAAGCGATCAAGAAGCGTGCCGGTTCCCGTAGGACTACCTGCCGCGCTACGCGTTAAGGGGTGACCCCAGGGGGAGACATGTCTGTCTCCGGGTGAGACAGGGCTACCAGCCGTCCGGCCTCCCCGCGTCGGGGACGAACAGACTCTGGCCGAAGCGCGCCTTCCCGAAGCCGGCGATCAACGCCTGCGTCTCGGGCGCGACGAAGAAGTCGGCCAGCGCCCGGCCGCCGGTGAGGTTCGCGCGCGCGGCGTTCTTGGAATTGAGCTCGAGCACGTGGTAGACGTTGTACAGCAGCGAATCGCCCTCGACCATGGGCACGAGCTGCAGCTTGTCGCGCCAGGCGAGGTAGGTCGCCCGATCGGTGAGGGTGTAGGCGCGCTTTTCGTCGGCCAGCTGCAGGGTCGCCCCCATGCCCTGGCCCGACTCGACGTACCACCCGTCGCGCGGCGGCGCGGTCATCCCGGTGCGCTTCCACAGCAGCTGCTCGCGCTGGTGCGTCCCCGATTGATCGCCGCGCGACACGAAGGGGGCACGGCGCTCGGCGAGCCGGCGGAACGCGGCGACGGCGTCGCTCAGGCCGCGCAGCCCGGCGGGGTCCGACGCGGGCCCCACCACGAGAAACTCGTTGTGCATCACGAGCCGCCGCCGCACGAAGTAGCCCGAGTCGACCAGCACGCGCTCCGCCTCGGGGGCGTGCGACAGCACGACGTCGGCGTCGCCGCGGCGCCCCATGGCCAATGCCTGGCCGCTGCCCACGGCGATGACCTTCACGTGGTAGCGGGTCTCTCGCTCGAACACGGGCAGCAGCGAATCGAGCAGCCCGGCGTCGCGGGTGGAGGTGGTGGTGGCGAGGATGACTTCGGCGGACTGGGCGGCAAGGGGCGGCAAGGGGCGGCAAAAGGCGGCAAGGAGAGCGGCTGTTACGGACAACGCCGCGACACCCTGCCGCCCTCTGCCGCCCTGTGCCGCCTTCTGCCGCCCTTGTCTCACCACCGCACCTGCATCTGTACCACGCCGCGGTTGTTGCCCACCTGCACTGTCTGCTCGCGGAACGCTTCATAGTCGGCGAGGATCTTGAAGTTGTCGCCGCGCATGAAGTACTGCAGTCCGATCAAATAGCCGGTGGAGCGATCGGTCGCGACGCGATCGCTCGGGTCGAACTGCTCGAAGCGGCCCACCACCTCCACCCGCTGCGGGATCGCGTAGTAGCCCGCCAGTCCGTACCACCCTCTGGTATGCACTTGGGTACCGCGATTGCGTTCATCGATGTACTCGGCCCGCGCCGTCCAGCGACCTGACCGGTACATGCCCTGCACGTTTGCGCCGGTCGAGTCGTTGTAGCCCTCGAACGCGCCGCCCAGGTCCAGACCCTCGACCGGCGTGACGAGGGCGCGCGCGAAGTACGCCATGCGATTGTCGGGGTTGGTGCTGGTGGTCCGGTTCGGCCCTTCGCCGTTCACCACCGCGGCCTGGAGCACCACCCGGCCGGCGAGCGTCCAGTCGGCCTGCACGCCGATGTCGCGCTTGGCGGCGTTAACGATGCGGGAGCGCTCGCTGGTCTCGAGCGTGGTGGAGCCGAGCAACCCTTCGAGCGAGAACGGCACGCGAAACTGGCCCACCGTGCCGCCCCAGCGGCGGTGCGTCAGACGGATGAACAGGTCGGTCGCGGAGACCGTGAGGGGCGACGCGGCGGGTGTCGCCGCCGCTCCCATGGTGCGCAGCTCGACCTGGGCGCGGTACGACGCCCAAGGTGTGATGCTGCCTTCCACCGCGAAGCGCGCCCGCCGCAGAAAGAACGACGCGGTATCGCCCAGCGTTTGGAAGCGGGGCTGGAGGTAACCGGTGAGCTTTGGAGTGGTCGAGAACGACTGGGGCGCCTGCGCCGGCAGGCGCAGCGCCGTGCAGAGAGTGAGAGCCGCGACTACCGGGCCCGAACGCACGCGCGCAAGCTAGCGGGCGCCCGGCCGATAGGCAATATGGTGCCTATCGGGGCAGGATTTTCCGGAACGCGACGTCGCTCAGGCGCACCGCCTCGCGCTTCCAGCGGGCGAACAGCTTGACCAGGCGCTGCGCCTCGGGGGTGAGCCGGGCGCCGCCGCGCCGGGTACCGCCGCGCGTCGTGGCGAGCACCTTCGCGCCGAGCACCCGCTCCATTTCCCGGATGCGGTTCAGGCAGGTGCGGTAGCTCCACCCGACTTCGCGGCCCGCCGCCCGGATGGTTCCGGTGCGATCGACGGCGTCGAGAAACCGCAGGTAGCGCGGCCCCATGAGGAACGCGCCGTCCCAGTTGAGCCACAGCTTGTGGTGTGGCTTCAAGTGGACGCGCAGCGAGGGACGGCGGGACGGCGCCATACCGGGCGACATGAGGATAGATTGTGCGAGGAAAGCTAGCCGCGGCCCTGCCAATGAGCCACCTGCTCGACGCGATTGCCGGCGTCCCCAACGCCTGTGAGCCGATCCCGGGAGTCGTGACGGGGGGACAGCCCACGCCCGAGCATCTCGCGGCGCTGAAGCGCGCCGGCTGTGCCGTGGTGATCGACGTCCGCGAGCCGATGGAGCCGCGCCCGTTCCGCACGCCCGACGCGGTGGTGGCCGCGGGGCTCGAATATCGCAGCATTCCGATCGGACACGGCGCGGTGAGCGACGCCACGTTCACGAGCTTCGTCGCCGCGGTGCGCGAGCTCGCGGGCAAGCGCCCGGCGTTCGTCTACTGCGCCAGCGGCAACCGCGTCGGGGCCGGTCTCATTCCGTATTTCATGCTGGAGCAGGGGATGGAAGAAGAAGACGCAGTCACGGAGGCGATGCGGGTGGGATTGCGCAGCGCCGAGCTGATGGAGCAGGCGCTCGAGTACGCCCGTGCCCGCCAAGGGATCTAGCGGCGTCTAGGGGTTACGATGCCAGTACATGCGCATCTCGCTGATCTTGTCGTCCTTGGTCTCGCAGAAGACGGCGCCGCGGGTATCGACCCACTCGCCCGTGCGGCGGCGCCGGTAGGTGCAGCGGAACTCGGCGGCGAACCAGGGCCCGGCCGCATGAATCTCGCCGGCCTTGAACGTGACCTCCGCCTGGTTCAGCGGGACGTCAGTCCAGTACGCCCGGATGGCGTCGATCCCGGCGGTGCGCTCGCCGAACGGCGTGCCGAGGAACACGGCGTCGGGAGCGAATACGGCGGCGATGGCATCCACGTCGCCCCGCTCCCACCCCGCGCCAAACCGCTCCAGCAACTCGCGATACGCCGCGCTCATGGCGCCCAATATACGCCAATCCGGAACTCCGGGTCGGGACGTATGGTACACGAAGTCTCCGAGGTTCACATCAACAGGAGGATGAATCGATGTTGAAGCGCATCCTCGCCACGACGGCCGTCCTGGGCCTGTGCGCGCTGCCGCTCGCCGCGCAGGGCCACGCCGCCACGGCGGGCAACGAGATGACGATCACCGGCTCGGTGGTCGACCTGAATTGTCACACGACCAACGGCGCGGCCGGCGCCGCTCACAAGGCCTGCGCCCAGGCATGCGCCAAGGCCGGCGTGCCGCTCGGCATTCTCTCGAGCGACGGCACCATCTACCTGCCGGTGAGCTCCAAGCCGGGCGATCCGCAGAACTCGAAGCTCGAGCAGTTTGCGGAAAGCAAAGTGAAAGTCACGGGCATGCACCGTATGGTGAGCGGGCTGCACACGATCGAGATCAAGACGGTCTCACCCGCGACCTGATGCGCCGCGCCCTGGGCGCCGTGCTCGCGGCAGCCATGCTCGGCTGTCGCGCGCCGGCGCCCGGCGGCTTTACCCTGCTTTTCCTCGGCCGCTCGCCGGCCGCGCGGTTGGGTCTCTCTTCATTATCGTGGACCCCCGACCCCGACCAGAGCCGTATCATCGCGTTCGACGGGCACCTCCACGCCGTCCGCCAGCTCTCGAGTGCCCGTCTCGCGACCCCTATGGCCGTGGCGCCGCTCGGCCCCACCGAGCTGCTCATCACCGAGCGCACCGGCGAGGGCGTGGTGCTCGACACCGCGGGCCGGGTGGTGCGAGAGTGGGACAGCCCCGACGTCGCCTCGCTGTACGCCGCGGCGGGAGGACGCGTGCTAGCCGTGCGCTCGCCGTATTACGTCCCCCAGCTCGCCAGCCCTGAGCCGGACACCGCTCCGCTCATCCGCGTGCTCGATACGCTGGGTCGCCCCGTCGCGGGGCTGGCCACCATCCGACGGCCTACGTTGCCGCTGCTCAGTCACCTGGTGAATGCCGGCGCGGTGGCCGCGGCGCCGGACGGGTCAGTGTACTTCGCCCCGCTCGTGCGCGACGAGATTCGCAAGTATGGCCCGGCAGGCGAGCTGCGCTGGACCGCGCAGCGAGGATTGACCGGGTCGGGAGGCGATCCGGTGTTCCTGCCGCCGCCGCGGGGAAGCACCGAGCTGCAGCTGCGAAGCCGGCTCGTGAACGTGGCGCTCGTACTCGGGCCCGACGGCCGGCTCTACGCCCTCGGCTCGGACGATTCGAGCGCCACCAGGCTGCGGGTGGACGTGGTGGACACCGCCACCGGGGCGATCGTCGCGACCCGCCACCTCGGCGCCAGGGAGAGCGCGGTCGCGCTCGATGGGCGCGGTGCGCTCGCCCTGCTCGACGCGGATTCGCTCCTCGCCGCCGCGGCTCCGGCGGCCGGCGGGCGCGACCCGTTCGCGCCGGCCTTCGCGCTGCCCGATCTCCAGGGCGACACGGTCACGCTCGCGACGTTCCGGGGGAAGGTGACGCTCGTGAACTTCTGGGCCTCGTGGTGCGACCCCTGCCGCGAGGAGTTCCCCCACATGGCCTCGCTGTATCGCGACTTCGACCGCAAGGACTTCGCGATCGCCGCGGTTTCTGACGACGTGGACGCGGGCAAGATGCTCGCCTTCGTGCGTCGGTTCCGGCCCGCGTTTCCGATCCTGGTGGGGGGCGGGCGGATGAAGCAGACGTACCACTATCGGGGCCTTCCTTACTCGGTGCTGCTCGACCGCCACGGCCGCGTGATCGAGCGCATCTTCGGATTCGGCGGGGACGAGGAGTTCCGGGAACTGCACGAGACTATTGCAAAGGAGGTGCTGGCTCCCTAGCGTGTATCCGTGCCAGATTCGCCCCATCCCGCATCCCGCATCCCGCATCCCGTAATCATCGATACCGATCCCGGCATCGACGACATGCTGGCGCTGCTGTTGGCGCTCGGCTCGCCGGAGCTCGAGGTACGCGGGATCTCGGTGTCGTACGGCAACACGGTCGTCGAGAACGCCTACCGCAACGCTGTGGTGATCGTGCGGCGGGCGGGCAAGCGGACCACGCTGGGCGTGGGGGCGCGGCGCCCGCTCGCCCGGCCGCTCTCGGTCGCGAGCGAGACGCACGGCGAATCGGGGCTCGGCTACGCCGCGGTCCCTCCCGCCGGCGTGATCCTCGACTTCGTCAAGTCGCTCGACCGGCTGCTCACGGACCAGCCCGAGCCGGTCACGCTGGTCACGCTCGGCCCGGTGACGAGCCTGGCGCTGGCGCTGCGACGCGATGCCGCGCTCGTGCGTGACAAGGTGAAGCGTCACATCGCGATGATCGGGAACGTGGCCGCGCAGGGGAACACGACGCGCTACGCCGAGTTCAACGCGTGGTGCGATCCCGAGGCGCTCGACGTCGTGCTGCGCGCCGAGCTGCCGACCGAGATGGTGGGACTGGACGTCACGCGCCAGCTGGTGCTCGCGCCCAGCGAGGCAACACGGCTGGCCCATTCCGGTGCGCCGCAGGCGGTGTGGATCCAGGACGCGCTGCGGTTCTACATGGAGTTCCACAAGCGACAGGAAGGCCTGGAGGGCTGCATCGTGAACGACGTGCTCCCGATCGCCGAGCTGGTGCATCCCGGCCTGCTCACGTTCGAGGAGCAGCGGCTCACGGTGGATCTGGACGAGGCCGAGCACCGCGGCCACACCCGCGTCGACCCGGAGGGCACGCCCGTGAAGGTCGCGATGCGCGCGGACCTCGGGCCCGTACGGCGGCTGCTCTCCGAGCGCGTGTTCCGCTGGGCCGCGCGCACCGCGGCGGCTCCGATCGCGTCCGAGGAGGTTCAGGTCTGATGCCGCTGCCACGCAAGGTCACCGTGATCGGCGCGGGGGACATCGGGTGCGGCTGGGCCGCCCTGTGCGTCGCGGCCGGGTGGCCGGTGACCCTGTTCGACGCCAGCGCGCAGGGGCTCGAGCGGGCCGCGTCGGATGTGCCGCAACGGGCGCGCGTCCTGGTGGAGCAGGGGCGGGCCAGCCAGGGGATCGTCGAGCGAGGGCTGCTCGAGTTCGTGCAGGCGCGCAGCCTGCTCCAGGCTGTGAAGGACGCGGACTGGGTGATCGAAGCGATCTCAGAAGACCTGATGGCGAAGCAGCGGCTGTTCGAGTCGATCGAGCAGGTGGCCGGGCACGACGCGCTGCTCTCGAGCTCCTCGAGCGGCCTCCCGCCCGGCGACATCTTCGCGCGCTGCCGCCGTCAGGATCGCTGCCTCGTGGCCCATCCGCTCAATCCGCCGGAGCTGATTCCGCTGGTCGAGCTGGTGCCCGGGCCGCGCACCACCCAGGCGGCCGTGGCGCGTGCCCAGGACTATCTGCGCTCGCTCGGCCGCATGCCGATCCTCCTGAAGAAAGCCGTCCCGGGCTACGTGGTAGGGCGGATTGCCGCTGCGGTGTGGCGACAGTGTATCGATCTTGTCCTCGAGGGCGTGATCGACGTGGACGAGCTGGATCGGGCCGTGTCGCTCGGCCCAGCGCTGGGCTGGGCGGCGGCCGGCCCTCATCTCACCTATCATCTCGCTGCGGGCGACGGCGGTGTCACGCTGTTTCTACAGCAGCTGTTGGCGACTTTCGAGAGCTGGTGGGGTCAGCTCGCCACGTGGCAGCGGCTCGAGCCCGAGCAGCAGCGCGCTCTGATTCACAGCGTGGAGCGGGCGTACAAGAACAAGCTGGGCACGCTGCGCGAAGCCCGGGATCGGCGCTTGGGGGCCATCTTGCGAGCGTTAGAGCAAGCTCGTACGACCTA
>Ga0209154_1000827_pt1 | contig 19305 bp, 20 predicted proteins | sample GraSoiAngelo_121_FD_185878 | JGI IMG/M metagenome (GOLD analysis project Ga0209154, IMG submission 185878) | Grasslands soil microbial communities from the Angelo Coastal Reserve, California, USA - 14_0919_12_20cm (SPAdes) (version 2) | ecosystem: Environmental > Terrestrial > Soil > Grasslands ... | reverse complement strand
GTAGACTCTGGTCGCGGATATTGGATCTCTCAGCTGACATACTCGGTGAGGTGTGGCAGAGGAATCTCCGGCAGGAGTTCGGGATAATTTTGTCCCCCTATGGCTTGATCGCTCACGCATTAGGTTGGCGGAGCCGCTGAAGTACCCCTACTTACCTCTGATGAAGTGGAGTAGGTTATAGCTCACTCGACAACTTTTTCCTGTTTCTCGGAATACGCGACGGCATAACTCCTGAAAAATCGCACCCGGTCGCCCTCTCCGCAACTCCCCCGAAAGGTCCGCACCAGACTCCGTTCCCCAAGCGGAGCCTTTCTCTGTCGGACAAGCATTCGAACGCAGTCGCGTTGGAGAACATTTTCGTAGCGTTTCGCGAAATCTCATGTTGACAGGAAGCAGCGCGGAAGACGCCGTCGCCACCGCTTGAAGCCGGGTAAATTCCCGACATGGCACCTTGCGACGCCCCAAGGCCTCTCTCCGTTTCTAGTTCCGTCGGCTAGTGTAGTTTCTCTTGGTCACCAGCCAAGCTCCCACCTGCGTCAAACATTTTCGTCGTGAGGATACATGAGTGCTTACTGTTGAGAGTCGGCGACCTCACTGTGAGAGTGTACTCTGGCGCGTCTTACCAAGTCACCAGGACAGCTTGCGGCGAATCGAGATCTACGTAGAGGATCTTCTTGCTTTGGTCGACTCCATACGTCGGTTCTCCGTCGCTAGCCCAGTGATCCACTGCCCAAACGACTTTCTCAACCCGTATGCTCTTCATCTCCGGCCATCTGAACGCGGGATCATGCCACGACACAGCGGAACGATAACCTGTTACCAGGAATTGACGACCGGATGGATGAACGACAATGGCTTGGCCATTCTGCTCCCCCCGTGACCGTTACTTTGAAGTCGTTGACGTCCTCGGTCTTGGTAAATCGCTGGCCTGGCAAATCGGAGACAAACACTTTGAGCCTTCCCGTGCTTGCGTAGTAGGAAATTTGTGGCAACGCCTTCCTGACGAGGAATATGCGTCGCGTAATGCCGGGGCGCCATTCCTTTCGTTACCATTTGGCAGAATGTAAGCCTGATAGGGTTCCGGACAGGAAACAGTCAATGCCCAGGGCGCGAAGATCGGCGAACCAAATTCGCCGATTGCAATGTACGCCAACCTGGAGGTTACTGCAGTCAAGCCGCTGTTGATCTCGGTGACCGCCGGTAAGTTCCGTCCAATATGATAACGGTTCAGTGGCTCTCTGAGTCCTGAAATCGTGGCCTGCGACTCGCGCGCGCATGTGTTGTCTAACCGCCATTCTGCACAAAAATAGGAGTTGACGCCGATGAAGGCGATGTTTGGGCAATTATGCAAATATGTCTCAACATCCTCGCCAGGAGCGCCGCCCACCATCCAATCTGCGACTTTGCCTCCGACATAATTATGAAAAACGGGCAGAGGATATTCGGCAGCGCCCGCATCGGTAACGGGCCGGATCCAGTTGCTGCTCAAATCCCAGGCGCTGAATGTGAGATCGTCCGCAAAACGATTCTGAGCGAACCGCTGGTTGGAAACCGGGGAGTGATCGCGCCACAGCTTGGGGTTAATATGCCTATCTTCTCCGAAGACGGCAATCTCATTCTCAACCTGGATCATAAGAATTGTGTGTGTCTGGGAATCAACGCTCTTGATGTGCCGCATCATGAATCCCGAGCGGATGTCAAAACTCCGTAAGGCCTTGATGAACTCTTCAGCCGACCACATGACAGTTCCACCTTATTTTCAAGCCTTGCTCACAACCCCGGTGGAAAACGCGGTACCAGGTGATTGTTCCCTTGTCGCGGTGCGCGCGATATCGAAATAGATCCGTTCACTCCTGAACGCAACGCTCTCGCGAGCGCATTTTTTTACGTCGATCCTACTTGTCTATCGCGAAAGTGGAGTGGATCATAGCGCGCTCGACAACTTTTCCTCTTTTTCGAAATACGCGACGGTATGAGTCCTGAAGAATAGGGGTGCCAATCCGCTCCTCGAACCAAAACGGCAACGCGCCCAACATTTGCTGCGAACCCTGCGGAGGACGGGCTATCAAGCGACCCTCAGCCCCTGCCCGCAGAAACCTAGTGTCTGGGGAAAGATTTCCGACAGAGTGGGGCCGTAACGAGATCATGTGCGGATGGTCGGTGGTCCCGGCTGGGCTGCTGTTTACTGCTGTCGCCGGCAACGAAATCGTCCCGGAGGGGCTGGCCCTGTCGAACGTGCTAAGGATCAATGGCAGCGAAGGGGGGCGCGCAGAGATGGATATCGTCACTCCACACCCGTCCTTTCCCTTGGACTACCAAGTTGAGGCGGGCCGACTCGTTCCGTCGTCGTATCTCCCTAAGTCTGCTGAGGTTCGATTGAAAATCAGGCCCCGGTACCAAAGATATTTCTGTTCAAGAACTCATTGCGGAACTTTCTCTTCGGGTCGTATCGCTCGCTCAGTTCAACAAATTCAGGAAGCTTTTGGTAAACGGAATGGAGCCGGGCCGGGCTGATGGTGAATAGCTTTCCCCAGTGCGGACGAGCGTCGAACGGTGCCAGTTCTTTTTCGATCACCGGCAGTAGGTTGCTGACCGCAGACCAATCTGGTTTCCAAGTAAAGTGGACGGTCACGCAGGGTTGTTTGTAGCAGGGGCTCATCCAGAGGTTGTCGGCTGCGATAGTGCGGATTTCTGAAATCATTAAGTACGGACCGACCCGGTCGCGCAGTCGTTCCACCGCCAGGATCGCTTCGACGGCATGCTGCCGGGGTACGAAATATTCCGATTGCAGCTCCTTGCCTGCGCTCGGAGTAAATCCCATTCGGAAATGCGGCAGGCGTTCGTACCACGGACCAGGCACACCCATTTGTTGGGTACAGTTCTCGGCAGAAAGCTCGGCGATGGGGTGAAGATTTCTGGTGGCACGTTTCGCTCCGAAAAATTCCTGCGGCGCGTCGAAGGATTTCCCCTCTTCGATACGGCTCTTTAACCAGACCTCGTTGACACGCTGTTTCTGCCAGTCGGTAAACAGGCTCACACTATACGCGCTAGATACGATGGTCTCGAAGTGGTTTTTTAGTTGGCTTAGCGGTAGGTCTTGGTACACGTACTGCCGCATCATGTAACTGGGCTGAACATCGAGCGTGACCTTAGTGATCACACCCAAGGCGCCAAGGCTGACTACCGCTCCCTGAAAAGCTTCGCCGTCCTGGCGAGTCAACTTCACCACGTCACCCGATGCCACGACAAATTCCAGCGCGGAGACCGCTGTGGAAAGGTTGCCGTTTTTGTCTCCTGACCCGTGAGTTGCGGTGCTGCAGGCGCCGGCTACTGAAATATGAGGCAGAGAAGCGAGATTGTGCAGGGCAAAGCCCTTGCTGTCGAGATAGGGACACAACTGTCCGTAGCTCATTCCGGCCTCGAGCGTCACCGTGCTTGCTTTCGGGTCAAGGGTTATCACATGGTTCATCGATTTGATGGAAAGGAAGTTGTGCGAGCTATCGGCGATCCTGTTGAAGCAATGGCGGGTACCGAGAACTTTCAGGTGGGATTGTTTTCTGACAAATTCCCTGACCTGGTCAAGCGAATGCGCTGAATACAATCGCGCAGTGCCGTATTCCAGATTGCCAGCCCAGTTTCTTAACTTTTCTTCCGATGCCCAGGCGAGCAAGGGGCACAGGACTGGGGTTGCCATCAACCCAGAAACAAGTTTGAGGAAGGTTCTTTTGTTCACGGTTTTGACTGAGAGGTAGGAGTGTTTTTGCGCGTCCTTACACACTCCCACGCACATGCTGCCGCCCCTTGCGTGTTTATGCCTCCAGACCCTCCGCACAGGACGGCGATCCATTTCGGGGATCCAGCAACCGGGGAGTGAGTGTAACACGCCTGATTGACGATCTTAGGGCAAGTTTGGTGTCAACAGCCAACTTCTTTGAGCAGGCTTCCCTCCTCGCCGACATGGGCATGTTTTGTAGCGTAACGCCGCTATTACTCCAATGCGGCACGAACATCCAGTCGGGCCCGAATCAGGCCAAGTTCTTTGTTCCCAAGCGTTCGTTAACAGGCTCCAGGGAGTGACCAAGGCACGTGAATACTGCCTGATCCACTATGGCATCGCCCGCCACTTGCTGGCGATAGCTCACGTCCAGAAACGCCGAGGTCGGCGTCAACCCATGGGTTCTCGCTACAACTCAAGGGAGAGAAAGAACGGTGCGCCGGTTCCCAGGCGCGCACCAAATGAAGCACTTGGAATTTGATTCCTAGTTCGGGAGCAGGTTGGAGGTTCAAATCCTCTCTCCCCGACCAACATTTTTGTTGTTGCTGCTCAGGGGCTTACGAGCACACCCATATCTCGGTTTTGAACTCCAGCGGAGGCCTCGGAAACTGCCTCACAAACGGATCAGAATTTCTCTGGGAATTCTCTCGAAGCCCGAAAAACGGTTGCCACTTCAATTGCTGCACCACGAAAGCGGTACACAACCCGAAAACGTCCAACGATGACTTCCCGAATTTCAGGATCATCCCTCTCCGGAACGATGCGTCCTGACTGTGGAAAATGGAGAAGTCGCTCGACAGCGGAGAAGATTCGCGCAATCGTCAGATCGGCGTACTGCTCAGAATCTTTGGCGATGTAGTCGCGGATGGCGCGGAGGTCGCGCAGCGATTGTGGCGACCATGCAATCTGCATCAGAGTCCAAAGCGGCTCTTAGCCTCATCATGGGGAACACCTTCGGACCTGTCCAACTCGGCCAACCCACTCTCGATTTTGGCCAAGAAGACGAGCCTCTCTATCGCGTCATCGACCGTGGCGTCTGCAGGCATGGCCTTCAGCACTTCGATAATACGATCTCGAGTGAATGGCTCTTGCATGACTTTATTGTAATGCAGGTGATCGCAAAGTCTGGGGCAGCCACCCAACAACTTTCCAAATCCGTGATCAGCCAGCCTGCTGTACAAAAGTTCGAAAATCGTCTGCTAGGGCCGGCCCTTTTTTCGTCCTCGTTTTTCAGCAACTTGGCGGCCGACCCTTCGTTGCTTTTGAACTCGCACCGTTTCAAGCAAGTAAGAACGGGCTTTTCTCGCCAACTGCGGCGACCCCACGAATCCAGTGCCCCGGCACCCGCAGAAACCCCATGTGAGCGCGCCATTCGAGTCCTCCTAAATCCCACGACCTCATGTGAGGAGTTCGTTCCCAAAAGCGCCGCTGGCAGCACCTCCAGACCTCCGGGAAAATCAAATCGTGTGTTTACTACCGCTTAGCAGAAAGGTACGACTGCTCGGCGACGGATTCACGGCAGGTTTCACCGGCGCAGTAGGGTGCTTGCGATGTCGCCACTCCGTTAGCTGAAAACCGACTATGCGATGAAACATCTACCAACATAGGGGATTAGTTATCTTCTTGACTAGGCGATTAACCGTCCGTTATGCTTGATGATGAGGCTTTAATGGGCGCTCCACAAGGCAAGAAGCCACGAGCAAAGCTGTCGACGACAGTATCGGCAAGGACACTCGAATTCCTGGAGAGCAAGGTAGAATCCGGCCAAGCTGCTAGTCTGGCCGAAGCAGTGGACGCCGCAATCCAAAAGGTCCGGCAGCTCGAGAACCGGCAAAGACTGGCTCTGGCAACCGCCCGGTATTTTGATCAATTAGAAACGCATGCAGCTAGTGAAGAGAATGCTCTAGCGCAGGACCTCGCAGCAGCAGCGAGCACGATCAACTTTGATGAAGAGCTCTGAGTCGCCCAGACGCGGGGAAATCTGGCATGCGAATACGGGCGGAAAAAGACACAGTGTTGTCATTATTTCGTTAGATGCACGCAATACGAGTGAGCGCGTGACCTCCGTACTCGCGGTCCCTTTTGGCAGTTACGGGTCGCCTGGCCCGACATCGAAGCGAATGGAGCCGGGTGAGACAGGTTTGCCCCAGGCGTCCTTTCTGAAGGCTCATTTTATTTCCGTGATTGAGAAGAAAGATCTTGTCGAGAGGCTTCCTCGTAGGCTTTCCCAAAGCCAAATGAGAGAGTTGGTCGCGATGGTGAATCGCGCGATTGATCCCGATGCACCATATGACGATAAGTGACAGGCGGGCGCCGACTATAAGGTCAAATGCGGTGAGTTCAGATTGCGAACCGCGCACCCACGGACGAAATAGAACCCCCACTTGCGGCAGCGCAAGTTAAGTTCAAATCCTCTTACCTTGACCCTTTGATTTCAAGTCAGGCCTACGCCACTGAAAATGTTAGTCCAAAACCGTCGGCGGAAATTAGACCGGTTCTAAAATTGCGTCTGCCAGGGCCGACCACTACCGGATCCTTTCCGGATAGACCGTCATGAACGAAGCCGCTCGCGCGGCGGACGCTAGCGCGTGTGAGATACAGGCATTTGAAACGGTGGTCTGAACTGTCGTCTGAACTGACACGTCTTGCACTGTCGTCTTGAATAACGGGCCGCCCCGCGTTAGGATGATCCAGCTAAATGCGGTAACCGCTACATCGATGAGCATCAATAACAACGTTTTTGCCGAATCCCGCTTCCGGCAACGATTTCCAGCCGAAAATCGATTGAAAATCCATAGGCCGCGTCCGCCGCACCCGCGAGCGGCTTCCTTCTGACGGTTTTATCGAAAGCGCGCCAGAGCGTCCTGCCATCCCTCACTCTCAAATGCGCGCTTCCGATAAAACACTAGCGTGATCGTCCTACAATCTGATGGGGCTTTACAGATGATGCAGCACAAACCGCAATCGCAGGTAGAGCTCCGGGATGTGGCGGCAGGCCTGTGGATATGGCGTCTGGAGCATCCTAAGTGGAAGCCGGGTCAGGGCTGGGAGCCGCTCGTGGCGTCGACGTGCGTCGAGTCGGGCGGCCAGAGACTCGTTCTGGATCCGCTTGCTCCGCCTGCCGACGCTGCTGAGCTATGGGAGCGGCTCGACGCACACGCGCCGACTGCCGTTGTGGTTCTCAAGCCGGATCACGTTCGCGACGTCGACCTGTTCGTGCGCCGCTACGGTGTCCCAGCATTCGGCCCGCGCCTCTTCTTTCGAGAGGACATCCCCGAGACCAAGCTGGATTTCATTGAGCCCGGCAGCCGTCTTCCGGGCGGGCTCGTCGCCCTTTACGATGGCCGCGGCCGGAACGAGACGCCGTTATGGCTGCCCGAGCAGCGCGCCCTCGTCTTCGCCGATGCTCTGACGGCACCCGGAGGCGAGCTACGGGTCTGGGCGTCGCCGAGTCATAAAGAGCGAGCTTTGCCTGCGCTACGCGCTCTGCTTAAGCTTCCGTTTGAGCGTGTAATCGTCTCGCACGGCGAGCCAGTGCATACACGCGGTGCCTATGAGCGTGCCCTGGAGCTCGCCCCCTGGGGCGGATAGCGCTGAAGTGTTTACTGACAGCTTCCCGAATGTTGGTAATTCGGAAGCTAACTAAGCACCCGGCCAGTTCGAAAATCGTTCTATAAAAGGAGAAGTCAAGTAAAAAAACGCCCCCTCGGCTGGAGTTTTTCTTGCTTCGCAGCCCACTTAATAGATGAGCAGGATTTGTTTTGACCGGCCACACCATGTGCTCGGTTCTTGGGCATGATGGCCCAGAGGTTTGGGTTTTCTCTCAGGGCGGTTTTCATCGCCTGTTGGCAACGAAGCGGTTTTTGGTAAGCACCGAAACCTTACTCCAAAAGGGGCGCCCTTTTATATTGCGTCTGCTAAGGCCGACCAAAATTTCGCCCGTGTGATCTCAGGAACCTACGGACATACTCAAACAGCACTTTTGAACCAATCTCTTGCTTGCTGATGTAATCGTGCCCTTATTAATTCCGCAGCGCACTGAACACTGAACAATGACAGCTCCACGACGTACCCGCGCTCAAGTCAGACCTGTCTACAGGCACGAGGATCGTATGAATATGAAGAACACCCGTCTCGGTGCTCCTGCTTTTGCCGACTGTTCGCCACGGTGAGTGCCGCAGTGTTATCCGATGGATGCCTCGAAGGTCGGAACGATGAAGATGCATGCGGCACGGTCAGTTTGCGGGCAACGTGCGTCTGCTCTTCGGCCGGCCGAGCCCTGTATCGACGGTCGACATTGCGCTTATGCAGCCATCACCCCGGCATCGAGAGGAAGGGCCACGCGAAATCCCGCCGCCGTGTCTATGTTCATGATCGCACTGTTCATGATCGCACTCGTGCGTTGATTTACTGCGGGTACGTGGTCCTCACGCATGGAGGCTCACTCGATCGTGTCCTCCGGCCGCGGCGCTTCCCCTCGCTTGCGGCGCATCAGCCGGTCGAACGTGGCAAAATCACACGACCGCTGGCGTCAGCACTTCGACGCCAAACTGTAGCGGAATGACACCAAAGTCCCGTTGATTGAACCTCACGATCGCGGCAGCACGCCCGTTGGCCGCGGCTTCGAGCACCATCTCGTCGGCCGGATCCAAACTTGCCTAGGTGTCTGCGTTTGTGAAAGATGCCCTGAAGAGATTCACAGACTTTGGTGTTCAAGTTTAAACCAATGGCTGCGATCGCGGGGTCGATGCGCTTTTTAACGATGGCGCCGTCGCAAAGACTCCCAGCTGCCGTCCACAGTCCAGCCACCGTCCACTGTAAGTGCGTGCCCGTTAATAAAGCCGCTCTCCTTTTCGTTTGCGAGAAACGCGATCGCAAATGAAATATCGTCGGGCGTTGCGAACCGCCCCATAGGTACCCGGCCGGTGATGTCCGCGTCCGTATAGCTGCCACCGGCTTGGTCGGCCGCATCCATCTCGGTCTTAACCCAGCCCGGGCAAACGGCATTCACGCGTACTCCTCGCCCACCCCATTCGGCTGCGAGCGTCCGCGTCAGACCGATCAAGCCATGTTTCGACGCGTTGTAAGCCGCCCTGTCCGCAATACCCACGAGTCCCGCCACGGACGCCACATTGATGATGCAGCCATGCCTAATGGCAAGCATTCTCGTGCCAAACGCTTTGGACAGCAAAAACGGCGCCACAAGATTCACTTCCAACACCCGCCGATAGTCGTCTCCCGAAATGCTCTCCGCGGGAGCGATGAAACTAACTGCCGCGTTGTTCACAAGGACGTCGGTTCGGCCCCAGGCGTCGTACGCACTCTGAACGAACCCCTCGACAGTTGATTCATCGGCGATGTTTCCGGCCTGGCCAATGGCCTCTCCGCCTCGAGACTGAATCGACCGAATGGTCTCGTCGGGCATACGCAAGTCGTTCAGTGCTAGGCGGTATCCTCGCTCTGCCAAGACCTCGGCCACCCTACGCCCGATTCCTTGTGCTGCTCCGGTTACTGCCGCTGTCTGCTTCTCTTGGTTCAATTCGCCTCCCGTTATCCTATCGTCGATCGTAGGTTCTCTCTTGGCGTAGACGCTCTCGGGTTGCCCCGCAAGCCATCCTCAAAACAAGGGTCTCAGCTGGACAATTGATTCGAGGCCAGCATTTGCAATGCTAGATGAGAATCAGCCCCATGCGCACACCGAGGGTAACGGCCTCCGTGCGCGTCGACGCACCGAGTTTGTCGAATATAGAACTGATGTGGAACTTTACGGTGTGCTCGGAAATCCCAAGGCTCACGGCCATCTCCCTATTGCCAAGCCCTTCTGCCAGCATGCGCAGGACTTCAATCTCACGGGCTGTGAGGGTGTCGAATGCCTCTCGCGGCGAGTCTGCACTCGCCGGCTGAACACGCTGAGCGAGCTCAATCGTGGTCCCGGAATCCAGTACAACGAGGCCGGAATATACCATTTGAACAGCCGATAGGATCTGCAACGCGGGTGCGTCGCGGGGCAAGACCGCTTTGACTCCGGCACGCAAAGACCGCGCAGTCCAGCCGGGATTCGGGTTGTCGACGAGCACCACCGCACCAATGTTGCCGGCTGATTCGGTCAGGGCAGAAATCGTCGTCACAAATTGTGGGTGCGCGCGATCCAGGTCCGCCAGGATGATATCCGGCTGGAACTCGCGAGCTTGCGGAAGCACAACCGCCAGACTCGGCGTGCTGCCCGCAAGTTTCAGCGGTGCGCTCGTCTTCACAAGCGCTTCCAAGCCCGCGCGTCGGACCGAAGAGGAAGCGACCACCAGCACCCGGATCACTCCCGCTCCGTTCTTTCTGCTCATCGCTTACCTTCTGGGACGATCACCCAGATTGACTGAAAGCTGCACTGTCTCGCCGCCACGAATGACCCTGATGGCGATGCTGTCTCCCACTTTGCCGGAGGCAAGTAGGTCCTGGACTGCCCCCCAGTCTTCGAGTGCTGTGCCCCGGATTTCGGTCAAGACGTCTCCCAAGAGCACGCCACCTTTGTCGGCAGGACCTTCACTTTCAACGTGCATGACGAGCAGTCCGCTCGTGGTGCCCAATTTCAGTTTTGCTCGCATGGTTTTCGGAATCGCGACCGGCTGCATCGCCAAGCCGAGATAAGCACGCGCGATGTGGCCTTTCTCCAGCAACTCGTCGACTACCCGGTTCGCGGTTAGAATCGGAATGGTCACCGCTCTACCGGGAGCAAGACCGCGGGTGTTTACACCGACTATCTTTCCTTGCCCATTGACGAGGGGCCCGCCCGAAAACCCCGGGTACAGCGAGAGGTCTAGCCGAATATGCTGGTCCAGCAGACCGCCTCGCGGACTGCGCCAATCGCCACTCAACCCGCCGATGATCCCCGCGCTCGCCACCAGGTTGCCGCGCCTTGAGCGCCCCAGCGCGAGCACCATTTGCCCGAGCTTGAGACCGGTACTCTCGCCCAAATCAGCAACAGCATTACCGCTTTCCACAATCTTCAGCACCGCAAGATCCGTGCTGGAATCGCGGCCGGCCAGCGTTGCCGAGACGGTTTTGCCGTCCGCACCGATCACCTTGATCTCCGCTTCGCGACGAATTGCGTGATCCGCGGTAACCACAATGCCTTTTCTCCATTCGATGCCGCTGGTGGGCATTCGGCCTCCAGCATGTACCCCGACCACCGTTCCACTGGTGCGCTCCGCGATTGAGGCCAATTCACTTGACAAGGTTTCCATCACCGACGAACTCGACATCTCGCCCTCCTTGAACCCCTGGTTTTCGTCCAGCGTGCTCTCAGAATGGAGGACTGAAGAAACGAGCACATCAGCCGGATGGCTAGGTGGAACCTACCCGATTGTCGACAATGAATGCTGACCCGGAAGAGGGTTGCTACGATGCGGGGGCATCGCCGATGGCTTGTTCTGGAGCAAACCAAAGAAATGCCCTAAGAGCTGTTGCGAGACACTGCAGTCATCGAGAGACGAGCGAGCAACGCCGAGAGCCCGAAGTTTACGACCGGGACGAAGTGCACGGCCGGGTTATCTTTTGAGTTTGCTGACTGTTGTCACGTGACAATTCAACTTGCCTAGGGCACGCATATCCGTGAAGTAGTGATCTGTGTCCTTTCGACTCCATAGAAGGGTTAACTGATGCTAAGCTGGATTCGATGTCACGCTCATCCTCGACTGCCGCGGAACGTGGACTTGTCCCCCTTGAAGTCATCGAGCGGCGTATCTATTTGATGCGGGAGCATAAAGTCATGCTCGATAGCGACCTGGCAGAACTGTATGAGGTCACAACCAAACGCCTTAACGAGCAAGTGAAGCGGAATCGCGGCCGATTTCCTGCTGATTTCATGTTCCAGCTGAATCTCGACGAATCGCGCCATTTGAGGTCGCAAATTGCGACCTCAAAGACGGGACGCGGAGGTCGCCGCTACCAGCCCTACGTCTTTACCGAACATGGCGCCCTGATGCTTGCCAGCGTCCTCAATAGCGAAGCGGCTATCCATGCCAGTATTCAGATCGTTCGCACGTTCATCCGCCTTCGCGAGCTACTGGCAACCCACCGAGAACTTGCCCGAAAGCTGGAGCAAATGGAAAAGAAGTATGACTCGCAATTTAAGGCGATCTTCGAAGTGATCGAGCAACTCATGGAATCGCCCGAGGACCCGGAACGCAAACCCATCGGATTCGCTCCCTAGCTATTTGAAACTCACCCGCTGCATTAGGGACCCCTGATTGCGTCCGTACCACCCTGAGCGACTCAGTCTAGTTCCGCCGCTATTTGACTTCGATGGTCGAAACACTCAGGGCGGGAAGGGTGATGGTGACAGAATCACCGCTGACAGGCGTTTGTTGAACCAGGACTGGGTGGATTGGGCTCTGTCCCTGAGCCGAAGAGGCGGTCATCTGGTATATGGAGGCCGTACCAGACAGCTGTACGCCGTTGATCGCTGTAAGCTGCGACGACATGGAACGATTGATGGCCACAAAAACGAATCGTCCTGGTGCGCTGCTGTCTGAACTCGCGTAGACAACCACGTTCTGCACGCTGCTGGAGGTCGTCTGGAGAGAAGTATCACCAAAGCCAGCCGTTGTTCCGTCGAAACCTCTGAAAGCTCGGAAGGCAGCCAGGATATACGGGCAATTACCGAGCGGCCACAACGTCGCTGCGTAAACACCCTGGCTGCCGAAAATGCCTAGATTGTCCGCTTCTGCGATCGTCCCGGCGATGTGATTGTTGCCGCCATTCTCATATTCGGTTATGGCAATTCTGGTGCCTGGGAACTCGGCGTCAATCTTAGCCTGCAGGCGAGGCAGAATTTTGATGGGCTCACTCAGCACGGCGTTGGTTATCCAGGAGTTCTCGATAAACGTGGGATCCCACAAACTTCGGGAACTCTGCACAATCGCCCGTACCTGGGCGTCGGTCAGGCTGGCACTGGTGAGATTCGTAACTCGCGTGCTGCCGTCTGTGGCTTCCGAATACCAGTGGAAGTCATATACATCCACCAGAGGTTTCCCGTAGGCATCGGAGGCAGTCTTGATCGCTGGCAGATACTTGTCGGGAAACCAATTTGTTCCGTCTGGGGTGGCCGTCAGCTCGCCCTGCCAGTCGTAGATCCCTCCAAAGCCGTAGTGGACCGGCCCAAAGATTACCACGCCCGGAAACTGGTCCTTCAGTGCCTTTGTGAGATTGATCGTTTTCGTAATGTAGTTGTCTGATGAAATAGCGGTAGGCCCCTGGACCTCCAGATGAGTCGAATTCCAGAGTTCAGGCTCGTTATCAAGGCTCACGAAGGTAGGTAATGAAGCGTTCGCGCCGAAGATGCCCGGAAACTTCTGATCCAGCGCCCAGAGGAACTCGTCCATGTACACATTAGCGTCTGTAGGATCCGGCGAAGTGGTGAAGGGAGCGGACGTGGCCGCGCTTTTCTTGTCGATCACCTGCCTGAATCGCGTCAGGTCCGGGGGTTTGCTGACGTTTACGGGGCCACTCTCGTCTGCCGACACCAGACCTAGCAGTTGGACAGATATGATGCTGGCCATACCAAGCCCGCGATCTGCAGCGATAACGCTGCGCACCGCCTCGGCCGGACTGGTACTGGCGCTTAAATAATTATCGTTTTGGTAGAAGTAGTCGCTGCCGGCGTTTGAGGCGTTGGTCTCCCAATTGTAGGCAGTCCAGCGGTTTCCGCCCGCACGATCAATGGTGAGATGGGACGGCGCGCCAGATATCCCGGTATAGAAGTTGATCCCGTAGATCCACGGCGATATGGGCTTGGTCTTGATCGGATCGACGGTGATTGTCACGTCGGCTGTAATTGGAGTGGCGCCCGCCTGACTTGAATTCCCGCTCTCTCCCACGGAATTTAGTGCCGACACGACGTAGAAATACGGTGTACCGTTCGCTACGCCAGTATCTGCGTAGCTGGTTGTACTGGCGGACGCAATTCGTGTATATCCGCCGCCGGAAGTGGTCGACCGCTTCACGTTATAACTGGTCGCCCCTGTGCTGGCTACCCAAGTCAGCGCAACCTGCTGATTGCCGGCGGTTGCAGTCAGACCCCTGGGTACCGCGGGTGTGGATGGAGGTGTTCCTCTTGCTCCAGGGCCTGCTCCTCCGCCACCGCAGCCAAACATCAATGCCGCGAGCAGCAAGACGGCCACTAACCCAACCTTTGGTTCCATGGGACGCGACTGCTCCTCCAGATTGCTGAATGCTATCGCATTTGCCCAACCGCTCCCGAGTTGCTTTGTTGACACGGAAGTACATGAGGACATTGATGCTGAAGCCGTCGTACTTTGGTGCGCCGACGACCTCCAATATTACTCAAGGTCGTCGCTGACGTGGCGCGGGGCTGACACGCCAGTTCCGGCCTCCTCGAATTCAGGTATTGGCCAAGCGGCGTAGCACGCCACGGGAAGCCCCACACACAAAAGTCGGTGCGGCGGTGCTGGTACTCCTGGACGTCGTTATAACCGGAGATACCGGCTGCGTCACCTGGCCAAGCCCGGGTAAAAGCAATTTAAAAGCAATAAATTGTTGGCGTTCTTGGACTCTATTGGGGGTACAATTTCGACTCGTAATTTGTCGGTTTCGCGCTTAGAAGGTCTATCTTTTCTTCATAGAACCAGAATATCGCGTCACAGACCGGAGTATCGCGCTCCTGCCAGCGGCGGGAATCTCTCGGAAGGAACGCAAACGGAGCATGGGGCAAAGTTGGCTCCATCGAGAGACTACGGCGAACCCATGGCACCTCAACTCGCTATGAAAAGGTCGTCAAGGAGTCCGAATGACTACACTCGGCTTTAACGCACCTTTATATATCCTGCCCTTCGACCACCGGGGTTCGTTTCAGACCAAGATGTTCGGCTGGAGCGGCGCGATAAGCCCAAATCAGACAGCAGAGATCGCCGCCATTAAGCAGGTAATCTATGACGGCTTTAAGGCTGCGGTCGACGCCGGCGTGAGCCGGGGAAAGGCCGGCATCCTGGTTGACGAGCAGTTTGGCGCTGCGATTCTTCGCCATGCGGCGGAACACGCCTATACAACTGCCTGCCCGGCCGAGAAGAGCGGCCAGGAGGAGTTCGATTTCGAGTACGGTGAAGACTTTGCCAAACACATCGAGTCCCTCCATCCAACCTTCTGTAAAGTCCTGGTTCGCTATAACCCTGAGGGCGATCGCACTCTAAACCGGCGGCAGGCAGCTCGTCTGAAAACACTCTCCCAATACCTGCACTCAGACGGTCGCAGCCGATTCATGTTCGAGCTGCTGGTGCCACCCGAGAAGGCACACCTGGATCAGGTCAAAGGAGACAAGAAGGCCTATGATTCGGAGCTTCGCCCTCGGCTGATGGTCGAGACCATCCTCGAACTCCAGGATGCAGAAGTTGAACCGGACGTCTGGAAAATCGAAGGACTCGACAGCAAGGAGGACTGTGAAAAGGTGGTGGCTGCTGCCCGTCGCGGCGGACGAGACAACGTCGGTTGCATCATCCTGGGCCGGGGAGAAAATGACCAGAAAGTGCGGGACTGGTTAACTACCGCGGCCAAGGTATCGGGCTTCATCGGTTTTGCCGTAGGCCGGACCAGTTTCTGGGAGCCTCTTGTCGACTTGCGGACAAAGCGGATTACACGCGACGCCGCCGTAGCGGAGATTGCCCGACGCTACCAGGAATTTGTCGACATTTTTGAGAACGCCCGCGGTAAGATTCGTGCTGCGTAAAGCAGAAAGCAAGGAGTTCGCGAGAGGGCGACGGGATGCCCTAAAGGTCGCTCCATCCCGGCAGCCGACTTCGCGGGTTCACCGATTTTCTGCGCGTATCCGCCGTTTGGGCGCAATCCAGAAGGCGATCGGGTGCATTGATTTGCCATCGAGTGAGCCGGCACTTCGCTAAGGTGGTTCTCCAGTTCCACAGTCTGCCATCGATCCAGATGAGAGCTTGATGGCAACTCGTATCGATTCCTCTGGTCTACAATACTGTGCCAGGTGATGCCGCTGGATTAACTTTGGGTGGTGACCGGGGAGCATGGGAGCAACACTGGCAACAAGTCGAGGCAGCCAATTCCAAGAGACTGGGAGAACTGCGGGCCCTTGCGTAATGGTTCTTTTCGGAGGGGCCGGCGACCTGACTAAACGCAAGCTGGTTCCCGCGCTTTTCAACCTTGTCAAGGCAAACCTGCTACCTAAGGATTTCGCCGTACTCGGCTTTTCGGTCGACGAATTAGGTCTCGAGCAATTTCGGAACCAAGTGACTGGGTTCTTGCCTCCCAGCGATCGCCAAACGGTCGCCTGGGAGTGGTTTACGGAGCGGCTTCACTACGCACGAGGAGATTTCGCGGATCCCGACGCTTTTAATGCGCTCTCGAATCGGCTGGGCGAATTGGACGTGTCCTACCACACCCAGGGGAATTATCTGTTTTATCTCGCGACTGCGTCTAAGTTTTTCGCTCCCATTGTTCAGCAGCTGGGAAGACTCGGGCTTTCTCGTCAGGAAAATGGCGGGTGGCGACGGGTTGTCATCGAGAAGCCCTTCGGACACGATCTTGAGTCCGCACAGGCCCTAAATCGTGAGATCAAGGGTATCTTAGACGAGAATCAGATTTACCGCATTGATCACTATCTCGGCAAGGAAACGGTACAAAACATCATGGTGTTCCGGTTCGACAACGCGATCTTCGAACCGCTCTGGAATCGCCGTTACATCGATCACATCCAGATCACGAACGCTGAAACCGTGGGGGTGGAACGACGTGGCGGATACTTCGACAACGCCGGCACCCTACGCGATATGGTTCCCAACCATATGATGCAGCTCCTGAGTCTAACTGCGATGGAGCCACCCGTATCTTTTCGTGCCGACGCAGTGCGCAACGAACAAGCGAAAGTTTTGCATGCCGTTCAGACACTAGACTCCGAAGAGGTTTTGCATTCGAGCGTGCGGGGTCAGTACGGAGAGGGCGTGGTTGAGACCGAGACGGTGCCCGGCTATCGTATGGAACCGGGAGTCTCACCTGAATCGCGAACCGAGACGTTCGTGGCCCTTAAATTGAATATCGACAACTGGCGCTGGGCAGGGGTGCCGTTCTACTTGCGAACGGGCAAGCGACTAGCCAAGCGTCACACCGAGATTACAATCCATTTCAAGCAAACACCATTTGAGCTTTTCCGTAATGCTCCTTTTCACAAGTTGCACACGAACACCCTCGTCATCCAGATACAACCCGTGGAAGGAATCTCGCTAAGCTTTGGTGCCAAGATCCCGGGTGCCGTGCTTCGGGTGGGATCGGTAGATATGAGCTTTGAATATTCCAAGTACTTTGGCGCGGAGGCCTATACGGGGTATGAAGTGCTCCTCTATGACTGCATGATCGGAGATGCTACTTTGTTCCAACGCGCCGATATGGTGGAAGCGGGATGGCGTGTGGTGAATCCGGTACTTGATGTTTGGAAAGCCCTCCCGCCGCGTAGATTTCCAAACTACACGGCGGGTTCCTGGGGGCCTCGAGCTGCCGATGAGCTGATGGAGCACGACCATCGTCAATGGAGGACGATTGGGGCATGATTCTGGCGGGAGAAATCGGCGCGACGCGTACTCGCTTGGCTGCGTTCGAAAGCGAGGGCAACCAGCTGCGGCAAGTGGTCGAGAAGATTTACCTGAGCCAAGAGCATACCGGCTTGGCCGAAATCATCCCGGATTTCATCAAGCGCGAAGGCATACCGGTGGTGAGCGCATGCTTGGGGGTGGCTGGACCGGTCCGCAACGGGCGTAGCAAGATTTCCAATCTTCCCTGGACAATCGATTCCCGTGAGTTGACGAAACAGCTCAAGCTCAATTCCGTAGGCCTGATCAATGACCTGGAGGCCTATGCCTACGGAATAGATGCACTCGAATCCAAAGATTTCATCACCCTGAATGAAGGTTCACAAGACGCTGAGGGGAATCGGGCTGTGATCTCGGCGCGGACGGGCCTTGGGATGGCCGGTCTCTATTGGGATGGTTATCGCCACCATCCGTTCGCTTGCGAGGGAGGGCATGCCGATTTCGCGGCCAGGAACGATGTGGAGAAGGAACTGTTGGCGTATCTTCAGAAGAAACATGGCCGTATCAGCTGTGAGCGAATTCTCTCCGGGCCCGGAATCAAGAATATCTACGATTTCCTTCGTGACACGAGGAAAGGGGATGAGCCCGACTGGTTGAGAAAAGAGATGGCCGAAGCGCCCGATCCTCCGGCACTGATCTCGCAACTTGCTCTGGAAAAAAAGGCCGATATCTGCGACCAGGCGCTGTCCATTTTCGTGAGCGTTTATGGCGCTGAAACGGGTAATTGCGCGCTGAACCTGATGGCCACGGGCGGTGTTTTCATAGGTGGCAGCATTGCAGCGAAAATCGTGCCCAAGATGAAGGATGCGATCTTTATGCAGTCTTTCTTGGACAAGGGACGCATGCAGCCATTGCTTCGGGATATGCCCGTCAAAATAGTCTTGAACGACGATTCTGGAATTATTGGTGCTGCACGCTATACGCTCATTCAACGGGCATTTCGCAGCGCATCCCGTGTGGTAGATTGATTTCTCCAATTCCTTAGGGGATCACCGAACGTCCAACCGTCTGCTGACAAGCCGTATTCAAGGTAGCGAACAGTTATGCCAGTGCCTGGTTTCATGCCTTTAAAGCTGCTTGCGTGTCATGATCCGGATCAAGACTGATCGAGACGATGTTCACCTCGTTCGGCGCTTGCTTTTCAATTTTCTTCTGCACTTTCACCAGGTTAGGATTAAGAGGCGGCCTGACCTGACTTGGGGTTAAGTCTTCAGATACTTCCGCATGCATCGAACGCGAGGCGCGTGGCGCTGACGTATGGCTTCACGCGCCGCAACTGTATCCAGCTTCGCCTTGGCGTGAATAAACCGGCACCCGGGCGCGTGAAACGTCTTTCCGTCTGCAGCGATCACAACCATCATATCGGGCGGCACGCCGCTGCCGCTTCGCGCATGTTCGGAACGCAATTCAGGACGGCTGCCCGCCAAGAACCGGCCCACCTCGAAGCTGCCCGCAAACAGGCCACCGTCCTTTTTCCCTATTACAGTTGTTTAAGGAATTCGATCAATGCCTGCTGGTCCTCGGGACTCAGCGCACGGAATCGGCGGATGACCTCCCGCGCGTCGCTGCGATGTGACTTCGAGATCACACTGCCATAACGCGGGCAGATCACCTCCTCCGGTGATAGTCCATAGGAGACGTTGCTGTCCGCCCCCGCTGGAGGCACCGGGCATCCAGCGCCTGCGACATCGTCCGGCGTGTTGTCGTTGTCGGGAGCCGGGAGGTCATGCAGCTCGATCGCAGCACGGATCGCGTCATCCACTGTACGCACCACCAGCGGGGCATTGCTGACTCGGCTGTTCGTGGTAACCGTACCCGCAGGCGTGCTGTCCACGGTAAGAGTACTCAGGTACACGCGCGCATCGTGTAAGAACGGCGGCCCCATCCTCCCTAAACCCATCAGCGGCGCGGTGCGGA
>Ga0209154_1000823_pt1 | contig 19347 bp, 18 predicted proteins | sample GraSoiAngelo_121_FD_185878 | JGI IMG/M metagenome (GOLD analysis project Ga0209154, IMG submission 185878) | Grasslands soil microbial communities from the Angelo Coastal Reserve, California, USA - 14_0919_12_20cm (SPAdes) (version 2) | ecosystem: Environmental > Terrestrial > Soil > Grasslands ... | reverse complement strand
CAGCCACATGCCCTCCGGCTCGCACCCGAAACGGCGCTTGAAGTCGGCGATGCCCCAGCGCACCTCGGTCACCTTGTCGCGGCGGGGAGCGAGGGGCAGGATGAGGTGATGGTACGGCATGGCGACCGCGCCACCCGAGCGGGCGGCCGCGACCACGCGCGAGTACGTGCCGGCTGCGTACCGCTCCATCCACTCGAGCAGCGTAGGCCCGAAGTCGAAGCTCATCGCGGCGAGCGACGGGGCCACGGGGGCGTAGCATTCCCGCTCGATCCGCTCGTTCCAATCGTGGAACGGCGCGGCGTTCGGCTCGACGGGAATGGTTCCGGTCCACGGGTCGTCGCGCGGCGGCTGGTAGAAATGCCCGTGGATGACGACGGATCGCTTCAACCGGCGAGCGCCTCCGCCACCTGGGCCAGCACATCGGGGAACAGGTCGTCGCGTCGCGCGAGCTCGTCGGCCAGACGCCCCGCCGCCTCGAGCTCTCCGCCGGCGCCCCCCATCAGCTTGATCAGCCGCTCGGCATCGTCGCAGTGCTGCGTGAAGCGGCGCTCCGCGTAGTCGACCACGGCGCCGGTCGAGATGATGAATTGCCAGTCGGACGATTGCGCCAGCAACAGCTCGCGCGCCGCCTGCGCCAGCACCGGGCGCGCGGCGGCCGAGGCGAGCGCGCCGGGCGCCGCTTTCCAGAAGGCCTCCTCCAGCGGCGCGAGCCGCTGCCACGTCCACGCCGTCCGGTCGTTCAGCCACATGGAGTGATCACCGTTCGCGCCCCAGGATCCTTCGGCCAGCTGCAACGCGGTGCGCGCCGGATGGGTCTCGAGATGCTGCGACGCCATGACCGCCCGCACGCTCTTGCCCCGCAGCGCGCGATACATCGCGGCCAGGAAATCAGCGCCCTCGAACCACCAGTGTCCGAACAGCTCGGTGTCGAACGGCGCGACGATGACACCGGCGCCGTTCTGGCGCTGCTCCTGCGCGATGCTCTCCAGCAGGTGGGCGAAATGCGCTGCGTGATCTGCCGCGCGATCGAGCGCGGTGCGCGGCTCGTACGCTCGCTTCGCGCCCAGGTCGACGTTGGGTCCGCTCACGCGCCACAGCTTCAGGCCGCCCGGCCAGCGGATCTTGTGGAACTCGAGGTACCATTCGTCGCCTGGATAACCCTGGTGCCGGCTCCAGATCTGCATGGAAGAACGAGGATCCCGCACCAGCGCGGCCACGGCGCCGCGGCCGGCGCGGGAGACGCGATACGCCTGATACGGCGAGCGCGCCGCTGCCGTGCGGCGGCCGGGCTTCGCCGGGTCGTCGTGCCGCTCCGCATCGAACCGCTCGGCCCCGAGCGGGATGTCGCCGTAGGCGCCGAGTGGGCTGCCGGCGCGGGCGAGATGGGCGTCGGTGAAGAAGTAGCGGAACCCGGCGTCCGCGAGATGCTGCTCGATGCCGCGGCGCCCCTTCTTGGCCGGACGATAGGCGCACTCCGGCAGCCAACACCCCTTCGGCGCGACCCCGAACAGACGCCGGTGCTCGTGCTGGCCCACCGCCAGCTGCAGCCGGATGCTCTCATCGCGGGCGAGGAGCGGCAGGTACCCGTGCGTGGCCGCGGACCCGATGATCTCGAGGCGGCCCTGCTCCTGGAGACGGCGGAAGGCGGACACCAGGTCCTTATCGATCTTCCGGAACAGCGTCTGCAGACGCGTGAGCCGCGACCGCCAGAAATCCACCAGCGGCAGCAGCGCCTGGTCGCCCGTGGTCGCCAGCGACGCCGGTGCCTCGTCGCAAGCGGCGAGGCGTTGCGCGAAGAACGCTTCCATCTCGCCTGCGAAGGTGGGGCTGACCAGCTGATTCGCCAGCACCGGAGTGAAGCCGATCGTCAGCGGCGCCGCCGTTCCCTCGACGGCCAGCTGCTCCAGCCGCTCCAGCAGGGGGAGATAGGTGTCCAGCGCCGCCTCGCACAGCCAGTCGCTGCCGTGCGGCCAACGACCGTGATTGAGGACGTACGGAAGATGACTGTGGAGCGCGAGGACGAACTCCATCGCGTTCCCGGTCAGCTGGAAAGGGCCGCGGACCGTACCGCGAGCGCGCGGGCGTACAACGCCAGGTACCGCTCGGCCGAGCGATCCCAGCTGAAGTCTCGCGTCATCGCGGCCCGCACCATCTTGCGCCATGCGGGTCGGTCGCCATAGCAGTCCACCGCACGGCGCACCGCCAGCCCCAGCGCCGCGGGCGTGTATTCGTCGAACAGAAAGCCGGTCTCGCCGTCCGAGATCGAGTCCGACAGGCCACCCACCCGCCGGGCGACGGGCACCGCGCCGTAGCGCTGGGCGCGCATCTGCGTGAGCCCACACGGCTCGTACAAGGACGGCATCAGCAGGGCGTCGGCGCCGGCCAGCAGGCGATGCTCCAAATGATCGGTGAACATGAACTCCACCGCCATGCGATCGGGGGCCGCCGCCGCGAGATTCCCCAGTGCCTCGTGGTAGCGATGCTCCCCGGCGCCGAGGAAAATGAATTGGCCGTTCGACCCGGCGAGCAGATCGGCGCCGAGCACCAGGTCCAGCCCCTTTTGCGTCACCATGCGCGCGCTCATGCCGAACAGCGGCGTGTGCGGCTCGACGGCGAGACCGTACGCGCGCTGCAGCGCCGCCTTGCAGCGGCGCTTTCCCGACATATCCTCGCGCGAGAAATGATCCATGAGCTCGGGGTCGGTCTCGGGATTCCACAGCCGCGGATCGATCCCGTTGAGGATGCCGTTCAACCGGTCGCCCATGCCGATGAACATGTCGTGCAGCCCGAATCCCCCCTCGGGGGTGCACAGCTCGCGGGCGTGGGTGGGGCTGACCGTCACCGCCAGGTCGGAGTGGGCCAGCCCTCCTTTGAGCATGTTCATGCGGCCGTACCACTCGAACACGCCCGGGTGGTAGAGCTCCGCGGGAAGGCCCAGCGGGGCGAGCGTGTCCGGCGGGAAATGTCCCTGGAACCCTGCGTTATGGACCGACATCACGACCGAGAGGGCCCGGTAGAACGGCTGTGCGGCGAACGCGGTGCGCAGATAGACGGGCGCCAGCGCCGTGTGCCAGTCGTGGGCATGCAGCAGCTGCGTCGAGGGCGCGACCTCGGGGAGCGCCGTGAGCGCGGCGAGACAGAAGAATGCGAACCGCCGGTCGTTGTCCGGATAGTCGGCGCCGTTGTCGCCGTAGATGCCGGCGCGATCGAAAAAGTCGGGATGCTCGATGAAAAAGACACGGGGTCCGGGGCCCGGGACTCGGGACTCGTACACCCACGCCCGTTCGGTGTGACCACCGAGAGTGACCGTGAGCGTCACCCCCGTGCGCTCGAGCGAGGGCGTGGTCTCGCGCACGAGCTGGTACAACGGCATGAGGACCGTGGTGGGATGACCGGCCGCGGCCTGGAACGTCGCGAGGCCGCTCACCGCCTCCCCCAGCCCGCCGGTGCGGGCGAAGGGCCAATACTCGGCCGTCAGGTGCGCGACCCCGATCCGCTGGCCCTCGGGCGTCTGCGGCCGCGGCGTCGTGCCCGCGATGCGGCGCGGACGCGTGGTGCGCTGCCGGCCCGGTTTCGGCGTTGGTGTCGTCGCGCCCATGCTGCCCCCCCCTCCTGTCAGGCGGTCGGCGGGTCGTCCGCCGGCGGCTCGCCCCGCATCGCGGGCAGATAGTACTCGGTCACGTATTCCCTCACCATCCGCTGCGCCGTGAACCGCGCGCCCGCCGCGCGCAACGCGTGTTTCATCGTCTCCACCCAGCGCCGCGGCACACCACCGGCATCGCGCTCGTAGAACCGCGGCACCACCTCGGTTTCGAGCAGCCGGTACAGCTGCTCGGCGTCGGCGGCGTCCACGTCCTGACCGGCCGGCGCCGGCGGAATGGCCCACCCGTTCGGCCCATCGTAACCCTCGGCCCACCACCCGTCCAGCGTGCTGAGCTGCGGCACGCCGTTCAGGGCGGCCTTCATGCCGCTCGTGCCGCAGGCCTCGAGCGGCGCTCGCGGCACGTTGAGCCACAGGTCCACGCCCTGCACCAGGCTGTGGGCGAGATGCATGTCGTAGTCCTCGAGGAACGCGATCCGGCCCTCGAAGCGCGCCTCCCGCGTATGGGCGTACACGCGCTGCAGCACCTGCTTGCCGGGCTCGTCGCCCGGATGGGACTTGCCCGAGAACACGATCTGCACCGGGCGCCAGGGGTTCACCAGCAGCCGCTGTAGCCGGTCGGCGTCACGGAAGATCATGTCCGCCCGCTTGTAGGTCGCGAAGCGACGCCCGAAGCCGATCGTGAGGGCGTCTGGATCGAGCAGGATCCCCGCCCCCACAAGGTGCAGGGCTTCCTTCCACTGATCCGCCCAGCGCCGCCGCGCCTGCTCTCGGATGCTGCTCATGAGATGGGACTTGAGCTGGGTGTGCACCGCCCAGAGAGCCGCGTCGTCCAGCTCGAGCACCTTGTCCCAGAACCCTGCGTCGCCCACCCGGGCGAGCCAATCGGGTCCGAAATGCGCGTCGAACAGGGTGAGGACCCGGTTCGCCATCCAGGTGGCGATATGGGCGCCATTGGTCACGTGGCCGATCGGCACGCGCGCGACCTCGCGCCCGGGCCAGAGCGGGGCCCAGATGCGGCGGGCCTCTTCGCCATGGCGGCGCGACACCGCGTTGACGCGTCCCGACAGCCGCATGGCCGCGACCGGCATGTGAAACAGGTGGTGGTCCACCACCGGATGAGCCCCAAGCCGCGTGAAGACGTCGCGCGCGACCCCCATCTCCTGCCATACCGGACCGATGCACTGCTCGACCTGCTCGAGCGAGAAGGTGTCGTGCCCGGCGGGCACCGGCGTGTGAGTCGTGAACACGCTCGTGGCGCGCACCCGACGGACCGCGTCCGCGAACGGCGTGCCCCGCGTCACCAGCTCGCGCACCCGCTCGACGAGCATGAACGCGGCGTGCCCTTCGTTGGCGTGCCAGGCCGCGGGGTCGTACCCAAGGGTGCGAAGTACTCGGACGCCGCCCACGCCCAGCACCCATTCCTGCCGCAGCCGCAGGTCCGGCCCGCCGGCGTAGAGCCGATGGGACAGCCCGCGGTCGGCCGGATCGTTCTGTTCCAGGTCCGTGTCGAGCAGCAGGATCGGCACGCGGCCCACCATGACACGCCAGGCGCCTACGCTCACCGGGCGCCCCGACAGTCGGACGGTGGCGAGACAAGGATCGCCCTTCGGCCCGCGCACCCGCTCGAGCGGCGTCGCGGCGACGTCGAAGCGCTCCTCGGCGTCCTCCTGCCAGCCGTCCAGCCGCAGCCGCTGGTCGGAGTAGCCCTTCGTGTAAAACAGGCCCACACCGACGAGCGGGATGCCCTGGTCCGACGCCGCCTTGCACTGATCCCCGGCCAGGACGCCCAAGCCGCCCGAATAAATGGGAACCGAGGCGTGCAGCCCAAACTCCGCGCAGAAGTAGGCGATCGAGCGTGTGACCGACTCGGGATAGGACGTGGCGAACCAGGTGCCGGCGGACGTGGCGTCTTGCGCTGCGGCGGCGACGACGGCGTCGTACAAGCGCAGGAAGGCGGGGTCGGCCGCGCAGACGGCGAGTCGCGCGGGATCAACCCGGCGCAACAGCTCGATGGGATTGTGCTGGGTGCGGCGCCACAGCGCCGCATCGAGCAGTCGGAACAGGGCGCGCGCGTTGCGGTTCCAGCTCCACGCCAGATTGGCGGCGATGGCCGCCAGTCCATTGATCCGTTCGGGAACGGCTGGGCGGCTCGATTCGGGCGGGGTCATCGCGCCTGCAAGCTAAGTACGGGCGGGTCGGCCTGGGAAGCCGTTGGAGATGCGTGAGAATCCGCTCATCACCCCTTACGCGAGCGCCCCTGCGCCCGTAGCGTGAATGAGAACCGGAGCCGACTCCATGACCGACGCGCAGGGCCCGCGGCCATTCGTCCGCCGCCACCATTGGATGGTCCGCATCACCCATTGGGTGACCGTGCTGGTGCTGGCGGGCATGATCACGAGCGGCCTGCAGATCTACGAGGCGTATGCCCGCTTCGGGGACCGCGGCGGCCCGTACCTGCCGAATCCCCTGGACGGGACGCAGTTCCCGCACTGGAGTCGGCTGGGGGGATGGCTCGCCGGGGCCCTGAACTGGCACTTCGCCCTGATGTGGCCGCTCGTCGCGGCCGGCCTCCTCTATCTCGGCTACCTGGTGAAGAGCGGCGAGTGGCGCGCCCTGCTGTTCCGACCGCGCGACGTGCCGGGCGCCCTCGCCATGGCCGCCTACTACCTGCGACTGCGCAAGGAGCATCCGCCCCAGGGCAAGCACAACCCGCTCCAGAAGCTCGCCTACTCGAGCATCTACGCGCTCGGTGTCCTCGCGGTGCTGACCGGGCTCTCCATCTACAAGCCGACGCAGCTCGGCTGGCTCACCGCCCTGTTCGGCGGGTTTCAGGCGGCCCGTTACTGGCACTTCTGGACCGTGTGGCTCTTCGTGGCGTTCACCATCACCCACGTGGTCCTCGTGTTCGTCGTGGATCCCGCGTCGCTGCGGGCCATGATCACCGGGTGGTATCGGGGACGGTTTCCGAGCCATGACTGATAGACGGACGCCACGACGCCAGGACGCCAAGTTGCACGAGGTCGACAGGCGCGCATTCGTGAAGTTGGGCGTGGCCGGCGCCGGGGCGGCGCTGGCGGCCGCGTGCGGGTGGGACGGGGGCGGCGCGCTTCGCCCGTTGCTGCTTGACTGGGGCCGGGTCAACGATTGGGTGGGCGAGAAGGTGCTGTTCTCCCCCACGCATCTGGCGCGGACGTACTCACCCGCCGAGCGCAGTGCGATGCTGCCGAGCTACTTCATCTCGGCGTCGACGCCCATGCTGTCCGATCCGGAGCGCTGGCGCCTGCGCGTCCAGGGTATGGTGGAGCAACCACTCGAGCTGTCGCCCGAGGACCTGATGCGCCTGCCACGCACGTCGTACACGGTGAAGCACCATTGCGTCGAGGGCTGGTCGGCGATCGCGAGCTGGCACGGCGTCGCGGTGTCCGCGATCGTGGCGCGCTGCCGGCCGCTGCGCACGGCGCGCTACGTCAATTTCGAGTCGTTCGACGCCGGGTACTCGAACGGATGGGACCTGGCGAGCGCGATGCACCCGCAAACCATCCTCGCGTACGGGATGAACGACAACCCGCTGCCACCGGCGCACGGCGCGCCGCTGCGGCTGTACTCGCCGACCAAGCTCGGCTACAAGCTGACGAAGTACGTGGTATCGATGACCTTCACCGATCAGCGGCCGGGCGGATACTGGGAGGACCAGGGGTATCCGTGGTTCGGAGGGATCTAAGAAGAACGGTCAGCCGATCGCCGCCAGCGCGTCGTGCATCGCGAGCGCCGACTGATACCGGTCCGCGGGTTCCTTCGCCATCGCCGTGAGGATCACCTGTGCCAGCGCGTCGGGGATCTCCGAGTTGAACGACCGGGGATCGGGCGGCTGCTCCTCCAGGTGCCTCGCGATCAGCGCATAGACCGTAGCCGCCTCGAACGGCACGCGCCGCGTGAGGCACTCGAACAGCACCACTCCCGTCGAATAGAGATCGCTGCCCACGTCGAGCTCCATTCCCGACAACTGCTCCGGCGACATGTAGTCGGGCGTACCGATCGACATGCCTTCCTGGGTGAGGCCTTTCTCCCGTGGGCGGTTGGCGAGGCGGGCGATGCCGAAATCCATCACCTTGAGGAACCCGTTCGGCTCGACCACGATGTTCTGCGGCTTGATGTCGCGGTGGATCACGCCCTGCTCGTGCGCCACTTCGAGCGCGCGGCACAGCTGCTTGCCGATCGTGAGCGTGACCGCTACCGGGAGCGGGCCGCGCGCGGTGATCAGCTGCTTCAACGGAGTGCCCTCGACGTACTCCATCGTGAGATAGTAGGTGCCGCCGATCTCGCCCAGGTCGTACGTGCGCACCACGTTGCGATGGGTGATCTTGCGCGCCAGGCGGATCTCCTGTTTGAAGCGCTCCAGCGCCACGCCATCGCCCCCGAGCGCCTCGGGCCGGAGCGTCTTGATCGCCACCGGCTCCTGCAGCTCGCGGTCGAACGCCCGATACACGACTCCCATCCCTCCGGTGCCCAGCAGCTCCTTCACCTCGTAGCGGTTGGCGAACACCGTCCCGGGCAAGAGCGCGTCTCCGGGCGCGCGCGAGGGCCGGGCGGCCCGGAGCGGGGCGGTGGACGCGGTCCCCGAGGCCGACATCATGTACTCGACCAGGTGCGCCTTCTCCTTGAGGTCGGCCACGAGCCCGCTGAACGCCGCCGACAGCTCGCCGATCTCGTCGGTCGAGCGAACGTCGATCTCCACGCCGTAGTCGCCATCCTGTACGCGCCGCGTCGCGAGCGCCAAGCGACGGATCGGACCGGCGATCTGGCGCGCGAGCACGTAGGCGGACACGAGGGCGAGCGCGAGGCCGAGCACGAACGCGACCGCCAGGGTGCGCCGCAACGCCGCGAACGCCGCGAGCTCCCGCTCGTGCGAGCGGAACGCGACGAAGCCGCCGAACGCATCCCCGCCCGCCGAGCGGATCGGACTCGCGAGGCCGATCATGTGCTCGCCGCCCACGATCGCCGACACCTCGGCGCCGCTCGAGTCGCCGGCGAAGCGACGCAGCGCCGCCGTGTCGGCGGCGAGCGCCGGACCGACCTCGTCGCGCGACAAGGTACTCCCGACCACATAGGGACGGGCCAGCGTGTCGAGCGCGAAGAACACGACGTCCGTTGTCGTCGCCTGCTTGATCTGCTGGGCGAGCGTATCATCGATCGCGTACGAGGCGACGAGCGCGCCCTGCGGCACCGCGGACGCGGATGAGCGCAACGGCACCGCCACGGCGATGAACAGCCGGTGCAGCCGGTCGTCGAGCCAGGCCCCGCTCGACGACTCCCCGGACAACGCGCCGGCAACCAGCGCGCTGCGCGACAGGTCGACGTCGAACTGCGCCGGATAGTCGGTCCGCGCCACCAGGATGCCGCGCTCGTTCGTCACCAGCACCCAGGCGGCCCCGAGCAGCTCCCGGTACTCGGCCGCCTGGTCGAGCACGTTGGAGCGCTCAGCGCTCTTGAGCAGCCGCTCGCGGAACTGCGGCACCTCGGCGCTCACCCCGCTCATGCCCATGAACGTCGCGGTGCGACCGGACAGAAACGCCTGGACGCCGCGCCGCACGCCCGCGAGGGCGCGCCGGATCGACTGGTCCGCCGTGCGGTTCGCCTGCACCGTCGTCAGACCGAGCGTCACGCCGAGCACCGCCGCGATCGAGAGCGTCGCGGCCACGAAGATCTTCGCGCCCAGACCGACCCGCGCCGGCCTAGTAGCGCTCGAGTCCCTCATTCGTGGGGTAGTCCTCGCCGTACTTGTTCTTGTGCGGCACCCAGCGGAAGCCGCGCGCGTCCAGCTCCACATCGACTCCCACGGCGCCCGCCGCCGTGACCCGCACGTCGCGCGTCACCTCGGGGCTCCGCTCGTGCCAGACGTGCAGCGTGTACGCGCCCGGCGGGACGTCGGAAATGACGAAGCTGCCGTCGCTCGCCGGCTGCGTGAACAGACGGCCGCTCATCACCTGCACGAAAGCCACCATGCGGGGGTGGATGTTGCAAAACACGCGCACCAGCCCCGGATGTGCGAACGTCTGAGCGCGGGTCTCCCCCCGCCCATACCGCTCCAGGTCGAACTGGTTGGAGTCGCTCGCGGAGAAGACGTTGTGGTCGAACGGATCGCGGTTGGCGAAGCGCACCGTCGAGCCGACCGGGACCACCAGCACGCGAGGGACGAATTCTTTGTCGCTGGTCGCGATCTCGACCGTGACGGGGTGCGCTGCGACGCCCCCCCCCTCGCCCGCCAGGGAGACCACCGCGGCCCCCAGGTCGGGAGACGGCTTCCCCTTCTTCTCGAGCATCGCGACGCGGCCCGTGACGCGCGGCCCGCCTTGCGCCATCGCGATCGAGGCCGCGCCGACCCACAACGCGATCCGGCGCATCGCCCTCCGCTCCCCGTTGCGCTTGAGGCGTTGCAGCTTACCGTCGTCGCACCCAAACCGCCAGGCGGCGGGGCTGGACCCCACACGCCGGTTACGCCGGCAGCCGGCCCTTCAAGTCCCGCGGCGTGAACGGACCCCGCTCCGCGATGAGCGCCCGCGCGTGGTCAACCTGCCCCCACGTGTTCCACAGGAGTACGCCGCGCACGCGACCGTTCTTCAGATAGTAGACCACGCCTTCTCGGAACGGCTCTTTCCAATCCGCCACCGTCTCGAGCCGGGCGTCCAGGTCACCCACCGCTTCATAGCCCAGGTCAAATAGATCCGAATAGAAGAAGGGTAGATGATCGTAGGCCGTCGCCCGGCCCGCCATGTTGAGGCCGGCCGTGCGCCCCATCGTGTTGGCGTTGTCTTCGTGCTCCACGCGCAGCCGCGTGCCCAGCGCCGGATTCGCGAAGTTCGCGACGTCGCCCGCCGCATACACGTCCGGATGACTGGTGCGGCAGAACTCGTCCACCAGCACCCCGTTGTCCACCGGCAGGCCCGCCTGCTCGGCCAGCTCCACCGCCGGCGTGATGCCCAGGCCCGCCACCAGGACCTCGGCCACCAGCTCCCCGCCGGTGGTGGTGCGCACCACGCACGACCCCGCGCGTCGATCGAGCCCCGCCATCCCCTCCCCCATCCGCATCGTCACGCCCTTCTGCCGATAGTAGTCGACGAGGAAGCCCGACACATCGGCCGGAAACACCCGGGCGCCGACCCCCGCCTCCGGGATGAGCATGGTCACGTCGCGTCCCTGCATCCGGAGCGCCGCGGCGACTTCGCTCCCGATAAAGCCGCCGCCGATCACGCCGAAGCGCACGCTCTGGCTCGCGAGCGGGCGCAGCCGGCGGTAGTCGTCGAGCGTGCGGTAGTAGATGATCTGGTCCGTCTTGAGCGGCAGCTGTCGCGGCATCCCGCCGGTGGCGAGCAACAGCTTTGCGAAGCGGTATTTCGTGCCCCGGTCGTCCGTCGCCTGATGCGCCCGCGGATCGAGCGACGCGACCCGACGGCCCAGGTGCAGCTCGGCTCCGGTGGCGGCGGTCTTGCGCCAGATCTTCTCCTCCGGCTCGCCTTTCCAGAGCGCTTTCGAGAGCGGCGGTCGGTCGTAGGGCGGGTGCGGCTCGGCACCGATCACGCCGATCGAGCCGGCGGGATCGGCCGCGCGGATGGCCTGGGCGGCGGCGTCGGCGGTCATGCCGCCGCCGACGATCAGATAGGTATAGTCGGGCATTGGAGCACCGTTGGTGGAGGGCGTCGGGTCTTACCAGGTACGCTGCCGTGGCCAGCGGCGGATGGCGCCCCTCACTCGGCGTCCAGCGACCGTTGCGGATGCTTCTCCCTCCGGCGGTATTGCTTGACGGACCGGTGCACCTTGTGCGCCGGCGTCTTGAGCCGCTGCTTCACGGGCGCCTTGGGGTTGGGTACGCGCACCGTGAGCTTGTCCTTCTTCCGGGTCATGACGCGAGCCGCGCCCGGATCTGCTTGGCGTGATGGGCGCAGTGGCGGACGTGGAACCGCAGCCACTCGGGGAGCGTGAGGTCACCAAATACCGGGTGTCTCACGAACAAGTCCGCCCGCCGGGCCGGCAGCAGCTCACGGGCGAGCGCGAGGAACCGCGTCACACCGTCGCGCAGCTGACGCTCCACCGCGCGCGCATCGGGATGCTCGGCCGGCTCGGTTACCTCCGGAGCGCGCCGCCCGGACGGAATCCATCCCACATCGATATACAAGAAATGCCACACCCGTTGCCGCAGCGGCCGCGCTCGGCGCCGCATCGGCGGCTTAGCGCGCCGCTCCTGGAACACGCGACTGCTCCCGTCCACTGAGATCGCAAGGTGATGGACGATTTGCGCCGGGGTCCACTTGCCGGGCGGAGCGCGGTGCCACTCGGCCTCGGACCGGCCCGCCAAGGGGCCGAGCACCACGTCCGGGATGGCGGCGAACCGGTCGAGCGTCACGGCACCGAACAATGTGGCGTGGAGTGCCCGCATGCCCAAGATTGTACGGATGAATCTCCTGCGCCGCTACCCGATCACCTTCACCCTCCTGGCGCTGGTCATCATCTCGGCGCTCGCACCGCTCCCTCCGCTCGTCGATGCGGTCACCGGCGCACCGCCCTACGACGTCGACCTGGTGCGCCCCGCCTCCTACACCCTGCTCGCGCCGCTGTCGGACGTGCTCGACGCGCTCACGTTCCTGAGCATGGGGCGGGCCTGGTGGTTCTTGCTCGTGTGGGTGATCGGCCTGGCCGTCTGGGGTGTCGCGCGCTCCGGCTCCCGACCGCGGCGGCTGCTCCGGGCGTCGCTCGGTCCGCTCGCCGTCTTGACGCTGGGCGTGGCCGCGGTGCTCCTTCCCCGTCCGGTGGTGCAGCTCGCGCCCGCCGACTCGACCCTCACCGTGATCGACTACCACGCGCACACGGCCGCATCACACGACGGACGACCCGGTTGGACCGCTCGCGATCTCGCGCGCTGGCATGCGGCGCAGGGGTTCGAGGCGTCCTACGTCACCGATCACAACGTGATCTTCGACGACGACACCACGGGCTACCCCATCCCGCTGTTGCCGGGCGTCGAATGGAGCGTGTACGGCCAGCACGTGGTTGCGCTGGGCCCGGTGACCATGATCGACCGCGCCAAGTTCAACCGCGACACCCCCGGAATGCTCGGCGTGTTCGCGGCGCTCCACAGCGAGGGCGCGATCGGTATCGCGTCGCTGCCCGAGTACTGGCGCAATCACTGGGACGATCTCGATCGCTTCGTCGCCAGCGGCGTGGACGGCTTCGAGATCGTGAACTGTGCCCCCAAAGCTCTCGCGTTTCCCGCGCCGGCGCGCGCCCGGGTGCTCGAGCTTGCGCGGGAACACGACCTGCTCGTGGTGGGCGCCAGCGACAATCACGGCTGGGGCAAGGCGACGTGCGTCTGGAACCTGTCGAGCCCGAGCGCGCACGGCTTCCGCTCGAACCGAATTCTCGCCAGGCCGATCGCCCTCGCCCAGGCCGACTGGCAGCCGTGGACGGCGGCCTATACCCAGCCGTGGCTCATGCTACGCGGGCTGTCGTGGAGCGAGCGCTCGAGCTGGCTCACCTGGCTACTGGTCATCCTGATCTATCGGGCGGTGCCTCGTCGCCAGGGCGACCCGGGGGGGATCGGGATTCTGGCGCGCAGCCTGTCGCTCAAGATTCTCAAGCTGCACCGCTCCCCACCGGGCTAAGCGGTGCCCGAGGTCCGGCTGCTCGGCCCCGGCGACGAAGCCGCGCTCGACGCGTTCCTCGCAGGCCACGCCGATTCGTCCATGTTCTTGCGCTCCAACGCGCGGGCGGCGGGCCTCGTAGACCGCGGGGAACCCCTCCAGGCGACCTACGTGGCGGCGCTCGAGGCTGGCGCCGTCGTCGGCGTGGTAGCGCACTGCTGGAACGGGATGGTCCTCGTGCAGGCGCCTGCACAGGTCGCCGCGTTAGCGCGGGACGCGGTGCGCCGCTCAGGTCGCGCCGTAACGGGGTTCTCCGGTCCGTGGACACAGGTCGTCAGCGCGCGCGAGGCTCTCGGGCTCGCCGCCGCCCCCGCGGTGAAGGACAGTCGCGACGAGCTGTACGCGCTCGATCTCGACCGGCTGGTCGTCCCCGCACCGCTCGCAAGCGGAGCGGTGCGCTGTCGCCATCCCGCAGAGCATGAGCTCGTGGTGCTGGCGCAGTGGCGCGCGAGCTTTTCCGTGGAAGCGCTCGGCGCGGCCGACGGGCTCGACCTGCGCCGCGCGAGCCAGGCCGACGTGCTGCTGCAACACGCGCGGGCCGCCGACTGGGTGCTGGTGCGCGGAGAGACACCTGTCGCGTACGCGCTGTTCAACGCGATGCTCCCGGACATCGTGCAGATCGGCGGGGTGTGGACGCCGCCCGAGTTCCGCGGCAGGGGCTACGCACGCAGCGTGGTGGCGGGCTCGCTCGTGGCGGCGGGCAAGCAGGGGGTGCGACGGGCCGTGCTGTTCGCCGATCCGAGCAATGCGGCGGCGCGGGCCGCGTACCTGGCGATCGGCTTTGCCATCGTGGGGGACTACGGGCTGGTGCTGTTCGCTCCGTAGGGCGCGGTGTCGGGGAACCCGATGCGCCGATAGATGCGCTCCATCCGCGGGTCGGCCTGGAGCAGCTTGAAGAACGGATAGCGCTTCGAGTACACGAGGATGCCGTCGTGGTCGTCGCACGCCCGCTCCAGCAGCTCGAAAGTATCGTCCATTCGCCCGAGGCTCGCCGCCACAATCGCGAGGACGCTCGACTGCACGTGCTCTCGCCGCGCCCGCGCGACGAGCTCGTCGCGAATCGCTTCCACATCGCCCACTCGTCCGAGCGAGCTATAACACACGGCGAGCGCGGCGAGCGTCCATGGGTGGCGTCCGGACGTCGTCACCGCCCCTTCCAATGGTGCGATTGCCTCATCGCTCCTGCCCAGATGGTTGAAGACCAGTCCCAAATGGATGGTGGCTTGGAACATCATGGGTGCAAGCTCCCCGGCCCGCCGGAACGACGAGACGGCCTCCTCATACCGACCCGCTCCTGTGAGCGTCATACCGAGCTGCATCACCAGCAACGGCGCCAACGGGTCGAGCTCGAGGGAGCGCCGGGCCTGCGCGACGCCTTCCTCGAGCCGGCCCTCGATGAACACCAGATAGTAGGAGAGCCATTGCCGCGCCGCGACGGAGCGGGGATTCAGCTCCACCGCACGTCGTAAGTCTCGCGCTGCGCGAGGCCAGTCCCAGTCGCAGATGAAGGCCAGCGCCCCGGAAGCGCAATGGACCTCGGCGAGGTCGGGCGCCAGCTCGAGCGCCCGCTGCACGGCCGCGCGCGCCTTGGGTCGGACCACGTTGGGCGGCGCGACGCCGTACTCCGCCAGCACTGTACACGCGTCGGCGAGGCCCGCGTAAGCGAGCGCGTAGTTCGGATCGAGCGCCAGCGCCTGATCGAAACACTCAAGCGCCTTCTTGAGCCCGAGCCCGCGCTGCGCCAGGTAATACCGTCCCTTCAGGTAGAGATGATAGGCGTCGAGATTGCCGGTGGCCGGTGTGACCAGCGGCGCCCCATCCTCTCCGAGCGTGACCCGCAGCCGGTTGGCGATCGCCTTCGCGATCTCGTCCTGGATCGCGAACACGTCCGGCATCTCGCGATCATACCGCTCCGACCAGAGATGGTAGCCGTCGGCGACCTTCACGAGCTGGGCGCTGATTCGCAGCCGGTTGCCCGCCCGGCGCACGCTCCCCACGAGCACCGTCCCGACCTTGAGCTTCACGCCGACCTCGGCGAGATCGATGCCCTGCCCGCGGAACGCGAACGACGACGTACGCGCGGCGACGCGCAGGCCGGGCAGCTGCGTGAGGGCGTTGATGATCTCTTCGGCGATGCCCTCGCTGAAATACTCGAAGTCGGGGTCGCCGCTCAGGTTCGCGAACGGCAAGACGGCGATCGATTCGCCCCCCTCGCCGTCGAGAGTCACCTCGTCGGGCGCGTTCAGGGCCCGGGCGAACTGGCCGGCCGTGGCGAATCGATCCGCGGGCACCTTGGCCAGCGCCGTCAGCACGGCCTGCTCCAGGGCGTGCCGCACCGTCGGCCGCACGCTTCGGATCGGCGGGACCACATCGAGCATGTGGCGCGCCATCACGGCCTGCGCCGTGGGCCCAGTGAAGGGCACCGACCCGGTCAGCATCTCGTAGAGCGTGCAGCCGAGACTGTAGATGTCGGACCGCCCGTCGAGCTGCGGGCTCTGGCTCGCCTGCTCCGGACTCATGTAGGCGGGCGTGCCGACGGCGCCGTCGATGGTGAGCGGCTCGAGACTCGCGGCCGACACCGCGCGCGCGATCCCGAAGTCCGTCACCAGCGCGCGGCCGGCCGAGAAGATGATGTTTTCCGGCTTGATGTCGCGGTGCACCACGCCGTGCGCGTGGGCGTACCCGAGCGCCTCCAAGACTTCGCATGCGATGCGGACCGCGTCCTCGATCGGCAGGCTGCCTTCCCGCGTCAGTCGCCGGCGCAATGTTTCTCCGTCGATATACGGCATGACGTAGAACAACAGTCCGCCGGACTCGCCGGAATGGAACAACGGGACGATGTGGGGGTGGCTCAGACCGGCCGCGGTCTTGATCTCACGCAGGAAGCGCTCGACCCCGAGGCTCGTGGCGAGCTGCGGATGGAGCAGCTTGATGGCGACCCGGCGCTCCAGCTTGAGATCGTCTCCCAGGTACACCGTGGCCATGCCACCACGGCCGATCTCGCAGGCAACCGAGTAGTCGTCCGCGACGGCGGCTTGGAGGCGAGCGAGCAGACTGGTCAGGGGACGCTCGAGGGCGCGTGAAGGCTCCATCATAGAGGCGCCCGCGCAACATAGCCAGGGGCGCCCCGCGCTAGACCACCCCTGAGAGGTTCAGCAGCACCCGCCAGACCCGGAACACCTCGCGGTAATCGACGTGCGAAAACGCCACCGTGCGACCGCCCATGCGCGTCGCGCCCGGGCACAATTCCGCCATGTCGGCATGGATGGTCTGGGCGAAATCCACCTCGAGCGCGATCGGCGGCTGCAGGACGAACGGCGCGTGCTTGCGCTTGAGCGTGCGGGTCACTTCGTCCCGGATCATGCCGCAGGCCAGCGCGGGAGCGACGCTGCGCGCGGCGTGCCGGCCCACCGCGTGCTTCACGACGACCGTGCTCACGCCGCCACCCAGCAGGTCCTTCGCCTCGGACGCCAGCGCGGAGTCCCCACTCACGAGTGCCACCGGCACGCCGTGCACGCCCGCGAACGCCGCGTTGATGCCGAGCTCACCCACCGGCTTGCCGTTCAAGCGTACCTCGTAAATGCGATCGGCGTAGGTGTGGTCGAGGATGGCGTGCCGGGTGCCGGCGCGCGCGTGATATCCGATGAATAGCGCGGCGTCGAAGCCGCCCGGCTCCTGCTCATCGATTCCCTGCACCATGGAGCGGGGCTTGGGGTCGCCGGCCACGAGCTCCGCCGCCTGATGCAGCTCCTCCGCCAGCAGGTTGCGCATGAACCAGTGGCTGTCGTTCACGACCACCCGGGTGGCCCCCGCCGCGACGGCTCCGTCCACGGCAGCATTGGCCTCCGCCGTCATGAGGCGCCGGAAGCGCGCGTACTCCGCCGCACAGGCAGGGTCGGTCGGGTCCGTCTGCGACTCGTGAACCACGCCGGCGACGCCTTCCATGTCCACCGAGATGTAGACGCGCACGCTGGAAGCCTAGTGACTTTATACAACAAAGTACTTGACAACAGACGGGCGTGAAGCGATGTTTGAGCCATGACCGCCCCTCGGCCGCTGCACGATCGCGCGCTCGACAACCTCCGCTACATCCGGCAGACCATGGAGCGGGCCGGATCGTTCACCGCCGTGCCGGGTTGGGGGCAGGTGGCCGTGGGAGCGACCGCGCTCGTCGCGGCGCTCTTGGCCGCTCGGCAGCCGACGCCCGAGTTGTGGCTCGCCACCTGGCTGGGCGAGGCGGTCGTGGCGCTCGGGATTGGCGGCGCGACTATGGTGCGCAAAGCATTCGCCGTGAACGATCCCCTGCTCTCGGGGCCGGGGCGCCGGGCGGGCTTGAGCTTTCTCCCTCCGATGGTCGTGGGTGGCCTGCTCACGGTGGCGCTGTCGCGGGCGGGGCTGTGGCATGCGCTCCCGGGAACGTGGCTGCTGCTGTACGGCACCGGGTTCGTGACCGGCGGCGCGTTCTCGGTCCGCATCGTTCCCGTGATGGGGGTCTGCTTCATGACCTTCGGCGCCGCGGCGCTGCTCGGACCGGCGGCGTGGGGAAACGGGTTGATGGCGGCCGGGTTCGGTGGGCTGCACATGGTGTTCGGCACGATCATTGCCCGGAGGTACGGTGGCTAGACAGGGAGTAGCGCGAAAGACCGAGGCGGCCGAACGGGACGTCGCGCGGGCGCGCGCCAGCGCCGGCCCGCGGACCGCCGAGCTCGACCGGCTGATCCACGAGCGCGTGCGCCTCGGCATCGTGAGCGCGCTTGCCGTGAACGACAGCCTCAGCTTCAACGAGCTCAAGGCGCTCTTGAAGACCACGGACGGCAACTTGAGCGTACACGCGCGCAAGCTCGAGGAGGCGTCGTACGTCACCTGCACCAAGTCGTTCGCGGGACGGATCCCCAAGACCGAATACCGGTTGACGAGTGCCGGGCGGCGTGCCCTGGAGCATTACCTCGACCACATGGAAGCGCTCATTCGCGTCACCCGTCAAGGGTGAGCCGAGCAATTTTTTTTGAGGTCTGACTTTATGCCGCAAAGCTCTTCGATTCACGTCGCGATCATCATGGACGGCAACGGCCGCTGGGCCGCGCGCCGCGGCCTGCCCCGCGTCGTGGGCCATCGCGCCGGCGCCGACGCCGTCCGCCGGGTGGTCGAGGCCGCCCCCGACCAGGGCATCGCCGCCCTCACCCTGTACGCCTTCTCCGCCGACAACTGGAAGCGCCCGCCGGCCGAGGTCGCCGCGCTGATGCGGTTGTTCGCCCGTCACCTCCGCACCGAGACACCGCGCCTGGTGGAGAACGGCGTGCGGCTCGAGGTGGTGGGACGGCGCGATCGGCTGCCCGCGCCGCTCGTGGCTGGTATCGCCGCCGCCGAGCGCGCCACGGGTCGAGGCGACCGGCTCGTGCTCCGGCTGGCGGTCGACTACTCGGCCCGCTGGGCGATTCGAACCGGGGTCATTCTCCCCGACGTCGACCTCTTGATTCGCACCGGCGGCGAGCAGCGGCTCTCGGACTTCCTCTTGTGGGAAGCCGCCTATGCCGAGTTGTACTTCACCGACACCATGTGGCCCGATTTCGGTCCGGCGGAGCTGACGCGCGCCGCGGGTGATTTCCGGACGCGCCAACGCCGCTTCGGCGCCCTGCCCGAGGCGGCGGCGGGATGAGCACCGTGAGCGGCGGGCGCGGCTGGTTCGTGTCCTGGGGCTGGGTATACCGGCCGGTGAGCTGGCCTGGCGTCGGGCTCGTGGCCCTGGCGGTGGTGTTCTGCGCCCAGGTGTTCCTGGCCGTAGACCGGCACTCGCACTCGGTGAGCGATACGCTGTACGGCGTGTTCCCGTACATCGTGCCGTGCTTGGTGCTGCTGAATTGGATCGCCTCGAAGACCAGCTCGGGGTCGGCACCATGAGCGCCGTGAGCGAGCGAACGCGCCTCGGGCTGGACATCCTGGGCGCGGCGACTCTGGCGGGAGTCCTCGGCGACGCGCTGCTGCGCGCCGTGCCATGGGGCCTGAATGCCTTCGTGTGCACCGTCGCCCTGATCGCCGCAGCGTGGTGGCTCG
>Ga0209154_1000817_pt1 | contig 19462 bp, 17 predicted proteins | sample GraSoiAngelo_121_FD_185878 | JGI IMG/M metagenome (GOLD analysis project Ga0209154, IMG submission 185878) | Grasslands soil microbial communities from the Angelo Coastal Reserve, California, USA - 14_0919_12_20cm (SPAdes) (version 2) | ecosystem: Environmental > Terrestrial > Soil > Grasslands ... | reverse complement strand
AGGTTTCGGGACCTTGGGGAGAGGCTGTGGCGGAGTGGTCGGCGAGGCCACATACGGCTTCTGAACGAGGTAAGTCCGGCCTGCTCAGCTGTTGAAAACTCTTCTCGAGGGCGGCTTTTCTGTTTATCTTGGCGCAGCCGCCGCCACCGTCTAAGTGAATGCACTCGCGCTGTTTAGCTACAGATAATCCCTGCTTATGCGGCCCATAAAAACAATCAATTTCGCGGGAACCTCGCGAGGTACTATCCTGACCTAGGCTTGCTTATCGAGATAGCAGGCGTACAACTCCCAAGTTCCCAATGAAGGCTTTTATCGCGACCGAAGCTACAGCAAATCTGCGTGTGGCTGCGCCGCTAATTTCTCGTCCCCTGCGCACCTGGGGGGCGCAAAGGAGCATTCCATGGCTGACCCGAAGAGTGTCCTGGAATTCGTGAAGAAGAACAACGTCAAGTTGTTGGACCTGCGCTTCACGGACCTTCCCGGACTTTGGCATCACGTTTCCTATCCCATCGACCAGTTCAGCGAGTCCTCGTTCGAAGAGGGCTTCGGCATGGACGGCTCGTCCATTCGCGGCTGGGCGGCCATTCACGAGAGCGACATGCTGCTCATTCCCGATGCGAGCACACACATGCTGGATCCGTTCACCGAGGTGCCGACCCTGGTGATGGTGGCCGACGTGATCGATCCCGTCACCAAGCAGCGCTACGACCGCGATCCGCGCTACATCGCGCGCAAGGCGGAGCTGTACCTGGGTTCGACAGGCATCGCCGATACCGCGTACTTCGGCGCGGAAGCCGAGTTCTTCATCTTTGACAATGTTCGTTTCGATCAGCGCGAACAGCACGGTTTCTATTTCATCGACGCGGAAGAAGGCCGCTGGAATTCCGGCCGCGTGGAAAACAATCTGGGATACCGCCCGCGCTACAAGGAAGGCTACTTCCCGGTGCCTCCGACCGATCACTACCAGGACCTGCGCTCTGAGATGGTTATGACCATGCAGAACTGCGGCCTCGAGGTGGAGTGCCATCACCACGAGGTTGCGACCGGCGGACAGACCGAGATTGACCTCAAGTTCGATTCGCTAGTGCGTTCGGCCGACCACATGATGCTCTACAAGTACGTGGTCAAGAACGTGGCCAATCAGTATGGCAAGACCGTCACCTTCATGCCCAAGCCGATTTTCCAGGACAACGGCAGCGGCATGCATACCCACCAATCGCTGTGGAAGAACTCCAAGCCGCTGTTTGCCGGCGATGGCTATGCCGGACTCTCGCAGCTGGCGTTGTGGTATATCGGCGGACTGATCAAGCACGGTCCGGCCCTGTCGGCGATCATTGCGCCAACCACCAACTCGTATAAGCGCCTGGTACCGGGCTTCGAAGCTCCGGTGAACCTGGCATACTCGCGGCGCAACCGCTCGGCGGCGTGCCGTATACCGATGTACTCGGCATCGCCCAAGGCGAAGCGCGTCGAGTTCCGGCCGCCCGATCCGAGTTGTAACCCCTACATGGCGTTTGCTGCGATGATGATGGCGGGCCTGGACGGCGTCGAGAACAAGATCGATCCTGGGCAGCCGCTCGACAAGGACATCTACGATCTGGGTCCGGAGGAACTCGCCAAGGTCCCCTCGATGCCGGGCTCGCTGGAGGATGCGCTCGACGCTCTGGAGAAGGATCATCAGTTCCTCCTCAAGGGCGACGTGTTCACCGAAGAGTTGCTGAGCACATACATCGACTACAAGCGCTCAAAGGAAGTGGACGCGGTTCGCCTGCGCCCCCATCCACACGAGTTCATGCTGTATTACGACATTTAAGCTGTCAGCTATCAGCTTTCAGTCGGGCCCGGCGAAAGCCGGGCTTTTCTTACCGCCAAGTACGCCGAGAACACCGGGGAAGATTCTTCCAAAAATTCTGAATTCTTTCCCGCAAATCAAAGTAAAATGCCTAGCTCAGCTCGCTAGGTGAACCATGGTGTACAGGTCCCTTTTGTACGGCGACGTTCCACACCGCCTCTTCTCCCCAAGACCTGTAATTGGGATACTTCTGCGCCTGTCGCGGCTTGTGGGGGCGCTGTTGGGTGTTGTGTTCGGCGCAATACTCTGGGTCGGAACCTGTTCGGCGCAGGAAGCGCCAGAAGCCGTAGCTCAGCCGCGGCAGGTCGCTACTGTTTCCACGTCCCAGGTTTCCCAAGATACTAAGCAAGAAAAAAAAGACAAGGTTCGTGCCAAGTACGATGTTGACTGCATCGGCGATCGCGGAATCGGCCACGGCGTTAACATGTACTCGCTGAGCCATGAACGTAGTGTCGGCGAATCACTTGCGAAAGGGGTTGAGCAGCGTTCCAAGCTGCTGAATGACCCGGTCGTAACCGATTACGTGAACCGGGTCGGCCAGAAGATCGTTCGCAATTCCGATGCGGAAGTGCCGTTCGTCATTAAAGTGCTCGATTCGCCAGGCATTGGGGCGTTCGGGTTGCCGGGAGGATTTCTGTACGTGGACAGCGGGCTGCTTCTAGCGACGGACAGCGAGGCGGAACTGGCTGGTATTCTGGCACACGAGATTGCACATGTGGCGGCGCGCCACGCCACCCGTGCGACCACGCGGCGATATTTCTGGGACCTGTTGCTCCCGGTAAGCCTGATGGGCGGTCCTATTGGAGTCGGCGTGCAGGAAGGCGGTGGAATCGCGTTTCCGTTTTCATTGAAGAAGTTCAGCCGTGATGCGGAGCGCGAGGCCGACCTCCTGGGAATCGAGTATCAATATGCCGCCGGTTACGATCCGGAAGCATTCGTGGTCGCATTGGAGAAGCTGCAGGCACTTGAAAAACGAATGCACAGTCTCTGGACAAAAGTTCCCGGCTACCACTTGATGACCAGAGTGCCGTTCCACCGGCAACTGGCTAAGGCTTTCGCCAGCTATCCTCCAACCGAGGACCGGCTGCGCAAGCTTCAAACCGAGATCTCCAGCTTGCTGCCAGCCAGGACCGATTACGTGCTCGACACCAGCGAGTTCCAGGAAGTCAAATCCAGGCTGGCCAGCAGAGAAGCTCCTCTCTTGCGCCGGCACTCACAGGGTGGCACTCCGGGTAACGCGGGGCCCCTACTCCGCCGGAACCGGCTCTAGGGCACTTCTTCATTTAGGCGGATCGGAGACCCGCGCCTCCACACAGCCACTCTGCTTGCGCTGGAATATCCCAGAATCCGCGTAAGCCCTAGGTATCCCACTGTTTGTAGGCGGGGGGGCGGCCAAACCTGCCGACGGGAGCGGCATCCAAAGAACTGTCGCCGCCCAGCCCGGTTGGCTGGTTCGACCAGCTCGAAATGCGGCGCATAGGAGACCAGAACAAGGGGGTAAGTGGAAGTATGAAACGTATTCTATGGTTCGCCGCGTTGGCCTTCTGCCTTTCTGTACCGTCGCTAGTGCTGGCGCAGGAAGGGACTGAATACAACCACGCTGAAGTCGGGGCGTTCGTCGATTATGAAAATTTTGCCCGGACGTCTCCGCATATCAACTTTCTCGGGTTGGGCGGGCGCGCAGCTTTCAATGCCGGCCGGTACGCACAAATTGAAGCGGAGATGAACTACGACTTCAAGCGTAATTTCACGAACGAAATCTCAAACGGCATAAGCACGACGTTTGTGACCACGCGCCTGCGCCCGTTGCACGCGATGTTTGGTCCGAAGTTCAATACCACTGTGGGCGGGGCCCGGGCTTTCTTTACCTTTAAAGTCGGGTTCGTGAACTTCAGCGCGACCAACCAGAACGCACCAGCCGGATTCACTACGGCGGTGGGAGGCATCACCACGGGCAATACGCGGCCGGCGATTTATCCCGGCGTGGGGTTGGAAGGCTTCTGGGGGCCGTTTGGACTGCGCTTCGACGTTGGGGATGACATCTACTTCGATAACGGGGCGCGGAATAACCTGAAGATGAGCTTTGGGCCGGCGATCCGGTTCTAAAGCGGTGAGCAACAGCTCGTGATCGTAAGCGGCAGCCCGCGTGGGCTGCCGTTTTTTATCGGTGGACGCCTTTCACAGGCATCTCCGCCTTCTTCCCATCCTGGACGACAACTTTCGTTTTAGAAGCCTTCCCCATCAATTCGTCAGCCAGCGCATTAGCGCCGTAAACCTTTCGTAGCGCTTCCTGGATACCCCAGGCGTCGACCTGAACCGGGGCTCGTCGGCTGCTTTAAGATCCATGGTCTGCTTGTCGTGCAGCCCCTCCTGGTAGCCGATGAACCTCTTGATGTTGTTCTCGATACGAGCGTTTTCCTCTGACTGGCTGCTGAAATTCTTGAGTGCCGCGTCCGTGCTCTTGTAGATCTCCATTCGCGTGGGATAGTCCACGTCGCGCAGGAATTCGAGTTGCGCCATGGTCAGGAGCCGTTGGGTGGAACCGGGGGAGCCGGAAACAGAGATCAGCTCATTCTCTTTCGCCCTGGTTGGCGACCAATGCAGGTAATGGTCGAGATGGACGGGCTTGTCGTTCTCGCAGATCCGGAAAAAGGAGATGTCGAGGTCGTAGCGGAGATAAACGAAATTGTCGGTATCGCGGCCGATAAATGCGGCGTCAAACTCGGGCGCGAACACCAAGCGCACGTCGGTGTACTTCTTGTACTTGTAGAGGTTGTAGACCTCGCGGAATAGAACGTAACCACGTCACAGCGAAGGCCCGTTGACTTGGTGCACTCCTGCTCGACGTTGGCCATAGCCGCACGCTGTGCCTGGTCTGCCTGGGCTGCCGACATTCCCGGCTTAAGCGCACCATTAACCTTCGACGTGACATCTTCGATGCCGAGGAGAATGTTCAGTTCGAGATCAGGACATTTAGCTTCGTCCGCCCGAGTTTTGGCGTAGAAGTCCGTCTTCATGTAGTCCGTGCCGCCGTCCGCGAGGACGAACAGGCTTGCGAGCAGACGGCCGAGCAGAATGAAAATCCGTAGAATCCGTTTCAGATTTCTCCCGGGGACCCATGAGGTGGGATGATCACACAGCAGCCACCGATGCTCGTAGAGAACCTTTTAATATGGGCCGCCCAGAAAGCCACCACCAAAGCTGCGGCTTGGAAACATGCGCCTTTTAGCGTATAAAAGTTAGTTGCGATAGCGCCTTCTTCCTCCCGGGCGAGCAGCAACTAACACATCCTCCGAGGCTTCGCGCATGTCCACGACATCTCATGCTCCCAAAGGATTGGAAGGGGTAGTTGCGACCACGTCCGGCATCTGTCACATCGATGGGGAGCGAGGTGTTCTGGCGTACCGCGGAATTGACATTCACGAACTGGCCGACAACTCCACCTTCGAAGAGACCTGTTATCTGCTGTGGTTTGGCAAGCTGCCCACGCGCAGGGAACTGAGCGAACTACACGATCGGCTGGCCGAAGAACGCAAGTTGGATGCCTCAATCATCAACCTGATGCGGCTGGCGCCCAAGCACGCACTGCCAATGGATGTCCTCAGGACAGCCGTTTCGGCGCTCTCGTTCTACGATCCGGAAGAGAAGAGCAACGATCGTGAAGCCAACGTTCACAAGGCAATTCGACTAACTTCCCAAATCGCGATGATCGTGGCCGCTTATGATCGAATCCGCAAGGGAAACGGCATCGTCGAACCGGATCGGTCCTTGTCGCATGCCGCGAATTTCCTTCTGATGTTGAACGGCACGCACCCTTCGAAAACAGCAGAGAGGGCTCTGGACATTGCTTTGATCCTGCACGCCGATCACGAGCTGAATGCGTCGACATTTGCGGCTCGCGTGACGGCAGCCACTCTGTCGGATATGCACTCGGCAGTTACTTCGGCGATCGGGGCTCTCAAAGGGCCGTTGCATGGGGGCGCGAACGAAGCCGTGTTCCGCATCCTCGAGTCCATCAGCAAGTCAGGCGCCGATCCGGTGGAATATGTGAAGGGTATGCTGGCGCAGAAGAAAAAGATTCCCGGCTTTGGACATCGTGTGTACCACACCGAAGACCCGCGTGCGACGCATCTGCGGCAAATGTCGCGCGACCTGGGGAACTCCAGCGGCGAGAGCAAGTGGTTCGACTATTCGCGCAAGATCGAGGAGTTTGTCAAAGCCGACAAGAAGCTTAATGCCAACGTGGACTTTTATTCAGCCTCGACCTACCACACGCTGGGCATCGATGTGGACTTGTTTACCCCGGTGTTCGCGGTCTCCCGTATCAGCGGCTGGACCGCCCACGTAATTGAGCAATTGGATGACAACCGGTTGATCCGGCCACGCGCGGAGTACGTCGGCCCGGCGTATCCGAATCATTATTTAGCAATAGAGAAGCGATAAGGCCATCTACTCCCGTGTTGTCGCGGGTCCCTTAAGAGTCGCAACAGCTCTCGCCAGCGTCCGCCTCCTGCGCCCTACGCCCAAAAATCGTAGAATAGTAAATGGTGAGGTTTCCCATGCACCGAGTCTATCTCGACAATAACGCAACCACGCCCGTGCTGCCCGAGGTTTTCGAGGCCATGAAGCCTTATTTTGGTGAGCATTTTGGCAATGCGTCTTCGATCCACCATCACGGGCAGGAGACGCGGGCCGCCGTGGAGCGTGCGCGTGAGTCGGTGGCGGCGCTGCTCGGGTGCCGCAGCTCGGAAATTGTTTTCACCAGCGGCGGCACCGAAGCGGACAACCTGGCTATCTTCGGACTAGCAGCCGAGGGCGACCACGTCATTACGTCCTCGATCGAGCATCATGCCGTGCTCAATGCGTGCAGGCGTCTGGAAGAGACGGGATGTGAGGTGACCTATGTCCCAGTTGGGGCGAACGGGCAGGTCAGTCCCGACGATGTAAAGGGGGCACTGCGGCCGAATACGAAGCTCATTTCGGTGATGATGGCCAATAACGAGACAGGAGTGCTTCAGCCTGTTGAACCGATTGGAAAGATCGCTGCGGAAGCCGACGTTTACTTCCATACCGATGCAGTACAGGCAGCGGGCAAGGTGCCGATTGATGTGCAAAAGATCGGGTGCGACCTGCTGTCGATCTCCGGGCACAAGATGCACGCGCCGCAGGGTAACGGCGCGTTGTACGTGCGCAAGGGGACGCTGTTGAGTCCCATGTTGTATGGCGGCTCCCACGAACGTTCGCGTCGAGCTGGAACCGAGAATGTTCCTGGAATTGTCGGCCTGGGTAAGGCGGCGGAGATCGCGGCAGAAGCATTCCGGTCCGGCGGAGTTGAGAGCATCGGACAGATGCGGGACCGCATCCAGGCGACCATCCTCGCGGTAGAGGCAACTGGCGTGAACGGGGAAGGGGCGTCGCGAGTGCCGAACACAGCCAACATTTACTTCGACCACATTGAGGGCGAGGCGCTGGTGATCGCGCTCGATCTGAAGGGATTATCCGTTTCAACCGGAGCAGCATGTTCCTCGGGAGCCATCGAACCCTCTCACGTTCTGACCGCGATGGGCGTGCGTCCGGATCGTGCCCGAGCCAGTATTCGCTTCAGCCTTGGCAAGCAGAACACCGTCGAGGACGTGGATTTCGCAGTCGGTCTGGTGCCGGAAACCGTGTCGCGATTGAGAGAGTTGTCGCCGGTCTACAAAACAGCTGTTAGCTCTTAGCTTTTAGTTCTTAGTTCTTGGCCAACTGCTCCTGCCCGGCGCTTCTTATTGGCCAAGGAGAGAAACCCGGATCCCTGGTTGCGCTGGGGATCACAGCATTGGTGAGCGCGGAATGATATGCGAATAATAAACATTGGGGGTCTCAGAGAAAGCTAAGAGCTAGAAGCTCAGGGTCAGAAATGTTGTCAAAGCCACAAAACATTGCCGTTGCCATGTCGGGCGGTGTGGACTCTTCCACCGTCGCGGCCCTGCTGCGCTCTGAGGGACACAATGTGGTCGGCCTAACGATGCAGCTCTGGAATCAGCGCCGCTTGGCGGGCCGCGAAGGCATGCCCGAGGCCGTTCAGGGTCGCTGCTGTTCTCTGGATGATGTTTATGATGCACGCCGCGTCGCCGAAACCGTTGGCATCCCGCATTACGTCGTCAATCACGAGCAGCGTTTCGAGGAGGAGGTAGTGCGGCCGTTTGTTCGTGAGTACCTCTCAGGACGTACGCCCATTCCATGCAGTTTGTGCAACAATCACCTGAAGTTTGACCAGCTGCTGATTGTTGCCAAGCAGATTGGCGCCGACATGCTGGCCACCGGTCATTACGCGCGCGTGCAGTTCGATGAGCGGCTTGGTCGTTGGCTGCTGAGGCGTCCGGCTGACCTTTCCAAAGATCAAACGTATTTTCTTTTTGGCCTCACCCAGGAGCAGCTGAGCCGCACTCTGTTTCCTCTCGGTGAAATGACCAAGCCGGAGGTTCGCGAACTGGCGCGGAAATATAACCTAGCCCTGGCCGAAAAGCCTGATTCGCAGGAGATTTGCTTCATTCCGGGCGGTGACTACAAGCGTTTTCTCGATGCATATCTTGAGGAGCAGGGTGAGGCGCTGCCGGATACGGCCGGCGAGTTGGTTACGAGCAGCGGCGAAGTTATAGGCGAGCACAATGGTATCCACAACTACACGGTGGGGCAGCGCAAGGGGCTGGGAATAGCCACTGGAGCGCCGCTATATGTGATCCAGATCAAGGGAGACACTCGCCAAGTGGTGGTCGGCAACGGGGAAGAACTGCTCTCCGGGACGCTGCGCGCAAAGCGTATAAACCTGATTTCAATTGATGATCTCGGCGCCCCGATGCGAGTTGCGGTGAAGATCCGTCATCGCCACGAGCCGGCGCCAGCCATCATTGAGAAGGTCGCGGACGACGAGGTGCTGGCCACCTTCGATCAGCCCCAGCGAGCCGTCACACCCGGGCAGGCCGCTGTCTTCTACGATGCGGAGGCGGTGGTCGGAGGCGGGTGGATCGCTTAGCACAAGACATTGCAACACAACGTCTTCTCGCCTTCATCGGTGTGGTGGCGGGTCTGAGACCCGACCCCACACTTGAGGATTAAGCCCGAGACTTCTTACATGTTCACACTCGAGATATTAACAACAACTTCTTGGCCTATTCTGCGTTAAAGGTAAGCAGTTTTTCGGTCGAACGCGTCGGGAGGATTGGCATGGACCAAAGCAGGTCGGCGCAGAGCAGGTTCAAGCAAGCGTCTTCGCTGATTGCACTCCTGATTGCACTCCTGCTAGTGTTGGCCACGATGCCGGCCTGCGGCGGCGGGTCGGCCAAATTCCTCAACCTTGGCCCCGGTCCGAATAACGCTATGCTAACCGGTCAATACGCCTTTTCCTTTTCCGGGCAGAATTCCAACTTTTCTTTGATCATCGCTGCCGGAAGCTTTACGGCCGACGGTAACGGACATATCACAACCGGCTTGGAGGACGTGACGGCCGCGGGCACTGCCAGCCAGAGTCTCACCTTCACAGGGACCTATGCCATCGGGTCTGACGGACGTGGCACGGCGCTGATCAAGACCTCCAACGGGTCCGCCACTTGGCAATTCACCATGCTGAACAGTTCCCATGCTTTGTTGATCCGCTTTGATCTCGGGGCGGTCACTGCGAGTGGGGCCATTGACAAACAGGATCCGACCGCCTTCAGTTCCGCGAAGCTACAAGGGGACTACGTCTTCGGGCTTTCTGGAATCGGCACCAGCGGCACGACTCTGGCAACCGCGGGGCTTTGGGCCATGGACGGCGCAGGAAACGTCAGCAATGGTGTGATAGATGTCAGCGATGAGAAGGCTGGCGTGCTGCAGAGCAGTGCTCTTTCCGGAACCTACAACGTCGCTTCCAATGGCCGCGGTACAGCAACTATCACCAGCGGCTACGGCACGCAGAACTTTGTTTTCTACGTTGTGAATGGCACTGACCTGAAGTTCGTAGAGACCGATGGAGTGCCGGCCGTATCCGGAGAAGTTCTCAAGGCGGCAGCGCCCTACACCGCAGCGAGTCTGAATGGCGGCTTGGCATTCACGCTAGGTGGCGTTGACCGCAACACCTTGTTTCCCACGGGGGTGGGTGGGGTGATGACAGCCGACGGCAACGGAAACCTGTCCGGGACGCTGGACGTTAACGATGGAGGGAACGCCTCACTCGGCGGTTCTATCGGCGGCACTTACAGTTTCGCTGCCAACGGCCGGGGAATTTTGAATCTCACGAACACTGCGTTGGGCAACCTGCAGTTCGCTATTTACCCCGCCCAGAACCACATTATCGAACTGGTGGAAATAGATGTCACCGCTATCCTGTCGGGCGTGGCCAAAGCGCAAACGGCATCCCCGTTCGCCCCTGGTTCCGTTGCAGGTCCGTTTGCTGTCAATTTCACCGGTGTCTTGAGCTCTGCGAACGGAACTACGGAAGAGGACATTACTGGCCAGGTAAACGCTGACGGGTCTCGTAACCTGACAGGCATTCTAGATATCAGCACGCTGGCGACGAGGACTCAGGGCACATCTTTATCTGCGAGTACCTACACGGTGGGAACGGACGGCCGGGGGACGGCCACCATCAATATCCCGGGCGCCACTTTCACTATGCAGACCTACCAGATTGACGCTAACACAGTACTCTTCCTTGACGTTGACAGCTTCCGCATACTGGTAGGCGTAATGCAGAAGCAGCAGTAGGCAGGGACAGCGTCTTTTTGGACTCTACTTGTGAAATCGACTTGCACGCGGCAATTTTTTCCTGGCCAGCTCGGTAGAGGACCATGACGCAAGTTCTCTAACATTATTGAATCCAATCAACTACACGGAATCCTGACGCATGGCATTGAGCCTGCATCAGATATCCCGCAGCAGGAAGTCCACTTGTAGGGCAGAGGAGGCGGCATGAGAAAAATATGGTTGTCTTTGGCGGCAGGAACTCTGCTGGCCGGGATGGCAACAGCGCAGAGTTCAACGCAAACAGGCGGCTCGGCGTCGCAAAACGACTCAGTTTCGGCCGGGCAAGCCGGAGCGCAGGCGCAATCGAGCACCTCCGCCGGCGCGTCGCAGCAGAGCACAGCCCAGCAGGGGGGGAGTCAGCTCCAAGCGGGAAGCATTATCTATGCCGAGCTCAGCAAGTCTGTGGATGCCAAGAAGGCCAAGCCCGGCGATGAAGTGCAAGCTAAGGCCAGCCAAGCGGTCCTGTCCCAGGGTAAAGTTGTGATTCCGAGAGGATCAAAAATTGTGGGGCATGTGACCGAGGCCAAGGCTCGTGAAAAAGGCCAGGAACAGTCTAGCCTGGGCATTGCTTTCGATCGGGTCGTGCTGAAGGATGGGAAGCAAATATCCATGTCAGGGGCGTCTGTCCAAGCCATTGGCAGCACGCAGCCGGGTGCTGCGGCGCTGGCGGCACAGGATGACAATTCCGGAATGAGTAGTCCTGCCTCGGGAATACCCCCCAGGGCCGGCATGGGCGGACATTCCGCGGGGAGTGGAGGAGTCCTCGGCGGCGCGGGTTCGACCGTGGGAGGCGCAGCTAATACTGCAGGAGATATCGCTAGCAGTGCCGGCGGCAGCGTCGGCCGCACGGCCGGAACGGTTGCCGGAAGCAGGGAAGTGGGCGCATCCGTCGGCGGACATTTAGGCGCAGGCAGCCGTGGAGTCGTAAATATGCCAGGCTTGAGTTTGTCAGCCTCGGCCAGCAACTCGACGCAGGGTTCTGTCATTACTTCGGATAAGAAGAATGTGAAACTCGATAGCGGAACCGAGATGGTGCTCCGCGTCAATCAATAAAAAGAGATGGTAACTAAGAAGGGCAGCGCATGCGCGCTGCCCTTTTTGCTGGACTGAATGCCGCTAAATGAACAACTCATCCTGGGGCACGCCCATCGCTTCGCGAGCCCGATTGTTGCGACGACGCCCGAGGAAATACTGCAAACCCGCACTCAAACCCTGCACCAGACCCGAGACCTGGCGAATGGGCGAAACCACCGTATGGTGAACCATCTCTGTGGTTTCCTCCACCTTGTCGAGGGTGCGGTTGACGAGTTCGTCGGCACGGATGACTTGCAGGCGAGTGCGATCGATGATGTCGTTCACCGTGGCATCGAGGCGCTGAACATGGCTGCGCACCAGCGTAGTGGTTTGGCTGAGATTCTCGGCTATGGTTTCGATTTTGGGGCGCAATTCGGTGAGCAAGGCATTCGCGGATTCGACCATAGGAATGGCTTTTGTCCTGACCTCGGAAGTCAGCGCCTCGATACGGGTGCTGCTCTTGCGCACCGAGAGGTAGAGGGCGACCAGGATTCCAGCCTGGATGATGACGGCTGCCGCCGTACATCCGATAAAGATGGTCAACAAGACATTGTTATCCATAAGGTCACTCCGCCAGTTGAGCGCAGAGGCTCAGCAACACCGGCAGAATTCCAGACTCACAAGTTCTTCGCAGCCTCGCCCTCCGGCGTGGTAGTAGTCTCGCGGTAAGCCTGGCGGCCGGCGTCGTAGGCAGACTTGAACTGCTCTCGCTGCTGGTTCAAAGCCTCACGGCCCCGATCTACCCATTCCGAGGCCTGGTTCCGCGCATCCTGGGCACGGCTGCGCACGTAATCGCGACCTTCTTCCGCCTTGTCCCGAATCACTTGCCGAGTCTCGCTGCCCGAGCGCGGCGCGTACAGCACGCCCACCACGGCGCCTACACCTAAGCCCGCCAGAAACCAAAGAACACTATTGCCGTCTCGGTCCGACATGATTAAACCTCCTCGGTCACTTCGACTAATCGGATGGTAGCACCCGCATTGTCGAATTACAAACAAGCGGGCCGGCCTGGTCCGGCCTAGGGACCGGCGCGTTCGAGCCCGCCTCCACGGCCTTGGAGGCGCAATTAGGGGTTGTAGACAGGGCTGGCAGGCGAGACAATGCGAGTAGGAGGACTGTGTGTCCGACAGAAAATATCGACAGCCGGGCTACATGGACAGGGGCGAGGAGAAGCAGAAGCAATCTCCTGAGAAGCCGGCCAGGAAGGACAACACATTTGGTCCGCGGCCGCTGCAGATGGCGGCCACCCGGACCGTGTCGCGCTGTGCGCAGTGCGGTACTGTGCTGAATGCCTTGACCGAAGTGGGCCAGTGCCCGAAGTGCGGCTTTGAACTGCATTCCTGCAAGCAGTGCACGCACTTCGATCCGGGCAGCCGCTTCGAGTGTGCCGAGGCTATTCCCGAAAGGATTGCCCGCAAGGACGCGCGCAACATTTGCACCTTCTATGCGATGCGCGTGATGGTCGAAAAGGAAACGTCTGCCAGCGCAATGCGGGTGGACGACGCGCGCAAGGCCTTCGAGAACCTGTTCAAGAAGTAGTCACCCCAGGTGTCCTGCCTCAGCCCTGAGCTTGCGTATCCGTATGCTTAAGGCTTCTGCGTTGGCCGCAGGATCACCTCGCTGGTAAACGATTGCGGTTCTTGCGTCACCAGCATTTCTACGATGCGGGCGACGTCTTCCGGTTGCAACATCTTACTGGGATCTTTGCCGACGTGCGGACTCAGTTCTGTGTGAGTTGAACCAGGACAAATCACGGCGACGCGGATATTGTAGGCACGCAACTCCTCGGCTACCGAATAAGTCAAGCCGTTCAATCCCCACTTCGAGGCCGCATAAGCAGCGCCGTTGGGCAGAGCGTTCTTGCCCGCGATGGACGAAATATTCACGATATGGCCGCTGCGGGCGCGGATCATCATAGGCGCGAAACTGCGGATGCAGTAATAAACGCCGCGCAGGTTCGTGTTCAGTACGAGATCCCAGGAATCTGGCGGTAGCGTGTGCAGAGGCCCGCCAAAGCCGCCGACTCCGGCGTTGTTGATTAGGACGTCGAGCCTTGCGAAAGTACGCTCTACATGGCCGGCGACCGCTTCTACAGAGACCAGGTCCATAACATCGCATTGGACGACCTCGGCTTGGCCACCTGCCTTTTGAATGAACTGGGAAGTGACCTCCAGCAACGTGCGCGAGCGCCCGCAGAGCACCGCGACGGCGCCCAGTTCGGCCAACTTTCGGGCGATGGCGGTGCCAATCCCGCGTCCCGCACCGGTTATGACTGCCACCTGTCCTGCCAAAGGCTTCTGGCTAGAATTGCTCATGAGCTAAGTACCTCGCGCACGGCTCCGGCAGACCATCCGGAAAAGTCGAATTTCGCATCTTAAATAAAAAGGGAACTCGTGTGCTGGCAAGAAGCTTGCCTTGAGCAAGGCACATACTTATAATCCGGCACACCGGAAAACTTGCCCTTCACTGACATCAGTTTACGGGCAGGTTCTGGAACCTGTCGCGTGGGCAGGAGCAGCGCCCATGTTGCCGAAATTCCGGGCATGCTGAGCTTGGGTAGCCTGGATGTCGTCGTTGTTTCCCGAAAGTCTCACAGGAGCATACGAATGAAGAAAACGCTACTGACGATTGTGCTTGTGTTCGCTGGGGTGATAGTCAACCAGGTGGCAGCGCAGACGCAGGCGCAACCGGCCGCTCCGCAGCAACCCGCGGCACAGCAAACTGGCCAACCGGGGCAGGCCGCACCCGCCCAGCAAAAAAAAGAAATCAAAGATCCGGCAGAATACAACGCCTACGTTGGAGCGGTGCAGCAGTCCGATCCAGCCGCTAAGGTCAGCGGCCTGGAAGCTTTCCTCCAGCAATATCCCAACAGCGTCATGAAGGAGGATGCTCTGGAATTGCTGATGGTGGCTTACCAGCAGACCGGGAATCAGGCCAAGATGGCGGATGCGGCGCAGCGGTTATTGCAGGTGAATCCCAACAGTGTACGCGCCCTGGCGCTTCTTGCCTACAGCAACCGCGCTGCTCAGAAGTGGGCCGACGCGGAGAAATATGCGATCCAAGGTCTCCAGGCCCTGCCCCACATGCAGAAAGGGGAAGGGGTATCCGACGCCGATTTCGAAAAGCAGAAGACGCAATTGACCGCGCTTCTCAACAGCGTGGCCGGATTCTCCGCGCTGCAGGTCAAGGATTACGCCACTGCGCAAAAGCATTTGCGGGCTGCCGTCGAGGGCGACCCTAACAATCTGGAGAACGTCTATCCTCTTGCGCTGGCCTATCTGACCGCCACTCCCCCTGACGATGTGAACGGACTGTTTTTCATCGCACGGGCCGCCAGCTTAGCCAAGGATCCCGCCGGCAAGGATCAGATTACGAAGTTCGGGGTCAGCCGCTATCGCAAGTATCACGGCTCCGAGCAGGGATGGAACGAAATGTTGGCTATGGCAGCCACCACTCCGCTGCCACCGCCCAATTTCACCATCAGCCAATACGTACCTCCCACGCCCAAGCAGCAGGCCCACGACCTGATTACCAGCAAGGTGGCCAAAGACATGAGCTTCGCGGAATGGGAACTCGTCTTGTCGGCGGGGGACGCGGAGGACGCCGACAAGGTGTGGAATGCCATCAAGGGCGTCTCGCTGCAGATGGAAGGACAGGTGATCAAGGCTTCTCCAACCAAGTTACAGATTGCCGCGAGCCAGGACGACATCGAGCAGAAAAGGGCGGATATCGAGCTGTCGATGACGGGACCGATTCCGGCGCGCCTAATGCCGAAGGAAGGGTCAACCCTGGATTTTGAAGGGACACCTGTCTCCTACACTCCAAGCCCGTTTGCGATGGTCATGGAAAAAGGCGCGCTACTGACCAAGGCCGCGCCCGCGACGAAGAAGAAGCCTCCGGTTCACCGGCGTAAACCTGGCACCCGCTAGCTACTTTTCGGCGCAAAAATGACGTTTCGAGCGACCGCAGGGTTGTGCCGGATAGATCAGGGGCCTTGCCCGAGTATGGCATCGGTGCTGCCCCGGGCTTTTTTCCGTCGCCCGAGGGAAGTTCTTTTCCCCCAGGCGCCGTACGGCTTTATCCATTCCTCCGGCTCGCCAAAACTCTTCCCACATTGATGAGCGTGTCTGCGACCACCCCGAATCCGACCCACCGTTCCATCCCATCCTCTCCCCGATAGCGGCTGCGGTTTAGCCCGTGCCGTCGTTTGAGCACGCTGATCCGGCCCTCGCATCCCGTCCTCCATTTCTGCCCCTTGCGGAACCAGCGTTTCTTTTGGTGCTGGCGTCGTGCCGCGCTGTGAGTGGAACGATTGGGGATCGAGACCCGCTGCACCCCCAGCGCGTGTGCCTGCCGTTCATTTTCTGCCGAGTAAAAACCGGCATCGCCGGCCAACAGCTCGGGCGCCCGCCCCAGCCGTTGCTGATGCAGGCGCACCGCTCCCAGCAGCAAGGTCGCGTCGGCCGGCCGCCGCCGACACACGGCATAGTGGGTAATAATCTGATTCTCGGCTTCCTGAATCTTCACCAGCTTGCCGAACTCGGTGGGCTTGTTCGCTTTGCCCTTGCGGATGATTTCCGCCGTGGGTTCGAACACGCTGACGATCTTGCCGGGTGTGTCGGTGACGCCCCGAAAAACTCGCGCGGTGGTTTGTCGCAGCACCTGGTTGACCAGCGGAATCATCGCATCCAACTCCTGTTTCTTCCCCCCAAGTACCGCTTGCTGTTTCCGATTCACCGCACGCTTCACTCCGCTGTGGATCTCCTCCGAGAACCGCTGCCCCTGGTTCCGTACCTGTCGCGTCAAGCGCACCAACTCCCGGTATTTCTCCTGCATCTTCTTTTTCTGCTCCTGACCCTTGCACCGGCTGAGCCGGGCAATTTCCATTACCCGGTATCCGATCGTTCGCAGCCGATCCCGCAATCGTGTCCCTTGCTCTCCGACCAGGTCGTTGATCTGCTTCATGATCCGGGTCAGCACCCGCGTCCCATCCCCCAACAGACTGCTGTCGGTTGGATAATGAATGTTCACTTCCGTTACCGATCGAGCTACATAATGCGTATGCTGTCGAGACTGTAACGATCTACTACCGATGGCATCCCCTCTTCGGATTGACTCTGCCGGTTCGAATGCGGCGAAAAGACCGCGCCGGCCAACGTATCTTTTGCGAGTCAGACGGCAAAATATATCCCGTTCCGAGTTGGATGTTGAGTCCTGAGTGTTCGCAACTCTTGCTCGGCCCTCCGCTGATTTCTGCTGAAGCGCTCGGTGAACTTCACGATCTGCTCACGAGTTTGCCCATTCATGCCGATTGCGATAAAGCTTCTCAAAATTCACCGCCCAAGGAGAGCGTAGATGAAACGATCGGCAAAATCACTCTACTCGCAAATGAATCTCCTACTCCTCAACGTACCTGCAACAGCAACTGGCGACGAGCAGCCCAACGAATTGACCATGGCGCTGATGGAACTACTCATCCGCGCAGCGGAAGAAGAAAACGCGTACGAAGAAAACGAGCAAGCAGGAAACGGAGGAGAGGATGAATCCGAAACTCACGCCTGAACGACTTCAGCGAAAAGCCATCGTTTACATTCGCCAGTCCCGACCCAGTCAATTAATTCACAACCAGGAAAGCACACGCCTGCAACGTAGCCTCGCTGATCGAGCACGCACTTTGGGTTTCCAGCAAATCCTGGTCATCGACGACGATCTGGGACGCACGGGTTCGGGCTTGGTCGATCGTCCTGGATTCCAACGCTTGGTTGCGGAAGTATGTAGCAGCGAAGTAGGTGCCGTATTCTGTGTTGAGGCGTCGCGATTAGCGCGTAATGGTCGCGACTGGCATCACCTGATTGAGTTGTGTGGAATGGTTGGTGCTGTCGTGGTAGATCTGGATGGTATTTACGATCCTACTCTAACCAATGATCGGTTGCTCCTAGGAGTGAAAGGCACAATCAGCGAATTCGAGGTAAGTCTCTTTCGCCAACGGTCGATGGAAGCCATTCGTCAGAAAGCCGCGCGTGGCGAACTGCAGATTTCGATCGCCGTCGGTTTCTGTTGGGCACCGAGCGGGAAACTGGAAAAGGATCCTGACCAGCGCGTGCAGCAGGCGATTGAACTGGTTTTACGTAAATTCAAGGAATTGGGCAGCGTGCGCCAAGTTCTACTATGGTATCGGCAGGAGAACATTTGCCTCCCAGCATTTCCGCATGAGACGGGTGAACGCAAGATGGTTTGGAAATTGCCCTCCTATGCCACACTTCACTCGATTCTTACCAAGCCGATCTACGCAGGTGCCTACGCGTACGGCAAAAGCGAGACACGGACCAAAATTATAGACGGCTGCGCACGTAAATCAGCAGGGCACCGCAAGCCACAAAGCGAATGGAAGGTCTTGATCAAAGAGCATCATCCCGGATACCTTTCCTGGGACGAGTATGAAAGAAATCAGGCGATGATTGCTGCCAATGCCCATATGCACTCGGGTGGAGAGCCGAAGGCTGGCCGTGGCGGTACAGCGTTGCTTTCTGGTCTTCTGCGTTGCCGACGTTGCGGAAGAATGCTTCACGTCTTTTATCCGCGCACGATGATTCGCTACGTGTGCAATGCTGGGCACAGCCGATACGGTGAGGAGACGTGCATTTCCTTTGGCGGCTTGCGAGTTGATGCGGCTGTGTCGAAAGAGGTGCTAGAGGCAGTCAGCGGGAATGCAATTCAGGCCGCTGTGGAGGCTGCGGAACAAATGCAGCAGAAGCGACGCGATCTGCGCACTGCCATTGAGTTGGAGCTCGAGCAGGCTCGCTACGAAGCACGTTTGGCAGCTCGGCGATATGAATCCGTCGATCCCGATCAGCGGTTGGTCGCTGCAGAATTGGAAGCTCGCTGGAATACTGCTTTGCAGAAAGTGAAGGGGCTTGAAAGTAAATTGCATGACTTCGACCACGAAAGCCAATCTGTACCGGCGCCGAGTAAACAGACGCTTCTGAGTTTGGCACAAGATCTGCCGGTAATTTGGAACTCGCCTTCGACCGACATGCGACTGAAACAACGAATCGTGCGAATCCTAATTCGCGAGATCATCGTTGATGTGGAGGAGAAAAGCAGAGAGGTTGTTTTGGTGATTCATTGGGCGGGCGCTCGCCATTCAGAACTCCGCGTCAAAAAGTTTGAAACAGGTAGGAGTCGACGGTGCACGGACCCGGAAGCCATCGAGGTCCTTCGGCAAATGGCTGGAAAATTTAGTGACCGGCAGATCGCCGCCACGATGAATCGGCTCAGACTGCGAACGGGAGTGGGTAACTCCTGGAACGAGATGCGGGTGCGTTCAGCACGCAGCTACTACCAATTGCCAGCTTTCAGTCAAGACGAAGAAGCCAAAGAGGTAACTGTCAAAGTAGCAGCGCAGCGACTTAACGTGAGCGAATGGGTTGTACGGCGCATGATCGAAGAAAAGACACTGCCAGCTCGTCAGGTGATAGTTTGTGCGCCTTGGCAAATTCCAGTGGAAGCGTTGGACTCGGAAGAAACCCGTCAACAGGCTACGAATATCAAGAATCGAGTGCGAGTTCCGCAAAATCACCACGATGATGAGCAAGAAGCCCTATTTTCACAGAGATAGCGAGGTATAGCACAATGTCGCCATATCGACCGTTGTATCGAGGCGCATCCTTCTCCCTTCCACCACATGACGTTGACAGGCAATCTCCACCAGTCGCTGATGAATCTGCTCCACGATTTTGCTCCCCAGGGCTCGTCCCAACTTTCCCAAGGTCT